>Ga0123356_10004736_pt1 | contig 14018 bp, 11 predicted proteins | sample TergutEmb28metaG_2_FD_92546 | JGI IMG/M metagenome (GOLD analysis project Ga0123356, IMG submission 92546) | Embiratermes neotenicus P3 segment gut microbial communities from Petit-Saut dam, French Guiana - Emb289 P3 | ecosystem: Host-associated > Arthropoda: Insects > Digestive system > Gut ...
ATCGACGTGACCAATCGTTCCAACGTTCATGTGGGGTTTAGTCCTATTAAATTTATCCTTTGCCATTTGTGTCCTCCTTATGAACACTAAATATTTTCTTCGTGCAGACGTAAGTCTGAACATTAATACATAAATACAAATGAGGGAGAACGATTAAAAGCGGAAAAAAGCAGGTTAACGACTTTGCTGCTTTTGCAGCCGACGCTTATGCAATATCCACATCGTTCCACCTTTCTCATCACAGTTTTGATAAACCGTTAATGAGTGGTTTGGAAACTTACCAAACTACCAGCGATAATGGGCGAAGGCTTTATTTGCCTCGGCCATTTTATGCGTATCCTCTTTTTTCTTAAAAGCGGTACCGGTATTATTATATGCATCCAGGAGTTCAGCTGCAAGACGGTCCGGCATACCTTTTCCTGAACGGGCGCGAGCAGCAGCTATAATCCATCGCATACCAAGCGCTTCACGCCGTGTTTCCCGAATCTCTACGGGAACCTGATAAGTAGCTCCGCCAACACGCCTTGACTTAACTTCTATTACAGGCTTTACATTATCTAAAGCTTTTAAAAAAACTTCAAGTGGTTCTTTATCCACTTTTGCTTGCAACAGACCCAATGCATCATGAACAATGCGAAGACCCAGCGACCTCTTGCCTTCCCACATCATTCTATTTACAAATTTGGAAACTACAACGCTGTTGTACTTTGGATCGGGTAAAATTCCCCTGTCTATGGTTTTTTTCTTTCTTCCCATATATATACCTTAAGCCTTTGGCCGTTTTGCGCCGTATTTTGACCGGCCGCGTTTACGGTCGGTTACGCCCAAGGTATCTTTAGCGCCGCGAATAATGTGATAACGTACACCAGGCAAGTCTTTTACACGTCCGCCTCTGACTAAAACCACCGAGTGTTCCTGCAAATTGTGGCCAATTCCCGGAATGTAAGCAGTAACTTCAGTACCATGGGAAAGACGCACACGAGCTACTTTCCTTAAGGCCGAATTGGGCTTTTTGGGTGTTACAGTCATTACACGAGTGCAAACCCCCCTCTTCTGCGGGCAGGACTTTAAGGCCGGGGATTTCGTCTTGGATGTTATTTTTTGGCGTCCAAAACGAACCAATTGGTTAATAGTAGGCATTCGTAAAAAACTCCTCTGTTTGTCCGTGGATATAACTAGTCCACATTTGTAAAACCCCTAAAGAAAGGGAGTTGAAAAAAATCTATATAAAATTAAAAAAAATGTCAATAGGGTTGGGGAAATATCTGCATATTTTTTACCGTGTAATCAGCCAGGAAAGAAGCGCTATTACAAAAAGGAGAGCTATAAAAGCAGAGATAAATGTCCAAAAAGGCAGAGGTGCAGAGGGCGGTCTTTCATAACGGGGCGGTTTTATTTTTGGCATTTTGGGAGATTTTGAAGAAGACGGAGCCGAATAACCGCACATGGGGCAGCCGTTTTGAAACATTCTGTCGGGGCCGGAATATTCACAAACAGGGCAACGGACAGAGGCAAAAGTACGAGCGCAATATGGACAAGTTTTTACTTCGCTGCCGACTTCATAACCGCAATGATCACAAAAAAAACGTGGTTTTTTCTTCATTGTTCTACCTGTTTATAATTATAACAGAAATTGAAGTGTATGCCTAAAGAATTTACTTGGGGTCCTGTCAGCGTGCCAAACGCACCTTGGCGGAGCAAGGCACGTTTGCAAGGTAGCTGCTATCGCAGCATCCAAAACCCCTCAAGTATTTTACTGGGCATACACTTCAACTTTCTCTACGATTTTAATTAAGCGGAACATGATGCAGAAACATCGTTTTTTTTGGGACAATTACTACAAGAGGAAGGGGAAGGCGGTAATTCTTGTTTTGTTTCAGTATTACCGGATTTTGTTCTTGTTTTTTCGGACTTGCTTTTGTCGGTAACATAAAAACCGGAACCTTTAAAAATTACTCCGGTTCCGCCAAAAATAAGTCTGCGGACTTCTTTGCCGCACTGCGGGCAATTTTTTATGGGCTGTTCGCTCATGGACTGAAAAACTTCAAAACTATGAGAACAGCTTTTACATTCATATTCATAAGTAGGCATAATTATCCTTAATCATAATAAAAACATTTCTAAAAGTAAAGAAAGCTCACTTTGATTTAAAGACGAAGATGTTATATCAATGCTGGCGCCGTTTTGAACTGGTGAATTTGCAAAAAAGATAACAGACACTGGATCGTCGGGCGCAAAATTGCGAGCCAGGTTAATGATTGCTGCCATGCCGCGCGCCTGGGTAGCATTTTCAAATTGAAGTCTTATTTTTGCTTCATATTGATTCTCATCCACGACAAATAAATTAAGAAAAAGTTCCTTTACTGGAAACTGGATAGGGAGTCCTGCCATTATCTGACTGATCATAGATGCGGGATTATCCACCCAGCCGTAAACAGAAGAAGGAAGTCCTGAGTTTTCGTGACGGAAGTCATTGAAACCTTCCGGTATTTCTACTCCGGGAGCGGATGCTACCGGTTCAAAGGGAACCCCGTCAAGCAGCGAAGCAGCAGCAAAAACCTGCCTTTGTTCTACGACCATTGAAAGTCCGCTCGCGTTCGAGTACCAGTAAGATTCACCCTTTAAAGAACTCTGTTTTTTCCAGTTCCTGTTAAAAGAAAATGCCATTCCTGCTCTACTGCTGGGATAATTTCCCCATGCTGCAATCTGAAAATACTGTCCGCTCTCCTCTGGAAATAATGCAACTACAGCATAATCAGTTCTGTCCATCATCTGAGCAACTTGGCTGTCTTTCAATTCTTCGATAGGCAAATGTTCAAGGATAGATCGAGCTTCTTTTACATTGACCATGAGATATACAGAAGCGCCTCTGTTTAAAGGGATAAATCTATTCTCTTCCAAAAACACATCCGGTACAGTTGGAACTGTTTTACAGGAAATCACAAGAAGAAGAATTAACCACGGAGTAACACGGAGTAACACGGAGCTCTTTATAAGAAAATTTCTTTTTCCTCTGTGACACTCCGTGTCCTCTGTGGTTATATTTCTTAAATTTTTATTATCTTTACTAACCATGTTTCGTCTCCTGCCGCTATCGAAATTTGACCGTCAACTTTTGCCCATTCGGTTTTTACAGCCAGTGTTTCCGCCGCAACGTCTTCGCCAAAACGATCCCATGCTTCTTTTAATGAAGCAGTACCGTGGATAGCCAGTTCTATTCGGTCTGTAACTGACAAGCCCATTTCTTTGCGGGCATTTTGTATTCCGCGGATTAAATCACGGATGTCGCCTTCCATTGAAAGTTCGCGGGTAATTTCTGTGTCAAGACCGACGGTGAGCGTGCCTTCGTTAAGAACACGCAGATTTGCTTTTTCAATTCGGCGAATGTCAAGTTTATCAGCTGTTATTTCAATTGACCGGGTATTACCATCGTCGCAGTTAATGTCGATAGAAAGAGAGGCGCCTTCTATGACACTTAGAATCTCGGAAGATCCAAGCTTTTCGATTCTGGCGGCAGCGGCTTTCATGTCTTTGCCCAGTTCTTTTCCCATGATGCGGAAATTTGCCTTTACCTCGTATTCTACCAGATCTTCTTCGTTATCTGAAAATATTATTTCTTTTACATTGAGTTCTTCGCGGATAATATCTGCCATGCCGATAAGCGCCTTTTTTTCTTCCTGATCACGGGTAACAAGTTCTGCTTTGTTCAGCGGCTGGCGCATTTTAATATTGTATTGAGATCTTAATGAGCGCCCGATTGATACTGCGAACATAACAGCAGCCATTTTGAACTCCAGCGCCTTGTCGCGGCGTTTTTCATCAGGAACAGGGAAATCCGTAAGATGAACTGATTCGGGATCTGAGTCCAGCCTCAAATTTTGCCAAATTGCATCTGTTGTGAACGGCATAAATGGAGCTGCGACTGTTATCAATATTTTTAGAGCTTCATAAAGTGTGCCGTATGCTTCAAGTTTATCGTTATCATTTTCCGAACGCCAAAAACGGCGGCGTGAACGGCGGATATACCAGTTGTTGAGCAGATCGATAAATCTAAGAATTGGATCGACAGCGCGGCTCAGGTCGTAGGCTTCAAGAGCTGCGCCTGTTTTTTCTGCAAGAGTTTGTGTTTCTGAAAGTATCCATTGATCAAGCGGATTGACGCACCTTTGCGGCGCACCTGTTGCAGTAATTTTATCGATATTGGCATAGGTGACAAAAAAGCTATATGCATTCCACAAGGGAATAATGATGCTTTTCATAATTTCGCGCACCCCTTCGTCGCTGTAACGAAGGTCATCTGCTTTAACAACTGCCGAGTGAACCAAAAAAAGCCGCAGGGCATCAGCGCCGAATGCATTGATAACTTCATTGGGATCAGTATAATTGCGAAGACTCTTGCTCATTTTTTTTCCGTCTGTTGCCAAAACAAGGCCGCTGACTATACAGTTTTTGAACGCAGGCTTTTTTAACAATGCAGCAGCAAGAACAGTAAGTGTATAAAACCAGCCGCGTGTTTGATCCAGCCCTTCGCTGATAAAATCAGATGGAAAATGATTTTCGAAATATTCTTTGTTTTCAAAGGGATAATGATTTTGCGCATAAGGCATAGCGCCTGATTCAAACCAGCAATCAAGGACTTCAGGAATTCGATTCATCGTTTTGCCGCATTTGCAGGGGATCGTAATTTCATCGACAAAATGTTTGTGAAGGTCTTCCGGGTAAATACCGGAAAGTTCTTTTAGTTCGTCACGGCTGCCGACACAGATTGTTTTTCCGCAAGTCTCGCAGCGCCAGATTGGAAGCGGGTTACCCCAGTAACGGCTGCGGCTGATTGCCCAATCGCGGGCGCCTTCCAGCCATTTCCCGAATCTTCCTTCTTTTATGTGTTCCGGCACCCAGTAGATTTGACTGTTAGCGTCTAACATATCCTGTTTGATTTTTTCTACATTTACAAACCAGGAACCAACCGCGCGGTAGATGAGCGGGCTGGAACATCTCCAGCAGTGAGGATAAGCGTGAAGAATCTGGTCACGTTTAAAAAGTTTTCCTTCTTCTTTAAGTTTTTCAATGATTGCTTTGTCTGCGTCTTTTACAAAAAGACCTTTAAAGTCTGATACTTCTTCTGTAAATTTACATTCGGCATCTACAGGACATATGACAGGTATGCCGGTTCCTTTAAGAACCCGCTGATCATCTTCGCCAAAACCAGGAGCTGTATGTACAATGCCTGTGCCGTCTTCTGTGGTAACATAATCGCCAAGAAAAGTGCGGAAAGCATTGGGAGTATCTTTAAAATAGGGGAAGATCGGTTCGTATTGAAGCCCGTTTAGCTCACTGCCTTTTTTTCGCCAGATAATTTTGTAACCGGGCTGCGAAGCACCCGAAGTTTCATTTTTATAGTAAGCGCCAAGGCGGGCTTCAGCGAGAATATAATTTGGGTTAGGGGTTAGGGTATTGGAAGTAGAGAGATCTTCGATTAGGACATAATCAATCTCTGGACCTAAAACGAGTGCCAAATTAGAAGGTAATGTCCAAGGTGTCGTTGTCCAAGCCAAGAAATATGTGTCGGAAGGAAGTAAAATAGACTCTTTTCCACTATCCGCTGATCCCTGACTCCTGTTCCCTATCCTAAACCTGACTGTTATCGAAGGATCATGCACATCTTTATAACCGCCCAGATTTAATTCATGATTTGAAAGTACTGTAGCGCAGCGGGGACAATACGGAAGAATGTAGTGACCTTCGTAGAGTAAACCTTTTTCCCATAGTGTTTTTACAACCCACCAGATTGTCTCCATATAATCAGGTTCCATGGTTTTGTAGTCGTTATCAAAGTTGACCCAGCGGCCAAGCCGTGTGATCGTCGCTCTCCATTCTTTTACATAACGCAGAACAGATGTACGGCAGGCTTCGTTAAAATTGGCAATTCCATATTCTTCTATAGCTGTTTTTGAATTTAATCCCAATTCTTTTTCTATAAGAGCTTCCACAGGCAGCCCGTGACAATCCCATCCAAAGCGCCTTTCAACTTTTTTGCCCTTCATCGTTTGATAGCGGGGAATTATATCTTTTATTGTACTGGGAACAAAATGTCCAAAGTGCGGCAAACCTGTGGCAAAGGGCGGACCGTCATAAAAGACAAACTCCTGTGCAGGTTTTCCCTTTGTTTCCTTACGCTGTTCTATGGATTTTTCAAAAATTTTATTTTGATCCCAGAATTTAAGGATTTCTTCTTCAAGTTTTGGGAAATTTACTTTTGCGTCAACTGCCTTATACACTTCTCTCTCCTGAAAAGGTGACTGTCACCATTTTTGTATAATATGGCATAAAAGATTTTTTTTTTCTATATTAAAAAATATATTTATTTAATCCCGCTTTTTTACCACTACTCGCTTTCCCCTGTCCGATCTGCGTTCACTGCTGCGCTCTCCGCCGCGCTCATTCCCACGGCCTCTTGCGCCTTTTTCTGTATTGCGATCATCTTTGCGGTTTTTAAAACCTTTATCGCCGGAATGTCTTTGCCTTTCCCCGCGTTCACGCGGAAACTTTTCCTGTCCAAACTTTTTTTGCTCAAATCTTTTTTGATCAGGTCTCTTATTATCAGGCTTTTCATCGCGCTTTGAATTTTCACCGCGATTCTTTTGAGCGCCGCCTTTGAACCGTTTTTCCCGTACAGCTTTTTCCAGCACTTTGAGAGATTCATCAAACCCTTTAAGGAATTCCTGTAAATCATCGGCAAATAAAATTACCGATTGACGATCAAAACCGCCGTTATCGCGGTTCTTGCTTTCTACAATATTGAGGTAGAGATCGCCCATGCGGTTCTCTTTAACATTAAAAAAGTATGTTCTGTTTGGTAGGATAATTCTGCTTGAGAAAAGTTCTCCTCGCAATCCCATAATCTTCTCCTTTCCGGGCGCGCCACTCGGGCTAAAACCCTCGCGCCTTATTCATCTCGGCAACACTTTCTGTGCGCCACGCCGTATTTACTTAATTCATCTACACCGCTCCACGCGGTGCATTACTGGGCGCCTCGCACACCCATTGTCTACTCCTTATCTGCGTTTATTATCATACTTCGCTGCCAATCAAGCAAGTATCGCTCAAAACCTGTATCCGCACCTTCAACATCTACAATAATACGAAAAACCGGCTCTGTGGCAGAACCTCTCATCCAAATATAAGCAATCCCCCTGCCTTTGTCACTAAAAAAGAGGATTTTTAATCCCCCCTTATGTGCTTCTCCAAAGTTTTCTAATCTGCGCTTTTCCACCATTCCGTTATACGCAATTGCTTCCCAGCTATAAATGCCAAAACGCTTTTTTAATTCTTCTTTTCGCTCTTCCCACTGTACTTCAAAAAGCTGCTGATAACGTTCTTTCAGCGAAACATGATCATTTGTGTTAATGCGCAAAACCGCATCCTTGGAATAAGCGCCTGTAGTAACAAATAACGGAAGGCTAACGATTATATCCGCAAGTGTAAAATCACTTCGGTATTTTTTTTCCTGTTTTGAAAGCTTGCACCATATTTCAAAAAGACCTGGCTTTTCGTTAGTTGAACGTACCGAAAGCAATTTTGCTATTGCAAGGACTGTGTGAAGCGGGTCACGGACTGCTGAAGGATGCGTGATATTTCCTCCTGCCGAACCTTCGCCAAGAATGCGTACAATATATCCATCTTTACGGAGTTTCCGGGCAAGAGAGACAACATTGGCCTCTCCTACTTCGGCGCGGAAAACAGATAAACCAAAGGCTTCTGCAATTCTCTCTATACGCATTGAAGTTGGGTCGTTAACAACTACAGCGGCTTTACCAGATAATTCTCCAGTCCAAACAAGCTGGGAAAACTCAGCAACACATGTTAGGGCAAAGACTTCCTGCGCTTCAAGTGTTCGGGCTCTATTAATTTTGTCGTCCCATATGACAAGGTTTCCTCTGTCACCGTCGCAATCTGGCATATAACCCAAAACAAATACTTCATCTCTTTTGTGAATTTCTTCCAAGAGAGCAGCGCAAGGCTCAAGTGATTCGCCTTCCGGCACAATGCGGTGAGCAATCTGTCCAGGCTCACCGTTGATATACTCAAACTTAAAACCAAGCGCGTCAAAGAAATCTTTATCAATTGATACAGTCCGCGCAGAACCGTTAAAATCACAAACTATTCCAAGCCCCTGCTGCTTAAGACCATCTTTGACTGCTGAAGAAATTTCATCACTGCCGCCCCACACAACTTCACCGCAAAAATCATAATATGCCTTAAAAGCTTCTTTTTTAAATAACCACAAACCACACGAACCTGTACTTAAATCAGAGCTACAATCAAAGTTCGTGTGGTCGTGTGCGAACCGAAGGTTCGAGTTCGTGGTAAAAATAATAGATTTAATAAAAGAGATATTATCTTCGTTTTCTATAAATACACGGAAACTGGTAATAAGTTTATTTACTTCTTCAGCGGCTAATACCCCGCCGTCAGTAAGTCCAAATTTAAGCCCATTGTGCCCTATGGGGTTATGGCTCGCAGAAACATAGATAAATCCACAACTTGATTCTGTTTTTTCTTCTGTTCTTACTGGTTCGTGTTTGCGCGCCCAGGCCATAATCTCCGGAGCGGCGGTTACACCGGCATATTTAACTTCGCAGCCGCAGGCCAGCAGAACAGGTATCATCGCATCTGCAATTGCCTTGCCTGTAGGGCGCGTATCAGTTCCAAGAAGAACGGTTGGCTTTAAAACCTCAGCCCTAATCCCTAACCCCTGTCCCCTATTTTTTAGATATTCCGCAAAAACATAAGCTGCAGAAGCGCAAATTATCCTGTGAGCAGGTGAAATCTGCGGCAATGAACTTTCTTCATTGCTATTTTCAGCAAAAACCCCGCGCCAGCCGGATGCAGAAAGAATCATTTTTTCAAGAGCGGCATTTAATTCTTCTCTGATAACCATAATTTATCATTATAAACTTTTCCTTTTCTAAATTCATCCCCGTAAAGGTCATAAATGTATGACAAAATTAAACTATTTACGTTTTGCAATTTCCTTAAAATAGGGTGTATTTTGTTCCACTCCTCCTTTCTATTTTTATAAAAGAAGGAGAATATACCATGTCAAAATCAAACATTATTCAACGAAGAGAACTTGAGCCATTGATACTAAAAGCAAGAAAGATTATTAACCATTATGAAAAAGCTTCAAATTGCGCAGCTTTTGTGCTGGTGCCGGATTGGGATTCGGAAAAGAATAATTTTGATTTAATTTGCAGCCGATGTAATGAAAAAAAATGCAAAAATATACATATCCAAGCCATAAACAAAGCCAGAGAACTAGGCGGTTCTTATATTTATCTATGTCCAAAAGGGCTGGTTTTTTGGACAAGCCCTTATTATTCGGGTGAACGCGTCGCAGGAGCGCTGCTTTCAGGCGGAATCAAGAAATCAGAAAAAAGCTCTAACAGGGTTAAAGCATTGGCACAGATTATGCTTTTGTGTGCAAATAAAATATCCAGCATGAGTTTTGTGCAAAAAAACATTGCATATCTCCATTCGGCTAACGAGTCGCAAACATACATTTTGAAGAAAAATGACAATAAAAGCCAGGAAAACACCTTTCAGTTAGATATGGAACGAACACTCCTGGCGTGTCTTCGCCGCGGAGATAATGTTGAGGCAAAAAAAATCCTGGTCAAGCTGCTCCAAATTCTTTATCTTAAATTAAAGAACAATTTTTCAGCGTTCCGTCTTAAAGCTCTGGAATTGGCGGTATTATTGTCGAGGGCAATAGCGGATCCAAAGGATATTATGGACAATACAACATTGGAAAATACAAACCGCTTTATCAAAAAGATTGAAGAAAGTACAAATTTTGAAGAAATTGTCGAAACCCTTCAAGTGATAACAGAACGGATGTCAGGGAAGATCTTCTCATTTCATGGGGTCCGTCATTTTTCTGCGCTTAGAAAGGCGGAACGCTATATATGGGAGAATTATACAAGAAAACTCAGTTTAAAGGAAATTGCTGCTGCTTCTGGGCTTTCCGCGCCCTATTTCAGCACAGTTTTTAAGGAAGAAATGGGGGAAAATCTTTCAAATTACTTAAACCGGCTAAGAGTTGAAAAAGCTGCTTCCATGTTGGTAATAACTGAAATGCCAATAAGCGAAATAGCTGTAGCCTGCGGTTTTGAGGATCAAAGCTGGTTCTCAAAAATATTTAAGAACAATACTGGTTATACTCCGGGAAAATACCGTGAACTAGGTATTCATGCCGTTGGCACACATACGGGCTGTATATCAGCTTAAAGTAATATCCTGGGTTAAACCGGCAAAATAGGGTACAAATATGAAACAAACTGAATATGACAAAATTTTTATTAAAAAAATCACAAAAATCATGTTTGATTACAATCAAGCTACCGGAAGCTGTATCAACATCTATGATGGTGACTACAAACTGCAATTCTTTAATCATGCCGGTACAGAATCCTGTCCGGAAAAAAAAATCTGCCCTTATTGCACCTACGCTTTAAGGCAGGATAACTCCCCCCCTTGTCATGAAATGCACATAAATGCCATAAAAGAAGCATGTAACAAAGGCACCTGCCATATTTACCAATGCTGTCAGGGTCTGCTTTTTTGGAGCAGTCCAATATATACAGAAGGTGCTTTTTCGGGAGCTATCAGGGGATCAGGTTTTTTAACAAAAAAAGAAAAAACTGTTGACATTTTTTCGAATACAAATAATACTTTTGTTATGCGCAATAACGTAATGCAGAATGAAGAAAATGAAGAATTTACAGAACGTGTCAAGTCACTTCCAGAAGCGGATGGTGAGAAAGCCCAGTCTCTGGCAGAAATGATGCAGCTTTGCGCAGAATCCATTTCAACCGGAAGCGAGGAACATCACGAGGCTATAAAGCGAAAAGCCCAGCAGCAAAAGATAATTTCAAAAATTATCGAGGATTTGAAGCAGCAGTATCCGGCAGGTACCGAAACACCGGGTTATCCGCTAGAAAAGGAAAAAAGCCTTTTGGCTGCTCTTCGCAAGGGCGAAGGCGCTGAAGCAAGAAAAACGCTTAATGAATTGCTGGCAATGCTGTTTTTTACAAATAACGGGCAATTCAAGTATATACAATTACGCATAATTGAACTTGTAGTCCTTATTTCCAGGGTAGAAACAAGCCCGGCAAAAACCGGAAACCTCTCCATGGAAATAAACAGCCAAAATCTGAAAATGGTTCAAGAAGCCAAAACCTTCGAAGAACTAACCGATATCTTTCACAACATAGTAGACAGAGTGTCTGGTAACATTTCTTCCTTCCAGGGAATTCCCCATGCTGCTGCCCTGCGGAAAGCAGAAAATTTTATCATGGAAAACTTTACCAGAAAAATCAGCTTAAAAGAAATATCTTCGGTAGCGGGTCTTTCTCCTCCTTATTTCAGCACTATTTTTAAAGATGAAATGGGTGAAAATCTTTCAAAGTACCTGAACCGTCTTAGAGTAGAAAAAGCAAGCCGCTTGTTACTCGAAACAGAAATGTCTTTAAGCGAAATTGCAGCCTGCTGCTGTTTTGAAGATCAAAGCTGGTTTTCAAAGATATTTAAAGCCTATACCGGCATCAGTCCCGGAAAATACCGAAACCAGGGCGGCGGAAGCATCAGGAATATCGGGGATAATAATCTGTCCGAGGGCTTTAGAAAAACTCTGAAGTAAGCAGTCTAGTGTCCTGTCTTTTACAGATGACAACATTGTTAGCTTGCGTAAATCTTTGATATTCAAAGATTTACGCAAAATTGAATAACATCAAAAGAAAAAGACAGAATACTAGGAGAGTTAAAACCACAGAGTTACACGGAGGAAGATGATAATTAATTACCCAAAGCCGACAAGACCTTGTGCATCTGCTTGAATACATTTTTTATAACAAAAGACGCGTTGACAAAAGAGGTTATTGTGGCTACATTGATAATATCAGGTGTCGCCTGATGAGCCATGCAATAAAGGGGCATTAAATCGGTTTTTACGAACTGGTGCCATTTCCTGAGCATGGCTTTATTTTTATACTTTGCAAGTAATAATGATAAAATTTATCAGGATTACCTTTTGTTTTCTTAACAGTAATAACAGCATAATAGTCTGTTATGTTTATTTTACATGGTGTGTAAAGATAGATAAAACCTTCTACATATTGCCTTTTGTAATTATCACTTGATTGATTTTTCAACTTACCATTTTCCAGGAATTTATCAAGTTTTTTTATTGACAATGCTTGATCGCGGGTTTTTGTTGTATTATACCACTTATCAAGACCATCACGCGAGACAAGAATAACCCGCCCTGAATCAACATTATAGAAAAATTTCCCTTGAAAATTTTTCCTAGCATACAAAAAACATTCTTTCTTGAGCTCTCTATCCGAGAGTCCTTTTTCATGGTCAGTTTCAGTTAAACCATCATTATAAAGTATTTCCATACTACTATATGGCACAAGCGTGCGTGGCGCTTGCTCGAAAATGAAAAAATTTAAAGATTTTCGTAAATATTAAAGAAAAAATGGATATAGCTTTATATTCTGGAAAAACTCTTCACCGTATGCCTGTACTATGGGAGGCAAAGTGCGTGCCACGTTGAAGTAATTTCCTATGTTAAATTCTTTCTTCTGTTCGTGTGCTGGAAGCTTCGCTGCAAGTAGGTTCGTGGTAAAATTCTTCCGATTTTTCTCCGTGCTTTTGTGCCTCCGTGCGAGACTTTCCATGGTATAATAAGCAAAAGGAGCTGCGTAAAATGATCAAACAAAAACTTAGTTATGCCAGCGGAGATATTTTTGGCGGCGGCGCATTCATGATTTTCAGCCTATTGTTCATGAACTTTTTGGTAATTGTAGAGGGGCTGCCGGTTGTTGCGACAACAGTAATCATTTTTATAGGAAGACTGTGGGATGCCATTACCGACCCTATAATGGGAAGGATTTCCGACAAAACCCGATCAAGATATGGAAGACGAAGGATTTATTTCTTAATCGGTGTAATACCAGTTTACTTGTCCTTTGTTATGCTTTTTTATTCTTTCGGCTTTGAAAGTATAACGGCAAAAATCATCTATTATACATTTTCCTACATGTTCTTTGGAACGGTGTTTAGCATAGTGATGGTTCCGTATAATGCCATATTGTCAGACATGACATCCGATTATAACGAGCGTACAAGCTTTATTACATACAGAATGATATTTTCCGGAGGCGCGGCGCTTTTAAGCGCTGTTATTCCAAGCATTATAATCAAATCGGCAGGCAGTGAATATAACGGGCCGCAGCAGATTCCCGGCTACCTTGTTATGGCGCTTATTTTCGGAGCCATTTTTGGAGCATGCTGGTTTGTTGTTTTTTGGGGAACAAAAGAAAAAGAAAACCTTCCCGCTCCGGAAAAGATTTCTTTTATATCCTGGTTGTCTATTTTTTCCAACAAGGCATACAGAAACTTTCTGGGAATTTTTCTTTCTTTCCAGATAGCGGTTGACCTTGTACTTGCGCTTTTCATTTTTTATATAGATATTGTCGTCAGGCATTATCAAAATTATGAACTGGTAGTCGGGACACTTCTGGTTTGTTCCATGCTTCTTATACCGGCACAGGGATCACTTGCCGCAAAGAAAGGCAAGGCTTTCCCGCTTTACATCGGTTTACCTGTTTGGATGCTTTCAACTCTTATTTTTATTTGGCTGGACTCAAGCGTTCCGGTTTTAGCGTTGTGTATATTGGCAGCTCTGATTGCTGTTGGATCATCGGCGGGCAATCTTTGTACATGGGCGATGCTTGCCGACATTTATGATATTGACGAGATACGCACCGGCAAACGCCGCGAAGGTCTCTACAGCGGAATGACAACATTCCTTCGCAAATTTGCAAGCGGCATCGCTGTATTACTTATGGGACTTGGACTTCAGGTTATGGGTTTCGATCAAAATGAATATTCTGTATTAAAAGCCTCCAGCGATATTTTTGATCCGGCATCATACGCGCAAAGCAATATTG
>Ga0123356_10004737_pt1 | contig 14016 bp, 12 predicted proteins | sample TergutEmb28metaG_2_FD_92546 | JGI IMG/M metagenome (GOLD analysis project Ga0123356, IMG submission 92546) | Embiratermes neotenicus P3 segment gut microbial communities from Petit-Saut dam, French Guiana - Emb289 P3 | ecosystem: Host-associated > Arthropoda: Insects > Digestive system > Gut ...
AAGGCGGCGAACCTCGATCCAATCGAGTCGCTGCGCTACGAATAGATGGTCCGCGCTTCTCGATGATTCACTCCCTCGTCAGGATTGTTCAGAGCGTCGCGATCTTGGGCTGTGTTGCCAGCTCCATTTATTACCTGCTGTGCCTGTGGAGTGTCCGCGCGTTTCTTGGGGCGGGCAAAGCCGAAGCCCGTTCCACCCCTCCCTTGCCGCCGGTGTCGATCCTCAAGCCATTGAAGGGCACCGACCCCGACATGGAGGAAAGCTTCCGCAGCCATTGCCTGCAGGATTATCCCGACTACGAAATCATCTTCGGAGTCAGTGACGCGTCCGATCCCGCCGTTGCCAGCGTCGAAAAATTGCAACGCGAGTTTCCTGCGCGCAGGATCCGGCTGGTGATCTCCCCGGTAAAACTGGGTGCGAATGTGAAGGTCAGCAATCTTGCGCAAATGATGCGGACCGCCAGTCATGAGTACCTGATCGTCAACGACAGCGACATCGGGGTCGGGAGCGACTACCTGCGGCGTGTGGTCGCGCCACTCACGGAGGACCACACCGGCATGGTCACCTGTCTGTATCGCGGAGTCGCTGCTCCGACGCTGGGTTCCCGGCTTGAATCGCTGGGCATCAGCACCGATTTCTGCGCCGGAGTGCTGGTCGCTCGACAACTGGAAGGTGGCCTGCGCTTCGGCCTCGGCTCGACCCTTGCGTTCCGCCGCCGGGATCTGGATCGGATCGGGGGATTCGAATCCATCGTCGACTACCTGGCCGACGACTACGAGCTGGGGCGGCGCATTGCCGGCCTCGGGCTGAAGGTATTGTTGTCCGACGTGGTCGTCGAGACGCACCTTCCGCGTTACGACCTCGGCGCCTTCCTCGCGCACCAGATGCGCTGGGCCCGCGGAGTGCGCGACTCCCGGCTTGGCGGATACATCGGACTGGCTTCCACATTCGGGCTCATGTGGGCGCTGGTGAATGTGATTGCCGCGCATGGCGCCCTTTGGTCGTGGGGCGTGCTGGGAGCGGTATATCTGCTCCGGATCGCGATGGCTCTGGCCGTGGGCCAACTCGTGTTACGCGATCGGCAGGTTCTCGGCCAGCTGGGCTTGCTTCCGCTGCGAGACTTGATCGCCGTGGGAGTGTGGCTGGTGAGTTTTGCCGGACACACAGTGAGCTGGCGCGGAGACCGGTTTGAACTGAAGGACGGGCGCCTGACACGCATTCCGTCCTAAATGAGCTCGCGATGCCTTCTAGCGATCCGCCGAGGGGATCAGTTCAAAGCGCCCATCGGCGAACACCCGATAGCGCCTTCCCCGCCAGGAAATCGAATTGCCAAAAAATCCGGCGAGCCAGAAAAGAAAACCCATCAAATCCTCGAGGGGCACGAGAAGCCAATTGAGCCGCGCTCGCAACACGCGCGCGGAAACTGCATAGGCTGCCAGCAAGCGCACGGCCAACGTCGCCGGCAAGACCGGCCACCACAAAGGCGAGAGCGCACAGACGAGAAGAGCCAGGGGCAAAGGCATGGTAAACAGCTGGCCGACGTATCCCGCCGGACGAGAGCGCCGCGTGCTGCGCGTCCAGCGGTTGCGATGCGCGACATTTTGCGAAAAAGTGGAATTTCCAATGTGGTGCTCGACGACGTAGGAAGACAGGATGACGCGGTGTCCAGCTTCGGCTGCGAATTTGCCAATGACGAAGTCCTCGGCAAGGTAGTCCTTCACCCGCTCCATGCCGCCGATCGACTGCAGCACCCGGCGCCGTGCCGCGATGGTTGGCCCGACGGCAAAGCGCATGCCTTCCAGCATTCGCGCAACCAGCGCGGCGCCCCAGAAGTCTGTATTCATGCCGGTAGCCTCCAGCCGCGACCAGAAACTTGGTCCCGGAACGGCGCGATAGGGGCAGGTTGCCACCCCCAGATGCGGGTCCTGAAATTCCGCAGCGATGGTCCGCAACATGTCTGGCGTCACGCGAACGTCGCTGTCGCTCATCACCACAAGATCGTTGGCAGCTGCCGACAACATGCGATCCAGGCTGTACACCTTCGCGTTGGGATAGGGCGGCTCCCCGGTAATCAAAATCCGCGAAGGGACCCCGGGATATTCTTGTTGGAGCCGGGCGACAACCGGCATCGCAAGATCGCTCTCGCTTCGAAGCCCGAACAGAATTTCGAAGGCGGGATAGTCCTGCTCGAAAAATGTCCTCAGATTCGATTCCAAATCGAGGTCAAGACCAGCCAGAGGTTTGAGAATGCTGATCGGCTCGGTCGATTTCAACCCCGGAGGCCGCACGGACAGATAGCGCATAGCCGCCACCAGCTGCAAGACGGAGTAGATAATTGCTCCGCCAAAGACGAGGAGGCAGATGCCCGCCAGCCCCTCGCCTGGGTGCACGTAAGAACAGAGTAAGAACTGCGCACATCTTGCGCCCGAAAGCATAAGCGGACCGAGACCGCCACTCATTATATCTAGCGCCCCGGAACTTCTGACTTCGCGGCCCGGGGGTGGGGCAGTCGGCCGGTCTTCCGTCTGATGATCGTCTTCCGAGGCCTCGGGTGACCCTTGCCGGCCAGGCGAACATGAGAAGAAATCGGCGCTTGCGGAAGATGGTTCGTGTCGTCTCCACGCGGTCGTTCTCCATTCAACGCGTCAAAGCCGGCGACTCAGAATTTTTCACGTTTCAGATCATGGCATCAAAGCCTGGACTGATACGGGAGTGGATTTAAAAGGCGGGAGACGTCCGGAAGATTTCCGCGATGTCCTCGTCGACGTGGAGAGTTCGAGTGCCCCGGCTTCGAATCCGCTCGAGGAAGCGCCTCCGTCAGCCGATCCGGTCTGCCGTTGTCGAGTGCGAATCCCGGCGCGCTGATCGCCAAATTGCACGCTCACAGAGCAACTCCCTGTTCTGCCTGGAGCCGGTCGTGAAATGCAGGTCGAAGAGCCGTCCCGTCCTTTTCCCGGAAATGAACTCCTCCTACGCAGGTCCAAAACATTACCAGCACGTCCGCTGCAGCCCATGCGCGCCCGGCAATTTCAAAGCACAACTGGTAACCGCACAGATTTTCCTCAAGGGCAAGGTGCCATCCAAATTGGCTGGAGGGACCCGGAGTTGGGTGAGCGGAAACCCCACGATATTGGCTTCGCCAAAGGCAAACGCAACAATAACGTGACTCACAAAATTGATGGTGTTGTTGATGGCGAGCACGACAACATCAACCGGTGAAAAGCGGTTGACCGAATGCCTCCCGCCCATCCGGCACGCGAGGAAGCAATCGGCGATGGTTACCACTCCGACAGCAGGTTGATTGTCACCTTCTTACCGTAGACAGCTTCTCGAGCAGACAGCACACTGGTCGGCTGTCATTTTCTACAGTAGACAGTTCCCGATATGATGGTCAGACGGCGTGCTTTGCAATCGGAACGGCTCTCATTTTTGTTAACCAATCGAGTATTGCCTCGTCTAATCACAGTAGAACAGGACCTCCCACGGCATCTGTGGGAAATCGATAGGAACGAATCAAGTGTCGATTTCGTATTGAGGTCTTGACACAAGTTGTGCGCTCCCGGCGAGGCAATTCTTTTCCGGAGTTCACGGGTTCCAGGGTTTGTGGCGCTGAGGTGGCCAGCGCTGCCATTGAATCGCGCGTCGAAATGGTTGGGGGAAAGTATGGATAACGTGCAGAGGTCCATTGGCTCACTGCGACCGGTCGATCGGTATGACGTGGGTCACGTGCAGGAAGTCATCCGGCAGGCACACGACGAACTGCGGCAGTTAATGCAACAGCGCGCTGACATCATGAAACGAATCGGAACCGTCAAGCAGACAATTTCTGGCTTGGCGAATCTGTTTGGTGACGGAGTGCTGAACGAAGAACTATTGGAATTGGTCGATCGCAAAAGCAACGGCCGGCAGCCCGGCTTCACCAAGGCCTGTCGCATGATCCTGATGGAAGCAGGGCGTCCCATGAACTCCCGCGACATCTGTGATCATTTCCAGGAGAAGATGCCGGAACTCCTGGCCCGCCACAAGGATCCCATGGCGTCGGTTACTACGGTGTTGAACCGTCTCGTGGAATACGGGGAGGCGGAAGCCGTAGTCTCGAACGGACGGCGCGCCTGGCGCTGGGTCGCCGACGCTGCCGCAGAACCGCCTGAGGCAAACAGATCAACAGCCAACCTCCGGAGCATCGCTTAGTTTTATTCGCGGACCGAGAAGAAAAAGGCGCGGCCGATCGGCCGCGCCTTTTTCTGTGTTTTCTGCCTCGAACTACGAGATCATAAAAAAACCATCGGTCAGGCGGCATGCTGCCGGAGCCTCGATGTGTTGCGTGTAACGATGCAGAGCGCCATTCAGCACGGCCGTTTTGACGTGGAGAAGGGCCTGCGCTCCTGCTTTGGTCCAGGCCATTGGCTGTTTTTTTGGCAAAAACGCCAATTGGTCAACTGATTGACGGTTGATTCCACAATGGGCCGTTCGGACTCGCTCACCGCGACGGAAAGCCGACTTGTAACGCATTTGAATTAATTTGTCCCAGCTCCGCGCTGGTTCTCGTCCCTTCCTCTTCTTGCCACTCCACTTTCACGAGGAACCGCATGCCGCGTGCCACCTCCGCTCGTTCGCACAGCATTGGCCCATCCCCTCCGTCAACTCAGCCCCCCAGCTTTTTATGGTCCCTTTCCATCAGCTGATCCAAATCGATGCAGAGGCTCTATCCCGAGCTTGACCCCGTACGCCACAAGTGTTATAAACCTTAACACTATAATGCTTAACAGAAGCGGTCGAAAAATGCCCACCCCTCTCGAGCAGTTGCTGCTGGACTACGTGTGGGCTCATCCGGATTGCACCGCTGAACTGTGCCGCGAAGGGCTGGCGGGCCGACGCAGGCTCAAGGATTCGACTGTCCGAACGATTCTGCGGAAGCTCGAAGAGAAGGGCTATCTGACGCACACGGTGGAGGGCCGGACCTTCGTTTATCGCGCATCCGATACGAGGCGCAATGTCGCAGTCGCGGCAGTTCACCAGCTGATTACCCGTTTCTGCGACGGATCAGTGGAGGAGTTGTTGGTAGGCCTGGTGGATAACCAGTTGTTGGAGCCGAGGCAACTCAAGAGACTTGGGGAGAAGATTGCCTGCCGCAAGGAGAAGACAGTATGAGCACGGTTCCGTTTTTGCTGGAATGGGCTTTGCGCTCGATGATTCTGATCGCGATCGGAGTCCTGCTGCTCTGGGCGCTGCGCGTCAAAGATCCTTCGATTCCTTGGGCGGCCTGGACTGCGATGCTGTGCGCTTCGTTGGCCATCCCGGTACTTACACTAACGGCCCCGACGCTGACAATCCCCATTATTCGGGTAGCGGCGCCGCACCCGGAGGCCTCCATCGCACCCGAAACTGCGGCGCCGAAGCGTGTCTCGGCACCCTCGCCTCTGGATCGCGCACCCGCCGAACCCAACTCCGGCCACCCCCGCCGCTTTGACTGGACCCGAGCCGCCCTGTTGGTTTACATCGTCATCGCTCTAAGCCTTCTCGTGCGCCTGACGATCGGTCTGTCGATTAGTCGTCGACTCCGCCGTGGCAGCCGCGCGACGGGGCGGCGCACGGACGAAATCGAGGTTCACGAATCAAATCGCGTGGCCGCTCCGGTTGTGCTCGGAATTGCCCGGCCGATCATCGTGCTGCCCCAGGATTGGGTCAGCTGGGACCAAATCAAACTGGATGCGGTGCTGGCACACGAACGATCGCACGTCCGGCGGCATGATACCCGGCTGCAACTATTGTCGGCCATTCATCGGGCGTTGCTGTGGCACAGTCCTCTGAGCTGGTTCTTGCACCAGCGGATTGTGCGCGCGGCCGAAGAGGCGAGCGACGACGCCGCAGTGGCTGCTATCGGCGATCGGACGGTTTATGCGGAACTCCTGCTCGAATTCATGCAAAGAGGCCTGAGAAAAACGGACTCCTTTGCAGTGCCGATGGCACGATACGGCCGGCCCGATCAACGCATCCATCGCATTCTGGATGGAAACACGCTGTCGCGCGGAGTGGCGCGATGGACGGTGGCGTCGATGGTCGGGGCGATATTGCCATTAGCCTACCTCGTCGCGGCGGCGCATCCCTCCAGTCCTTTGTGGGCACAGACTTCCCTCGCCCCGCCGGTCCGGCTGCAGGTCGTTCCTAAAACTCCGGCTCCCACGCACCTGGCTCAGGCACGCGGCCCGTCCGTGGCTCTGCCTGAGAAGAAGCCCGATCCGGTCTATCTGAGTAGTCTGGGGACGGTCACGGCCTTCAACACGGTAAACGTGAAGCCGCGCGTGGAGGGGGAACTGACCTCAGTAAGCTTCAAAGAAGGCGAATTGGTTCATGAAGGCCAACTCCTCGCGTCTATCGATCCCCGGGCTTACCAGCTTCAGCTTGCGCAGGCGGAGGGTCAGATCGAGCAGGACTGCGCCGGTATATGCACAAACATGGCGCAGCGCAATTTACTGGGCCCTGGATTTGAAGGCAAGATCAAAGCCGATCAAGCCCTCGTTGATACTGCGAAGCTGCGCTTGAGTTTTACCCAGATCTATTCCCCGATCACAGGCATTGCGGGGTTGCGTCAGATCGATCCTGGTAACGTCGTCCATCCCGCGGATACCATAGTCATAATTACCCAGCTTCACCCGATCTCCGTCCTGTTCACCATTGCCGAAGACCTCCTGACCCAGTTCCGCGCGGGTCTTAGCCACAATCCTAATTTAACGGCCGAGATATGGAACCGGGAACACTCGGCAAAGATCGCCAGTTGCCGGGTCACGGCGATCGACAATTTGATCGACGCTCAAAACGGCACTGCGAAAATCAAGGCTGTGTGCGACAACGAGGATGGTGCGCTTTTCCCGAACCAGTTCGTGAATGTGCGCGTCATGATGCCTGGATTGGGCGCGCTCCCAGCAGATGGAGGTGGCGCACCCGGTCGGTGAGGGCGAGTTACATCTTGCCAAGTCAACATTTATGCGGCTCCGAGCCCACGAGCGCGGCAATTCTCTCGTTCAGTTTCTCGTTCCTCATCTCAATATCGCTTTCAGAATCGGCGGGTACTTTTCCCGAGCCTCCGGCTTCGGATGCTTCTTTCAGTCGCCCCCAAAGCTCGGCTGCCATCAAAGCCGCGATTCTATGATCGCGGCGGCCCGGCTTTCTCCACGTCGCTCAAGTTCCCGGATCACGCGGCTATCCGGCAAAGAATCATCGCTTGCTCGCCGCAAGACCACGGCATCCAGTTGCAGGTGAAGGCGCCAGTTAACGCCTGACCTGGTCTCGGCCCGCTCATAGTCAGCATCATTCCAACGCTGCAGTTCCGGATGCAGCCCGAAAGCCTCCTCCAGTGCCTCGTGTTCCGGGATCATCCTGGGGCCTTCCCCCGGCCGCTTGTCGACGAATGCCGGTTCATAAGGCGTCTTAGCTCGCGGGCGCGCTGAAAGGCTCGCGTCTTGACCCCAGGACGAAATTTGGGACCCTTCCGCACAAAACCCGCAACAAACTGGAAAGTGCAACCAGGGAGCTCAGTTCGCCTCGGGCGATTCCTGGGGATCGATGCCATGCATGCGCAAATGCTCGACCATCCAACCGTAAATGTCCCATGGATGCGCGCTCAATAACTTTAGCCGCTCCCACCTTTGATACAGTCCCTCGAACTACGCCGGAGGCAGCAACATCCCTTTCTCCAGATGCCTGATGATGTGCGCGTAGGAAGCTGCATTCGGATCGTGCGTGACCATGACGACGGTCTTGTTGAAGTCTTCATTCAGCCGTTTCAGGATCTCGAGCACTTCCGTCGCCGAATGACTATCGAGGTCCCCGGTCGGCTCGTCTGCCAATAACAGAGTTGGGTCGCTGACGATGGCACGCGCAATTGCAACGCGCTGCTCCTGCCCGCCCGAAAGCTGTTTGGGCAGATGGTGAACCCGCTCCTCCAGTCCCACCAGCTTCAGAGCCGTCAGGACGTGATCGCGGCGCTGCTGAGCGTTCAGCTTCGTGAGCAGCAGAGGAAGTTCCACGTTCTCAAACGCCGTGAGCACGGGAATCAGATTGAACGTCTGAAACACATAGCCAATGTGTTCGTTGCGCCAGCGGGCAATCTGCCCGTCATTGAAGCGGAAAATATCCTGTCCCTCGACCAGCAGTTCTCCCGACGTCGGCCGGTCGATGGCCGCAATCATGTTCAACAGCGTCGTCTTGCCCGAACCCGACGGACCCATCAGCGCGAGGAAATCGCCCTTGGCGATGTCGATCGAAACGTCATCGAGCGCGATCACCTGAAAGGCATCGCGCTTGAAGATCTTGCTCACGCCGCGGGCCTGGACGACCTTGGTGCCGGTAGCAACATTGGTTTGTGCGACTGTGCTCATGATTGCCCCTTGATCTTGATTTTGTCTCCATCCTTCAAAGTGGGTGGCGCGGTGCTAATCACACTCTCACCGCCGATCAATCCGTCGACGATGGCGCCATCGCTGCGCTCACCCAGAATGTGAATTTCCCGCGCCACCGCTTTCCCGTCGAACGCGAGCAACACAATCTTTTTCCCGTTGCCGTCGCGAATCGCCGCCGACGGCACGAACACGCCCGAGGGCCCCTTGCTGTCTTTCGGCCTGTCGCTGGCGAGAAATCGTACGGTGGCATTCATCTCCGGCCGCAACTGAATTTCAGGATAGCGGCCCGGATTCAACACTTGCACTTTGACCTGCACCGTTGCCTTTTGGCGGTTGGCTTCCGGCGAGATCTGCGCAATGACGCCGTCATACTGCTTGTCGGGATAGGTGTCGGTCGTCACGATCGCCTTCTGCGCCGGACTGAGCCGCGCGAAATCTGCCTGGGCAATGTCGAGTTCCACTTGCAGATCCTCCAGGTCGGCGAGGGAAACAACCGATCCCTGCGGACCGCCCGCGGCTGCGCTGGCAAACTGCGCCGTGATCAGCTCACCTTTCTCCGCGGTGCGGTCAAGAATTGTGCCGTTTACCGGCGCCCGAATGACGGTCGCATCCAGTTGCGACTTGGCATAGTCGAGCTGTCCTTGCGCCTGTGCCAATGCACCTTGAGCGCGAACAATTTCCTCCGGGCGGGGACCGATCCGGGCCAGAGCCAACGACTGCCCGAGCGAGTTTGCCCGCTGCTGGTCGGCTTCAAATTTTGCGGTGGCGTCGTCGAGTTGCTGTTTGGACACCACACCACCGGCAGCCAGTTCCTTCGTGCGGTCCAGCGTCAGCTTATCGTCGGCAAGGGTGGCTCGAGCTTCATCGAGGTTGTGCTGTGCCTGCTGAATCTCCTGGGGACGCGAACCGTGCTCGAGTTCTTCCAGGTACGCTTTGGCGTTGTCCACGGCACCTTTGGCCTGCTCATAGGAGGCGCGGAATTCCTGATCCTCCAGCCGTACCAGCACCTGTCCCTGCTTCACCTTGTCGCCCTTTTCCACCCCAATCCACTCCAGCCGTCCCGTCACCTTGGAGTTCACGTTGATCGTGTGGTGCGCCACAATGTATCCGGTAGCCGTAAGAACCGTGCCGCCAGCATCATTGCCGTTGGTCTCGGCCGAGGCGCGGACAACCTCGACCTCTGGAGCCGAGGAAGCGAACAGACGATAAGCCAAAGCCAAGAGTCCGAGCAGCAGGACAACCGTGATGCCGGCGATGATGTAGCGCCGCGCCCAAGCCGGGGGTTGTCCGCCGTCATCTCCCCGCTGGGAACGGTCGATCCGCAAGCTCTCGAGATCCGCGTGTTTTGTATCGATTCCCATAATCACCGGTACGCTGTCGAGTCTACATGGCTTCCTGTCGAGGGCGCACGCCGCAGCGCCAGGGAGCCGATTCCCCTACCCGCGCAACGCGTTCAGAATGTTCTGCCGCGCCGCGTGCCAGGCCGGAGCCAATCCGCCCAGTAGTCCCATCACCATTGCGAAGCCGACGCCCACGGCTGCCACCAGCCATGTAATGCGCAAAGAGAATACGACTTCGCTGAAGGTCACCTGATTCGAGGTTCCAGTCTGCATGCCGTTGAACGGCAACATCATAAGGATCCCCAGACCAGCACCCAGCAGAGACAGCATCAAGGACTCAAGCACAAACGACGTCAGGATCGAGGGCCGCGAGAATCCGATCACGCGCAGGGTGGCAATCTCGCGGGCGCGGTAGGCGACGGCGGCGTACATCGTATTCATGGCGGCGAAGCTTGATCCCACGGCCATGATCAAAGCCACCAGCCAGCCGATGAACTTAATCACTTGACCGCTGCTGGTTTGCCGCGCGTAGTACTCGGTTTCGAGCGCGCCGTCGAGTTTGAGCCGCTGGTCATCGCTGACCCGATTCTTGAGCGCCGCCGCGGCCAACGGGTCGGTCGCCCTCATGTACGCCGAGCTGTAAACCCCCTGCCGGTCGAAATCAGAATTCATCTGATTCACATCGCCCCAGATCTCCGACTCATACGCGGAACCTCCGGCATCGAAGATTCCCACCACGGTCCATTGCCCTTTGCCAAAACTCAGCGTGTCTCCCACGTTGGCGTTCTTGAAGCGCCGGTGAATGCTTTCACTCACCACCACTTCCCGCTGGCCGGGACTGAACCATCGTCCCTGGACCAGCTTGGCCGAGGGCCGCAGCTCCAGCCCGTCCGGCATCATGCCGCGCACCGAGACGTTCACTTCGCCGGAATTATCCTTGCGCGGAAGCACGATCACCACGACCGTTTCTCCGGAGATCATGGGCTCGCCGTGGCTGTCTTTGGCGATTCCCGGCAATGTCTTCAGCGTTCCAAAATCTTCCGATGGAAAGGGCCCGGTGAGCTCGCTGGTCGATCCTTTGCGCACCACCATGACATTCAACGGATTGCCGCTGGTCACAAACGCACGCTCGAGGCCCGCCAGCAGAGCCATGATGAAGACAGCCGTGGTCACGGTCAGCGCGATGCCCAGCGCCGTCATGATGGTGAGCCCCTTGCGCAACCGAAGATTTCTCAAGTTGTAGCTTATGGGGATTGCCATAACTCTCCGTTCAGCCGATATGCCGCAAGCCGTCTACGATTCCGAGGCGGGACGCGTTGTAAGACGGAACAAACGAACTGAAAAAGCCCATCAGCGCCGCCACCGCCAGCGCCACCAGCATGGTCCACCCGTTGACCTGCAAAGCTCCGGCAAAGCCGCCGGCCTTGGCCGCTCCTATTCCAAACAGGTATGCCACCGAGGAACCGATCAGACCGCCCGCGAGGGCAAGAAGGATGGCTTCGCCGACAAACAGGCCAAGAATCGTGCCCCGGGCAAATCCCAGCGTTTTCAGCACCGCGATTTCCCGCGTGCGTTCGCGGATCGACATTGCCATCGTGTTGGCCGAAACCAGAAGGATGGCGAACACGACCGCCCCGCAAATCCCGAGAATGAACGCCTTCACATTGCCCATCATGGCGACAAATCCCAGTTGGAAAGCTTTTTCCGTCTCGGTTTTCGTGGGCTGCGGTGAGTTCCGGAACATATCATCCACTGCGGTCGGAATCCGCGTCACGCTTTGCGGAGAGTCGGCCAGAATGGTGTAGAAACCCTCCTGGCCTTTCAAATAGGAAACCGCCTCTTCCACATATTTCTGGTTGAAATAGAGCGACTGAGTCGGCTCGGGCGCCTTAAAAACCCCGCGGATGTTCAACTCGAGATTCACCGGAAAAATGGTCCCGGTAATCACCACGCGCTGTCCGACCTTCCATCCGTACCGCTTCATCAGGTCCTCGTCCACGATCGCGCCCGCCCGGTCGCGCTGCCAGGCAGCCAACTCATCCGGGGCGATCTTCCAGTCCTTGTAGACCTTGAAGAACTCATCGGGATCGGTCCCAAACTGAGCAAAGAAGTTGCCCGATTTGTCGTCCTTGTAGACGCCACCAAACCAATTGCCCGGAACGACCGCCACCACTCCGGGAATAGCGCGAATCTTGTCGCGGTAGTAGCTGGGCATTTCAAACGCGAGCGAGACTTTATGCCGGGTCACCAGGCGCAACGCGGATTCTTCGGTGCCCTTGGTCAGATAGAAATTGCGCCAGATGGCCATCATCAGCGTCAGCAGCAGCAGGGAGAAGCTGATACTCAACACCGTCAGGACACTGCGGCGCATATTGCGGAAAGCGTTCTTGGTCACGAACCGGGTCAACGTCATTGGCGCACTCCAGACCACGCGCAGAGCAGGCAGGAGGAGGGGTGCACGTCCCAGCCCCTCCAGAATAGACGAACTCGCGCATCATCGACAACCGCTCCGACTCTGCGCAGCACCACTTTCACGAGCTTGCGTTCGCTTCCCATGACGATCCCTATCTTGTCGCCTGCTCCCCATCGTCGCCAGTGGAGATCGTCATCGAAGCTGGGTGACAAATGTCATCTCGAAGACGACATAACGGTTACAACCGACAGGAGAACGACAAAGTCACGCGGAAAATCCGGAAATTAACCACTGCATGGTTGCGGTCGCGGTGCCGACGAGGGGGACCTACGCGGCGCGGCCCTCATCTGCCGACGGGCCATAAATTGCGGGGACAGGGGCCTCATTGAGCCGCAGGTAGACGGTCAACTGTCCCCGGTGATGAGCGAGATGGCTGAACACCGACTCCGCAATCATGATGTAACGAGGGTTCTCGCTCATGGTGTGGCCGCCAGCCAGCAACTTCCAGGGCGTCAACAAATGTTGGTCGTTAGTGTTCTCGAGTGCCTGGCGTGCTCCCGCAACCGCCGTATCATGCGCAGCCAGCAGTTCGGCTCGTGTTTTCCACTCTGCGGGTGTGTATTTTGCCGCCTCGGGCGAACGTAAATCGAAGGCGTCTTGCTTGACCATCGATATGATCCACGACGGCATCGTCGCGACCAGCGAAGCCAGGTAGCCAAGCGGCATCGACTTGTCATGCGGCTTCCAACCGTTGTGCCCTTCGGGTACACGCGCAAGGGCGAGGCGGGAGCTGGCGGCTTCGCGTTCGAGTTGGGCGAGAAAGAATTCGGTCAGCTTCATTTTGATCGGTCTCCGTGAACGACGCCCTGTTTTGGGCCGGAATCGTCGCCAGGTAGACTACCAATGATTGAGGACAGTCTCGGTCCTCAAGTTTTGCTGTAAGGGGGTCCTCGGCAGGGGATTCTTCCTGGCTGCAAAGAAGAATTGAGAATGATCAAAGCTGCTCGTATGCTGAATCAATTCATACGGGAGACACCTATGTCTGAATTTCGCAAGTTGATGGTTATCGCCGCGAGGGCACACATCGTTGTCAAGGCGTCTCCCGCAAACCCAGGTGCGAATCGTCCACTGAAAGGGTGTAGGAGTCCGGCGATATCTTGGACATTACGGGAAAGGGCTGAACCGAGTTCTCACCGGGATGGCTTACAGGCTTCTCGCTGAGTAACTGTAGAGCAGAACGAACCAATCGAAAACCATGTTGGGAACATCGGCAAGGCTGCTGCGCCTGCTTTCACTTTTTCAGGCGCAACGTTACTGGGGCGGCGCGGAACTCTCAGAGCGCCTTGATATTACCTGCAGAACCCTGCGGCGCGACGTGGACCGATTGCGTAGCCTCGGCTACCCCGTCCATTCCACCTCGGGAATTGCCGGCGGCTACCAGCTGGGAGCGGGTGCGACCCTGCCTCCGCTCCTGCTCGAGGATGATGAGGCCGTTGCCGTAGCCCTTGGCCTGAGAACCTCAGCCAGCGGCGGTGTAGGTGGCATCGAGGAAGCGTCGGTGCGCGCCCTGCTGAAACTCGAGCAGGTGCTGCCGCCGCGCCTGCGGAGTCGTGTGGCGGCGCTGCACGGCTTCATCGTACCGCTTGAAACCCGCAAACCAACCGTCGACGCGAATCTTCTCTCGACGATTGCCGGCGCCTGCCGCGATCACCAGGGCATTCGCTTCCACTACCACAACCGCACCGGGGCACCCAGCCTGCGCGCCGTCGAGCCCCACCGGGTCGTTCACACCGGTTATCGCTGGTACCTCGTTGCCTGGGATCTGGCCCGCAAGGACTGGCGGACCTTCCGCGTCGACCGCATC
>Ga0123356_10004738_pt1 | contig 14016 bp, 11 predicted proteins | sample TergutEmb28metaG_2_FD_92546 | JGI IMG/M metagenome (GOLD analysis project Ga0123356, IMG submission 92546) | Embiratermes neotenicus P3 segment gut microbial communities from Petit-Saut dam, French Guiana - Emb289 P3 | ecosystem: Host-associated > Arthropoda: Insects > Digestive system > Gut ...
AGACTGAAAGTCCCAAGGTTTTACAAGAACAACATCTCCTTCCCTAATCCAAATTCTTTTTTTCATTTTACCAGGAATTCTTGTCATTCTGACCTTACCATCAGCACACCTAACTTTTAACTTTCCATGACCCATAATCTGCTCTACAAGTCCAGGCATTTCACCTTTTCTCGGAGTTCTCACTCTTCTAACTTCTTGTGTTTGTTCTTCTCTTGCCAAAAACTCTCCTCCTAATTTATATACTCCCATTTAGGTCAAAATTATTCTATTTTAAAATATTTGTTAAATATTCCAAAATATTATTTAAAATCGTGACTATATATTATTCATTAGTTAAATATAACAGGAAATTTATGATATTACTCATATACCAATTATAATATTATAATTTATACTTTTTCATATATATAATACTATTATATAGACTCTATGAATAATTTTTTAATAAAAAAATTATGATTTAAAAAAAAAGAATAAAATTTAAACAATAAATATGAATTGTATAAAAATAAACAATGAAAAAAAGAAATAAAAAATAAAAAAGTGATTAATTAATCACCATTAAAATATCTCCAGCATTAACAGTGTCACCTTCACCAACGAATATTTCTTTAACAACACCATCTTCTTCTGCTTGGATATCATTTTCCATTTTCATAGCTTCAACAACTGCTACGATATCTCCCTTTTTAATTTTATCTCCAACATTTACTTTTAGCTTTAAAATCAATCCTTGCATTGTAGAACTTAAGCCCCCTTCAACAGGACTTGAGATTGCTGAAGGATCAGCTTCACCAATTTCCATAAAACCAGTTGGCATTATTCTAACATCAAAGACATCTCCATCTACTTCAACACTATATTCTGTTGGAATAGCTACTTCAGCTTCTTCAATAGTTTGTACTATTGCAGGTTCAAGGGCTTCTTCTTCGGCCTCTCCTTTTAAAAATTTAGGAGCTACTTGTGGATAAAGTGCTAAAGTGAGAATATCTTCTTCTTTATTGATTAAACCTTCTTTTTCCCCCTCTTCTTTGATTTTTTCATATTGAGGTTTTAAATCATCAGCCGGGCGGTGTGTAATTGGTTTTTCATCTCCAATAATTTTTTTAGCCACTTTAGGATTGACTGCAGCTGGAGGAGTACCATAATTACCCCTCATATATTCTTTAACTTCATTAGATACAAGTTTATATCTTTCCCCACCGAGAACATTCATAACAGCTTGAGTCCCAACAATTTGACTACTTGGAGTAACAAGAGGAGGATATCCCATATCTTTTCTTACTCTTGGCATTTCTTCAAGAACATCTTGATATCTATCAAGTGCATTTTGCTCTTTTAATTGTGAAACTAAGTTTGAAAGCATTCCCCCAGGAAGTTGATAAAGGAGTACATCAGTGTCAATTGATTCAGCAATTGGATCAATAAGAGAAGCATATTTCTCTTTAATATCTTCGAAATATTTTTTAATAGGAGTTAATTTCTTAAGATCTATTTTCGTATCATAAGGAGTACCCTGAAGTGCGGCAACAATACTTTCAGTTGGAGGTTGTGAAGCTCCCCAAGATAATGGAGAAATAGCCGTATCTACAATATCCACTCCAGCTTCGCATGCTACATAATAACTAATAGGAGTCATTCCACTACTACAATGACAATGTAAATCAACTAATAAATCAGTTTCTTCTTTTAATTTAGTAACAAGCTCAAAAACATCTTTTGGAGTTATGATACCTGCCATGTCTTTTATAGCTATTGAATCACAATCAAGAGCTTCCAAATCTTTTGCAAGATCAACAAAATCATCAAGAGTATGGACGGGACTAGTTGTATAACTTATAGTTCCTTGAGCATGCCCTCCTTGCTTTTTTACAGCTTTAATAGCGGTTTCCATATTTTTTACATCATTAAGTGCATCAAATACACGGAAAATATCTACCCCATTAGAGTAAGCTTTTTCAACGAACTTTTCTACAATATCATCAGGATAATGTTTGTAACCCACTAAATTCTGCCCTCTAAGCAGCATTTGAATAGGAGTTTTTACAACCTTCTCTTTTAATTGTCTAAGACGTTCCCAAGGATCTTCATTCAAAAAACGAATACATGTATCAAAAGTAGCTCCCCCCCATGCTTCAATTGCAAAAAAACCAACTTTATCTATTTCTTCTGCAATTGGAACCATGTCCCTAGTTCTCATCCTAGTAGCTAAAAGAGACTGATGAGCATCTCTAAAAGCAGTTTCGGTAATTTTAGTAGTTTTCATAATATTTACCTTCCTTTGAATCAGATTTTGCCATAAATAACTTTAAGTAATGTTATAATGCACGATATATTGAATTAAAATCTATCATTATTAAACATGTTATATATATCTTATCATAAGTAAATATATGTTTGCACTTATTAGCAATAATAATTATCTATTTTTTACTTATTTTTATTAATTTTTCATTATTATTTTCAAATATAATTATTAATATATTATATTGAAATATAGAAAAATAATATTTATTAATATATAAAAAATTATATCAATAATACTTATTACAAATATAATAATACTTATTGCAAATATAATAATAAAAATTATTATATAAACTTTTCTAAAAGCAAAATTATCTTTCTAATTTTCCATCAATGAACTCATTTACTCTTTTATAAGCTTCATCATCACTAAATTGTTCAGGAGGGTGTTTCATAGTGTAAGATGAAATAGAAGTAAGTTTACCCCCAATACCACGATTGATAGCTAATTTACAGCATCTTATAGCATCAATGACACAACCTGCTGAGTTTGGAGAGTCTTCTACACTAAGTCTGAGTTCTATATTCATTGGAACATCTCCAAAGGTTTTTCCTTCCATTCTAAGAAAACATAGCTTGTTATCTTTTTGCCAAGGAACATAATCACTTGGACCAATGTGGATATCGTGAGGATCCATTCTTTCATCAAGAACCGCTTGAACAGCCTCAGTTTTAGATTCTTTTTTTGAATCAAGCCTTTCTCTACTGAGCATATTAACAAAATCAGTATTTCCACCAGTGTTAATTTGATAAGTATGATTTAGCTTCACACCTCTTTCTTTAAAGAGATTAGCTAACGTTCTATGAGTCACAGTAGCTCCAATTTGAGCTTTTATATCATCACCAACAATAGGTATTTTTTTTTCTCTAAATTTAGCTTCCCACCCATCATCACTTACAATAAAAACCGGCATAGAGTTTACAAAGGCAACTCCAGCATCTAAAGCACATTGAGCATAGAATCTAGCAGCTTTTTCTGAACCTACTGGAAGATAATTTACAAGTATTTCAGCACCAGAATCTTTTAAAACTTGAACAACATCTGATGGCATCTCATCTGCAACAATAAACGTGTAATCATCCTCAAAATCTTTCATATGATGAGCTACACCATCCAAAACATTGCCCATAACTACCTTAACATTACTTTTAGGAATGTTCTTTTGAAATACAGTTGTACAATTAGGCTTTGCAAAAATAGCTTCATCAATAGTTTTTCCAACTTTTCTTTTATCAACATCAAAAGCAGCTACTACTTCAATGTCAGATGGTTCATAATCTCCAATTTTCCAATGCATTAAACCAATAGCATCTTTTTCATCCTTATCTTTATAATAATGAATTCCTTGAATAAGGGAACTAGCACAATTTCCCATACCTACAATGGCTATTTTTATTTTATCCAAATTTAACACCCTTTATACAATAATTGAAACTAATTAATGAATTTATAAAAATTTTTATTAATGATATTCTTAGTATTTATGACATATACTGTTTTTGCAATGCTAATTAAATTATTAATAATAATTCAGTATTAGATAGCAATAATACTGATAATATTATAAAAAGTATTATGATATGATTAAATAAAATCAAAATTTTATTTTTACTATAATATTAAATAAGCATTAAAATTTCTATATTTCATATCATTTAAATATAGTGGATAATTGAATACTCTTAACTACAAATTAACTTAGGTACTTTTATCCACTATAAATATATTTTTATTTTAAAAAATTTTACATCTAAATATTAAGAGCTTTTATTTTTATTTTTTAAATGTTGTGAAAGTTTATTTATGATTCCTCTCTTATTAAAACTATTCATTTATAGAAGTTTATTTTATTTCAATGACTTTTGCTTATGTAAAATCAAAAGACTTCTTTATTTCTTCAATTTTATTATAATCGTTCAAAGTTAAATCATGAAGAAATTAAATAGAAAGATTTTAATACTTATAAAGAAAATTAATAAATATTCATAAAAAAAATTAAATTGAGGTAAAGAAACTATGAACAAAAAATATGGAATAACAGGATTAATATTAATTGTTGTTTTGGCAACAGTCATGATAAGTGGATGTATAGGAGACGATAGTACTACAACTACCAATAATAATAAATTTACTAATGCAGTAACTTTTCAAGGTATAACATTTTATCTCCCAGATGGATATAAGTCTGCTGATAAGTCTAGTGATAGTGGTGTTATACTTGAATCATTTTCTGATGGTACTGATGTCATAGGTCTAGCTTACTATCCATCATTGTCCAAATCAAAAATATTATCTAATATGAAATCAAACCCACGTTATACGAATATTGATGAATCTGCTTCTTATGGAGGATATTCTGGTCATACTGCAGATTATACAGCTACAAATGGCATAGTAATAAAATATTTTGTATTTGAAAAAGATGGAAAAACAATGACAATAGGACTAAATAAGGAACTTAATTTTAATGAGTATATGCCTAAAATTATTGGATAAAGCTCTATTTAAAGAAAACAAGTTTTTTACAATTTTTTTTATTTTTATTATCTATAAAGTTCATTTTTACTCCATTTTTCTTTTTTTTAATTTTATTCATGAAAATAAAGCTCTTTTTTCAATTTTGTTATAATTGTTCAAAGTTAAATCATACAAAAGATTAAATAGAAAGATTTTACTTATAAAGAAAATTAATAAATATTCATAAAAAAATTAAATTGAGGTAAAGAAACTATGAACAAAAAATACGGAATAACAGGATTAATATTAATTGTTATTTTGGCAACAGTTATGATAATTGGATACATAGTAATCGATAATACAACTAATGATAAATTTACTAATGCAGTAACCTTTGAAGGTATAACTTTTTACCTTCCAGATGGATTTAAGTCTGTTGAAAAATCTAATGAACCATCTGTTGTTTATCAATTATATTCAGATACTGATGGTCATGATCATTCACATGATGATCATAATAACCATTCACATGACGAAGGTCAGGATAATGTTATAGGCTTATTTTATTATCCATTAGTGTCCAAATCAAAAGTATTATCTAATATGAAATTAGACTCAGAATATACAAATATTAGTGAATCTGCCTCTTATGGAGGATACTCTGGCTATTCTGCAGAGTTTAAAAGTTCACATGGTGAAAAAACAGAAATATTTCTATTTGAAAAAGATGGAAAAACATTGATAATAACATTAAGTAGTGGATTTAACCTTAGTGAGTACATCCCTAAAATTATTGGATAAAGCTCTATTTAAAGAAGACAAGTTTTTCACAATTTTTTATTATTTTTATTATCTATAAATTTCTTTTTTACCCTATTTTTCTTTTTTAATTTTATTATATGAAAATAAACACTTTTTCTTCAATAGATTACATCAAGAGAATATTATTATATAAATTTGAAAAAAAAACTAAAATCTTTATTCATTTTTATTAAATTACATCTTATCTTCAAAATCTTTGTTGATTCCAGTATTTTTGGTTTCAATTATTTTTGGAAGTTTTCCAATAGTTCCAATCGTTTCTCCAACAATGATTAAAGCTCCTATAAAATTTTTTTTATATTGTTCTGCTGTATTTAATCCATTTTCAACAGCATCTTCATCTTTTTTTCCATTTACATCGTTAGCTATTGAAGTGGCTAATCCATCAGCTATGCTAGCTTGATTAGCTATTATTGTTACACAATCAGATCGCCCATAGCTAATTGAATATCCAACTGAAGCAGATGAAGAACATACCCCCAATTTTTGATCTTTTTTCTTAAATTTAAATTCAAAACCTATTTTTCCACTTAAAGGTGAATTCCCAGCGTAAATTCCAAAAACAATTTTTTCCTTATTATAATTATTTAAAAAAGCTATATCCCCACCATTATCAATGATTGAATAATTAGATCCATTTTTAATTAAATAATCTATTGAAAGTTCAGCTATTGTTCCAGCCAATGTAGCTGTAGGCCCTACATTTGCTATCTTTGACCCATTTACCATTAGTTCTATGGCTTTTGGAATTTCTAATGCATTCTTTGAATTGTCAATTTTATAAGGTTTCAATGTTTTTGCAAAGAATGGATTATTAACCATATATTTCTTAATCTGATTTCTTTGATTTAATATAAATTCATATAAATTATTTTTTTTAATATAATAATTATTATTTTCTTTATCTCCATTATTATCTTTGTTATCATCACTACTATTATCATTATTAAAATTATTAAAATTAGAATTAATATCTATATCTGAAAGTACATTGAGATTAGTTTCTTCAACCCTAAGTTTCCTTTTAAATATGTTTACATAATCCATTAATCATTCTTTATATTTTATATTTTAAATATATTTTATAATATTTTATTATTTTTATAAAAATTATTTTTATAATAATATTTTATATATTTATGAAAATGAATATTTATGAAAATAATAAAATAATGAAAACCAGTAAAATATATAAAAAATAGATTTCAAATAAGAAATAATAGATTTAATAACTTGGTGTGTTTATGAAAAAGGTGCTTTTAATAGCTTTTTATTTTAACCAAACAAATGAAATTGCATCTAAGCGACTTCGAGGATTAGCTAAATATTTACCTCAATTTGGATGGGAACCTATTGTTATAGTGCCTAAACTAGATAATACACAACCATACAATAACTATAATTATAATTTCAAAGTAATTGAAACTGATTACGAAGATATGTTAGATAAATGGTTAAATAAGTTCAAAAATTCTGATAAAATAAATAATAACGTTAATAATATCGATAACACTGCCAATAGTAACAATACTAACAATGTCACTAATACAGAGAATAGAATAGACAAAAATAAACTAATATCAAAAGTTATATCCCTAGCAGGAGAAATATTCGCATACCCTGATGGAATGAAATACTGGTATGAGCCAGCAATAGAAGTTTCAAAAGAAGCTATTGAAGTCAATGATATTCAAACCATAATCAGCTCTTCTTGGCCAGTCACATCACATATAATAGCTAAAGATCTTACAAAACAATACAGTCTCACATGGATTGCAGATTTGAGAGATCTTTGGAATATGAATCCTTATGTAAATCACACCCTCATAAGAAATCACTTTGAAAAAAAGCTGGAGATTGAAACATTTAAATATGCAGATGTTTTAACCACAACTACAGATTTAGCAAGACAAACTCTCCAGAAGATTCATCCGGAGAAAAAAATTTGTACTGTAATGAGTGGATATGACATTGAAGATATTACTGAAAACAACACCCCCAACATCATAGGAAAACTTAATTTTACTTATGCAGGTTCTCTTTATGGTGGAAAAAGAGATCCGACATTATTATTTAATGGAATAAGGCAACTAATTGATGAAGAAAAAATTGACCCAAAACTATTGCAATTAGATTTCTATGGAGATAGTGGAGATCTTGAAAAGATAGCTAAAAGATACAAAATCGAAGACATTACACATATCCATGGGCATAAACCACATAAAGAAGTGTTAAAAAAGCAAAAAAAGTCCCAAGGTCTTCTTTTATTATCTTGGAACAATGAAAAAGAGAATATTTTTTTGCCAGGAAAAATATATGAGTACTTAGCTGCAAAACGTCCAGTACTATCAATTGGATATAAACAAGGATCTCTTAAAGATTTAATTGAAAAAACGAATATTGGACATCATGTTTCTACATTAGAAGAAACAAAGTTAGCATTTATGGATTTTTATAATAATTTTATTTCAAATAAATTTTTAAAATATAATGGTAATAGTTTAGTTAACAGCTATTCAATGTTAGCTACAGCACAAAAATTTGGGAATATATTAGACTCATTGCAAAAATAATAAAAAAAAATGAAAAATTGTGAGTCAAACTCAAAATATACAATAATAAATTTATTTCAGAGTTAATTGATAAATCATAAACAATACTTTTACTATTTCTTATACTTTTACTATTTCTTAATGAAACCAAGAATTCCTGCAACTAATAGAAGTACAAAGCCAACTATACCAAAAACAACTATTCCACCTACTAAACATAATACACTAGCAATTATTGCGAGAATACTTGCTATTTTAGTATAATATTTAAATATTACTCCAGATACAATTCCAATTACCCCTCCAGAAAGAGAGATCAGTCCAAACATTAATGAGAAAAAGTCAGGACCATAATAATAAGAGTCTGGAATAGCATGATAATCCACAGGATAATAATTGCCCATAGTACTAAACGCTACCCCAATGAGAATTAAACCAATGATTATTCCTGAAACTCCCCCAATTATACTTAAAACAGTTTCAGGTATTCTTAGAATATCTTCATTCATACTATCACCTATTTTTTTAAACAAATTCTATAATAAAGCTCCCTTAATTTTAATAAATAAACATTAATTATTATATTAGTTTAAATTATATATAAAAATTTTTGTTTGTTCAAACTCCAATATTGAATAAATAATATTAGTTCATAAATGATTTAACAATTTTATCTATGTGTATTTCTGTTGTATCTAATATTAGCTTAGATAAATCACATTATTTTATCATTTAATGTAATTTTATACATCCTAATATTACTACATATAGGTCTTCTTCAAAAATAATTTTTTCAACAATTTTTTGAATTTTGATTTGTCTCCATCCATTATAATTCCATTTTCAAGATTATATAGCTGATTTTATTTTTCTATAAATAACATTATCACATATTAAATTATATATATTGTACCTAATCATAAGATTAAATAATCAAAAGATTAATAAATGATGTGATTTAATGAACCCTTACCTAGAAATAATCAGGCCAGGAAATGCTGTGATGGCAGTGATAGCTGTTGTATTAGTTGCAATAATAGCTAAAAACTATGACCTCCCAATAGTTTTAGGAACAATAGCTGTATTTCTAGCTACTGGTGGAGGAAATGTCATAAATGATTATTTTGATCATAAGATAGATGCCATTAATAAACCTGAGCGACCCATTCCTTCTGGAAGAATTTCTTTAAAAAGTGCATATAACTATGCTTCTTTACTATTTATAATATCTGTTATTTTAGGAATTCTCATTAGCTATCTAACAGATAACATTACACCAGCCTTAATAGTTACATTATCATCATTATTAATGTATTATTATGCACATACACTTAAAAAAGTAGCTTTAATCGGAAATATAGCTATTTCATTATTAACAGGATTATGCTTTATTTTTGCAGGAGTTATAATAGCATATAGTACAGACATTGTTTCTCTTAAAATTATTACAATTTCAGCTTATATTGGATTTTTTGCATTTCTTATGACAATGGCAAGAGAAATCACAAAAGATATGGAAGACATTGAAGGAGACAAAATAGAAGAAGCAAAAACTTTCCCAATAAAATATGGGTTAAAAAAATCTTCTTATTTAGCTGGATTTTTAATGATTTTAGCTAGCGTATTAAGCCCAATCCTATATTTTAATGGAATATTTAATTTTTATTACATTATAATACTTTCAATAGCCATTACCACATTTTTTTATGGAGCATTTGAAATATTAAAAGATCAATCATCAGAAAGTTGTAAAAAAGTTTCTAAGCTAGTGAAAATAGGAATGATGATTGTGTTTATAGCTTTTGCAATTGGATCATTTTAAATAAATATTTACAATCAAATTATTTTAAAATAAATATTTACAACCAAATTATTTTAAAATGAAAAATTACAATAGATTATTTTAAAAAACCCTCTTGTAAACAATTACCTTTTCAGTTACTTTTACTGGTGAAAAACCAGGTATTGATGTTTTATTAACTGAAATAAAGTAAGTTGTGTTATTATCTATCATCTTAACCGATAAATCATCTGGTGAATAAAGCCAATTTACATAAAAAACTTCCTTCTGTAAATACCAGGTAAATATTGGACCTCTTTCTGCCCAAATAACTTTATCATTAAAATTAGGATCGTGAATCTTTAGCCAGTTAACTACATCTCGCTCATCACTAACAAGAGAATCATGTTTATCTAAGTTTAAATATCCGAAAGAAGAAATTATAAAAATAATTATTATAGTTACAGGAATTGTATTCTTTATTAAGTTTATATTTTTAGATAAATTAGTTATATTAGATATATTAAAGATATTAACTATTTTACTTATTTTAACTTTATTATTATTAGTTTTGTTAATATTATTTTTGTTAATATTATTTTTATTAATATTGTTTTTATTAATATTGTTTTTATTAATATTAATTTTATTATTCAATAAATCTAATGAATTTAATATGAAATTTAAAGCTAATGTCACAATGAATACAAAACCAGGAGCTAATGTAGTGAAGTACCTATCTGCTTTAACAAGGTGAGCTGAGAAGAATATTAAATATGAGAAAAACCATGCAAACATCAATAAATCAAAGCTAAAGAATTTTTTTGTATTACTTGAATATATATTGATGATTTTATTAACTAAATAAGAAAAAGTAAATGTAGAAGCAAAAAAAATTAGTTCACTATAGGCAAAAGAAATTTTACTAGCTGTTAAAAATGAAAGAGCTATTATAATGATATTGAAAGCTAATAAAATATAAACCAAATTATTTGAGGCATTTTTGCCAATTATTCTAATTTTACCACTACTAAACTCGTTAGAATTATCATATCTATTTTTTAATATCTTCATAGCTTTATAAATTCCAATTAAAATACCTATTATAGCAATAACTATTATAATATAGGATAAAATATGATTAGGATTATAAATAAATCTAGGAATATTAGTAAGATAAAAAAGCAAGTGATTATTAACATCAGAGACCATTGTTGTCTTTGATGCAATATCTTGGGCTTGGTTTATAAAACCTAAAGGAATGTCATTAATATAAAAATTAGCTAAAAATGGGATAGCTGTTATCCCACCAACAAGTAGGCCCCCAACCCCATTCTTTGCGTATTTTCTAAGATTATGGATTATATTTGGTTTAGAAAGTAAATATAACACCATCAAGGGAATAGCTAATCCTGCAGTATATTTTGCAAAAAATCCTAAAACAGCTATTGGAAAAGCTAAATAAAAGTATTTTTGATCTTTTTCAACCCCCAATACAAAGAAATATATAGATAATATTGTAAGTGAAACACTAGGAATATCTAAAGTTCCATTAGCTGCCCATATAAGGTTTATTGAAAACCCCACATAAACAATGGCTCCAAATAGAGCCATGATATTTCTAAATCTCATTTTTAAAAGACAGTAAACTCCTAACACCCCTAAAATATAAAATATTCCTGTTACAATAAAGATACTTGTTTCACTAACCATACCTAATCTAAACAATAATGAAGTTAAAAAAGGAATTAGAGGAGATAAATAGCTAACATACTCATACCCACTAATAGAATGACCAGAAAACCGAAGTGCTTCAATCAAGTAAAAGTAAACATCTCTGTAAGATGTGCCTAAAATTTCTTGGGAATTATTAATCCAAATTAATAATACTGTAATTAATGTAGAAAATAAGAGTATAAAGAAGAAATAAAGTTTATTCTCATTTGATCTAACAAAAGTAAGTAGTGATTTGAATTTTGAGCTTTTCATGGATTTTCTCCAAGGTTTAATATTTTATTAAATTCACATAAATAATAAAAATCAAGATTTTTAAACTTATAAAAATATAAAATTTTTTATATAATAAAAAATCTAACAGTTGTTAGATAAATATTTTTATATATAATAAAAACTTCATTTTTTCTACTTATAAAAATATAAAATTTTTTATATAATAAAAAATCGATTTTTATAAATAATCAAGATAAATATAATAATTTTTTATAATATATTTTATATATTTTATATAAAATATTATTTTTATAATATTAATATTTTAATTATACATTTTATTATGCAAATTTTTCTACAATATCTAAAACCTTATTCAGTAAAGGTGATAAAGGACCTAATTTATTTGAAAATCTTCTAATTTCAGAAATATCTTCTTTTGTAAATGTTTTAAGTAATATAAGAATTAACAGATAAATTATTGGACATATTATCATACCTATTATTAATCCTAAAACTGTATTTGGAAGAGCAAGAATGATTAGCCCCATTAATAAAGAAGCTAAAATAACTTTCCCAATGAATTTATAAGGAACTTTTGTCTTTGTAAGATTGAAACTCATCTTTAAAATAGGAATCATTATTAAAAAACATGCTATTGTAGTAGCTATAGCCCCACCTATGATTCCATAAATTGGAACTAAATACCAGTTAAGAATAGCTGTAGCTATTGCTCCAAATACTAACACATACATTGGAATTCTTGGATTACCAATTCCCTGAATTATACTTGAAGAAATTACAAATAATGAGTAAAAAGTCATTCCTATAACAAGAATACTAAGTACTGGAGAAGCAACTAAAAACTTTGGAAAAGTCACTTGTAAAATTGGTATTGCAAATAAAGATATTCCTACACACATTGGAATAACCATTAACATAGAGTACTTATATGCTTGGCTGACATATTTACTAAGAAGATTTTCATCTTTTTTACTAAATGCTACAGAAACTGCAGGTAATATTGTTGTGGCCAGGGAAGTTGAAACAATAAGAGGAAATCTTGAAATTAAATTGGCAGCACCAAAATAGCCATTGCATAACTTTCCCAAAAAGAAAGATATAACAAAGGTAGATATTGCAAAAATAAGCATTTCAGCTAATGCAGTTAAAGAAACTGGAACTGCGAAAAACACTACCTGTTTAGCTAATTTAAACTCTTCTTTTAAGGAAAAATGACATTCTATTTTTGGTTTTGGAATATATTTCCACATATATTTCTGAAATATAATTACAGAAAGAATAGCAGAAGCAGCAAATCCTATAACTGATCCTATCACAGCACCCAATACAGAATAGCCCAAATATACCAATATAACTGCAAAAACAATCATAGATACTTGTTCTATAGCTCGTGTAGCTAAAACATATTCCATTTTAATAACACCTTGAAATGCCCCCCTAAATCCTCCAACTATAACACTAAATGGAATAATAAATCCAACAGCTTGTAAAGGATAAAGAAGTCCTGGCATCTTTGTATTTAGTGATGCTAAAAATGGAGCTATGAAAAATACCATCAAAAAACCAAAAAATATTCCAAAAGCAAGCATTACTTTAAGTGATGTATATATGGTTTGTCTAGCTAAAGCTTCCTCATCAACAGCAGTGAACTGTGCCACATACTTAGCTATAGCTGGAGGCAAGCCTCCTGCAGCCAATACTTGAAGAATTCCTTGAAATCGCAAGGCATAGTCTAATATACCAAAGGAATAAGGTCCTAAAAGTCGAACCATCAAAAATTGATAAATGAATCCACCAACACGGAAAATAATATTTCCAATAAGGATTAAAAAGCTACCTTTTGCTAACTTCGACATTAAATCACCGAATATTATATTTACTAAATAAATGAATATCTATGAGAAATTTATACTTTTATAATTTTATTTATATATATTAACATTATAATTTCTAATATTATTAATTCCTATAAAAATTATTAATTCCTATAAAAAATAATAAAAACATTTTAATTAAGTTTATTTAAATTATTATATATAACATATAAGTAATTTCTATATAAAAGAATTTATAATTACTAATTATTTATTTTTAAAACTAAATAAACTGTAATTTATTAAATA
>Ga0123356_10004739_pt1 | contig 14013 bp, 13 predicted proteins | sample TergutEmb28metaG_2_FD_92546 | JGI IMG/M metagenome (GOLD analysis project Ga0123356, IMG submission 92546) | Embiratermes neotenicus P3 segment gut microbial communities from Petit-Saut dam, French Guiana - Emb289 P3 | ecosystem: Host-associated > Arthropoda: Insects > Digestive system > Gut ...
GCTATTGATTGCGGCAGTATTTCACCAATTACAACATACAACATTGCTCCTGCGGCTGCACCAAAAGACAGCGCGATAGCAATGTCGGAAATGCTTCCTATCAGTACGCCTATAACGGCTCCAAGCACGGTTGTGGAGCCTGCTATCAGTGTTATTATAACGGATTTTGTTTTTGAAAGTCCGCCCAGCATCAAAGGTGCCGAAACCGCCATACCTTCCGGAATATTATGAAGTCCGATAATTATCGCAAGCGTTAGTCCGAGCGTTGCGTCATAGTTGCCTGCCGCTCCCATCGCAAGGCCTTCCGGGACATTATGAAGTCCTATCGCAAACAACATCATCATGCCCGAGCGAAGCATTCCGGATTTTTTTGTAATCATATCTCCCGAATGGAAAAAATCCGCAAATGTTTCATGCAGTTTTGATTTTCCTTCAATAAGCGAAAGGTTGTCAATGACCGTATGCAATACAAATACAAGTGCCGCTCCCAGAAATAGTCCGATAACCATAATCCACGTATTTGACAGTTCAATCGCTTCCGGTATCAGTTCCGCAAATGCAATGCTAATCATGACACCGCCGGAAAAGGACAGGAAGATTCCTATCATTTTATCACTTTTATTTCCAAAAAGCGCAGTGAGTAATCCGCCAATACCCATCCCGGCGACACCGGCTATAAGGCTCATAAGAATAATGTGCATTTAGTATATTTCTCCTCCGTGTTTCGGGGTTTATTCTACCACAATGAAAAGCACCGCACAAGAAATTGTTCTTCATTTATTCTCAACAACTCTTAAGAAATTCTTCAGAAATACGCTGATTTGTTTGTAAGATTTTTACTTTATCCTTTCTATAACCTCACAGGTGAAGCCATAAAAAGGAAGGATGTGGTATAATTGGAAGACAGATAGAAAACATCTGCACTCTGCACTTATTATCGGGAGGGCGTCAAACATGACAGACATTCTCATTTGTGATGATGACAAGGAAATATCTGAGGCGATTGCGGTTTACCTCGGCAATGAGGGGTATAAAACCCATCAGGCTCATAACGGCAAGGAAGCTCTTGCAGTACTTGAAGAGAATGATATTAAACTCATTATAATGGACATTATGATGCCTGAGCTTGACGGATTGAGTGCTACCATGCAAATTCGGAAAAACCGGAATATACCGATAATCATGCTCTCCGCAAAAAGCGAAGATACAGATAAAATTATCGGGCTTTCAGCAGGAGCAGATGACTATGTTACAAAACCGTTTAATCCGCTTGAACTTATTGCACGCGTAAAAAGCCAACTCCGGAGATATACAGTGCTCGGCAGTATGCCGTCACCCGAGGAGGGAGTTCATACAGTCGGCGAGCTGACAATTGATGATAATCACAAAACAGTAACTGTAGACGGCGAAGATGTTAGACTCACTCCACTCGAATACAAAATAGCACTGCTTTTAATCCGTAATCCAGGAAGAGTCTTTCCGATTGACGAGATATACGAGCGCGTGTGGGGCGAAGACGCATTCAGCGCGGATAACACAGTTGCCGTGCACATACGGCGAATAAGGGAAAAAATAGAAATCGACCCGAAAAATCCAAAATATTTAAAGGTGGTATGGGGAATTGGATACAAAATTGAAAGGCTGGACAGCCGTTAGAATAATATGTTTTATACTAATTTTAGTACTCTGCTTCGCGATTCTTAACCGGGCTTTAGCGTCTGTAGTAAGGGCGGATGAAACAGGTGTTTATCCTGATATCGTTCTTACGGACTTATCAACTAATCAGTATTTCTTTGAACAGTATATGAAAGAAGCGCAATATCATGCTTCCGTTATTACTTACTTCGGAAATGAAAAGGTTATCAGCGATGGTCTGCACTTGCAATGGTTTGAGAATTTCGAGACTAATGTTTATTACGAACAAGCTGGACATGCGCGAATTGTTGAGGAAGTTTTTTATGAGCTGCAATCTCCTGATGGGATGTTCTTTTATTCAGTGATATCCGAACCGGAATCAGACAGTCAAATACATAAACCGCAGCTCTTTGCAGATGCTACACGTCAGCAGTTATATATGTTTAGATCGGCTCAAGAACATCTGGAGAATACAGAAGGGTTACTGTACAGTATAAGAGGAGAACTGCCTCCCGGACTATTTGCGCCTTCTCTAATTGCTTTCAGTAATGTAAATCTTGATGAGCAATCACTTGATGCTTATTTTAAGTCGCAGCCTGTTTTCTCTATAATGGACGGCAGCTTGCGTCCTCCCGAGCAATCACATACAGTTAATAACTTTTATGCTTATATGTCTATATATCGCAGTGGTGTTTGGGATATTCATCTTGCGTTTACACCTGAAGCTGTGAATGCACAGAACAGCATCTATTCGGCAGTACGTACCGCATATATTATTGATGCTGTTATCATTGCGGCTTCGGCACTGCTTATACTGGGCATGACTGTTATTCTGCTGATTGGCGCGGGCAGAAGAAATCTGCTTGTCAACGGCGAAAAAACACGGTCGGAAACAGTGCATTTTTCTCCTGTTGACAAACCATACTTAGATTTAAGTTTAGTTGTGCTCTTCTGTTGGACAGTTCTGGTTTTGTATATCGGATATTTTATTGCTACAAATGTACTGCATTCCGGAAATACAATTGCTATGAATATTCTTTTCGCTGTTATAACATTATTAATTGTTCCTCTCGCTCTTCTCTGGCTGATAAGTCTTGTAAAGCGGTTGAAAGCGGGGAAATTCTGGAAGCATACACTTATATACGCAATCATATACAGTCTCTTATTCGGTTCTTTGCGTTTTATTGTACGCAAGATAAAGTCTCTGTGGGCAGGTACACGCTTGACGCTTAGGGTCGCTCTGATATCTTTTGCAGCATTTGTATCACTGTTTTTTGTAGGTTTTATGGGGGCACAATCATATTATAACCTTGCTCCCGCACTTGTAGTTTCTATTGTGATTACCGCGATAATCACCGTTCTGCTGCTGCTTTACGCCCGCCGTATCAACAGGCTTGAACAAGGCGCGCTCGAAGCAAGCCGTGGTAACTACGATACTCCGATAGAAGCAGGAGGCGGAGAGCTTGGAAGTGTCGCAAATTCGATTAATAATATATCGGCAGGGATAAATAAAGCCGTTGAAGAGCGCCTGAAAAGCGAAAGGCTGAAAACAGAGCTAATAACCAATGTGTCACATGATATAAGAACACCGCTCACATCCATCATCACCTACACGGATTTGCTCGACCATGAGGGGCTTGATTGCGACAGAGCACCGGAGTATCTTGATGTCTTAAAACAAAAGTCCTTGCGGCTGAAAACACTTACCGAAGAACTATTTGAAGCCGCAAAAGCGGCAACAGGCAATATTGATGTCAATCTTACTGACTTAAACATAGTCTCATTAGTTAATCAGGTTTTGGGTGAGCTTGACAGCGCTGTAAAATCATCCGGACTCGACCTGCGGGTGAATCTCCCCGAAAAGCTTTATGCCAGAGCCGACGGCAGGCTCATGCAACGTGTGCTTGAAAACCTGTTATCAAATGTCTTCAAGTACTCTATGCCCGGTTCGCGTGTGTATCTTGATGCTTTGCAGACATCAGACACAGAAATGCGTATTGATATAAAGAATATCTCATCTCAGGAACTCAACTTTGACCCCTCGGAGCTGACCGAGCGTTTTAAGCGCGGTGATGACTCCCGTGCGGACGGTGGCAGCGGACTCGGGCTGTCAATTGTCCAAAGCTTTGTGTCGGCGCAAGGCGGCAAGTTTGAAATCGCAATAGACGGCGACTTGTTTAAGGCTTCCGTTCTGCTGCCCACGCCGCTCTGACTTCCGCTGAAAAGTACAATGAACCAAGAGCGCAAATAACGTCGCTTTCCTCCGCTGTTTTAAGCGCTTCGGATACGCCGCTGTTGACTGTACCGCAGTCAGTAACCGGCACTCCGAAGCGTTTCAATTTTCCTGCCAGCTCATGCGAATCCATCGCGCGGGGATTATCCGGTTTTACGGTTATAAAGGTTTTCGCGAGCGGCGTAACGGCTCGCATCATAGTATCAACATCTTTATCCGCCATAACTCCTGCTATGAAAATTATTTTCTTGTCACTAAAATGCTGCCGCAAACTCTCTGCTGTTGCTTCCATTCCTTGTGGATTATGCGCACCGTCCAGAATAAAAACCGGTCTGTGGCCAAGAACCTCAAATCTGCCCGGCCATTTAACTTTTTCTATGCCGCGAATAATATCCTCACTTTTAATTTTATAACCCCTCTCACGCAGCATTTCAAGCGCTGTAATTGCCATTGCAGCGTTATATGGTTGATAAGAGCCTAAAAGCGGCAGTAATATTTCCCCATATGGTTTAATGGTCATTTTTATATTTTCAAGCGTAAAAGTCTTAGCTTCAATCCTCGTAAAGTCCACTTTTCGCAGTCTTGCTCCCTGCTCTTTTGCTGTGCTCTCGAATACGCTTTCCACCTCCGGCTCACCGCCATATATAAGTATATCACCGCCGGTTTTTATTATCCCTGCTTTTTCCCGCGCTATATCGCTTATTGCCGGACCTAGTTCCTTGACATGGTCATATCCGATTGCCGTTATTACAGCAAGCTCCGGTGTGTCAATTACATTTGTAGAATCCAATCTGCCGCCCATTCCGACTTCAAGTACGACAATATCACATTTTTTATTTTGAAAATGCTTCATTGCCGCTGCCGTAATCAGCTCAAACTCTGTCGGCGAGTCTTCCATCGAATCCGCATACGGACGGATTTCATCTATCACATTTTCCAGTTCTACATCGGTTATAAACTCGCCGTTTACTTGCATCCGCTCATTAAAGCGTTGAATATACGGTGAAATATAAAGCCCTGTCCTATATCCTGCTTCCTTTAAAACAGATGCGATACAAATTGATGTCGAGCCTTTCCCGTTTGTACCCGCAACATGAACAAATTTCAGTTGCTTTTCAGGATTGCCAAGAGCTTTTAGCAGCTCCTGCGTACGCTCAAGACCCGGCTTGCTCCCCTGCCATCTGACATTATGTATGTATTCAAGTGTTTCTGTTATACCCATTGGTAGGTGTATCCTTTTCATTAATAATTCCATTGAAGTATACCATAGAAGTAGACAATAATAAAAAAAACGTGTACAATACCGTATTGGTAGCCGCTTGGGGTATGTTTTTATGATTCTTACCGCCAGAGTGCGCATCCATGCGCACACTAACGGCGCTTCACCGTCCGTGGATAACGCTTGACAGAATCAAAAAAACACACCCCAAACGGCTACCATCGAAATTAAAGGAGTCTATTTATGATATCCGCGAAAATGATAAAACTCACAAAGAGTAACAGCATAATCAGGGCAATGTTTGAGGAAGGCAACAGGCTTGCCGCATTGCACGGACGCGAAAATGTTTATGATTTCAGTCTCGGTAATCCGAACATCCCCTCCCCCTCTGCCGTAAACAACGCTATTATTGATATTGTTCAGTCTGAAGATTCAATGGCGCTTCATGGCTACATGAGTAATGTAGGTTATCCGGCTGTCAGAGAGGCGATAGCAAAATCATTAAACACGAGGTTTGAAACAGAGTTTAATGTGAATAATATCATCATGTCAGTAGGTGCGGCAGGTGGGTTAAATGTCGTATTAAAAACACTCCTTAACCCAAATGACGAAGTTATTGTGATTTCCCCGTTTTTTGTAGAATACGGTAACTATGTAAGCAACTTCGACGGGGAACTTGTAATAGTTCCTAAAACACGTGAAGATTTTCAACCCGATGCGGAAGCAGTGCGCGCTGCCATTACACCTAAGACAAAAGCAATCATTCTCAATTCGCCGAATAATCCCACAGGTATTGTATATACAGAAGATACTATAAAGCAACTCGCTAAAGTGCTTAAGGAAGAGTCAAAGAAAAACGGTGCGCCGATATATATTATTTCCGATGAACCATACCGCGAGTTAGTGTATGATGATATTGACGTTCCTTTTATCACAAAGTATTATAAGAACACAATTGTCTGTTACTCATGGTCGAAGTCACTGTCTCTGCCGGGTCAGCGGATCGGGTATATTGTGATTCCAAGCGAAATAGATGATTATGAACTGATTTTTGACGCGGCAGGCATAGCAACACGTATACTCGGTTATGTGAACGCTCCCGCTTTGATGCAAAGAGTCGTAGCTAAATGTTTGTATGAACAAACCAGCATCAGCGCATATGACACAAACAGAAAACTGCTGTATAACGGCTTAAAGGACTTAGGCTTTGAACCTGTATACCCGCAGGGCGCTTTTTACCTGTGGGTAAAAACCCCCGGTGATGATAAAGAGTTTGTCGCGGCAGCAAAGAAGTTTAATATCCTTCTTGTACCCGGCTCTGCATTCACCTGCCCAGGATATGCCAGAATCGCATATTGTGTTTCTAAAAAGACCATCGAAAACGCGTTACCCGCATTTAATAAACTGGCAAAGGATTTAGAAATATGCAAGATAAAAAAATAATTCTTTCAGGCATTCAACCCAGCGGCGCAATGACGCTTGGCACATACATCGGTGCTCTTAAAAACTGGGTAGCCCTTGCTGATGAATATGAATGCTATTATATGATTGTTGATATGCATGCGATTGTTGCGCGTCAAGACCCCGCGACGCTCCGTAAAACGCCGTTTGAGCAACTGGCGCAATATATTGCGTGCGGTCTTAATCCTGATAAAAACATACTCTTTATCCAAAGTCATGTTCCTGCACATGCACAACTTGCTTGGGTTCTCAACTGTTATACAATGTTCGGCGAGTTATCCCGCATGACCCAGTTTAAAGATAAATCTTCAAAGAATGAGGAAAATATAAACGCGGGGCTTTTTACATATCCTTCGCTGCAAGCGGCAGACATTCTGCTGTATCAAGCGGATTATGTGCCGGTCGGTGCCGATCAAAAACAACATATAGAACTCACACGTGATATCGCTGTCCGCTTTAATGGTATCTATGGGGATGTTTTTAAGCTGCCGGAGCCTTATATCCCAAAAGTCGGCGCAAGGATAATGGATTTACAAACTCCAACGGATAAGATGTCAAAATCAGAAATTGTTGACGGTGGCTGTGTTTTGCTCATGGATAAGCCCGAAGATATTATGCGTTCATTTAAACGCGCGGTTACAGACAGCGAAACATGTATAATATATGACCCTGAGAGAAAGCCGGGCATTTCGAACCTGATTCAGATATACTCAGTTTGTACCGGTAAGGATTTTGCATCTATCGAAAATGAGTTTACAGGCAAAGGTTATGGGGATTTCAAACCTGTTGTCGGCGAAGCGGTAGTCGAACTGCTCCGCCCGATTCGTGAGGAAGCTTTGAAGCTCCTTGCAGACAAGGCATATTTGGAAAGTGTTTTTAAAGACGGTGCGGATAAAGCGTCATACACAGCGAACAAAACACTGCGCAAGGTATATAAAAAGATAGGATTCATTGAGAAAATCAAATAATACAACGTGTATGCTAAATAGTATAACAAACGCCATTCCCGGGCTGCTGACACTTAGGAATGGCGTTTTATTATGTTTTCCGGGTCTTTTGGTATAGCTAAAGACTCATGTCTTCTTCGGATATATTCACGGCAACCGGGTTGCTTGCAAACTCAGGTTTGCGTTTTGTGGGTTCATAGCGAAATGACGTACATTTACCCTCTTCCGACATTATTCCTCTTTTATTACAGGCGACCTCGCCCATCCCTAATGATATTCCATATTTACAATATGCACAGCTTGGTGCTATATTACGTCTGAAAAGCAAGAATCCATTCTCCTTTCATGGAGTGTTTTTCTTTCAGCGGATGCGGTAATCAGATAGATTTGTGCCAATTGTACCATACATAGCTGAACATCACAACCTATTTATATAACAGCTATGCGGCGGCAAATTCCGGCTATACAGCATCTACTGCAAGCAGGGTTTCTCGCTGTGCAAACCGCCCGGCCGTGAAGAACAAGCCGGTGGCAAAAGTCTGATGACTTCTCGGGCGGCAGTACTTTTCGCAAGGCGCTTTCTATCTTCACCGGGTCTTTTGTGTTTACCATTCCTATACGGTTAGAAAGCCTTATGCAATGTGTATCTACTACAACCGCAGGCTTTTTATATATATCTCCCAGAATAAGGTTTGCTGTTTTTCTTCCTACTCCAGGTAGCCTGAGCAGTTCCTCCATTGTATCAGGCACCCGCCCGCCGAAGACACCTATAAGCATTGCGGATGCCGCAATAATATCTCTGGCTTTTACCCTATAGAAACCGCACGGGTGCACAATATCTTCCAAATCATTTATATTCGCTCCCGCAAGGGCTTCGAGCGTCGGATATTTTTTAAACAGCACAGGTGTTACTGTATTTACACGCGCGTCTGTACATTGCGCAGCCAAGCGCGCCGCAAACAGTAATTCATAGTCCTTTTTAAACTCAAGAGCGCAAAGCGGCTCCGGATAACACTCTTCAAGTAATTGTATTATTTTAAGAACCTCTGTTATTGTAATCTTTTTTGTTGCCATTTATTTGCCCCCGGATTAGTTGAAATTTTCCTGTCACTATTCTAGCATGTTCTTGTTGAATTTTATATAGCCTGTATGTATAATAATCTAAAGAAAATAAACCTTAGGAGGAATATCAGTGTTTAAAGAGCTTATGTCATTCGTTACAAATTATGATCCGGAAGTCGGAAAATCAATCGAGAAGGAATTTACACGTCAGCGCAGGAATATTGAACTTATTGCTTCGGAGAACATTGTCAGCGAAGCAGTTATGCTGGCGCAAGGTTCGGTCTTGACAAACAAGTATGCGGAAGGATATCCGGGTAAACGCTATTACGGCGGTTGCGAAGAAGTAGACGTTACGGAATCACTTGCCATCGAACGCGCGAAGAAACTCTTTGGTGCTAACTTCGTTAATGTTCAGGCGCATTCGGGAGCATCCGCAAATCTTGAGGCATTTATGGTTTTATGTCAGCCGGGCGATACTATTCTCGGCATGAATCTTGACCACGGCGGCCATCTGACACATGGACACCCCGCAAACTTCTCAGGCAAGTATTATAAGGTTTTTGCTTACGGCATCACACCTGATACAAATGTCATCGATTATGACGAGGTTCTTAAAACCGCAAAGGAATGCAAACCAAAAATGATAATCGCAGGCGCGTCGGCGTATCCGAGAAGTATTGATTTCAAAAAGTTCTCAGAAATCGCAAAAGAAGTCGGTGCATATTTACTCGTTGATATGGCACATGTTGCCGGTCTTGTTGCTGTCGGTCTGCATCCCGACCCTGTCCCGTATGCCGATATTGTCACAAGCACAACACATAAAACACTTCGCGGACCTCGCGGTGGAATAATTATGACAAATAGTGAGGAAATGGCAAAGAAAATTAATTCCGCAGTATTCCCGGGAGCACAAGGTGGTCCGTTAATGCATGTAATCGCGGCAAAAGCAGTTGCACTCGGAGAGGCACTAAAACCGGAGTTTAAAACTTATCAGCAAAAGGTTCTTGATAATGCAAAGGTTCTCGCAGGTGAGTTTATTAACCGCGGATTCGACCTTGTTTCCGGAGGTACGGATAATCATTTAATGCTTGTTGATTTGCGCAAATTTAACACTACCGGTAAATACATGGAAGAGCATCTTGACACTGTTCATATAACAACCAATAAAAACAAGATCCCAAATGACCCCCAATCCGCCTTGGTTACAAGTGGTCTTCGTGTCGGAACTCCCGCGGTTACAACTCGCGGATTCGGCGAAGAAGAGATGAAGAAAATAGCTGAGCTGTTTTATCTCACCGCAACTGACTATGATGCAAAAGCAGACTACATCCGTGACGAAGTGAGCAAGATGTGCGATAAATATCCACTTTATGATTAAACCTAGATTCTCTCTTATCCCGCAGTACTCATTTCATGATATTACCGACGTAACAGCACAGTTCCTTGAGAGTTTGGGAATTAAATTCCTGATGCTTGATTTGGATAACACAATAGCAGCTTATGACGAGCATGTGATGTCTGATAATATCATGAAATGGATTGCAGATATTAAAAACAGCGGAATAGAGTTGTTTATAATATCAAACAGTACACGAAAAAAACGTGTAGAACTTCACTCTGAGTCAATTGATGCAGAGTTCATTATGGCATCCGGTAAACCTTCTCCGAAAAGCCTGCATGATGCAATGGAGACTTCAGGATTTAACTCCGGTGTATCCGCGCTCGCCGGTGATCAAATACTGACTGATACGCTTGCCGCAAACCGTGCGGGTATTGTTTCCATTATTGTGCGCCCAAGACGTTTCACAAATCCGTTTCTCGCACTGCGATACTTCATCGAAGTGCCGATTCGTGCTCTGTGCAAAAATAAAAACTGAAAGTTGAGAGCAAATACATGAACAATATAGAAAGAATAAGACAAGCATTGCCGGACTATAAGTGCGACGCAATGCTAATCACAAACCAGATAAACAGGCTTTTTGCAACAGGTTTTTCATCAAGTGCCGGAGTTCTGATTGTAACGGAAGAAAGCGCATGGTATTTTGTTGACACACGCTATATTGAGGCTGCGGAAGCAGCAATAAAGGATGCCCGTGTTGTCCTTTTAGAAGCGGATAAAACAATTGCCGATTGTGTAAAAACGGTTGCCGGTGAATGTAAAATCACAGCCATTGGTTTTGAGGATGATAAGGTTTCCTGTAAAGATTATAAGGATTGGACTGACAAGCTTACATGTAATCTAATTCCCGCAGGGAAACTGTTAAATGATTTGCGTAATATAAAGTCCCGCTCCGACCTTGATAAAATTATTAAAGCACAGCGTCTTTCGGAAAAGGTTTTTGAAGAATTATTATCTTTAATAAGCACAAATATTACCGAGAAGGATTTAGCTGCGGAATTTGTTTACAGATCTCTCAAAAACGGTGCTGATGATATAGCATTTAACCCCATTGTTGTATCAGGTCCGAACTCAAGCCGGCCGCACGGTGTTCCGGGCAACACTAAAATCGGCAAAGGGTTTTTGACAATTGATTTCGGTGTGAAGCTGGACGGGTGGTGCAGCGACACAACAAGAACTCTCTGCATAGGCAAGCCGGATGATGAAATGGTAAAAATTTATGAAACCGTTCATAAAGCACAAGAAGCCGGAATCAATGCTATTCACGGCGGAGTTAAGGCTATTGATGTTGATACGGCAGCACGGACAGTAATAGAAGATGCAGGCTACGGCGATTACTTCGGGCACGGTTTCGGCCACGCACAGGGTTTGGAAGTGCACGAATCACTCCGGGCAAACCAGACATCAAAAGATATATTGCCGGCAGGTACAGTCATGTCAGCCGAGCCCGGAATATACCTGCCCGGAAGATATGGTGTCAGAATTGAAGACACAATATACATAACGGAAAACGGTTCGGAAAATATAACAAAACTACCAAAGAATCTCACCATTCTATAGTTTGTGATTTGGTTTGGTTGCTTTTATTTATCTTGCAAATGTCCTGAAAATGGGATAAAATAGAGAATGTTGAAAAAGGAGGAGTGCCAGTGATTACAGCCGGAGATTTTAAAAATGGTATGACATTCGAGTGGGACGGTAAAGTCATGCAGGTTGTTGAATTTCAACATGTTAAACCCGGAAAGGGTGCGGCTTTTGTACGTACAAAGGTTCGAAATGTTATTACAGGGTCTGTTATTGAGACTTCATTTAACCCGTCAGATAAGTTTGAGAGTGCTTTTGTTGAGCGCCGCGATATGGAGTACAGCTATAACGACGGCGATTTATACTACTTTATGGATCAGGAAACATATGAACTGGTGCCCGTTAATAAGAGCCTGTTAGGTGACAGCTTTAAATTTGTCAAAGAAAATATGACATGTAATATACATTCTTATAAAGGTAAAATTTTTAGCGTTGACCCGCCGAACTTCGTCGACCTGACTGTAACAGCAACAGACCCAGGGTTTAAAGGAGATACGGCGACAAATGTTCTTAAGCCGGCAACGGTAGAAACAGGAGCCGAGGTAAAAGTACCCCTCTTTATCGAGCAAGGTGAAAAGGTTCGTATTGACACAAGATCCGGTGAATATATGGAGCGCACAAAAGGTTAGTATTAAAAGGCGCTTTAATAACTGAAAGGAAATATCTCTATTATGACAATCAAGGAAAAAGTTGCCTATCTGGAAGGACTCGCTGAGGGCATGAACATCGAGTCTACCGAACAGGGAAAGATGTTCACAGCAATCATTGATACACTATTTGACATTGCAGACGAGATAGATGAGCTTAACGAAAATGCATTGGATATCGGAGAAGAACTAGACGCGATATCCGACGACCTCGCTGAAGTGGAAGATTTTCTTATGGACGAAGATTATGACATCGAGGATGAGGATTTCGATTTCGACTTTGATGATGACGATTACGATGATGATTACAACGATGGTCAGAACGAAAATAACGCCGGCTGCGGTTCCTGCGGCGGCAGTGATGTGGAGTTCACAATTGACGTAAACTGTCCCGATTGCAATGCTGAAATTGAACTTGATGAAGAAGACATAGCAAACGAGTCTGTTACATGCCCTGCATGCAATAAAACGATTGAACTGGAAATCGACGAAGTAGACGTTGACGATGACGACTTCGAAGAATAAATCGGGCTCGTAGCTCAGCCGGGAGAGCGCTGCGTTCGCAACGCAGAGGTCGAGAGTTCGATCCTCTTCGAGTCCACCATTTTTGTAACCCCTTGCGCCGCAAGGGGTTATTGTTGTTGCAATATAACCAAGCCGTCCTTTAGGCGAACTTATTATCTGTTCTTAGCTTAGTATTTTTTTAGTGTTCAGATTGTGAAATCATTTTTCACTTTTCCTTCTGGACTTTATAAATGCAGCGTATTCTGCAAGCATCTCTATTTCGCTTTGCGTCAAGTCAGCGAACTCATTTCTATCGAAAGCAACATTAGCAAGCTGAAGATTGTTAGCTTCTTTGGGTACCGTAGTAGATTGCATAGTTTTTTTGTATGACATCTTAGCTTCTGAAACATAAATGTCAGAGCTTGTTGAAACAGTCGGTACTAAATCCAGAGTTAATATACTATCTCCGTCCATTTCCCATCTTGTAAAGTCACCACCGAGTATATAGTCAATCGGAACATTAAAGAATCTGGACAGCATTAATAATGCATTACTATCCGGTTCATACTTCCCCATCTCCCAATATGATAATGTGCTGTCAGCAATTTGCAAGTGCTTTGCCAGCTCTTTTTGTGTTAATTCCTTTTTTTTTCGCAGTTCTCTTATTCGATTCATTTTTATACCTTTACTAATTGTAGTAGCATATATTATAACAGCACAAAAAATTCATTTCAATATTCTTGGATTTATATCTTGGCAATCCAAGATATCTCAACTATAATAATAACCAGTTCCAAGTATGTTGAATAATTTTACGTTTAGCGAGGAGAAATTATTTTGGATGCTATAAAATATAAAGCACTTCCATTTAAATATAAACTTGCAAGATTTAGTCTAATACTACTCGATGCATATCCATTTTTAGGAGAGGTTTGCATGCGAGTAGAGAAATATACTAATGATTTACAAGGTTTTGCAGCAACTGACGGATATCGTATCTATTTAAATGAGAATAAGATGAATAATCTTCCTGAAGAGACATTAAACTTCATCCTTCTCCACGAACTGCTTCATATAATACTATACCATAGATACCCTAAAGATATCACCTATCATGAAAAGATATTATGGAACATCAGTTTTGACCTGATAGTTAATTGGTTAATCTTAGAAATGGAATATGAACTTCGTTATAAAAACATTCCTGTAATTCCAGACTCAAATACATTTATCTGTTCAGATGATTTATCTGACGACCCATCACACAAAATAGCATTGGCTTTTATACAACAAGCATATCAACAAGGTGTATTATCGGAACA
>Ga0123356_10004740_pt1 | contig 14012 bp, 8 predicted proteins | sample TergutEmb28metaG_2_FD_92546 | JGI IMG/M metagenome (GOLD analysis project Ga0123356, IMG submission 92546) | Embiratermes neotenicus P3 segment gut microbial communities from Petit-Saut dam, French Guiana - Emb289 P3 | ecosystem: Host-associated > Arthropoda: Insects > Digestive system > Gut ...
CGCGAACACTGGCCGCCTCGATGATGTTGAGCTCGGGGAGCGGCGCCAGTAGACGCCGGATGCCTTCCCGGACTATCACATGATCGTCAACGATCAGTATCTTCACGGCTGCCTCCTCAGGCCGGCACCGAGAGCTCGCGCCGCTCGTCCTCGGTGACCGGCAGGCGCGCCGACACGACCACGCCGCTCCCGTCCTGGCCGGAGCTCACCTCGAGCTCCCCGCCCAGCGCAGCCACGCGTTCGAGCATGCCCGTGAGCCCGAGGCCCGTTCGGCCTTGCCCTGCCCGCAGCCCGATACCGTCGTCGCGCACCCGGACACGGATGTGATCGTTACCCTCGCGATCCACGCTCACCTCGATCCGTCCAGGCTTGCCGTGCCGCACTGCGTTGCTGATGCTCTCCTGCACGATGCGGTAGATGCGAGTCCCCATGGCGGCGCTGAAGCCCTCCTCCGGAACATGCACATGGAAGGACACGCCCGGATAGCGCGTCCGCCAGAACGCCGCGAGGCCTTCGATGGAATGAGACAGACCGAGATCAGCTACCGAGGGCGGTCGCAGCCGGCCGAGTATCACCCTGACGTGCTGCTGCATCCGCGTGAGCGCATCGCGCATTGCGTCCAGGCGCGTCTGCAGCGCTGAGCGGCAACGGATGACCTCGTCCTGCTGCAGCGCCGCCAGGTCGACGCTGACAGCGAAGAGCAGCGGACCGACCTCGTCGTGCAGATCGCGCGCGAGCTCGGCGCGCTCTTCCTCCTGCACCTGCACGAGTTGCTCCTCGAGCCGGCTCTGCTGGCGCGCCATCTGCGCAAGCTGCCCGGCCATGAGATTGAATCCCCGGCATAGCTGCACGAGCTCGAGCGCCCCGCTTTCGGGTATCTCGGGCGCGTAGTCACCGCTGCCGATGCGGCTGCAGGCAGCCACCACCCCGCCCAGGGGCTTGAGCGCCCGGCCGGTGATCCAGTACGCGAGCACGGCATTCAAGGAGCACACGAGCACGAGCGTGGCGAGCATCAGCACGGCGCTGCTCCAGACTTCGCTGATCTCGTTGTGCGAGTCGGTCTGCAGCACGATCGCGCCGAGGCCCGCCGGCAGGGCGAGCCGCCGGCTCTCGGCATGGGAGGCGACCAGGTCATAGAACCAGGCGGGGGCCGGCGCCGCGGGAGCGAGCGGCTGCGAGCGAGCCAGCACGACACCGTGCGCATCCAGCAGCATGGCGCGCAGGTGCCGCTCGCCATCGAGGTCGCCTACCAGCACCGCGAGGCGGTGCAGCGGATCGGGAAGGTGCTGTGCCTCCTCGATGCCATTGCGGGCCGTCCGCTCCCCGACATCGATGGCGGCGCCCATCTCGGTGCCGACCTTGCGGGCGGCCTGCCAGCACACCAAGGCGCTCCCCACGATCAGGCTCGCGAGCAAGACGCAGCCGATCCCTACTATGAGCCGGGTACGCAAGGACATTCGATCCCTTCCTGTCAGCTGGACGCGCCATTATCGCGCATTGCACAGCTGCGCAGCGCTGCGGCAGGCAGGACTCCGACTACCGACCTTGCCGTGGGCGCGATGCCCACAGCGAGCTTCTCAGGCGCACGGCCTCCCGGGGCACCCGGATGTGACACAGGCGGAGCCGTCAGCGTGGACAGACACGCAAACAAGGACCGGCTCCTCGCGCACGCGCCGCGTCGGCTCGCGCTCGGGGCGCGGCGACCTCGCTCACGCTGACGCACGATGCGGCTCGTCCCGGCCGTCCGTGAGCTGCACAGCAAGCGCGAGCGATGCCCCAAGGCCGTCCTGACAAACATGCCGTGCCCGCAGCGGCAGGTGCCCGCGAGCCTCGCAGGACTGTGTACGGCAAGCCCGCAGGCCACCTGCCGCTGCGGGAAAAAGTCCCGGCTACGTGGCCCACTTCCCGTGGCGCGCCCGGAGCCGGCTTGAGTGCTCGAAGGCTGCGGTGCTGCTGCGTCGATCGCGAGCGGCGCCGCAGCGGCGCCGCGGGCGCGAAGTCAGGAAGAATTCCCATTCTCAAGGCCACCAGAGCTGTGGATACTCAAGCGGGACTGCTGCCGCGGCGGCACACCAACACGGCGGCATTGCCTCCCGGAGCGATATGACTGAGCAGTGCAGACCACGAGCCCGTGCGGCAGGATGGCTGGCGGCCTGCCTTGTTGTGCCGTGGTCCCTGGGCACAGCCGCGGCAAGCGCCGCCGATGAGCCGCCCGAATCCCCGCCGCAGGAGATCGTCATCGTCGGCACGGCGCCGCTGCCGAACAGCGGGGTACCGCTCAATCAGCTGCCGGCGAACGTGCAGCAGGTCGGCGCTGACCGTCTGGCCCACGAGAAGCCCGTGAACATCTCCGACGCCGTCGACAAGATGGTGGGCAGCGTCAACGTGAACGACACGCAAGGCAACCCGTTCCAGCCGGACATCAACTTTCGAGGATTTACCGCCTCCCCGGTCCTCGGCACCCCGCAGGGAATCTCGGTGTTCGTCGATGGCGTGCGCGTCAACGAGGCCTTCGGAGATGCGGTCAACTGGGATCTCATTCCGAGCGGCGCCATCGGCCGGATGGAAGTGATACCGGGCTCCGACCCGGTCTTCGGACTGAACACGCTCGGGGGAGCACTGACCGTCACGACCAAGCGCGGATTCGACTTTCCCGGCACCGTGATCGACAGCTCCGGGGGCTCCTTCGGGCGCCGCACGGCCGAAGCGCAGACGGGCGACCACGGCGAGCACTTCGACTATTTCGTCACGGGCAACGCCTTTGACGAGAGCGGCTGGGGACAGGAAAACCCGAGCCAGATCCGGCAGGGGTTCGGGCAGGTCGGCTACCGCAACGGCCCCGACGATGTCAATCTGAGCTTCCTCTACGCGAACAACCGTCTCGAGGGCAATCAGACGTTGCCGCGCTCCTTCCTGAACAATCCGCTGCAGGCCTACACCTGGCCGGACATCCAGTCGGACCAGACGCAGTTCGTGAACCTGGACGTCAGCCACCGGTTTTCGCAAGAGTGGACCCTGGCAGCCAAGGCGTACTACCGCAAGGTCACCACCGAGGTCTTGAACAGCAACGTGAACAACAACTTCGATCCGACCACGCCCGTGGGCCCGGGCAATGAGCCCACCGGCAACGCGATCGAAGGCATCTTCCAGTACCGGCCAGGCGCGGCCCTGCAGCTCTCCGGGCGCACGCCCATCGTGGGCCACATGAACACCTTGATCGTCGGGGCGACGCAGGACTGGGGCACCACGAACTTCTCGCAGTACAACCAGGAGGCCGGTGCGTCGCGCGACACCGTCTCCACGGCTCCGGAGGTCCTGGGGACCCAGCTGCATGCCACCAACCGCTATTCCGGCGTCTACATCACTGACAATTTCGGCATCACGGACCGGATCTTCTTGAACCTGTCAGGACGCTACGATCAGGCGGTCGAGACGCTGCAGGACCGACTCGGCACCGCCTTGAACGGGCACGACAGCTTCAATCGCTTCAACCCGGCGGCCGGGATCGTGTTCAACCCGACGAGTGCCTTGACGCTGTATGCCAGCTATAACGAGGGCATGCGGGTCCCCACGCCGGTCGAGCTGTCCTGCGCCGACCCCAACGCGCCCTGCAGCCTGCCGAACGCCTTCTCCGCTGATCCCCCGCTGAAGGCCGTTGTGGCAAAGACCGCGGAAGTGGGCGCACGAGGGGCGCTCTGGCGCAACTTCACTTTCACCGGCGCGGTGTTCCGGACGAACCTCGACAACGACATCCAGTTCATCAGCAGTGGCGGCGGGGCCACCAACGCCGGCTACTTCCAGAATGTGACACAAACACGACGTCAGGGCGTTGAGCTCGGACTCGAGGGCAGCGTCGGCCCGATCGCCGTCAGCGCACACTATACATACCTCGAGGCGACGTTCCAGACACCGTTGATCCTCGACAGCCCGAATAACTCCTCGGCCATGCCGATCAGCTGCCCAGGCTGCGCCGAGATCCAGGTACGGCCCGGGGACCGGATCCCGGGCATTCCGCGGCAGGTCGCGAAGCTGCGGCTCGATTACCTCGGCACGCACTACACCGTCGGGGTGGAAGCCCTCGGGCAGTCCGCGGTGTTCGCCCGGGGAGATGAGGACAATCAGGACATCAACGGACCGATCCCCGGATATGTCCTGATCAACCTCGATGCGCACTACGAGCTGAGTCCGGCCTGGCACCTGTTTGCGATGGTCGACAACCTGTTCAACCGGCAGTACTCCACCTACGGAATACTGGGGCAGAACGTGTTCACCGCACCGGGCAACACCTTTGATCCCACCGGGGCGTCGTGGAGGTCCGAGCAGTTCCGCACGGTGGGTGTTCCCCGCGGGGCCTGGGTGGGAGTGGAGTACCGGATCGGCCGTCCGGGACGGGATTCTCTGCCCTGACGGCCAGAGCCGGCCAAAGATGGCCAGCGCCGGCCTCTTGCCGTGAGCCGCACGCGCACCCGGGGTCATGGCGCGGCAGGGCTCGGTTTCATCAGCGGGCTGCCTGCCAGAGGGCCGGCGCTCAGATCTTAGTCTTCAGCCCGGCGAAGACCCCGCGCGAGGGCTTCAGGAAGCCGAAGGGGTCCTCGTAGCGCCGGTCAAGCAAGTTGTCGATCCGACCGAAGACGGATAGCTGTCGAGTGAGCTCGTAGCTCGCGGCCAGGTTGGCGACGGTGTAGCCCGGAGCGCGCAGCGCGGATATCGAGAAGTCGCGGTTCCCATCGACCCAGGAAGAGAGCGTGAGCACGCTCGCATCGATGAGCAACGCATCGCTCGCCTGCCAGCTGGCATTCACGCTCGCCTTGTGCTTCGGCCGTCGCACCAGCTCCTGGTGCAGCACATCATCAGTGGCCTCGGTATAGGTGTAATCCACGCGCACAGTGAGGACCTTTCCTGCCTTGTAAGCCACGAAGCTCTCCACGCCCTGTGTCGTGGCAAGGCCGATATTGACGTAGGTGGTGCCTGCCAGGTTGGCATCGATCAGGTCGCGGATGCGATTGTGGAAGTAGGTCGCCCCGAAGCGCAGAGTCTGCCCGCCCAAGCCCTGCTCGAAGCCCACATCGTAGCCCGTGCTGCTCTCGGGTTTGAGGTCCGGATTGGCGAAGAAGAACGGCGGGAAGCTCTGGAAGAGCTCGCTCAAGGTGGGGGCCTTGAAGCCCGTGCCGAGGCTCGCCTTCAGCTGGGTGTCGGTCGCGGCGATTTGGTAGGTCGGGGCGATGCGATAGGTGAGCTGGCTGCCGAAGCGCTCGTTGTCGTCATAGCGAGCGTTGAGCGCGGTGAACAGCGAGCCGAGCTGGGACTGCAGCTCGATGTAGCCGGAATCGATGTTCAGGCCGGCGGCGAGCGGCTGGCTGATCTCATCGCGCGCGTGCTCGGCGCCCAGAAGCAAGGTCTGCGTGCTGGTCAGGTGCAGCGCGCCCTGCCAGTCGATCTTGGTGCGCTCGCCCTCGTCCACGCTCTCGGGGCTCTCCGGGACCAGGCTCGCCGTCGTGTTGCGCGTATAGGCCACGCCCGCGGTCTGCTCCAGAAAGCCATCGAAGGACAGCAGGTGCGCGGCGAAGCGGCCGTAGTATGCCGTGGTGTTGCTCTGGGTCTGCTGTGGATCGGGAAAGCCAAACAGCACATCGTCATCCCCGGTGTCGCGCCGATGGGTGTCGGTGTAGCGCGCCACGAGTGTGAGGTCGAGCCCGCGCGTGACATCGACGCCCAGCTTGGTGGAGGCTGTCAGGTTATCGTAGTAGTCGTTGTTGCGGCCCTCCCCCGGCGCCAGCACATCCAGGGGCGTGACCGGGGTGCTCCCGGCGTGCAGGTGCTCGACGTTCGCGCTGTAGCGCAGCCCGTCGCTCGAGCCGCTCACGCTCCCCGCCTGGTTGAAGGTGTCGAAGGTGCCGCCCTCGGCCTGTGCGGTGAGCTGCGTGGGCCCTGCGCCGCTCTTGGTGATGATATTGATCACCCCGCCGATGGCATCGGACCCATAGAGGCCGCTCTGCGGGCCGCGCAGCACCTCCACCCGCTCGATGTCCTGGGCCAGCATCTGCCCGAAGTCGAAGGTTGCCGCCGGATTGCTCGGGTCGCTGACGTCGATCCCATCCACCAGCACCTTGGTGTGATTCGAGTTGGTGCCGCGCACGAACACCGAAGTCTGCCCACCGGGGCCGCCTACCTGTACGAGGTTCAGGCCCGGCACGTCCGCAAGCACATCCGGCAGGGTGCGCTCCTGGCGGGCCTCGATGTCGGCAGCGGTGATGACGGTGATGCTACTGGCGACCTCGCTCGTGGGGGTCGGCAGCCGGGTCGCGGTCACGACGACCTGGCTGGGTGTATCTTCGGCCTGGGCAGGACTTGCGGCGGTGGCGTAGAGGGCCAGGGGTCCTAGCAACCAGAGAAACAGGGGCTCGCGCATGATCTCTCCTGGGTTGGCTTCCAGGAGCCGTCACACGTCACCTCGCACGGTCGGGCTTCACGGGTCTGACCGAGGCTGCGCCTGCAACGACTCCAAACTCATGTCGTCGCGACGGATACCCCGTGGCCCCCGGCACACCCCGGCCGGAAACAGGACGACCGTGCAAGGCAGGTCTCCTGGCTCCCGGGTCGCCGCTCTCGTCCACCTTCCCGAAGGCGCGAGGCCTTCAGTGGTCTTGATCAGGACGATCGCTCGCCGGTCACAGTTGCGGGGGCAGCCGCGGCTTGAAACCGCGTTCCCTTTCAAATCCCCTGTGGGGGGAACCTTGCGCGTCTGGTGGCAAGTATAGCGGTGCAGCACGAGCGCTGAAAAGGCGGCAGGCGCCTTGACTGTGGCGGCGGTGGCACGGGCGATGATCTGCTATCGTTGACCCTGCCCCGTCGCGGGACCCCGCTTCTTGATCGGAACATGCCAAGTGCTTGACCCGGACTCGCCACTGAAGGAGCAAGCGCAGAAGATCCGCGCCAGCGGCCTCCTGGGCCAGGGCCGCCTGCTGCGCCTGTTCGATTTTCTTCATGACGGCACGCTTGCGGGCCGCTCCCCCAAGGAGATCGAGCTCGCGCACGGCGTCTTCGAGCGCGGCGCCGGATTCGACGTCGCCCAGGATGCGCTGGTGCGCGTCTATGTCCACAAGCTGCGGCGCAAGCTCGATGACTACTACGGCCGCCAGGGCGCGAATGACCCGGTGCGGGTGGTCATACCCAAAGGCGAGTACCGGCTGGCCCTGGAGTCGATCCCGGACAGGGCACCCGATGCGTCACCGCCCCTCACGGAGCTGAGCCCGCCGGCGCGCCCGTGGCGCCGCTGGTTGCTTGGCGGGCTCGTCGCCTCGCTGCTGATCAATGCTGTCCTCATTGGACTCGCGATCCCACAGCGCTGGTACCGGGCCGACCCCTTAGAGCCGCTGCGCTCGAGCCCCATCTGGGCACCACTCCTCAACGATGATCGCCCGATCGTGCTCCTGCTCGGGGACTATTACATCTTCGGCGCCACGGACGGCACGATGGAGGTGCAGCGCCTGGTGCGCGAGTTCACGATCAACTCACGCGAGGAGCTGTCCGAGTACCTGCAGAGAAACCCGAAGAAGCTCGACGACTACCAGGACATCAGCCTGAGCTACCTGCCGACCTCGGCCGGCCGCGTGCTCAAGGACATCATTCCGATCCTCGCCTCGACCCACAGGCCGCTGCAGCTCGCCCTGGTCTCGGAGCTCAGCCCGGAGATGCTCAAGAGCGCCGACATCGTGTACGTGGGGCTGGTGAGCGGGCTCGGGATGCTGCGGGATGTCGTGTTCGCCGGGTCGCGGCTGGCGGTCGGGGAGAGCTACGATGAGCTGATCGACGCTCGCTCAGGGACTCACTACTACAGCGGCGAGGAGATGCGCTTTCTTGGCAAGGAGAAGTATCACGACTTCGGCTACCTCGCGAGCTTCCCGGGCCCCGAGGGCAACCATTTCCTCATCATCGGCGGCATGCGCGATACAGGCCTGATGCGCACCGGCGAGACGCTCACGAATGCGGCGAGCGTGCAGCAGCTGCAAGCACGCCTGCCTGCGGGCGCGGGCGGCTTCGAGGCCCTCTACGAGGTCTATGGGTTGAGCGGCGCCAGTGTCGGCGCGAGGCTCGTCCTGGCGGGCCCGCTCGAGGTGGCACGCCTGTGGCGCGATGCCACCCACACGCCCTGACGGCCTTGTCTCATGTCCTGGCGTGCTTTCCGCCTTCCGGTCCCTGGCCGCTGCGAGGCAAAGAGCCATGACAGGGGCCGCAGCCGGGTCCTATGCTTGCGCCTCGTGCCAGGCTTCAGGCGGAGTGCATCATCGTGACATCCCAGGCGCGACGTTGCGGAATGCTCGGCCAGCTTCTCGGGCTCACCATCGCCGTGCTTCTGGCGAGCCCGCCGTCGGCGCCGGCTGCCTCGCCTTCGCCGCACAAGTCCTTGAGCATCCTGCTGGTCGGAGCGAGCGGGATGATCGGCTCACGCATCCTGAAGGAGGCGAGCTCGCGCGGCCATCATGTGCTCGCCGCCGCACGCCATCCGGAGAAGATCGCCGCCGGTTCGGGCATCACCGCCGTGAGGCTGGACGCGGCCGATCGCGCGGCGTTCGCCGCGCTCGCCCGGCAGGCTGACGTCATTGTCCTCGCCACCAGCCCCCGCGGCGGTGGCGACCCCATGAGCGAGGAGAAGACGGTGGCAGACACCGCCATCGACGTGGCTCACGCCACGGGAAAGCGTCTCGTGGTCGTCGGTGGCGCCGGCAGCTTGAATCGTCCGGACGGGACTCCCTTAGTGGACACCCTGCCTGCCGCCTACCAGCGTGAGGCCCGCGCCATGCGGGCCGTGCTGGAAGCGCTGAAGAGCAGTGACGTCGACTGGACCTTCTTCAGCCCGGCCTTCTCGATCGCCCCCGGTAAGCGCACCGGCCACTACCGGCTCGGCACGACCGTCCTGCTGTCGAACGAGCAGGGCGAGAGCCGCATCAGCGCCGAGGACTACGCCGTGGCACTCGTCAACGAGCTGGAGTCGCCGGCCCACCGGCATGCCCAGATGACGATTGCCTACTGACAGGGAAGCCTCCGAGGAAGCGACCCAGGCGGGCGCCAACCAGCCCGGCGACGGCGTGATTCGCGAGCGTCGCACACTGCACACCGGCCAGGATGGTCCAGGGCTTGCGGTAATGGACCGCGAGCATCAAGCAGAGAACGTGGGACGGTCCCCCATCTCGGCGGTGGTCAACCGTCGACATCGATACAAGTAAAGGCCTCCATGGGACTGCAGGTCCGTGCGGTGCGAGCGCGGCAGGTCATCGCTTGCAACCGGCAGGCCCTGCCGTCGGTCTCGCCATGCCCGCAGCGGGCCCCGCGCGCCACGGGCCAGACGGCCCAAATGTTGATGTGCGAGCCGACCACCCGCGCGGCTTCTCCCCACGGAAACGCAGCTCTTTACCGCAGGGGGCATCAAGCTTGGCAACCGCCTGCTCGCAGCAGAGTCGCTCGCGCTCTGGATCGCTGCAATGCCTGGGCGCTATGGGCTTCGCGTGAAGCTCCTGCACAAATAAGGGCTGCCAGCCAGCGCGCGGCAAGGTAAGGCTGCAGCGGCTTGTGGTGATTCGTTTCCATGAGCGGCACCGCGGCGCTGCGCGAAGCTCGGCCGCGCCGACCGCTCATCGCCCCTGGCAGACAGGGGGAGTGTTGGATCGCAGCGGGAAAAAAATTTCAGCGCCTCTCTTGACTTCGTCCAGGCCCTGACCCAACAATCCGCGCGTCGTAGCTGACGCGGGTATCCCCTGCATGGACTGTTGCCCTAGTACTCGTTCCCTGACTCTCTGATCGCCGAGACTCCTCGCTTCGCGGCCGTCCTACTCGGCCGCCCTGCTGCCGTCTCGCGATCACAAGCGGGACGGTGCGCACCCAGTGCTCTTCCGGTGGAGCGGGTTTACCCGCCGAGCCGGGCCACCAGCGCATCATCCTGATGGTTTAATTCTCCCGAAGCGGGGCGCGAGCCCAGCCTTTCGGGCGTTTGTTTGCTGCCTTGCCGCGAGCGGCCTGCGCAAGCCGCGCTGGCTCGTGGCCGGGTGGACTTTGTTCCCGCGACGCTGGTGCGTTTGCTGCTCGGCCGCTTCAAGGAGCTCCCATGACCCCGTCCGAACTGTGCATGCCCCCGGATATTGCAGTGCAGCCGCCTCTCGGAGCGGTGCTGGATGAGGCACATGTGGGAGACATTCGCGGCGCCCTGGGGACCATCCGGCGCACGGACATCGGGCCACGCAGCAGCTGGGGCGCGCGCTTGCGTACCTTGCTCGCGATCATGGGCCCCGGGCTCATCGTGATGGTCGGTGACAATGACGCGGGCGCCTTCGCGACCTACGCCCAGGCCGGTCAGGACTACGGGACCATGCTGCTGTGGACCCTGCTCCTGCTTGTCCCCGTGCTCTATGTGAATCAGGAGATGGTGCTGCGGCTCGGCGCGGTCACCGGTGTCGGTCATGCGCGGCTGATCCTCGAGCGCTTCGGCAAGCTCTGGGGAGCCTTCAGTGTCATCGACCTGCTGCTGCTGAATGCGCTCACCATCGTGACCGAGTTCATCGGCATCAGCCTTGCGCTGGGCTATCTCGGCTTGCCCCGGCCGGTCGGCATCCTGGCCGCGGCGGCCATCATCATCGGGGCCGCTGGCACCGGCGATTTCCGGCGCTTCGAGCGCTTCTCCCTCGTGCTCGTGTGCGGCAGCCTGCTGCTCGTGCCGATCCTGCTGTGGGCTCATCCGCCGGTGGCGCAGGTCGCGCGGGACTTCGTGGTACCGAGCCTGCCTCACGCGGGCAGGCTCAGCGACTTCATGTTGCTCGTCATCGCGATCGTCGGCACGACCGTCGCACCCTGGCAGCTCTTCTTCCAGCAAAGCTACGTGATCGACAAGCGGATCACGCCGCGCTTCATGCAGTACGAGCGGATCGATCTGTGGCTCGGGATCGTGCTGGTGATCGTGGGCGCTGTCGCCATGATCGCCTTCACGGCGGCCACGTTCGCAGGTCACGCCGAGTTCGGCCGTTTCCAGGACACGGCTGCGGTCGCCGCCGGCCTGCGCAAGTACGTGAGCCCACTCGCCGGTGCCTTCTTTGCGGTGGCCTTGCTCGATGCCAGCATCATCGGGGCGATGGCTGTGTCGGTCTCGAGCGCCTACGCGCTTGGCGACGTGCTCTCGCTGCGGCACTCGCTGCATCGCAAGCCCGCGGAGGCCAAGGTCTTCTTTGCAGTGTATGCGGGGCTGGTCATCCTGGCGGCCGCTCTCGTCCTGGCCCCGGGGACACCCCTCGGCCTGCTCACCAACGCGGTGCAGACGCTCGCAGGGGTGCTGCTGCCGAGCGCCACCGTGCTGCTGCTCCTGCTGTGCAACGATGAAGCGGTGCTGGGTCCCTGGGTGAACGGCCGCTGGACCAATCTGTTCACCGGCGCCGTCATCCTGGCGCTGCTGCTGCTGTCGATCATCCTGACAGGCTCCGTGCTCTATCCGGGCATCAGTGACCGGTCGATCGTCCTCACCCTGGGCGGTGGCGGCGCGCTCGGCCTGCTTGCGGCCGCCGCGCTGTTCGTCAGCGACAGGACGGCAGCACGCAAGATCGACCTGGCCGCGCGCTCGGCCTGGCGGATGCCCCCGCTGAGGAGCCTCGCCCCGGCGCAGGTGACGCGTTCCACGCGTCTGTGGATGCTCGTGCTGCGTGGCTACCTCATTGTGGCGGGCGGCCTCATCGTGCTGCGAATCCTCGAGCTGGCCAGTCAGGGCCACGCCTGACCGGCCAGCCGCTGACGCGACCAGGGTGAGCGGCAGCCTTTCGCAGAAGGCCAACAGGCGAGCGCGCGCCGGTGTCGCGCCTCAAAGCGCCGCCCGTACGAGCGTGATGTAACAGTCAACCGGACCATGCCGCAGTCCCGGTGGCTACAGGGCCGGTATTGTTTGTTGACGGCGATCGCAGCGTCTCAGTAGCTACCGGATCATTTATGCCGCTGATGGAGAGCGCCAGGCGAGCCACGCCGGCGAACTACGCGATTGCGCTAACTGTTGGGTTACCGCCCCCCTCCAAGCCGTCGGGCATCGCCTACCAGAGCCCGGCCCCTTCCCATTGGATCCCGATGGAAAGTCAATCTTGGGAGCGCTTTTAAGTACCTGAAAAGATTGGCGTCCCCAACGAGATTCGAACTCGTGTTACCGCCGTGAAAGGGCGATGTCCTGGGCCTCTAGACGATGGGGACGCGACCTCAAGGAACGTGGGCCCGCTCGCGCGAGCCCCTAGATCCTGGCGCGAAAGGCTGGTAGGGCGCGGCACTTTACACGGCCTGCAGGTCACACTGCAATCCATTTCCCCGCACGGTCGCGGCAGGCCTGCCCGAACGCTGCGGTGAGCGAGAGGACCACGTACGTCGCTGCGAATCGACCGGCCCACGCGTGATCCTTCACCTCGCGCTCCGTGCCGATGGGCAGCCGCACGCCACCAGCTTGGGATGGTTCGGCACCAGAACGACGCCTTTCGGGTCCGTCGTGATGGCAGCAGGCAGGCACGACGGGTACAGGTCGATCGCAAGGGCAAGGTGACGCGCCGCGACCTGCTCGCCGAAGCAGCACTCGATGATCGCACGCAAGTTCGTCAGCAGTGGCTCCCGGCCTTGCGCCAGATGTCGTTGATGGGACCGTGCCAGTCTTATGACGGTCACGCAAGCGCCACCTGACGCTAGATTCGCCTGCGGATTCGCGGGCGAGCCCCTCGTCAGCACGGGGATAGAGTCTATGAGCGCGAGCCATGCCACCTGTTCGTCCAGGGTATGTCCGCCGAGCTCCTACTCCTGGAGCACGAGATGCTCGTTGCGCATCCGCACGTTGCAGCTCAAGCCATCATGGGTTGATGACTTCCTCGAGCTGGGCGGGTCCCACCGACGCGCCTTGAGCTCGGCGCTCGTGGCACTCACGACCACGTTAAGGCCCGCGAGCCCCGCCTGCTCACCAGCCGAGGAGCACCGAGAACTGGCCCGCAACGGAAGCGTTGCAGGGCTCGCCGTCCTGAAGCGGATAGAGTTCGCGCGTCGTCTCGTGCGACGACGCCTCGCGGTGCCCTGAGCAAGAGGCAGCCAAATGCGCTCAAAGTGAGGCTGCATGCTGCGTCGGCGCAACAGTCCCCTGCCCATGTGGGGCCCCGCTTGCTCTGGTCCATCGTTCCCGGGGACACTGAGCTGCGGACAAACATAACGGACGGTCAAGAGAAAGGTCGCCCGGGTCGCGTGCCGTTCCGGCGGCACATGGGTCCGGCTGCCTGCGCGTCGTCCGCTGCGTGCCACAGCGCGCTCGAGGCGGCATGTCGCAACGCGTCATGCACAGAGAAGACCCACACTGCTCTCGCCAAAAAAGCTACGCAGGCAGCACACTGGCCTCAAACTCAACAGGCAGTTGTGCTGCAAGTGCGATGGGCTTACCGCTGCAGGGCGACGGCATCCGCACTATGTTGCGAAGCATGACAATTTCATGATTGGTCTAGTCACTTCTGCCGCTTGCCGGCGCTAACGCCTAGGTGCATAGTCATGCGGCAGTCGCACGGTCTCACATCAGCCGCTTAGCAAGGATAACGAGATGACGGGGTCTGCTCCTGCTGATCGGATCATGTCGGGTTCCGAGCCACCCTCGAGACGGCTATCAGTCGCTGCTCTGCGCAGAGTCGTGCTCAAGCGGGTCTGGGGGGGCAAGGGCTGCGGCGCGCCGTGCGATTTCTGCCGCGTGCTTGTCAGCCCCTCCGACGTTGAGTACGAGCTCGAGGCCGAGCTCGATGGGGAGCCCCTCACGCTGCATTTCCACCCCCGCTGCCACGAGGCGTGGAGAGCGGAGCGACAGTCGACCGAGCCGGAGGCTTGAGGGCTCACCGGGGGCGCCGGTGACCACATACTCCGTCCAGTAACCGGGAGCTGTGCGCAGGGGGGGTTGAGTGCCCGTCGAGCGCTTTTGGCTGTTTCCGCTGCCGCTGTCCGGCTCGCTCAGCCCGGCAGCCGCCAACCAATCACCTGCTGCCGCC
>Ga0123356_10004741_pt1 | contig 14010 bp, 12 predicted proteins | sample TergutEmb28metaG_2_FD_92546 | JGI IMG/M metagenome (GOLD analysis project Ga0123356, IMG submission 92546) | Embiratermes neotenicus P3 segment gut microbial communities from Petit-Saut dam, French Guiana - Emb289 P3 | ecosystem: Host-associated > Arthropoda: Insects > Digestive system > Gut ...
CGCTCAGCCAATCGTGACGCGACGACGATCCGCACCGAGACGCTGGAGGTCGATCTGATCTCGCGGCACGTGAAGGTCGCCGGCGAACCGGTACGGCTGTCCTCGACCGAATTCGAGCTGCTCGTCTACCTGATGCAGCACCGCCCGCACGTGCTCAGGCGCGACCAGATCCTGCGGGCCGTCTGGGGCTACAGCCACGACCCCGGCACCAACGTCGTCGAGGTATACGTCGGGTACCTGCGACGGAAACTCCGGACCCCGGAGCGTCCGGCGCCGATCACGACCGTCAGATCGGTCGGTTACCGATTCGACGAGGAGGCCCGTTGAGCTTTCGGGCGATCGAGCTGGTTCGCCGGCTGCGGCTCGACGGGCTCCGGGCCCGGCTGACTGTCGCCGTCACGTTCGTCGTGATCGCGACCCTGGCGGTCTCGTTCGTGTTGGTCTACAACGACGCCGGCAGCCGCCTGCGGACCGAGCTCGACCACGACATCAGCGGCAGCGCCAGTCAGCTGGCGAATGCGCTGACGTTGCCGCCGGGAACCTCGGTGCACGAGCTGATGGCGACGGCGCGCCGCTACGTCTCCTCGCAGCCGTTCGGCCAGACCTCGCCGTTGCTGTTCCTGCTGGTTCCCGGGGTGGGCACGGCGAGCAACCACCCGGAGCTGTTCGGGCACACCAGGCCCGACGGTGAAACGCCGTCGGAACAGGCCATAGAGCGCCAGATGGGACGGGTGCTGGCGGTCCCGCACGTCGGGTACAGCACCCACACGGCTCCCGATGTCGGGGCCCTGCGGCTGTATCAGCAGCGAATCGTGACCGGCGGCCGGGTGGCGTACGCCGGCGCGGCCCAACCGCTCTCGACGATCCGCCAGACAGAGGCGGGGATCGCCCGCTCGTTCCTGCTGGCCGGCGGAATCGTGCTGCTGCTGTCGCTCCTGGCGGCGTATCTGATCGGGACCGGGATCTCGTCGCCGTTGCGCCGGCTCGCGAACATCGCCGCGCGCGTCGACGCCGGCGACCTCGCCCCGCGGATGCGCCCGTCGCCGAGCTCGAGCCGGGAGCTGCTGGTCCTGGCCGACGCCTTCAACCACATGCTCGACCGTCTGTCGCACGCGTTCGAGGGCCAGCGCGAGTTCATCGCCGACGCGTCGCACGAGCTGCGGACGCCGCTGACGGTGATCCGCGGACAGCTCGACGTGCTCGCCGCCGACCCTCACGCGAGCCGCGAAGATCTGCTGCACGCCGAGCGCCAGATCCAGGCCGAGGTCGCGAGGATCACCCGCCTGGTCGATGACCTGCTGCTGCTGGCGCAGTCAGATCAGCGTGAGTTTCTGCACCTGACCGACGTCGAGCTGAGCGAGTTCGTGACCGACCTGTGGGACGCGCTCAGCCTGACGGCGGAGCGCAACTTCGAGATCGGCAGGCTCGCCCGGGTGACCGTGCGGGCCGATCCGGACCGGCTCGCACAGGCGCTGCGCAACCTCGCCCGCAACGCAGTCGAGCACACCGAGGCGCCGGATGGGCTCGTCCGGATCGACATCGAGGCCGGAACCACCGGCAATGTCGTGCTGGCAGTCACGGACGACGGTCCCGGGATCCCCGAGGAGTTCCGGGAGCACGTGTTCGAGCGCTTCTACCGGACCGACCCGGCGCGCACCCGTGCGGCCGGCGGCGCCGGACTCGGGCTGGCGATCGTGAAGGCGATCGCCGAGGCCCACGAGGGAACGGTCAGCGTCGGCGACTCGATCCTCGGAGGCGCCCGCTTCGAGCTTCAGCTGCCGGTCTCCTCGAGTTCGCCGGCGGTCAGCTCGAGGTCGGCGGCCGCGAGGATCGGATCGACCTGATCTGGGCTCCGGAATCCGGCGATCGCGGCGTCGACCGCCGGGTTGCGCAGCGTCCACGCGATCGCGACGGCGCCAGGCGTCGTCCCGTGGCGATCGGCGACGGCTCGCAGCCGCTCGACCAGCGCCAGGTTGGCGGTCAGCTGCGGCTCCTGGAAGCGCGGACTGCGCTTCCGCCAGTCGCTATCGGGAAACGCCTCGATGCGCTCGCGCGTCATCCGCCCGCTGAGCAACCCGGAGGCCATCGGCGAGTAGACGATCACGCCGATCCCCTGCTCGCTTGTGAACGGCAGCAGCTCGGCCTCGACCTCGCGGTCGATCAGCGAGTACTGGGGCTGCAGCGTCTCGACCGGGGCGATCTGCCCGACCCGGCGGAGCTGTGCAACGTCGAAGTTGGAGACCCCGATGTGGCGCACCAGCCCCTGCTCCTTCAGCTCGGCGAAGGCCGCCCAGGCTTCCTCGATCTGGCCGTCGGGGATCGGCCGGTGGATCTGGTAGAGGTCGATCGCGTCGACGCCGAGGCGCTCGAGGCTGGCGTGCGCCTCGCGCAGGACCGAGTCGCGCTCGAGGCTGCGGACCACCTTCCCGCCCTGACCCGGGAGGATCCCGGCCTTGGTGAACACGTACGGACGCCTGGAGCCTGGAAGCTCTGAGAGCACCCGCCCCACGACCGTCTCCGAGCGTCCGAACCCGTAGCCCGCTGCCGTATCGATCCAGTTGACCCCGAGCTCGATCGCTCGATGGATCGCCGCCACCGACTGCTCGTCATCCTGCGGTCCCCACCCGAACTCCCAGTCGCCGCCGCCGATCGCCCAGGCGCCGAAGCCGACCCGGGTGATCTCCATGCCGGTGTTGCCGAGTTCGGTTTTGCGGACGCCGGCGGTCACCCGGCGACTCAGGCCGCTTCTTGCGCCGAACGCGATTCGCCCGGCTTGTTCTCGGCGGCGACCTCGGCGGCGCCGTCGACCGCCTCCTCGGCCTCCGGCGGCTTCGCGCCCTCCTTCGCCCACGGCTCATCGAACTCGACCCGCCAGCGCCCCTCCTCGTTCTGCAACAGCGCCAGGCGCGCCCGGAAGCTGCGGCCCGCGCGGTTCTTGAAGCCGGTCACCGCGCGCTCGGTGCGACCGGTCTTGATCAGCTCTCGCGCGATCTGAACCGGCAGTGTCTTTCCGGCCTTCGCCTTCCAGATCACGAACCCGCAGCCCGGGTCTGAGCGCGACCAGCACGAGTACCCCTTGCGGTTTTCGACGATGTCCTGGCCGCAGACCGGGCACGGCCCGAGGTTCGCCCTGGGGATCCGGACGTCCTTGAGCTTCGCGTCGAGGTCGGAGACGGTTTCCTGTGCGAACTTGGCGATGTCGCCCATGAATGCCTCACGCGAGTCGGCGCCGGACTCGATGTTCGCGAGCCTGTGCTCCCAGTCGCCGGTCAGGCTCGGCGAGGTCAGCGGGCTCGCGTCCAGCAGCCGGATCACGTTCAGGCCCTTCTCGGTGACGACCAGCGCGCGCCCGTCACGCTCGATGTAGCCGACCTGCAGCAGCCGCTCGATGATCGCGGCGCGCGTCGCCGGAGTGCCGATCCCGGAGTCCTTCATCGCCTCGCGCAGTCCCTCTTCGTCGACCAGCCTGCCGGCCGTCTCCATCGCCCGCAGCAGCGAGCCGTCGGAGTAGCGCCGCGGCGGCTTGGTCTCCTTCGCCTCCGACGCGATCCGGTGGACCCTCGACCGCTCGCCCTGCTCGAGGTTCGGCAGCTGCTGCTCGGCCCCCGCGTCGTCGTCGTCGGCTCCCGTCGGCGCACTGTCGGCCGTCGTCCCCTCGCCGTAGACGCCGCGCCAGCCGGGCACCAGCAGCACCTTGCCGCGGGTGCGGAAGACGCGCTCCTCGACGGTCGTCTCGACGCGGGTGTTCTCGAACACCGCCTCCGGATGGAACACCGCCAGGAACCGCCTGACCACGAGGTCGTAGACGCGGCGGTCGTCCTCGTCCATCTTCTCGACCGGGTGACGTTCGGCGAGCGTCGGGATGATCGCGTGGTGGTCGGTGACCTTCTCGTTGTTGACCACCCGCCCCAGCGGCAACACGTCCAGCCCGGTCACGTAAGCGGCGGCTCGCGTGTACTCGCGCTGGCCGCCGACCAGCTCGGCGATCGGCTTGATGTCGCCGATCATGTCGGAGGTGATGTACCGCGAGTTGGTGCGCGGATACGTCAGCGCCTTGTGCTCCTCGTAGAGCCGCTGGGCGGCGGCCAGCGTGCGCCGCGCCGTGAACCCGAAGCGTGAGGAGGCCTCGCTCTGCAGCGAGGTGAGGTCGTAGAGCAGCGGCGGCCGGTCCTTGCGCTCGGACTTGTCGAGCTTGGTGATGACCCCGATCTGGCCCTCGCAGGCGGCGACGATCGCGCTCGCCTCGGCCTCGCTCGCGATCCGCGGGTTCGCGCCCGCGTGGAAACGGCCGTCGTAGGCTCGCCGTGGCTCCTCGGGAAGCGCCAGGAAGCGCGCGTCGACGACCCAGTAGGGCTCGGGCTTGAAGTCTCGGATCTCCTGCTCGCGGCGGGCCAGGATCGCGAGCGTCGGGGTCTGCACCCGGCCCAGCGAAACGGCCCCGTCGAACGACGAGCGCAGCCTGATCGTCGCCGCCCGGGTGGCATTCATGCCGACGATCCAGTCCGCCTCTGAGCGCGAGCGGGCCGCGTCCTCGAGGCTCGCGAGCTCAGCGGCGGGACGCAGGTGCGAGAAGGCGTCGCGGATCGCCGAGGACGTCATCGAGTTCAGCCACAGCCGCTGCACGGGCAGCTTGCTGCCCGCCTTCTCATACAGGTAGGCGAAGATCAACTCGCCCTCGCGACCGGCGTCGCATGCGTTGACGACGAGGTCGATGTCGTCACGGCTGAGCGCCCGCTTGACGACGTTCATCTGCTTCTTTGACCGCTCGTCGCGCACGACCAGCTTGAAGTGCTCGGGGACGATCGGCAGATCCGCCATCCGCCACTTCTTGTACTTCTCGTCGTATTCGTCGGGGTCAGCCAGCTGCACCAGGTGCCCGACGGCCCAGGTGACGACGTGCTCGGGCCCCTCCAGGAACCCTTCTCCCTTGCTGAATGACCCCGGCAGCACCCGCACGAGGTCGCGCCCGACGGATGGCTTCTCGGCGATCACGAGGGTCTTGCTCATCGGTGCGAGAGCGTAGCGGCCTGTCAAGACCCCGTTTTCATCGGCGCCGTCGGCTCAGCCCTCGCAGTGACCGGAGCTGACGGTGCCCTGCTGCCGCAGAGCCTTGCCGAGTTCCCTGCTGACCACGGAGTTCGGCACCGCCAATCCGCCGGGCCCGGCGACTGTGTTGTCGGTCAGCGTCGCGAACACGGTTCCGACCACCTGGCCCGCCGCGTTGACCATCGGGCCGCCCGAGTTGCCGGGACGGACCAGCCCGCGCAGCGACGTGACCTGGCGCAGCACCGGGCCGTTGCCGTAGGCGTCGTCGGTGGCGGTCAGCCGGGTCTCGCCAAGCCGGCCCGGCTGGGCGTCGAACGGCCCGTCCTCCGGAAAGCCGAGGATGGCGCCGCTTGTTCCTGCCGCTGGCCCGCTGGCCAGCGGCAGGGACGGAGCGTTCAGCCCAGAGACGCGGAGGACGGCGACGTCGTTGTGCGTGTCGAACAGCACCAGCCGCGTTCCCAGTCCGGCGCCGATCCCGCCGGGCTGGACCAGCGTGTCGGTCTCCCCCGCGACGACGTGGGCGTTGGTGACCACCACGCCCGGCGCCGCGACCCAGCCGCTGCCTTCGATCCCGACGCCACAGGCCTGTCCGGTGATCCGGACGACGCTGGGGATCGCGCGCCTGACGCCGGGCTCGTCGAGGACCGCCTCGGTTGGCGGGGAGACATCGGCCGGAGGACCGGTGATCGACGGCAGCGGATCGATCCTGGCCAGAGCGCCGAGGATCGGACCCGACGGCGGCAGCGTGGTGTCGAGCACCCGCAGGATCGCCGAGCGCTGGATGTCCTGGCGCAGTCCATCGTTCCCGAGCGATTGCACCAGCGCCGCGCCGGCGATCCAGACGATCCCGAGCGCGACCGCGGCGGTCAACAGCGCCCCGAGCACTCCGTCGAGCAGTCTGAAACCCGGAACCCAGCGAACAACCCGGACGCCGCGGGACCCGACCCGCTCGAATCCGGCTCCAAGCAGGCTGCCCAGCAGCAGCGCCCCGCCAAGCCCGAACAGGGGCGCGTAAGGGGAGGATGACCCTCCCGAGAGGACCAGCGGGCCGACCCGGGAACCGATCAGCGCGCCGACCGCGAACCCCGCCAGCGACAGCGCCCCGACGACGAATCCGCGCTCGTAACCGCGCAGCGCCAGCAGCAGTACGAACGCGACAATCACCCAATCGACAAGAGTCACCCGGATGGGAGCGTAGAGTTTGTGGAATCTGGAGTCAGGGGCCTGCTCGCTTTAGCGTTCGCCGCAGACGTTCGCGTCGCTGGCGGTTGCTCACGCGTGCCCTGCCGCTGGCCGTGCTGGTGATCGCGGCTGTAGCCGCATTCGCGGTCTACGAAGCCGGAGCGCCGGGGCGAGCGCAGCGCCATCTGCTCGAGACCTACGCCGCGGATTGGGGCCACGGCGACTTCCACCGGATGTACACGATGCTGAGCGCGGACTCACGGAGGCGGATCACCGAGGCGGAGTTCCGGTCAAAACTCGAGGACGACGCCGACATCGCGACCGTGACCTCGCTGCGCCCCGGTCGGCTGATCTCGACCTCGGGCCACGAGGCGCGCTTGCGCTTCGTCGTCGAGACGCGCACCTTCGGCGCCCTGGACGAGGTCCTGCAGTTGCCGTTCGTCGGCAGCGGCGGCGGCACCCGGATCCGGTTTGCGCCGAAGATCCTGTTCCCCGGCCTGCGCTCGGACGAGAAGCTGAGACGGACCGCGCTGCTCGGGCCACGCGGCACACTGCTCGCGGCCGACGGCACCCCGCTGGCGAAGGGACCGAGCAGGTCAACGCCGATTCCGTCGGTGGCCAGCGCGATTGTCGGCACGCTCGGCCCGATCCCCGCCGATCAGCGGGCGGCGTACGCCGCGCAGGGCTACCCCGTGAAAGCGCAGGTCGGCCAGGACGGCCTGGAGCTGATCTTCCAGAAACAGCTCGCCGGCCGGCCGGGCGGCAGGTTGATGGCCGGACACCGGCTGCTGGCGGCAAGGACGCCAACCCCCGGTCACACCGTCAGGACGACGATCGTGCCGCGCCTCGAACAGGCGGCAATCGCAGCGATCGGCACGTCCTACGCGGGCATGACGGTGTTGAGCCGGAGCGGAGGGATCGAGGCGGCGGCAGGAATCGCCTTCACCGACGTCCAGCCGCCCGGCTCGACGATGAAGATCGTCACCGCGACCGCGGCGCTGCAGGCGGGAATCGTCAAGCTCACCACCGAATATCCGTACCAGTCGAGCATCACCCTCGACGGCTTCAAGATGCAGAACGCGGCTGGGGAGACGTGCGGCGGGTCGCTGCTGAACGCGTTCGCGACGTCGTGCGACACGGTCTTCGCCCCGGTCGGCGCTCAGCTCGGCGCCAAGCGACTCGTCCACATGGCGGAGCGATTCGGGTTCGACGAGCCGACCGGGATCCCGACCGCGGTCGAGAGCACGATTCCGTCGGTGAAGACGATCGGCGACGCCCTCGCCGTCGGTGCCTCGGCGATCGGCCAGGGCCGGGTTCAGGCAAGCACGCTGGAGCTGGCCGACGTCGCCGCGACGATCGCCGACGGTGGCAGGCGCCCACTGCCGAGGATCAGGGCCGGCCAGAGGCCGCGGTACGTCCGCGTCACGACCCCCGAAGTCGCACATGAGGTGCAGCAGATGATGGAGGCGGTGGTCAGCTTCGGGACAGGCACGACGGCCCAGATCCCGGGTGTCACCGTCGCGGGCAAGACGGGCACCGCCGAGCTCGGCAGCACCGTCAACCAGGCCAACAACAAGCAGCTGACAGATAGCTGGTTCGTCGGGTACGTGCCGCACGGATCGGCGAAGCTCGTCGCCGCCGCCCTGTTCCCCAGCGCCGGCTACGGTGCGGACGTCGCCGCGCCGGCGGTCAGGCTGGTGCTCGAATCCGCGCTCGGGCTGAGTTAGAGATCGAGCGAGACGTTCGACGGCCGGCGGGCCCCCGGCGCGAACACCCGCAGCGTCAGTGGCCGGTTCGCGTACACCGAGCTAGAGAGATCGAACAGGATCAGGCCGCCACCGGTCGGGCCGAAGGACGCGGTCGTTCCCGGGCCGGGCTCGACCGAGTTGGGCCGCAGACGCTGCTGCGTCCAGGCGTACGGATTGATCGAGGCGTTGAGGGCCACCGGGTGATACACCGTCCCCGCCGAGTCGACGATCTCGAAGTTGTTGGCGGTCAACTGCGGCTGGCCGGACTGGTTCTTGGCCCACAGAAAGACGCCGAACCAGAGCCGGTTGCCCGGGAGCTTCTGAGCGTTCGAGACCCCGGCCATGTATCCCACGTCCTCGATCGAGAACGGGTTGAGCTGACGGGTGATCTGGATCTGGTAGGTGATCGGGCCGACGTCGAAGTACGGCTCGCCCCCGGCTGACAGATCGTTCTGGGTGACGTCCGAGACGTTCGTGCGATGCTCGAAGGCGCAGCCGCCGAGCCCTAGTGCCAGCAGTGCCATCGCCGCGATCAGCGGCGCGCGGACGCCGGTCCGCAGGCGGGTGCGTGCGATCCTGGTTGTGGACCCGAGGCTCACGGCGGCCGAAGTCTAACTCCTGCCAGGCGCCTCAGCGTCCGGCGATCGTCGGTCGGCGACCGCGGCGGCGATCCTGCTCCAGGATCGCGCGCAGACGGCGCATCGCGCGGGCCGCCTGGCGCCGCATCCACCAGCGACCGCCGAGCATCTCCATCAGCCGGTCGGACGGCAGCCGCGTCTCGCTCTCGAACGTGTACTCGACGCGTGAGCCGCCACCCGAGGTCTCACGGATCTCGTAGGTGCTGATCATCCGGATCCGGTTGTACTTTCCGCCGCGGCCGCGCTCCACGATCTTGAACGGGGGAAGCGCCTCGGCGATCGTCACGTCCGCCCACGCGAAGCGAGCCAGCGGCGCCTTCATGCGGAAGCGCGCACCGGCTCCGGTCCCGTAGCTGTCCTCGCGGGTCAGCCGCCAATCGACCAGGTAGTGGTCGGTGAATTCGGCGTGGTTGGCGATGTCCAGCAGGTACTCATAGACCTGCTCCCGCGGCAGGTCGATGTTCGTCGAGACCGTGAACGGATCCACTGCAGCGGGGAGTGTATGTGCCCGGTCGGGTGGGCGCGTCGAAGCGCGCGCGGCCGTCGGCGGCCGCCGCGTTTCCGGCCACCCTGACCGCCCCCGGCCTTAGCGACCACCCCGGCCACCCCGGACAGCCGACCACCCCGACCGGTGCGGCCACCCGACCACCCCGACCAGCCCGGCCACCCGACCGCCCGGGCCACCTCGACCACGCCGACCACCCCGACCTGCACAACTCGCCACTCGCGCCCCGCCCCCGCCGCGCGTGGCGGTTTGTACTCAATAGATCGGCACAACTCGCCACAGGTGCACCCGCAAGGGCGCGCGTGGCGAGTTTTACGGGTGCGTGGACCCGCGCGCCGGCGTAGGCGCGCGGTCGACGGCCAGCCTCTGCGAAAACGTTTTCGCGCGGCCGACAGCGAGTCCGAGGTGGGAAGACGGTGTCGCGCGCCGCCGGGTGTCAACCCGCAAACGCGTGTGAACGAGTTCTTAGGAGGCGCGCCGCGCCGGGCGCCGGTCGACGAGCCGCAGGGTGTGCCCGAACGCCGGACCGTGCACCGTCCGCATCTCGTCGGGTTCGCCGCGCTCACGAGCGCGGCACAGCTCACACGCAACCTGGCCGCCCGCGTAGCCGTAGACCCGCTCGCCGATCAGCAGGCTGCGGCGGCAGTGGCTGCAGCGTTCACACTCATCCGCGAGGTCGGCGAGGCTGCGGCGCAGCAAGGCCAACTCGAGATCGGGCGTGTCGCCGACGGTCGCCTGAGGAACCGTGAGCTCCATGACTCCCGGGTTTTCGACGGCGCCTGTACCGTTCCTGCGACGCCCCGTGTGGTTCCCCGGAAGTTGGGCGAAGCTATTCATCCCGTCTTATCCGTTTCTTAACGACATGGCTATTATCCGCGGAGTAGAGGGCCAGTTCGATGTCCTCCAGCTCGTAGCAAGGAGACTTTGCCCATGAGAGCGTGGTTGTCGGGCAGCGTTTGCGGGACTGGGACGTTCCGTTGCACTGATTGCGACTACGTAGTTTCACTCGACGCCGTGGACGAACTGCCTGTCTGCCCCAATTGCGGGGGCACGGAATTTGTCCGCTCGTCGCTGTTCACGACGGCGCAGAATGCGCTCGTTGAGCTTCCGGGTCCCGAAATCGTGCTGGAGGATCGCGGCTGGATCGGCGAGCTGCGCGACACCATCCCCGAGCCGGGCCAGTATCTCGGTTACCGAGACAGCACGGGCGATGTCCTGGCGTTCTCCCTGAGCCGCGAATGGACGCGGGTCGGTCGGAGCCTGGCGGCGGACATTCGCTTCGACGATCCGACCGTGTCCCGCCGGCACGCGCTGATCGTGCGGCAGCCCGATGGGCTTCGGGTGCTGGACGACCGCAGTCTGAACGGCGTGTTCGTCAACGGCGAGCGAGTCGAATGGAGCACGCTGGCGGACGGCGACGAGATCGTCATTGGCCGGCACCACCTCCACTTCATCGACCTGCCATCCGTGTCCGGGATGCACGTCGGCGGAAGCGCCGAGCGCGGCGCAGCCTGACCGTAGGTAGCTGTGGGCTCGTCCAGGACGAGCCCTAACGATCCACCAGGACTTCCGGAGGTGCCAGGATCCGGCTGACCCAGTCGGCCAGTTCCGGGACGAGACCAACCAGGTCCGGCTCGGCCTGCTCGTCGAGCCGGTCGCAGGCCGCCTGCCGGACCGCGTGGACGACCGCCAGGTAGGCCTCCGGGCTCGGGGCCGCGTCGCCGGGCTCCTCCCCGAAAACCTGTTCGCGGCTGGCCTGGACGAACTCGGCAAGCTGCCGCAGCGAGCTCCGGCGCCGGATCCGAGCGGGGCGCCCGAGTGCGTCCATCTCGACCTGGAACGCGCGCGCGACCGCGACGTCCGCCTGCAGGGCGCCGAGGTACGCGGCCAGCATCGAGGTGACGAACGTGTCCCAGTCGCCGCTGCGATCGACCGTCGCCGCCAACCGCGCCTGCAGCACCGAGATGAACCGGTCGTGGGCGGCGAACACGCACTCCCGCTTGTCGGCGAAGCATTCGTAGAAGGCCGCTCTCGAGACCCCGGCCCGGGTGGCTATCTCGCGGATTCCGACCGCGAGATAGCCCCGCTCGGCGAGCAGCTCGGCGGTAGCGATCATCAGCCGCTCGCGCTGAGCCGCGAGCACCTGTTCGCGGCTCAGGTCGTGCCGTCCGCGCGGCAGCCGCTTCGGTACCTGGAAGAAAACGCCATCGCGGACACGCTCGCTCACGGCGGCAGCCTATTCGGTGACGGTCGCTCCGTGCGGCTCGAACGGGACCGACAGCACCTCGGCCCAGCCGGCGGCCTCCTGCTCGAGCGCTTCCACGACCGCGCCGGCGGCGGCGCTGTCGCTCCACACCAGAACGGTCGGACCGGCGCCGGAGATCGTCGCGCCGAGCGCGCCGATCTCCGGCGCTCGTTCCAGCAGCGCCGCCGAACGCGGATACAGGTGCGCGCGGTAGGGCTGGTGCAGGCGGTCACGGAGGCCGGCGGCGATCAGCTTGAAGTCGCCGTGGGCGAGCCCGAGAGTCAGCGTCGCGATCGCCGCGAGGTTGGCGGTCGCGTCGCGGAGCGGGATCTGAGTCGGCAGCGCGGCGCGCGCCTGCGAGGTCTGCACTGCGGTCGCCGGGATGACGAGCACAGCCTGCAGGCCGGCAGGCGGCTCGAGTCGGTAGCTGTGCGGGCCGTCGCAGATCACGACGCCGCCGCTCAGGGCGGCCGCGACGTTGTCCGGGTGCCCCTCGAGCTCGGTCGCCAGCAACAGCAGATCGTCGTCCAGCCGGGCGACGGAAGCGGCGGCCATCAATCCCGCCACGATCGCGGCCGCGCTCGATCCCAGGCCTCCACTCAGGGGGATCGTCGACGAGATCCGGAACTCGAACGCACCCGCCGGGTGCAGACGCTCGAACGCCCGCACGACCAGATTGTCGCGGTCCAGGCTGACATTGAGGTCGGTCTCAACGGCGAAGCTGCCGGTCTCCACGACCTCGACCTCGAGGTGCAGGCACAGCGCGGCCGCCAGCACGTCGAAGCCTGGGCCGAGGTTGGCCGACGAGGCCGGAACGCGGACTCGGCAGCGCCGGGCCGCGCTCACCGCAGGATGGCGCGCTCGATCGCGCCGAGTTCCGGCTCGCACGGGATCACGCCGCCGGCCAGCGTCAGCGCCGTGTCGGGATCCTTCAGCCCCTGCCCGGTGAGGACGCAGACGATCCGCTCCGCGCCCTTGGCGCCGTGCTCGATCAGCCCGGCGACGCTCGCGGCCGATGCCGGCTCGCAGAAGATGCCCTCGCCGGCGGCAAGGAACCTGTAGGCGTCGAGAATCTGCTCGTCGCTTACCGCCGCCACCGCGCCCCCGGACGAGGTGGTCGCATCCATCGCCTGCTCCCAGCGAGCCGGGTTGCCGATTCGGATCGCGCTGGCAACGGTTTCCGGATGCTCGATCGGACGGCCTTCGACCAGCGGCGCCGCTCCCGCCGCCTGGAAGCCGAACATCATCGGGCGCAACCCGATCTCGCCGAAGCCGCGCCAGTAGGCGGTGATGTTGCCGGCGTTCCCGACTGGGATGCAGAGCGCATCGAGCTGTTCGCCGAGGTCGTCGGCGATCTCGAACGCAGCCGTCTTCTGTCCCTCGATCCGGAACTCGTTGATCGAGTTGACAAGGGAGATCGGGTGACGCTGCGCGAGCTCGCGGACGAGCGTCAGCGCTTCGTCGAAGTTGCCCTGGATCGCGACGACCTGGGCGCCATGCATCAGCGCCTGGGCGAGCTTGCCGATCGCGATCTTGCCCTCGGGCACGATCACGACACCGCGCAGCCCGGCCCTGGCCGCATATGCCGCGGCCGACGCCGCGGTGTTACCGGTCGATGCGCAAACGACGGCCTCGGCGCCCTCGCGAACGGCGGCCGACACCGCGCAGGTCATCCCCCGGTCCTTGAACGAACCCGTCGGATTGGCCCCCTCGAGCTTCAGCCACACCTCGGCTCCGACGCGGTCGGACAGGCGCGGCGCATACACGAGCGGTGTCGAGCCCTCGTTGAGCGTGACGACCGGGTCGGCGTCGGAGAACGGAAGCCGCTCCAGATAGCGCTCGATCAGGCCTGGCATGCCGGCGCTGAGCATGGCAGAGCCGCGGACCGGGCGACGGCACGCGTCCGGAGCGTGCAGCTGAGCGGTGTCAGGCGGACAATCCTTCGGACCTGCAACCAGGTTTGTGTAAATTGTGCGCGGTGAAAGTACGGGTCCAGATTTCGGTGGCCGTCTGCGTGGCGCTTGCGAGCGCCGCGATCGCGGGCGCGGCCACAACCGCAGCCGCGACCGCCCCGACCGCGACCGCCCCGACCGCCCCGACCGCGACCGTTGCGGCGGCCTGCTCGCCGGCCAAGCTCAAGACCCACACCAGCGGCGTGCTGACCGTGGCGACCGACGCGCCGGCCTACCCGCCGTACTTCGAGCACAACGATCCGTCGAACGGCAAGGGGTTTGAGAGCGCGGTCGCGTACGCGGTCGCATCCAAGCTCGGGTACAGGAACAAGCAGGTCAAGTGGGTGACCGAGCCGTTCGACGCCTCCTATTCCCCCGGGCCGAAGTCGTTTGACTTCGACATAAACGAGATCTCGATCACCCCCGCCCGCGCCAAGGCGGTCACGTTCTCGACGCCGTACTACACCAACCCGCAGGGCATCGTCGTCGCCAAGAACTCCAAGTTCGCCCACGCCAAATCACTGGCCAGCCTGAAGGGCGCGAACATCGGCGTGCAGCTCGGGACGACCAGCCTGACCGCCGCGACGACGCAGATCAAGCCGACCACGTCGCCCGTGATCTTCAACACCTCGAACGACGTCGTGCAGGCGTTCAAGATCCACCGGGTGAACGCGATCGTTGTCGATCTCGCAAC
>Ga0123356_10004743_pt1 | contig 14008 bp, 14 predicted proteins | sample TergutEmb28metaG_2_FD_92546 | JGI IMG/M metagenome (GOLD analysis project Ga0123356, IMG submission 92546) | Embiratermes neotenicus P3 segment gut microbial communities from Petit-Saut dam, French Guiana - Emb289 P3 | ecosystem: Host-associated > Arthropoda: Insects > Digestive system > Gut ...
AATACCGGATATCCTGCAAAGTTTTTGCGATGAGTGCGGTGAGGCGGTTTCTATTCCTCACCAAAGTTCATACCGAATTAAAGAGTACCGCGAACGGGTCAATCACCAGATTGAACTGCGGGTACCGGCGCATTACACAGATATTCTCATAGCCATTGGCGTGATTCACAAAATCAGCCAAAAGCCCAATCTTTTATGCAGGCTTATAACCCAGCTGTACCTCTCAAAAACATGCCTCGCCGAAGGTGAAAAAATCCGAAACCGTATCATGAACGCACTCAACGATGATTTGGCAAAAGGCAAAGCTAACGACCGGCTTTCGTGCCTTCTCCCAGACACAACATATACCGCGCTGGAAACGCTGGCAAAAAAAGAAAATGTTAAATCATCCGCAATAGTAAAAGGTATTGTTGTTGCCGCGAAGCACGATATTCTTGATAACGGCGATAAAAAATTAGCAAAAGAGCTTGAAATATTTGCGGCTGAGAAATTGTAGGGAATTGGAGGCTTTCTGATAACAGTCAGTCCTCAAAAATTTAAATGTGCTGCCTCGTTTTGAGGCAGCACGTTTATTTACCAAAGCCTACATTAGATTTACTCCTGTTACTTTTGTAAACGGATATACCGCAGAAGTACCAAGAGCCTGAATGTTCATACTGTTACCCGATATGTAATAAATGCCGGTTATCGTCTGAGCGGGCGCATTTATAGTTATCAAACCGGAACTGCTTTGCCATGTGCCAGCGCCGATGATACTCCAGTTACTGCCTGAAATTCTCTCTGCCAATTGCAGCGTACCGCCTGCCAGCAAAATATATCCGTATGTCATGTCATTATAAGTCCACACCTCACCGGGAGCACAAGCAAGAGTAGCATCGGGAACAGGAGGAGTTGGACATTGGGCATGCCCGGTTCCGCCCCATTCGCCCGGTTTAAGCGGATTTAAAATACAAACATTTGTGGTATTGCTCGTTATACATGCCTGCTGTGTAACAACGCGGGCCCACCTGTCATCACCGCTGTTAGCACACATCCCGCTATACGGATTGCTATAGCCCGGCCCGGTATCTACCCAACTATAACCACCCGACGGTACGCTGTAAGGCCTGAAAAAACAACCGCCGCTGCCGTGTTGATCCGGCTGACCAAAATTGCAATATGTCCCGGCGCTGCTGCCGCACTCGGTCGTTACTACACCGTCAATACCGCATTCACTGGAGATTAATATCTCCTGACAATCACCAAAACCATAATCGCAAAACAACTTTAAAGAACCGGGGGAACAGCCGGAAATACTGCTGCGAACGATACCGCCCTGCATGGCGCATGGAAGACCTTGCCAGCTGCCCTGAACAATTTGAATGCAGCCGCCCTCATCACCTGCAACCGGGCCGAAGTCGCAGTAACTGCCATAGTTGTAGTCTGATGCAGTGAGTTGACGGAAGGCGGCAGTTACCGTCTGATGGCTGCTCATGGTAACCGTACGGGCGGCAGTTGCGCCGGTTCCTGCACCGCTCCAGCCATCAAAGATGTAATTGCCTGCCGGCACAGCTTCCAGTGTAACCACTACCCCTGCGGCGTAGCCGCTGCTTGCCGGCGTCCGGTTCACAGTACCGCTGCCCGCCGGGCTTATGTTGACAGTAAGGACATAAGGCGGAATCCCATCTATCAGCATACCAGTTCGTTTTTCATAAGTTTGCGATATTGAAGAACCCTCAACCGTAAATGTTAGAATTGAACCGGTTACGTCAAAGGTATATGTAATGGGGGCAATCGTAAGGGAGCTGCCGCTTTGCGCGTAAGTTACCGGCGCCGCAGCCGTCCAGTTTGTACCGTTTGCTGATGTAATGACCCATACCATACCATTATCCCTAAAGACAAAGCCTGTCACACCCATAGACCGTTCAACCCACGCCTCACCCAAAGGAAGAAGAAGACCGCCTGCGCCGCCGACAAAACAGCCGGTGAATGTTGGCTGTTCAATACAGCAAGCCGATTCCGGCGCTGCGCTGGTAAGGCCGCCGCAGGGTCCATTGTTATTATCGCCAGGGTCATTCGGCAGTGTTACGCCGTCTTTCTTTTTGTAAACCATTCCCGGAGTTCCAGGCGGACTCCCCTCAACCGTAAGCGTGAGGGTCGTGGATGTTACATTATGTATATATTTAACACCATCAATCGTTAAACTTGAGCCGGCTCTCGTATAATCTCCGGTAACTGCAATCCAGTTAGTCCCGTCAGTGGACATGATAATCTCCACCTTGCCGCCGGATTTGAAAATAAAACCTGACCTCTCCGTAAGCTCATCCACCCACGCCTGATTAGGGCCGAGAATAAGCGAAGCATTGCCGAGGCTACCGCCGCCGCTTGGATTGTTGTCACAATCACAATCAACAAACAGTGACATTGCGCACAATACCGCAATAAGCGTTAATTTTGAACCAATTCTGAAACTGAAATTCTTCGGTTTATTCATGGCGTCCCTGGCCTTTAGAAATGTGGATAATATAGTATACTCATAAATATAATATAGTATTACATAATATACTTAGACATAATATAATAGACGCAAATGCCGCAATTAAGCGATAAAGTTGATGGTACCGGTTGTTAATTGGTTATTATCTGCTGTTAAGATATTACTTTTTTAATTGTGAATTAATGATAATACTATATTATCTTAACAAATCAACCATGCAGAATTCCGCTCAATGCAATGTACAAAGTAAATCATCGCCAAGCAGACCGCCGCCCAAAGCAAGAGAGAGCGCACGGCAGCCGGTACACCCATCTACAAGGCATGAACCGCATCTCACATCTTTCATCTTTTTTCGCAAAATTTCCGGTGAATATTCTGAGAGCTTTTCCAAAAGCCGCTCCATACTGCAATCGGGAATACGGCCGACAGGCACAGGAAGACGGCGGCAGGGAAAAACAGTGCCGTCAGGCATAAGCGCCATTGACGAAGAGCCCAAATTACAAAACGCTCCGTTTACAGATATTGGGGCAGGAACAGGGGCAGCCGCGAGGGTCGCCCCTGCGGGAATATCAATCCAAAAAGCCTTATACGCAAGCAGGTCATTCTCTTTTGCATCCAAATCTCCAACCCGGCAAATTGCGCGAAGAATTTCCATCCATTGAGATTTATTTAAAACTTCACTTCTTAATCGCTCCCCCCGCCCAAGCGGAACATAACGCTCAAAAATCACTCCTGATGCGCCAAGCTGTGCTCCAAGCGCACACATTCCCTCAACACAAGTGTAGTTATACCTGCTTAATGTGGTCATTATAATCACCGGTATCTCTGCATTTATAAGGGCGCTCATGTTATTTACAGTTTTTTGAAAATGCCCTTTTCCTCTGATAGAATCATTGACATCGGGGATATGAGATTCAAGCGAAACTTTTACACTTTTCAGTTTATCAATTTTCTTCAACCCGTTAATGGTTGATGAGTCCATCCCATAAGAGCTTGTGATGAGATTAAGCTCATCAAGATTGGAAAATGCTGACAGAAAAGCCATCAACTCAAAAAGGTCTTTATATAAAAACGGCTCTCCGCCAGTGAGATTAATGCTCACCGGTACTTTAAGCTGAGACATAATGTGAGAGGCAATTTTTTTGAGCGCAGAAACAGGCTGTTCTGAAACGCTATGAAAACTGCTTTGATAGCAATGTTTACATTCGCCGAAACAGCGGTCGGTTATATGCCATTGAAAGCCGAAATGTTCTTTCATTATGATTATCTTTACTCGTAAGTTATTTTGCAATACATTTTAAATATACATCATTCAATACATTTTGCGACCTTGATATTACGGCGTATAGGAGCGCAGATTTTGGGTTTGCCGGTGACAACGCAGTATGGGTTTGCGTTAATAATCAGTACAGATATTTCTAATTCGTCAAATGGTTCGGAAGAGGCGAGAATTTCAATTGAAACCGCTCCAAGTTCAGGCGGAATATGAAAGAGTCCGGGAAGCGGATAATTTACTAATGGACCGTTAAGGTAAAAATTCTTGTACATGGGGTCAGGAATAAGAGTTAACCCATTCTCAAGTTTGCAAAGTATCCGCAGATAAAAAGGGAGTGACGCGTTTACAGATAACCGAAAACTTTCATTTTGACAAACTGAACCGCTCCCCGTTCCTGCCCATACTTCAAAAACTACAGCTGTCTCTATTGCGGAAGCTGCCGGTAAATCAAGCGCGCCATGAAACTGTTCAATTAAAGAGAGGGCTTCGGCATATTCATTGTACCAACTGCCCGCTTCTGCGCCAAACAGCTCCAGAAGAAAACAGTCCTGCCTCATTGCCGTTAAATAATGTGATACAAGCGAATCTGTTTTTGCAGCTTTGCCAAACTCACCATTATCAATATGAGATTGCAGTAAAGCCGTATATGTTTTCACAAGTGACGCGGAAACAGATAAACGCGAATTGATTGACAATAATTGTTTTTCACGGTCAATCCACACAAGCACATGCACATTTTTGCGCCTTTTGTCATAAAAAATTTCTGTGCCCAAATTTTGAAGTTCAAGAGCTCCTTCAATTATAACGGTGTTTGAAAGCTCTTCCGTTATCCGGTGATTTGAACCGCTGTTTAAATGCTGTGATTCCAATTTGCTGCGTATTGTAAATGTACTTTTAAGCGATGAGACAAGCATTGCGCATGCGCTTTGACGCGCATTGCCGATTGCGTCTCCCATATCTTTTTGTTCTTTTACATGTAAGACAGCGTAGCCGGTAATAAAGCGGGGGTGTGAGAAGTATTCATCTTTGCCAAGACCTGTCACCCATTGCGGGGTGGATTCCTGGGCGTATAGATAAAAAGACAAAAGAAGGACGGGTAAAAGATAAAAGAGTGATTTTTTTTTCATAATATATGCGCCGCTGCTTTAATCCACTCTGTTTTTTCTGTAAACGACTGTCGTTACAGAAGCCCTCTGACCGCAAACCGCAGTACCCCATAATACTATTCTGTTCTTACCTGTTGACAATGGTACCAAAATGCGTCTTCTTGACTCATGATAGTCAAAAAAAACATCTGTAAAAATTGCCGGATGCCTGACGCCGTTTACATAAAGTTCAAATTCAAGCAGTTTTTCCGCGCCTTTTAATTCCAAAATCATAAACACCGTACTGTCGTAAACAGAAATCGCGTTAGCCGGGGAAATAAGCTCCATTGTAAACTTTTGTAGATCATTTTTTTGCAATGGTCTTCTTATCTTATAGACGGCACGCCCCAGAGAATCAACTCTGCCCCATTCACCATCAAATCCGCCGTAAACAAGAGAGCCGTCCTGCAAAATTTTTATATCACTGATACCTGCGCTGTTCAATATTATCTCCTTGAAACGGTATCCGTTTGATATCTCCCATCTGAAAAAACAGGTCTGCACCTCTCCGTAGGCGCGGCCATAAGTTCCAACTATTGTATTAGAGTTTTGCAGCCACTCTACAAGAACTGCGCCGCATCTTTTTGAATCTTTAAACTGCATCTCCCGTACGGTAACAAGCTCAGGCAGGGTAAGAAGCGCGGCGCCGCCTGAGCGTTCAAAGCCAACCGCGGCAAAATTTCCATCACTGGAAACAGAGACGCTTGACAACACTCTGCGGCCTGAAATCTTAACGCTTTTAATCAGCTTGAAATTATTTGAACTATTTGAGTATAGCCGCACTACGCCTTGAGAGTCTGCGCTTAAAAGTTCACCCGTTTTAGAAAAAGCGATAGAATAAACCGCTGCGCCGTTAGGCTGTAATACGGTAAGTAAAGCGCCTGTGCGCATGCTGAATATTTTTACCCCGCCGCGTTTAAAAGCGGCGGCAAGAAAACTGCCGTCATGGCTGAATTTAAGGTCAAGCGCAGCAGATTCGGGAATGGATACGGTTTTTACTAATTTACCGCTTTTCACAGCGAAAAAATAAAGCGAATAGGAGAGAGCGCCATGTACGCTGTGCCATCCTGACGCAGCAGCTATTTTACCATTGGGAGACAGCGCGCATGAAAAAAGCTGGCCGGAGCGCCTGACTTCGGGCGGCAGCGTAAACGTTTTTAAAAGCGCCCCGTTTGACAAATCCCACAATTTAAGTGTGTTATCAAGCGAAACGCTGAGTATTATGGATGAGGCAGTATCTTTTGAGATTCTGCATACTGCGCTGTTATGCCACGGTTCATGGGAAAACGCCGGCAAAATCATAAGCGCTGTCATAATGAAAAATGCGTACAGAATTCTGAAAAACATGATAGTCTTTAGTCCACAGTCTTTAAATCATAAACGGCTTTTGACTTTATTTAGTTTTTAGTTTTCAATATTTTCAAACTGCGCGTCACGTTTTCTCTCCTGCTCCGCTCTTGCAGAGAGTTCCTTATACGCTTTTGACGCGCGTACAGACGTATACGCTCTAAACCTTTCGTCAAGCAATACCTTCATCTCATTAGCGGAAACAACTACAAGAACCTTAGCGACAAACCGGCCGTCTTTCTCACGCGTTACCATTGATTTAACAATTCGTGAGCCTCTAAGTTCAAGGGTAGTGAATATCTCTATCACCTGTGAGTACTCTCCGCCTGAACGCTCCCCTGCCGCTTCCTGATAATCTCTTTGAAGCGCATTCAGAGTAATCTTAAACTGACGCGCCACCTCAGCTCTGGCCTGCATTGACGCTTTATTTATGGCAGACATCTCATCCGCGCTTCGCGCTGTTCCTACCGCGTAAAGACCATCCTGATGCTTATCCTTAATTAACTTTTCCATTTCGGACGGAACCGTATCCGCAAATCTTCCGTATCCCGCTGTTTTTGAATTACAGCCGGTAAACAAAGCCGCGCTTAGAGCCATTATTGTAATCACTCTCAAAAAAATCATATCCCCTCCTAAATAAAAGTGCGCTTCCTTCTGTTTAATAGATAACGCAAAGGAAAAGCCAGTTAACACACTGGCACTCAGGTTGCATTTCTGACAAATAGAAATGATGAAGTATATATCCAAAAAATTATCAACGCTTAAAACGAAAATCGCAATACTGCAAGAGGCGCTTAATCATTACCTCTCTGTCAACGCATCCACGCTTGCCGTTTCTCTTGCGTACTATACGCTTTTCTCTTTGACGCCGCTTTTAATCGTTGCTGTAGCGATTGTTGGATTTGTTTACGGCAAGGATGTTGCAGAGGGACATATTATAGGTCAATTAAGCGAATACATCGGGCCGCGCACTGCGCGCTTTCTGCAGCAGCTTATATTAAAAAGTTTTAATCCTGCCTCTGGAGTTATAGCAGCTTGTTTAAGCGGCGCGTTTCTTATCTACGGCGCGTCTACCATTTTTTATCAGCTCCGTTTCTCCCTTGACATCATCTGGAATGTACGGCAAAAAAATAAACTGCCTGTTATTAAGTGGATTAAGATGAGGGCGCTCCCGTTTTTACTTGTTATAATGTCAGGCATTGTACTTTTAGCAAGCATGATAGTAAGCACACTAATACAAATTTTAGCGCTGAAACTTGACAAGATGCTGCACGGTTCTTTTATTATACTGCAAACGGTAAGTTTTTTTATAAACCTTGGCATAACTACAGTTATATTCGCTCTTCTTTACAAATATGTGTCAAACGCTATTGTGGCATGGAGAGTAGTATGGGTGGGTGCGCTTTTTACCGCGTCGCTGTTTTCGCTGCTTAAATATTTCTTAGTTTTTTATTTCAGCCATACAGCGCTCGTCTCAATTTACGGCGCGGCCGCTTCTTTGGTAATTTTACTTTTGTGGCTGAATTATACCTCTCAGGTGGTTTTTTTGGGAGCTGAATTTATACGCATGTACTCAATTCAAATTAAATGTCCGATTGTTCCCTCTGAGTATGCGAGTTACCGCTAATATAGGTCACACGATTAAATGTTGCGCCATACTGCCCGAAGACCTCACGGCTGCAGTGCAGTCAAAGGGCGGTATGGCGCACCATTTAATCGTGTCTTCAATACACGTAACTTACACCGGCGCTTACCTGATTCAGGAAATGGTTCTTACCATCGTGGAAATCTCTCAGACCGATGCTGCCTCTGACGTCAAACGATATGTTACCGTTAAGCCATATAATGGTACGGCATTTGCGAAATTTCTATTTATGAAGGACAATTATCTCAATGTTAAAAAATAAAAGAGGTGATTAGATGCTGAAGCTGTCGCTTGTTTTCTTAATTCTTGCCGTGTCCTGCGCAGTGGTTAGATACATGACGGAACCGGCAATAACGGCGGAGTCAGTATCTAAGTTTTATGATATGTCAACACCTCTTTTCTTTCTCTTTTTGGCGCTTTTTGCTGTCTCTTTTTTGGGCGGTCTTTTGGCTAAGCCCCCAAGGAGTCATGGGGGCGGAGGTCAGGGAGTACGGAGAGCTCAAGGAGCCTGAGGCTAAAACACTGGGATTACCGATGTACCGTCAATAAAGGGATACAGAGATGAGATTGAGTTTTAGGATTACGCTTTAAAAACAGGGTTACTTTGTCAAGCACACTTACCCACGGAGGAGTAATGAAAACAGTAAAAAAGGCGCTTTTATCGATTCTTTTTGCGGGAGCTGTCACTAAGATGGCGGCAATTATTAGTTGTAAACACATGAGTTCCTGCCATAAATGTTCCAAACGGGCAAAAACTTTTTGCAAAAACCTTCACGAACTGCTCTCATTTCGCAATAAGTGCTTTAGAGGGATGATGCAAAGGAAGAGACGGCTCTTTGCGCAAATCTGGTAGTCTTTTAACATTATTAAGGAAATACTTATATGAAAAGGTATCGTTTTTTTCTTCTGATTTGTTTAATTGTTGTTTGTGCTATTGGCAGCGCAAACGCTCAGCAGGTAAGATTCAGCCTCGACGGCGGCACTTCAAAACCTGTAGGCCAGAATGAAGACCTCTTGCATTGGGGATTCTCTGTAGGCGGTACTGTCATGTTTAACATTATAGATAATCTTTGGATTGGCGGACGCATAGCGTATAACCGCTGGGGTCATGATGAGTCTGAATTTGTAGACCGCGTTACACGCCTTAATCTCACCGACCCCGATATTCACAAAGGCGCAGGCGAGGCGCTTGAGGTTTTACCGGCTGTTCGGCTCATGACAAATTATTCTACCTCTCCAATAAACTTTTTTCTGCACGGCGGCGCCGGGCTTTATGTACTGAATCTTCAGACAAAAGTCAGCGGTTTCAGAGAAATTGGAGAGTTCAATGAACGTGTCACAGATGTGCTCGGAGACGATGTAATGCGCTTTGGTATTCAGGCCGGTTTTGGAGTTCTTTTAGGATCGCCGCGGTTTATCTCCGTTGAGCTCTTTCCCGCATATAATTTGATTTTTAACGGTCAAAATCACGGTAATCCATTTCAATACTTTACAATAAATCTGGGAGTCGGTCTTGGGATTTGATTTATAAATCACACGATTAAATGTTGCGCCATACCGTCCGAAGACCTCACGGCTGTAGTGCAGTCTGAGGGCGGTATGGCGCGATATTTAATCGTGTCTTCAATAACAGATGAAATTTTTCCGGCTTTTGCGCTGCCTGACCCGCAGCGCCTCTTTCATATACTCTTCAAGTTCGCGGACTCTGTGGGCCGGGCTATGCCCTGTTAATACTTTTTGACGCGCCCTCTCCCCTATTTCGCGCCGTTTTTGTTCTGGAATTTCAGTCAGATATTTATGGGTATTGTGATGAGACGAGCTGAGCAGAATCTCTTCGCCAAAAGTAAATATATTGCTGAGCCCTTCCCAGTAATCGCTAATAACCGGCACGCCGCAGGCGGCTGCTTCAAAAAGGCGTACGCTGGGAGCATAACCTGCCTCTGCGTTATCAGCTTTGGTTATATTGAGCGTAAAACGCTGTGAGCAGTAAAATTCTCTGTGACGGGACGCCGGGAGATGATCTATCTTTTTTATGTTTCGCGGCCAGCTAATATCATCAGGATAAGAGACTCCCGCAACTACAAACCTGCCTCCTGTCCATTTTTGGGCTGTTTCACACATAAGCTTGTGAAGCGGCTCACGCCGGCACTCGCTATAGGTTCCCATATATCCCAAATCATAGAGATGAGTATTTTTATCATCAGGATAATATTTGGAAAAATCAACGCAGCAGTAAAGGGGGCGCGCCATTGGCGAACCGTACGCATTCTCAAGCAGGTCAAGAGCCATACCGCCTGAAAAGGAGAGGTAAAGGTCAAAGCGCGGTATAAGATGAGCGGAGAGGTACTCGTAATATTTGGCTTCAAGACTCTTCATTGTTAATGGAGTATCTATATCGTAAAATGCGGCTATACCTTTTGCGTTATTGCAAACCCATTCGCCGACAGCCGCTCCTTCCGTAACAGATGAACCGGTAATTACAAGCTGCGCGTTCTGCACCGCGGCGCTGTATTTTTTTTTAAGCTCTTTTAACGAAGTGTAAAATTCTATTTTGAAGCCTTTATCACTATGAAAATCCCTGTGCGACTTAAACACGTGGTTCTCTCTCTCAAGAAAGAGAACATTATAACCGCTTTTAACAAGCTCACTCAAAAGTCCCCTGTAAGCGGAAGCGTGTCCATTGCCCCACGATGAGCTTATTGAGAGTCCAATAACAACTATGTCATACTTTACACCTCCCCTCACCGCTCTCATTCTCCCTTAGATATGCTCAGTATCTCATTCACCGTTTCTTGAGATGAATTTAAAAAAGCTGCTAAGCTCCCCGGTTACCGTGCGCTCCTCGTACATAAAAGCAAGATGCGCCTGGTCAAATTTTGCAAAAAACTGATCCCACGTGAGCTTTTCGTACTCTTCCGCTGGCTGTTCGGGAAAACGAATACGCAGTACGCCTGACTCCTCAATTGCCACCCTGCCGCTCTCTGCCGCGGCTGGAACCCCGCCCCTCTCCTCAACCCATTTTTTTATAATCTCATGGTCAAACGTCATAAGAGGCCGCTGCTGCATAGTTCCGCTCCTTTTTAAAAATTTTTATTATTCAGCATCCTGTAATGGCAGCAAAACCTGTACCATGAAAAAAAGGAAGCTGTATCTATTTTGTATCATTGAAAAAAGAATCAGGTAAAATTTGGTAAAAAACATTTCTCAAATTAGGAATTTTTTAACAATGGCTCATAAGTTGCTGATAATGATGAGTCTTGCGTATTGATGTTCATAATCAATCTCTTAATAATCCACAATAAAAAAGGGGAATTAAATATGTCAGAAAGCGCCGCGGTACAAATTAGAGATACTCAGTGGCTTGAAGAGAACAGGTCAAAGGTGAATATTATCGACTGTCAACCGGAAGTTTACGATTATCTGCATTCGCATATCGAAGGTTCAGTTTATCTCAGCGACAAACTTTGGCGTACCTGGCATGACTCTATACCCACCCGCTACGCATGCCCTGAGGCGATTGGGTGTCTGCTTCAACGCGCTGGGATAGATTGCACTTTACCCATAGCTGTCTATTCAGGAAAAGGCGGTTACAGCCGTGAGGGCGACGGGCTTGAAGCTGCGATGTTTTCTTACTCTCTTGCGCGTCATGGGGTAAGAGATATTGTATATATTGACGGCGGTCTTGACAAATGGATAAAAGAGGGAAGAGCGGTAACAAAAGAGTTCCCTTACATGGAAGAGAAAAAGCTGAGTATAAAAATAAAACCGCAATCAGAACTTTTTCTTACTTATAATCAATTTATAGAAGTCAAAGATATGCAAGAAACATTTGTCGTAGATGTGCGACCGCCCGCTGTCTATGAACACTCAAGTCTCTGGTCACGCCCCGGCCACATCCCCGGAGCTTATAATATTCCGTGGCATAATTTCATGGATTCTCAAAACAGCTATCTCTTAAAACCGATAGAGCAAATAAAAGAGATCGTACATTCTACGGGAGCGGTTCCTGAAAAAAACATAGTGATTTACTGCGGCACAGGACGCGAGGCCGCGATGTCATTTTTGGTTTTCAAGTGGTTTCTCGAATATCCAAATGTAAAGCTATTTGAAGGAGCTTTTACTGAATGGTGCGCGATGAAACAGGAGACTAAGACGGGTAAAGAACCTTAAATACATTGATTTTTCTTTTGACTTAGCCCCCTTGAGGGGGTTGGGGGTGATAATGTGGCGGGGCGTTACGGGGTGTCCCCGTACGGGGGGTGGCGGAAGACGAAAAAATTAAACGTTTTTTTGTTTAATTTTTTTGGCTGGAGACAGGGGGGTCGCCCCCCTCTTAAAAGCTTTTGACTTTGATTTTAATCCTTTTTCGTCGGATGATCCACCTCAGGAATAATAAACGAACCAACTAAATAAGTAATAACGCCTGGCCAAACCCCTGTAACGACAGTGATAAAAACCGCTCCGAGCCGTACCCAAATTGCGTCTACTTTAAACTTGTCGGCAAGCCCGGCGCAAATTCCGGTTATCATTTTTCCTTCCCGCAATCTGTAAATTCCCATTTTTCAATCTCCTGTTTTTATAGTGGACTTAATTTAATGCAGAAATTATCCAAGAATTTTATATTTTTATTTCTGCATTCTGCATTCTGCATTTTGCATTATTATTTAATATAAATCTTCTCTTCTATGTTTTAAAAGCGGCAGCTTCTCACGGGTCTCTTTTAACTTTGCCGGATCAAGCTCTGCGTATATAATCTCCTCACCTTCCCCTGCTTCCGCAAGCACCTCTCCCCACGGCGAAACTATTACAGAATGACCATAAGCCTGATACGCAGACTCCATATTTCTACCCTGCGAAATTCCAGCCAAAAAAATCTGATTATCTACAGCCCTCACGCGCGTTAACATATTCCAGTGAGCAGGACCGCTCACCTGATTAAAAACCGATGGCACAAGCACAAGCTCCGCTCCGGCAAAAATAAGTTTTCTGAAAAGCTCAGGGAAACGGATATCGTAACAAACCGCAATTCCTATATTGCCAATAGATGTATTTGCACAAGAAACATGATTCCCATGAGTAAAAATGGCCGATTCTTTTATGTCAAGACCGCCGTAAGAGACGTCAAACAGGTGATTTTTCTGATAGGATAATAAAATTTTGCCCTCAGGCCCGTATAAAAAAGCGCTGTTGCCAAGTTTACCATTACCATCATCCAAACGCGTTACAAACGTACCTGTGCAAAGATGGATTTTTAACCTGTTTGATATATCGGAAAACGCCTCGTGTACCTTTTCGCTGAACGGCGCAAGAGCTTTGAGGTCTGAGAGTTGAAAGGGGTGATAAAACATTTCAGGCAATGCGATTAGGTCTGCGCCGTCATTAGCCGCCGTTTCAATAAGTTCCAACACTCTTTCAATATTTTTAGCCGCATCGAAAGAAGGCACATTTTGAACAAGCGCAAGTTTTATTTTCTTCATTATTTAGAAAATAATCTATATCCCGACCCTTTCCAATTATAGTATCTTGTTTTTTATCCGTGCTTTTAAAATGCTATTGTGCAGACATTAGCATAATATCTATTTTTATCATTAATCTCTTTTCGGTTCTCTATTTCTCCATAATTTTAAACATTATTTTATAACAGCAAAACCCAAAGGTGAAGTATGAAAAAGAGACTTATATCATTCGACTGGGCTATAAAGGGCATATTGCGCAATAAGGCTAACTTTGGCATATTGGACGGTCTTTTGAGTGAATTGCTTGGCAGAAAAGTTGTTGTTAAAACGATATTGGATAGCGAAAGCAACTGCAGGCGTGAGGATGGAAAATTCAACAAACTTGACTTAAAAGCCCAAATTGATGATGGTGAAATCGCAATATTCGAAATGCAGGTTGGCAAACAGCGTGACTTTTTTCATAGAATCCTCTTTGGTACAAGCAAGGCGGTTGTAGAACAGTTAGACAAGGGTGACAGATACGAAAACATAAAGAAAGTTTACTCCATAGACATTGTATATTTTGATTTGGGTAAGGGCGATGACTATATCTATCACGGCACCACTGATTTTCGCGGCGTTCACGATAACAAATCCCTTTTACTGTCAGAAAAAGAGATGGAG
>Ga0123356_10004744_pt1 | contig 14006 bp, 8 predicted proteins | sample TergutEmb28metaG_2_FD_92546 | JGI IMG/M metagenome (GOLD analysis project Ga0123356, IMG submission 92546) | Embiratermes neotenicus P3 segment gut microbial communities from Petit-Saut dam, French Guiana - Emb289 P3 | ecosystem: Host-associated > Arthropoda: Insects > Digestive system > Gut ...
ATCTGTTACAGTCACCATGAACGCTGGGACGGCAAGGGTTATCCGCAGCAAATAAAGGGAGATGCAATTCCTCTGACTGCCCGGCTTGCGGCATTAGCTGATGTTTACGATGCTTTAATCTGCGCGCGTGCATACAAACCTGCAATGCCGTATGAAGAAGCAATCAGAATAATTGAATCAGGACGCGGCACTCAATTTGATCCGGTAATTGTCGATGCATTGGTTAACATCCAGGAGTATTTTAAGGAAATTTCACAAAAGTACCGTGATATTGCAGCAAATTGAATCAGATATCTTAAAAATATTTAATATAATTTAAAAAATATTTATGGAGGAAGAAATGCCGGTAACATATGATGAAATAAAAAAATTGTGCGAAAAACACAATGTAAAAATGGCTGACTTTATGATGACCGACTTAACAGGACGCTGGCGCCATCTTACAATGCCTATCAGCAGATTAACGGAAGATACTCTGAAAAACGGCGTAGGTTTTGACGGCTCAAATTACGGATTTGCTCCAGTAGAAAAAAGCGACATGGTTTTTATTCCTGATTTGTCAAGCGCTCAAATTGATCCTTTTACCGAAATACCTACAGTTTCAATGATCGGCGATGTTTATGTGATAGACCTTCCGGATAACAGACGCTTCGATCAAGACCCGCGTAATGTTGCTTTAAATGCAGAAAATTATCTGCGTTCAACAGGCATTGCCGACGAAATGATAATCGGACCTGAATTTGAATTTTATGTATTTGATCATGTCAGTTATTCAATTCGCAGTCACTCATCCAGTTTCAGGATAGATGCAGATCAGGCAGAATGGAATACAAGTTCCAAATCCGCAAATCTTGGTTACAAGATACCTGCAAAAGGCGGTTATCATGCAGCTCCGCCGCTGGACAGGCTTGGTGATTTCAGAAGCAAAGTATCTTTAATGATGGAAAACATGGGTATCCAGGTAAAATATCATCATCATGAAGTTGCAGGCCCGGGGCAGGTAGAAATAGAAGTTGAGTTCGGCGGAATTCTGGAAATGGCAGACAAAACAATGCTGACAAAATATATTTTAAAAAATGCAGCATATGCAGAAAATAAAACCGTTACATTTATGCCTAAACCAATTTTCGGAGAAGCCGGAAACGGATTGCACGTACACATGCATTTATTTAAAAACGGCAAACCATTGTTCTACGATGCAAACGGCTATTCGCAGCTTAGCGAAACTGCACTGTATTTTATCGGCGGAATTTTAAAACATATTCGTGCGCTATGCGGTTTTACAAATCCAAGTACAAACTCCTACAAAAGACTTGTTCCGGGTTATGAAGCGCCTGCTACTATTGGTTATGCGACATCAAACCGCAGTTCTGTAATACGAATACCTGCATACGCCAAAGATCCGGATAAAAAACGCTTTGAGCTAAGAAGCCCGGACGGAACATGCAATCCGTATTATGCCTATTCGGCAATTCTGATGGCAGGCATTGACGGCATAAAAAATAAAATTGATCCAAAAAAAGAAGGTTACGGTCCCTACGATTTCAATCTTTACAATCTGTCAAAAAAAGATCAGGCAAAAATAAAATTTCTTCCGCAAAGTCTGGATGAAGCGCTCGATGCCCTGGCAAAGGATCATGTTTTCTTAACGGAAGGCGGAGTGTTTCAAAAGCGATTGATCGACATCTGGATCGAAAACAAAAGAAAGGAAGCCGCGCGGTATAAACTGCTGCCCCACCCTGTTGAATTTGAAACATATTTTGATCTTTAAACCAAGGAGGACAATATGAAAAGAATCACAATAATTTTTTTATTAATGTTTCCTGCATACATGCTGTTTGCACAGGATAATTTTTCAGATGTTGAATCATCCGGAGAAATGTTCATGCTTGTATCAAGCATTATGGAAGCCAAAGCCGGATATACCCATACTTTTATAATGCCTTTCTTACAGGGAGATGGACCGCTTACGCAGGGCAACAATATAAAATTCAATCTGTCGGGCGAGGTAACTCCGATTTCACTTAATGGAATTTTTAGCACGGTCTGGACACCGATAGCATTTTTAGAATTGACAGCAGGCACCAGATTCGGAACAGGATGGCCGATCAATCTTTTTGGCGGTGATATTTACGGAATCGGATTGAACCTGCCAACCGGATATGACGGAAGCGCATTTGATTCTCTTATGTGGAAAGGATATATCGGCGGAACAATTCAATTTGATTTTGCCGCTATTTTTCCCGGGGATTGGAATCATGTAGTTTTTCAAAGTTATCACGAATTAAACTATCACGGCAGTACACGCGCACAAAAAGGACAGGCATGGTTTTATGAATCTGATGACGGCGAAAACATGAATGGTTTTAATTATTATTTTAGTTTTCTGCTTGGATACCAAATGCCGATTTTTTTGAATACAATAGCGTTTCAGGCAGAAGGCGAATTGTATCTTTATGACACGCCGAACCGCAGTATATGGGGAGATGATCTGATACGCTGGTATTTTGCAAGCGCATTTATCTTTGATGTTACCGAAAAATTCAGCATTGCAGTAATAGCGCAGTTCAGAACTGTAAGAAATTTCTTAACCGGTACAGAAAATTTATATTATCAGGACAGGATTGTAGATACCAATAATCCCCGGCGTTTGGAATTTTTTCGCTTTGCTGCCGCTTTAACATATCGTTTTTAAATCCGCAAAAAAAAGGCGCTATAGAAAATCTACGGCGCCTTTACATTTATCTAAGGAAGTTGTTCAATAACTGAAGTTATCGAACAACTCTATTTAAAAAATTAAACAATGTTTAATAATTAATCCTGTTTGCCAAAAACCTCAGCTGACCAGCTGCATTTGGAAAATTCAAAGAATCATAATACGCTGCTGTAGAAAGCATTTCAGCTCTGAGTACGATTCTGGCTCCGGGATCATTTAAGTTAGCCATAAGATCAGGAATAACCAAACGTGTACCGGGTGCTATAACATCAGGATTTGTTATTATTTCTGCATTAGCAAGCCTTATAAGCGGGAAGTAAAACATATTTTCCTGTCCGTAAATTCTTGCTGCAATTGCGGCCAATGTATCACCGGAAACAATTGTTGTATTTGCTGCTCCTGTAAGAATAATTTCCTCACGAATAGGCGGGGGTGGTGGAGGCGGCGGTGGGGGGGGTGGAGGCGGCGGAGGCGGAACGTAAGGTTCAGGAACTACAATCACCACTTCAATAATCGGTTCTTCGATTATCGGTTCTTCTTCCACTATTTCAATAATCGGTTCTTCGATTATCGGCTCTTCTTCCACTACTTCAATAATCGGTTCTTCTTCCACTACTTCAATAATCGGTTCTTCGATTATAATGGGCTCTTGCACGACTACAACCGGTTCAGGTTGCGGCGCAGGTTGCGGTGTAGTTTGCGGCGCAGGCGCTGGCTCAGGGACAGGTTCAGGAACAGGATCAGGTGTGCCGCCGCAGCCAATAATTATCAAAACAAATATGATAATTAATGCCGTAACAGGATTTTTTTTCTTCATCATCATACCTCCATAATTTTTTCTATATTAAATAATTTTTACTGTATCGGTATATTCCAGTGCAAATTAATAATATTGATTTTCTGGTAAAATTGTATCATGAACAAAAAAAAAAATACAGATACTTCCTGCATTTTCCAGATATTTTTGTAACAATCCGGGTTTATAATGTTTTTATGCAACTTTAAAAAATTTAATAAATGTTTTATGATTATTTAATCCAGACATAAAAAGGAAACGGGATGATATATCGAGATATTGGAAAAACCGGAAAAAAGGCAAGTATTATCGGACTGGGTTGTGAACATCTGGACGGCAAGCCATATGAACAGGTAAAAAATACAATAAATAAGGCGCTTGAACATGGCATTAATATTTTGGATATATTTATGCCCGGAAAAGAAATCCGTAAAAATATAATAAAAGCATTGGATTCCCGCCGGAAAGACGTAATGATCCAGGGACATATCGGGTCATCCAATATAGGACAGCAATACGATATTAGCCGTGATATGCCTGTAGTTCAGCGGTTTTTTGAAGACCATCTTCGTATATGCGGCGGACACATAGAATTCGGAATGTTGTTTTTTATTGATTCAGAAGACGATTATAAAAATGTTTTTGAAACAGATATTGCCGATTATGCCCTAAAGCTGAAAGAAAAGGGAGATATCGGGCATATAGGATTCAGTTCACATAATCCGGAAATGGCCATCAAGGCAATTAACACTGGCCTTCCGGAAATAATGATGTTCAGTATTAATCCTGCCTTTGACATAATTCCATCCGGCGAAAGTATTTTTTCTCATCTTGAAAAAGGTTTTAATGCAGAAAGCTTTAACGGAATTGAACCAAAAAGAGCGGAATTGTACAGGCTTTGCGAACAAAAGAATATCAGCATTACAGCAATGAAAACCCTCGGAGCAGGAAAATTGATTTCGCCGGAACATTCGCCGTTCTGTAAACCGCTTACAACCGCGCAGTGTTTTCATTACGCTCTTTCAAGACCTGGTGTAGTCAGCGTACTTCCCGGCTGTAAAACACCGGAAGAAATGGAAGATTCCGTAAAGTACCTTGATCTTTTAGAAACTGAGCTTGGAACCTCAACCGAGCCGCGTTGCGGCGAAGGTTCCCCTATTGATTACACCAGCATTCTGAGTTCTGTAGGCGGAGGTTTAAAAGGCAGCTGTTTTTACTGCAGCCACTGTCAGCCCTGTCCTTCACAAATCGATATATCAACAGTAAATAAATATCTTGATATAGCAAAACTGGATACCGCAAACATTCCGCCGTCAGTTAAATCTCATTATAAAAATCTGACTCATAAAAGCGATGAATGTACCAGCTGCGGAAATTGCGAAAAAAGATGTCCTTTCAGCGTACCAATAATTGAAAATATGAAAATGGCAGAAAGACTCCTTAGTTAAAATATAACGAGAGGCTGTAAATGTTAAAAAAAATATTTCTATTCGTAATTGTTATTTCGCTGACAACATGTGTAACAAAACCTGCTGCTGTTGAGTTCACAAATGCGAATGCAGTTTTAATTATTGATATCAATACAAGATACCAGTATGTACGGGGTTTTGGCGGAATGGAAGTAGGCTGGGGAAATTTTCCGCAAACCAGTATCGCTGACACCGAACTAATGTATAACCCGGACACAGGATTGGGTTTAAATATGCTGCGGATTATGATAATGCCCTGGAATACAGATATTAATATTACAATGAATGAATTAATAAACGGTGACAAGCCGGATTATTATGAAAATGTAAAAATCGTAAACAAATATGGTGGATATGTTTTGGCAAGTCCATGGAGTCCTCCGAAAGAATGGAAAACAAACAATTCGATACATGGAAACGGAAAGCTGCTTCCGGAATATTACCAGGAGTATGCTGATTATTTAAAATCGTTTGCTGTAAATATGTATGAAAATGATGCTCCGATTTATGCGATATCAATACAAAACGAACCAAATTATTCGGCTGACTACGACGGATGCATGTGGTTCAGTACCGAGATGAGAGATTTCTTTTTACAAGTTGGCCGTTTTACAAACGGTGTAAAAGGATTTGGCGGCGGCAGGGAAATCCCTTCTGTTTTAACAATGAACGGTGAATCAGCAAATGATCCAAATATAAATGATTCAGCGCTTAATAATCCGATTTCAAGAGCGGCAATTGATCTAATCGGACGGCATACTTACGGCAACCGGCAAATCCGCTACGCATTGGCAATTGATCATGAAACCGATCCAAAAGAAGTCTGGATGACAGAGCACAACATCAACAGCGGTTATACATCAGGGTATCCAAACGATTCGACATGGAACTATGTGTGGAAATTATTGAATGACATAGATTTAAGCATCCGGCTGAATGACGAAAGCGCATTCATCTGGTGGGCAGCCAAACGCTTTTACAGTTTTATCGGCGACGGTTTTTGGGATACCGCAGAAGGCGAAATACTTCCCCGCGGTTATGCAATTTCCCACTATGCAAAATTCGCCAGGGAAACCTACCGTGCCGCAGTTACGGCAACCGGAAGAACAGGCAGCGGCGAAGAAATAAGTTCTGTCAATTTTAACAATGGCGTAAATCACCTGGACGGCACTTCCGCAAGAGCAACGGCATTTGTATCCCCTGACGGAAATACGATCAGCCTTGTTTTATTTACTCCTACATTACCGAACGGCACAGGCGGTATAGACATGGGAAAAATAAAAATACAACTGCCAAAAGACTTTATTATTCGTGAAGCAGAAGCAATGAGAACATCAGAAAACAATTATGCACAATGGGAAGATGTAGAAATAAGCGCGGACAGAAACTCGGCTTATATTACTCTGCCGCGCGGTCATATTTATTCTGTGAAGTTTACAAGGTAAAAAAAACTTTGGTACATTTACCCTTTCTGTCTAATCCTGATATGCACTTCCCGCAGCTGCTGTTCTGTAACTTCGCAGGGCGCTTCCATTAACAGATCCTGCGCGTTGCTGTTCATGGGGAATGCTGTTACTTCACGGATATTATCTTCTTCTGCTATCAGCATTACAATGCGGTCAATGCCTGGAGCCATGCCGGCGTGAGGCGGAGCGCCGTAATGGAATGCATTGAAGAGCGCGGAAAATTTATTTTCTATGTCAGCTTGTGTGTAGCCTGCGATTTCAAATGCCTTTACCATTACTTCCGGCAGATGGTTACGAACTGCGCCAGATGAAAGTTCCACTCCATTACAGACAATATCATACTGCCATGCAAGAATGTCCAGCGGATTTTTTGTTTCAAGCGTTTCAAGTCCGCCCTGAGGCATGGAAAAAGGATTGTGTGTAAATTCATATGCGCTTGCTACAGATGACAATGCAGAAGACGACTCTTCTTCTTTAATGCCAAACATCGGGTAATCAACGATAAAACAAAATTCGTACCTTTCCTTGCTGATAAGATTAAGCTGGTTTCCAAGACAGGTTCGAATCTGCCCTGCAAGACTGTTTACAAGTTTTGGTGTATCTGCGATAAAAAACAAAGTGTCATTATTTTTTAAAGACAAATCTTTTTTAAGCGCAGCCTGTTTTTCTTCTGACAGAAATTTAACTATTGGACCTTTAAGAGAGCCGTTGTCCAGAACAGAAATATAACCAAGACCTTTCATTCCAATGCCGGTTGCGAATTCAAGCATTTTTTCAAAGAAGGATTTCGGCTGTTTTTCTGCGCCTGCGGCTACAATGCCCCGGACAGGAATATTTTTAAACGGAGCAAAATCTACATCGGCAAAAAATTGCGTTAAATCCGTAATGACAAGAGGGTTTCGCAGATCCGGTTTGTCTGTTCCGTATTTCAACATTGATTCAGCGTAGGGAATTCGCCGGAAAGGCGCAGGGCTGACATACTTGCCGGAAAAATTTTTAAATGTATCATACATAACTTTTTCCGCAACGGCGAAGACATCATCCTGTTCTGCAAATGACATTTCAAAATCAAGCTGATAAAATTCTCCGGGTGAGCGGTCGGCGCGCGAATCTTCGTCGCGGAAACACGGCGCAATCTGAAAGTAACGGTCAAAACCCGAAACCATTAAAAGCTGTTTAAAAATCTGCGGCGCCTGCGGAAGCGCGTAAAACTTACCATGATGCTTGCGGCTGGGAACAAGATAATCCCGCGCGCCTTCCGGCGATGAAGATGTCAGAATTGGGGTATGAAATTCTGTAAACCCCAGCTCCTGCATTTTATTCCGTATATAGCTGATAACTTTTGCGCGCAGCAGAATATTATCTCTTACGGCAGGGTTGCGAAGATCAAGAAAACGGTTTCTTAAACGGACTTCCTCCCGTGTATTTTTAGATTCGCTTATTTCAAAAGGCAGAGCTCGGACAGCTTTACTTTGTATAATAATTGATTCGGCATGAACTTCTATGGTTCCTGTTTCTATTTTTGAATTTATGGTTTCTGCATTCCGTTTTTTTACACCGCCGGATACAGTAATAACACTTTCTTTGCCTGCTTTGCCGTTGTCGGAAAGATTGTCCAATGTTTGATCGTGCAATACTATTTGAGTTATGCCGAATTGGTCTCTAAGGTCAAGAAATGTAACGCCGCCGTGATCGCGGATGGTATCTATCCAGCCTGACAGCCTGACTGTCTGTCCGACATGTTCTTCGCGCAATGCGCCGCAAGTATGTGTTCTGTATTTGTTCATTTTTTTGCTCCAAGGTTATTATGCCAATATGAACATTTACTTACAAGAGGTTAAAAAAATTTAAATTGATAAAAAAAAAATCCAGACAGTTGCCCGCCTGGAATTTCAAAACAATCAAATTATTAATTTTATGGTGTTAAAACATTCATTTTATTCCAATCAATTACAGCAATGCCATTATAGAATTCAATGTTGTTAAGGTATCTTGTTCCGGCTTGTGAATCAATCAAAATACTTTTCCAATTATCCCTTTCATCACCAAAATCCAATAAAGGACTGGAAACAGCAGGACCTGTTCCGTTTAATTTAATAGTTTCTTCATCTTCCATTAACTCTTCATAATTTTCAATTTCAAAGTTATCTTCGGATGTAATATAAACAAAATAATTTCCCGCCGGGTTATTTAATATTCTAAGAGTATTTGGAACTAGATTTCCAATATTTATATTAACGGGGTTACTGGTAATTTCACTAAACATCCCGATTGGAAGATCAAAAGTAAAATAAAGGTCATTCCAATCCCAATCTTTGGCTGGTATTCCATATATACGAACTGCAGCGGAATCTGATGCAATATAATTTGCTGGAATATACATTTCCCAATTTGTAGAAGCGTCGGAAGCAGCAAAAGTAGTAGCGCTGCCAAAATTTTCTCTGCCTTCAGCACGAAGTGAAAATCTGATATAAGGAACAGGATTTCCATTATAAGTTACATTAATGCTTCCGTTAACAGATACATATCCTATATTCACAGAACCAAGATTTCCTGCATTGCCGATATTATCGTTTAAATTTGCATAATTTATTTTAGCAGTGGTTGGAACATAAACTCTATAATCCTTGTCAATTAACATGTTATAGAATTCAACTTCTATTACAAAATCAAATGTCCATTCCTTATCAGGATCAAAACAATTGGCGTTTTCATCGGATTTATCAATATCACTCTGGTATATTGGAATTGACCAGGAAACATTATTAACGCTGCTGCCGGTAAAACCTTTAATTTCATATTTCCTGCTCCACCAGCTTGAATATTCATCACCTGTTTTTGTACCCCTTGCAGAAATATAAATCCTTGCTCCGGCAGGAATGTTTGTTAAAGAAATTGTACCATTAATGCTGCCTACTGTCGGACCCCGGAATAATTCACTGGCAAGCAAAACAAACGGAATATCAGTATAAATTACAATGTCGGCTGTTGCAATTTCATTACCGGTATAATCGGCAGTAAAGCCTGCATTACTTCCAATTTTATGTCCAGCCAGTTTAACAGCATCAGAAAATTCTGAATAATCAAAAGTTTCTTCTGTTAACATTAAAATGAATTCATTTATTGTTGTACCAGGCGGAATAATATTATCAAAGGGAATATCAGTCATCATGTTAATAAAATCGCCAAGAGATATCGAAAATATCGTCATTAGATCAAAACTGGCAAGCGTTATTGCAGGATTGGGTGTAGTACTAAAATTATATGCAGTTTTACTGGTATATATATCATGACCCAGTAAATTATCAGTTTGAACCTGTAATACAACATACCATGTACCAGAGGCAATCCAGGGTGATCCATTGCTGCTGTCAAAAAGATTTACAACAGCAGATCCTGCGTTAATATTACCCATGCCAATAGTACCTGGCGCAAAATTAATATTATCTACAGAACTGATTAAATACACTTCTATTCCGCCGTAATAATCAGAAAGCCCTGTAATTGTAACAGAACCCTGATTTACTGCCATTGTACCCTTCTGCTTTGCGCTATTGAATACTGTTACAGCCCCGTTCAATATCGGTACTGCAGCATTAATAGCCAATTGTGTTGATGCTGTTTCCCTTGAATTTACTGCATTGAAAATGGCAGTATTAAAAGCAGACATCACAGTGGATGAAACCCAGTCTATATTTTGAGCTACGCTGCTGGGGTTAGCTGCAACAACAACGCCTTCCTTGGCAGCATTTGCATTTGCTATTGCAGAATCAAGTGCGCTATAATCAAGTGAACCCTGCGTACCAGCTTGTTTTGCATTATTAAATGTAGTTGTCGCTGAAGTTAATGTACTTGCTGCAGTATTAACAATAGCTTGACTTGTAGCAGTCAAGGCAAGTTCAGCAGTGCTTATAGCTGAATTAAATGTTGTCATTACAACAGATAAAACCCAAAATTGTTCCGGAGGTATATCGGCGCCATTAGTTGCAATAATAACACCTTCCTTGGCAGCATTTGCATTTGCTATTGCAGTATTAAGCGCGCTATAATCAGTTGAACTCTGCCCCTGCGTACCAGCTTGTTTTGCATTATTAAATGTAGTTGTCGCTGAAGTTAATGTATTTGCAGCATTATTAATAACACTTTGAATTGAAGCTGAGCTTAAAACTGATTCAGCCGTATTTATAGCTGTATTAAAAGTTGTCATTACAGCAGATGTTACCCAGAATTGTTCCGGAGGTACATTGGAACCATTTGTTGAAGTAACTACGCCTTCCTTTGCAACATTTGCATTTGCTATTGCAGTAGTAAGAACATCATTGTTTACAGGTTCACCTGTACCAAATTGTATAGCTTGGTTAAAATTATAAATACTTGAAGTCAATGTAATTACCGCAGTATTTACAACTGCTTGAAGCAATGCGGTTGTTTTGGCAAGTTCTGCAGCGGCAATATCATTATTAAAAGTATTCATTACACTCTGAGTAACCCAAGGTTGAGCGTCGGGAACATCTCCTGCATTTATTGCAATATATACTCCTTCCTTTGCTGCATTAGCCTCGTTAATTCTTTCCTGTAACACACTTGTGTCAACGGATTCATCGCAAGCTGTTATAAAAAAAGCAAAAAACATCATTAAAATGATACCAATTGTTCCCTTAATCCACGACAAGTTTTTAGTCATTTTCATTATAATCCTCCTCAAAGAAATATAAAAAAAACTCCTTCCCGGGTCAAATTAAACAACGTTTAACTTTCCTTTCGGAAAACGACCCATGAAAAAGAGTTCTTGTTTCATTAAAAATAACGGGAAAAACAGAATTTTTATAATTATTTATAGGTTTTGTATTTTTATATAATGGGGGGGGGTAGATTGAACTAAAAACTTCCATCAGCATAAAAAAGTTATATCATATAATACAAAATAAATCCAGTGAATAAATATTACCACCCCTTCAGAAAAGCCAAAGGAGCGGTAATACGTAATTTAAAGATCAATTCCGATTAATCTTCCCAGCCTCCAGGTGCACCCGGTACACTGGTATATAAATTCACTTCGGTACCGGCTGTAGTTTCTCTGCGTTTCTCAGGACTTGTATTTATATAAACAGCATGACCGAGATTATCACCGCCCTGTGCATAATTACTATTATCGTCCCCGTTAAAACCATAAATTATTCCGCCGGTTTTGGTAAACGGTGCACTGGAAGACAAATAAATTCCTCCGCCGCTATTGGTTGCAATATTACCGGAGATTATTCCATTTGTCATTGATGTTACTGTTCCATGTATACCGCCGCCATTATTTGCCGCAGTATTACCGGAAATTGTACCGCCTTCCATCGATGATACTGTACCGCTTACTCCGCCGCCGTTATTGGTTGCTGTGTTACCGGATATTAATCCACTTATCAATTTTATGCTTCCGGATACTCCGCCGCCATTAGCAGCATAATTTCCGGAAATTTCTCCATTCTCCATAGATGTTACTGTACCGCTTACTCCGCCGCCGTTATTGTTTGCTGTATTACCTGTTATATAGCCGCCTGTCATTGTAAATGATCCAAAATATGTATGAACACCGCCGCCATTATTAGTTGCTGTATTACCTGTAATTATACCGCCCGTCATAGTAAACGATCCATATGATACCGATACACCGCCGCCATCACCGCTGCTAGCGCTGCCTTGTGATCCTGATCCTGTATTAGTATTATAGGAAATAGTTCCGTCTTCCATAATAAAAACGCTGCGTGATCCGCTTAATGAAACCCCTGCGCCATTAAGTGTTGCTGTATTATTTGTAATTAAACCGTCTGTCATCCTAAAGGTTGTGGTATTATCAAAACCTCTTACAGAAACTCCTATACCTTCGTTATCAGAAATTTTTCCTCCCTCCATGGTAAAAGTACCTCTATTAATACTAACCCCTCCGCCGGTATTTCCGGAGATTTCTCCATTAGCTGGCGTCATTATAAAAGTTCCGTTTTCTACGAAAACTCCGCCGCCGCCTGAATTATTTATGATTTTACCGTTTGTCATTGTAAATGTTCCGCCATTCATATACACTCCGCCGCCGCCTGAATTATTTATGATTTTACCGTTTGTCATTGTAAATGTTCCGCCATTCATATACACTCCGCCGCCTGCAACGCTGCCGCTGACAGAAGATAATGAATTACCGGATATTTCACCGCCTGTCATATTAAATGTACCGCCGTCTACATAAACTCCTCCGCCTCTTATATTTTCAGAAGGAGAAGAAAAAATATTACCTGTAATTTTAGATCCTTCATTCATAATAAATGTTCCGCCGGTGTAAACTCTTACAGCAGAATAGCCATTGCTGGTATGCAATGTAACATTAGAATCTAATATTAAAGTAACTCCGTTACCAATTGATAAAAGCCCCATGCCTGAAAGCCGTGAGATTGTACGGTTTTCTCCAATGCCTGTAAAAGTAATATCAATATTATTTCTGCCGCTGTAAGTAAGATTAACTAAATTAATACTTTCATCAAAATTAATTTCTACAATATAGCTTCTGTAACTTTCTGCGTTAGTTTGCAGCCATGTTAATTTTTCTGTAAGGGTGTATCCCGGTACCAATATAGGCGGTACTGGATTAACAACAAGGTCTCCGGCAGATAAATTTGTTGCTCCAGACCAGAAGGTTCCTTCTAGAAAGACTGAGTATACATCAAATGTAACAGCATAAGTTCCGGCTGCCTGAGGAATAATCGAACTGCCGTTATACCGAATAGAATGAATTGAACCGGGTGATTTATCAGTATCCGCAGTTATACTAACTGCTGTAACACTCCCTGCTGTTTGTTCCATGTTACCGAATATATAATCACTTGCTACTGGGGTTTGAAACACAGGCAGACCTGTATTATCATCGCAGATTTCACAATCACAATCATCATCACATTCACCGCCATTTGTGTCATCAAAATACTCACATTGAGCGCAACAATTACCTTCGCAGGTATCGCTGCAGATATTACAACAACCGCAGCCAATTACATCACTGTATTCACATTGAGCGCAGCAATTACCTTCGCAGGCATTGCTGCAGATATTACAACAGCCGCAGCCAATTACATTACTGTATTCACATTGAACACAGCAATTACCTATGCAGGTATCTTTGCAAATATTACAACAGCCGCAGCCATTATCTTCCGGACAAGCAGTCATCAGAAAAGCAAAAAGCATCATTAAAATAATACCTATTGTTCCCTTTATCCATGACAAGTTTTTAGCTTTCTTCATTATAGTCCTCCATAAAAATTTTATAAAAATCTTTTCCATGCCGAGAAAAACAACGTTTAACTGTTCTTGCAAAAAACGGTTCTTGAAAAAGAGTTCTTATTTTATTAAAAACAACGGGAAAAACAGAATTTTTATAATTATTTATAGGTTTTGTATTTTTATATAAATGGGGCGGGGGGTAGTTTTTATTATAAATTTTACAAAAGCGGAATTTTGAACTGGAAGATTGTTATTATGTACTAAAAGCATATCTAAAACTACAATGAAAAGAAAAAAAATGC
>Ga0123356_10004745_pt1 | contig 14006 bp, 12 predicted proteins | sample TergutEmb28metaG_2_FD_92546 | JGI IMG/M metagenome (GOLD analysis project Ga0123356, IMG submission 92546) | Embiratermes neotenicus P3 segment gut microbial communities from Petit-Saut dam, French Guiana - Emb289 P3 | ecosystem: Host-associated > Arthropoda: Insects > Digestive system > Gut ...
GCCGCAAGTACACGTCCGTGCTGATGGTCGGTATGGTTGCCGCCGATCTCTACACGGCCCGGGGCGGAAAAAAGACGCTCGCTTTTACTATTGACCATTCCTTATCAACCTTCCTGTTTTATTGCACTGTCTACCATACCGTGAATGAAGTTTTTTTGCAAGAATAAAAATAAAAATGCTTGCATTTACTTAATGCCTGTGTTAAAATTCCTCTCGTACGTTTCGAATAATGTACGCTACACAGAAAGAGGTACATATCAATGAAAGAAGGAATACACCCGAATTATCAGCAGACTACAATAAAGTGTGCATGTGGTGAGGTTATTGAGACAGGAAGCACAAGCAAAGACATCAGAGTAGAGATTTGCTCAAGGTGCCATCCTTTTTATACAGGCAAACAAAAGCTGGTGGATACCAGCGGACGTGTTGATAAATTCAACAGAAAGTTTGGTCTGAGTCAGGAACAATAATCTATGATTTTTAAGCCCGTGCAGAAACGCGCGGGCTTTTATTATGCGCTTGTTTCAGACGCTACAGGAGAGAAAAATTGATAGAAAAAACAAAAAAACCAACAGAACCGGAAAGAGCTGTACTGGCGGGCTTGGCTGCCGACAGCATGAAAATATATGACCGCTCGACGGAAGAAAGCCTCGATGAGCTCGAAGCGTTATTGGAAACCGCCGGAGGTATATGCATCGGCAGGGTCTTGCAAAACCGAAAAAAACCCGAACCGAGAACATTTATCGGTGACGGTAAAGTCAAAGAACTCAAGGAACTGGCGGAAGCAAATGAATGTACTGTCGCGGTATTTGACAATGAGCTTTCACCGTCGCAGATGAGGGCGCTAACCGAGGATTTAGGCTTGCGTGTTATCGACCGCTCATCACTTATTCTTGATATCTTCGCGGGACGCGCACGTACAAGGGAAGGCAGGCTTCAGGTCGAGCTTGCTCAATATAACTATCTCTTGCCGAGACTGACGGGGATGTGGAAGCATCTGGTAAGTCAGACAGGAACAAGCGCACCGATAGGTACACGCGGACCCGGTGAAACACAGCTTGAGTCAGACCGCCGGCATATTCGTCGCAAGATAGATAAACTCAAAGAGGAGCTTCGCGAGGTTACCCGCACCCGCGATACCCAGAGGCGGCTTAGGGAAAAAAACGATATCCCGGTTGTTGCGCTTGTGGGTTATACAAATGCGGGAAAATCAACACTACTGAATACACTTACCGGCGCGGGAATTCAGGCGGAAAACAGGTTGTTTGATACGCTTGATACAACAACACGCCGTTTGGAGGTCAGCGATGTACAGGAGGTTCTGATATCCGATACGGTCGGCTTCATACGAAAGCTTCCGCATCATCTTGTAGACGCTTTTAAGGCAACACTTGAGGAATTAAAATACGCTGATTTAATTGTGCATGTAATTGATGCCTCCAGTCATGAATGGGAGGAGCAGGTCCGTGTTGTGGACGATATGATAACAACACTCGGAGCAGGGGACACCCACAGAATTGAAGCGTATAATAAATGCGATTTGATTTCGGCGGATGTCAGGCAGCGTGGGGACAGCATAGTTGAGATATCGGCAAAAACAGGGCAGGGGATAGAAGCTCTTCTGAAAAAAATAGAGGAGAGTCTTTCTTCGTCTAAAAAGAAAGTAACTCTCCTGTTGCCGTATGATAAAGCAGGTATCGTGGAAACCCTGCATAGGGAAGGTGTAGTAACAGATACCAGATATCTCGAGGAAATCATAGAAGTAGACGCGGTTGTTGACCCTGTTTTATACGGTAAGTTAAGGGATTATATCAGCTAGTTTTAAAGCTGCTGACGGAATCTTCCATATCACCGGCGATTTTGAGAATGATTTCGCTGGCTTCTTTTGTTTCGCTTGCGCTATGGTTCACTTCGCTTGCTTCTTCGTTGATGTATTGTATATTTTTTGAGATATCTACAAGCCCGAGTGCCATTTCCTGTGCGGAGCGGTTTATCTCGTTCATATTGTTTGACGCGCGTTCCGAGTTCATTGCTATTTCCTGAGTTCCGAGAACAAGCTCTGCCGTGGATCTGGCTATCTCGTTGACACCTTTTGATGAATCCATGACTGTTTTTGTAACCGATTGCGCGTTTTCCGAAATCCTGTTTATTTCGGTGGTGATTCCGGTCATTCTTTTTGCCGCCGAAGAAAACTCTTCGGTAATCTCGGCACTGCGTTTGCCCTGTTCATCCATTTCCTGAGCAAAGGAATTGATATATTCGCTCATTTCGTTTATAAGCGCTGTTGTTTCGGATACGGCGCTTACCGCTTTTGGTACGCTTTTTTGCATATTATCGATTTGAGCCGCTATTTCATCGGTAGCATCGGTTGTTTGTTTTGCCAGTTCTTTAACCTCATTTGCCACAACCATAAAGCCTTTACCGGCTTCACCCGCGCCCGCAGCTTCTATTGCGGCGTTCAGAGCCAGCATATTTGTCTGGTCGGCAATATCGCTTATTACACTGATTATTTTGCCTATCTGTTTGCTTGCGTCTTCCAGGCTGCGGATAATTTCATTTGTATTTTTTGCTTTTTCATCAGCGTCGGACATTTTGTTTCTGGTTATTGCACTTTGCTCACTTACAAGGGAAATTGACTTGTTAATCTCGTCAATGCTTTCTGCAACCGAATTAAAGGCATTTGATACAAGCTTAACCGAATCGGAGGATTTGGTTATACTGTCTTGAATATCATCCACAAGAGAGCTTGACGCGGTAACTCTTGTGCTTGTTTCCTCCGCCGCCGCCGCAACGGTACTGATGGTAGAGTTAATCTCATCTATTGAGGAGGCAACCGCGCTTATATGAGAACTCGCCGTTGAAAGTGAGTCTGTTGTTTGGGTCATTCCCGCCGTGAACTCCTCTGTTACAGAACTTACCGAGGAGGTTTTTTCGCTGAATTCTTTACTGTTTGACTCCATCAGAGACGATACGGATGTCAATTTCATTGCGGATTCACGAAGCGTATGAGCTGTATCTCTCAGACCCTCTATAGTTGTCCGGTTAAAATCAATAAGACCGTTACATACCTTAAAGAATTCTCCGAACTCAGCCCCGTAGTTTTCCGGAAACTTTACGGTGAAATCACCTTCAGCAACCTGCTTAATCAGCTTGGAACCGATAATTATCGGCTTGCTGTTTGAGATTGAAAAATAAATTCCGAAAATCAGTGTAAGAACAAGTCCCACAGCCGTAATTACCGTAAGCTGTAAAATAGCATTGTCCAATCTATTTTCATTTTCTTCTATTACAACCGCGTTTCCTCTGGTAAGCCTGCTACGGTTTAGCTCGGTCATTGATTTGAGAATCTCATCCGTGAGCGGGGAAATCTCCCGTGCGAAATAGCCGCTCGCGTCTTCACCTTCGTTAATCATCGCCCTGTATATCTCTAAATCAGCCGTGTATAATTCCAGTTTTGTAATTATGTCACGGTAGAGATTCCTTGACTGCTCGAAAATTATTGTTTCGGCAAATATATCCATGTTGTCTTCTATTTCAACAATATTCTCGAATATTGTTGCAAACATCATTTCGCGCACCTGAGGATCCGATTCATATGCAATGTCATATCCCCTGACAATAGTATCCCCCATAGCCACTCTGGCTTCCAGAATATGGTTAAGTGGCTCTATTACGGTTTCCATATTGCTTTTGCTTATGGATGTCACTGTATTTCTCATTGTACTGATTGAATACAGCAATGCCGCCAGCATCAAAGCTGCCACAAGCAAAAACGCGATTATCAGCCTTGTCCTCATTTTAATATTTTTGATACCTTGCCTTATTGATTTACCCATTATCAATAACTCCATCCTCAGTAGTTGTACGCTGCCACGTTATTATATCATTGTGCTGTTGTGTTATGTTTAAAATCTCTTTAGCTTTAAACCTTTTTAAGTGCCTGTTCTATATCTGAAATAATATCCTCAATATGCTCAAGACCCACAGAGAAACGAATCATTCCCGGGTCAACACCGGCTGCGAGCATTTTTTCTTCGGATAATTGACGGTGTGTGGTGGTTGCCGGGTGAAGGACACATGTGCGGATATCGGCAACATGAATAGCGTTTGATGCCATTTTTAATGAATCCAAAAACCTGACGGCGGCAGCTTTACCGCCCTTTAACGAGAATGTAACAACCCCGCTGGAGCCCTTTAAGTATTTCAAAGCCAGCTTGTGGTACTTATCACTTTCAAGACCGGGATAGTTAATACTTTCAACTTTTTTTGATGCTTCAAGATATTCCGCTACCTCTTGCGCATTTACGCAATAACGTTCCATACGCATTGCAAGTGTCTCAAGTCCGAGATTGAGCAGAAATGCAGAATGGGCGGACGGATAAACACCAAAATCGCGCATAAGCTGCATTCTTGCTTTAACTATGTAAGCGGCTTTGCCGTAAACTTCATTATACCTTATTCCGTGATATGATGCATCAGGTTCTGTTATTTCGGGGAAACTACCGCTTGTCCAGTCAAAATTGCCGCTGTCAACGAGAACGCCGCCAACCTGAAGCGCGTGACCGTCCATATACTTGGATGTGGAATGAACGGTTATATCGGCTCCGAAGTCAAAGGGTCTGCATAAAACCGGAGTCGGGAACGTATTGTCAACTATAAGCGGTACGTTTTTCTCATGTGCTATTTTGGCGAATTTTTCAACATCAAATACAGTGAGTGCGGGGTTAGCGAGCATCTCACCGAATACAAGCCTTGTATTGGGTTTAAACGCTGCTCTGATTTCATCTTCACTTGCGTTTGTATCTACAAATATGCATTCAATACCCATTCTTTTAAATGTATAAGAGAAGAGGTTAATAGAGCCGCCGTATATCTGCGCGGCGCTGACAAAGCTGTCACCGGCATTGCATATATTCAGGATTGACAGAAGAGTCGCAGCTTGACCGGATGATGTGCACATTGCGGCAATTCCACCTTCAAGCTCGGCGATTTTCTCTTCAACCGCCATAACCGTGGGATTTGCAAAGCGTGAATAAATAAGGCTCTTAGTAGGTTCGTCAAAAACCGAGCCGATTTCTTCGGCGGAGTCATAAACATAGGTGGTGCTTTGTATAATCGGAACAACACGCGGCTCGGTATTGCCGGGTGTGTAACCGGAATGCAGACATTTAGTTTCGTTTTTCATTTTAACTCTCCATAATTAAAAAATAAACTGTTCAGAAGATAGCCCCCAGTCAGCAATTTACTCCGAGTTTTTCGCTAGTACGGGTCTTGTCGCCCTACTTACGCGAAAAACCCGTAGCAAACAGCTAACTGAGGGCTATAATAAAACTATAGTCAGGTATAAAAGTCATGCTCTTGGGTGTGCTTTTTGATAAACATCCTTAAGCTGCTGACCGATAACCTTTGCGTATACCTGGGTTGATGATATGTCCGAATGTCCGAGCATCTGCTGAAGTGAGCGTACATCGGCACCGTTTTCAAGAAGATGGGCTGCAAAAGAATGGCGGAGCATTTGAGGTGTGATGTCCTCGTTGATTTGAGCTCTTTCCAGGTAACTTTTTAAAACCTTCCAAAAGCCCTGCCTTGACATTCTGCCTCCGCCGGTATTGACAAACAATGAAACCTCACCGGTCACAGCCATACTCGGGCGGGAATAAGTCAGATAATGGCTGATTGCTTTTACTGCGGTATCATAAATAGGAATTGTTCTCTCTTTGCCGTTGCGGCAAACAATAAGCCCGGTAACGAGATTAACATCGTCGATATCAAGTGAAATAAGCTCACTGACACGAATTCCTGTTGCGTAAAGTGTTTCGAACATCGCCCGGTCACGGCATCCTTTTAGGGTGCTGCCGTCGGGTTGTTCAAGTAATGATTCAATTTCGGAACCGGAAAGAATATACGGAACTTTTTTCGGTGTAGGAATCATCGGAATCCCGGCAGCCGGATTGGGTCCTTCAAAACCATCGCTCATCATATGCTTAAAAAATGCCTTTAACGAAGCAATGCAACGAGAGACAGTCGCGGGGGACCGCCCGTTGCTTTGAAGCTGTGATAAATAATATTTTACATCGTCTGATGTAACCAGTTCAAAATCACCATTTTCACCACTAAACTGGTAATTTGCAAACTGGGTGATATCGCGAACATATGAAGAAACCGTGTTAACGGGGGCACGGCGTTCATTGGTTAAGTAATCTCGATAAATGTCGATATATGTAGTGTCGAACAAAAGTAACATGCCTCCCCAAAACAAACAAAAAAAGACCTCGGAATCTTCCGGCAAAATTAACGCCGGGTACATAGTGTATCTCAGTAGTGTGGAAGAATCAACAACAAAATGTGAGAAATAATAAATTTGTACATATAGCCAAAATTTGAGGTAAAGATTAACAATAATATTGTGATATGTCAAAGCCGGAAATTTAAAAAATACAAAAACAGTACCACCAAGGTTACCTTGTTTGTCTATGATAAAAAGTTTTGAGATTAATGAAAAACGACGAAAATCGGAGAATAATTGCGAAAAAGGGAGATATACCGGGATAATGAACAGCTTAGGTTTACACCAAGGTCAGGAAAGGTCAAAACGAATATTGCGTCAAGAGTAAGAGACGAGTAAAATAGACACAAGGTCAAAGATAGTCAAAGTCAGAAATGAAGCGATGCCCTCGCGTGAGAGGGCACAGTGGAGAGGAGTTAATTAGGGCGTGGGAGTAAGCGATATTATAGCCGGATTTATAGATGAAATCCTTAGTGATACAGGCGGTATAGCGGAACTGCAAAGAGCGGAGCTCGCAAGCAGGTTCAATTGTGTCCCAAGTCAGATAAACTACGTCATTTCCACACGCTTTTCACCGGAGCACGGGTATATTGTCGAGAGCAGAAGAGGCGGCGGCGGATATATAAGGATAAAAAGAATCGTGATGGATTCGGAGCTGCTTTTAATGCATACGGTAAATGCGATTGGAGACAGAGTAGATGCAAACACGGCATCGGCACTTGTGGCAAATCTGAGGCAAAACAATGCGATAAGCAATGAAGAGGCGAGTCTAATAATGTCGGCGATAGGCAACAACGCTCTGAGACCGGCAAGACCCATTGAACGCGATGCGCTCAGAGCAAGTATTTTAAAACAAATGCTGATGCATACAAATTTATAATGTAAGCCCTCAGTAGGCAATTTGCCCTGAGTGCAGGATATAATATTAGAGAACAAATCAACGGAGGTACAATACAATGAAATGTCAAAAATGCGGTATAAACGAAGTGAGTTTCCACCACTCTACAAATGTGAACGGTTGCGTAACAGAGACACATCTGTGTTCAAAATGCGCGGCTGAATCGGGATACGATATTGAGAAATTATTTGAACTTGGGAATATTTTCGACGGAATGCTCTTAATGCAAGGAGGAATAAACGGATTTCTGCCTGTGGCAATTTCGAATTCTCAAGCAAATACCATGTTTCCGTTTACAATGCGTCCCTTAACGGGTATGATTGAGCAAGGAGCCGCTTGTGATTGCGGCTGTGGAAGTACGGCAAAGGCTTCAAATATTGAAGTAGATGAAGAAATGAAAAAACGCCGTGAGCTGAATGCTTTGATGCGTGCCGCTGTTGCCGCCGAAGAATTTGAAAAAGCAGCGGAACTACGCGACCAAATCAGAGCAATTGAAGCAGGAGGGTTACAGAAATGCGATTCGGAGACAACAACTACACAGGATTCACCGACCGCTCAATAAGTGTATTTGATCACGCGCAGGCAGCGGCGGTTGAACTCGGACATACAATGATTGGCAGCGAGCATATCCTTTATGGACTGTCGCATGATGACGGCGGAGCAGCTGCCAGAATTCTAAATAACAACGGGCTCAGCAGCAGGCTGATTGTTGACATGATGGTTAAGCTGATGGGGCGCGGCGAGTTTACGGATACTCTGCCGCAGGGCTTTACCCCACGCGCGAAGCAAATCGCAAATGTCGCGTGCATTGAAGCAAACAGCCGGGGATACACAAGCGCGGAGCCCGAGCATCTGTTATTGGGTTTGTTGCGTGAATACGAATGTAACGCGGCAAAAATCATATTCAAAACAGGTCTGGACATCGACAAGATATTTACAGACCTTATCGACGCGATAGGAAGCAATGTTTTCCGACCTATTCCCGTAGCGACACGAATGAGCGGTCAAGGCGGTAAAAAAAGCGATACCAAGGTGCTTGACCAGTTCAGCCGTGACCTGACAGAAGCCGCCGCCGCAGGCAGGCTGGACCCTGTCATCGGCAGGGAAACGGAAATCCAGCGTGTAATACAGATATTATCAAGGCGCACAAAAAACAATCCCGTTCTGATTGGCGAGCCTGGTGTCGGCAAAACAGCGATAGCAGAAGGTCTTGCTTTATCAATAACAGCGGGTGACGCACCCGAGACCCTGCTGGACAAACGCATTGTCACACTCGATTTAAGCGGTATGCTCGCCGGTACAAAGTATCGGGGAGATTTTGAGGAGCGCATAAAAGCCGCAATAGAAGAGGTGCAAAAAGCAGGCGATGTTATTCTCTTTATCGATGAGCTTCATACAATCATCGGGGCGGGCGCCGCCGAAGGCGCGATTGACGCAGCTAATATAATCAAACCCCTTCTCGGCCGCGGTGAAATGCAAATCATAGGTGCAACAACACTTAACGAATACAGAAAGCATGTAGAAAAGGATGCCGCTCTTGAAAGGCGTTTCCAACCGGTGACTATTGAAGAACCGACAGAAGAAGAATCGGTTGAGATTCTTAAAGGGCTGCGCGATAAATATGAGGAGCATCATAAACTCAAAATTACGGATGAAGCACTTGAAACTGCGGTAAACCTGTCGAGCAGATACATAAATGACAGATTTTTGCCTGATAAAGCTATTGATTTGGTTGATGAAGCATCATCACGTGTCAGGCTCGAAAAACTAAAGCTTCCCCCCGAACTAAAAGAGCTGGAAGCTCGAAAAGACGAGCTTTCAAAAGAAAAAGAAGCCGCTATTGCAGATCAGGATTTTGAGCTGGCTGCGGGAGTCAGAGACCGCGAAAAGGAATTAAACGAGCAAATAAAAGCAGCACGCAAAAAATGGGAAGAGGCTAAACGCGGAAACACAAAAAGTGTTGATGCCGAAGATATAGCGATGATTGTTTCGGACTGGACAGGTATCCCCGTAACAAGCATAACTCAGGATGAAGGCGAACGTCTGCTTAAAATGGAAGATTCCCTGCACAACCGTGTGGTTGGACAGGATGAAGCCGTAACGGCAATCGCCAAAGCGCTGCGCAGAGGCAGGGTAGGGCTTAAGGACCCGAAACGCCCGATAGGTTCGTTCTTGTTTCTCGGTCCGACCGGTGTCGGCAAAACAGAGCTGTGCAAAGCACTTGCGGAAGCGATGTTTGGTGATGAAAACGCCATGTTGCGCGTGGATATGTCGGAGTACATGGACAAGCATACAACATCTAAAATGATTGGTTCACCGCCCGGATATGTCGGATATGATGAGGGTGGAAACCTTACGGAAAAAATACGGCGCAGACCATATTCGGTACTTCTGTTTGACGAAATTGAAAAAGCGCATGAGGATGTTTTTAACATCATGCTCCAAATAATGGAAGATGGTGTGCTGACAGATTCGCAAGGTCGCCGCGTGGATTTTAAAAATACCATCATCGTTATGACTTCAAATGCCGGAGCCAGAAATATAACCGAAGGCAAAACAAAGCTTGGTTTTAAAGCAAGTGATGAGGACGGTGGCAGCAGCGATTATGATTTGATTCATGAGGCTGTGATGGAAGAAGTAAAACGCCTGTTTAAGCCCGAGTTTCTAAACAGAATCGACGAGACGATAGTTTTCCATAAACTGAGCAAAGAGGACATTAAAGAAATCTGCGGGAAAATGCTCGAGATGGTCAAAAGCCGCATGAGTGCAGTAGGTATTAATATGACCGTTGATGATTCCGCAGTAGAGTTGCTGTCGGATTTGGGATATGATTCGATTTACGGAGCCAGACCCTTGCGCCGCAAGATTCAAAGCGCTGTAGAGGATACGGTTGCGGAAAGAATGCTTGAGGGCAAAATAAAAGAAGGCGATGATATAACAATCACCGCCAAGGATGAAAAAATTGAAATAATAGGGGCGAATTGAGCCCGCATGCCACTATTGCATATATCTTCTTTGCGCTTAGCAAAAACCTAAAGATTCTTCAGTTCACATGATACTTCGCCGTTCTTGAATTCAAGGACGGCGTAAAACTTTCCGCCTGCACCGATACTGCCGGGATTAATTACCAACATGTTATCAACCATTGAAAAATGAGGTACATGTGTGTGACCGAAAAGCAAAATGTCAGCACCACGCTCTAACGCTGTATTTATAAGCTGCGTTTTACCGACTTTTACGGTAAATAAATGACCGTGTGTCATGTAGAAACGTTTGCCTTCAAGCTCGAATTCATCAATATCAAGCCCCGCCGAAAAGCGGTCACTGTTACCTCTGACAGACCGCAGCGGTATGTCGGGAAAAGCAGCTTCAATGTCTGCGCAGTCCTTATCATAATCACCCAGATGCAATATCCAGTCCGGTGATTCGATTTCCACTGCGCTGAGCATATTGTTTTTCCTTCCGTGGGAATCGGACAATATAAGAATTTTCAAAAACCGGACCTCCTTTCGGATATTTCCAAGCAAGAATGGATTTTTGCGAAAGAGCCTTAAAAGGACTTATCTTATTTCGGAAACCTCTACCAAACGGTTTTCTTTTGAGGATAATAGCCCGGCTTCAAGAACCTGCATGATTTTAACTCCGTCCCAAAGATTCGGAGAAATCGTCTCACCCGCGGCTATAGCCTTCATAAAATCGGTAACAGCGTGAATAAATGTGTCACCGTAGCCTATGGCGTGTGCGGGAGCCCACCATTTGTCCATGTACGGATGCGAATCGAGTGATACCGAAATTGTCCGAAAGCCCTGTAAATCTTCGGGGTCTTCATTATTACAATATTCAAGTTCGTTCATGCGTTCAAGGTTAAACGCAAGGCTTCCTTTGCTTCCGTAAATCTCAAAACAGTTATAGTTCTTACGCCCGCCTGCAAAACGGGAAGCTGCAAAAGCTCCGAGCGCACCGTTTTCAAAGCCTGCAAGCATAAACGACGCATCGTCAACAGTGACATCTCCGACACTTGCCGAGATTTCGTTTTTGCCGGACATTCCGACCGATGTACCTTCATTTGGCAGCGGTCTTTGTTTTACAAATGTTTTAAGCATCGCGCTTATACTTTTTATTTCTCCCACCAAATATCTCGAAAGGTCAACGGAGTGGGAATTAAGGTCGAAATGGGGACCCGCGCCTGCAATTTCTTTTTTCAACTGCCACGGTAGCGGGAAGTTGGGGTCTAAAATCCAGTCCTGCAGATAGTTGCCGCGCCAATGATAAATTTCGCCGATTTTTCCTTCGTCTATAAGCTGTCTCGCAAACTTAACGGCGGGTACACGGCGGTAGTTGTGATTGAGATAATGAACAACACCGGCTTTATCCGCAGCCTCCGCCATTTCTTTCGCCTCTGCCGAAGACATCGCGCAGGGTTTTTCGCAAAAAATATGCTTGCCGGCGGCAGCGGCAGCCATAACAATCTCATAGTGGCTTGAGGTAGGCGTGCATACTGCTATGACATCTACATCGGGGCGGCTCACCAGCTTACGCCAATCGGATTCCACAATCTCATAACCCCAATTCTCTGCAAATTCCTTTGTCGCGACAGGGTCTATAGCGGAGACTGCTTTCAGAACGGGGGTGTAGGGGACTTCAAAAATACGGGGAGCGGCAAGCCATGCGTTTGAATGGGCTTTGCCCATAAATTTTGTTCCTATTATTCCTATGTTAAGTTGTTTTTTCAAAGCAAAACCATTCCTTTCAAACAGAACATATCTTTATCAGAACATTTTAACGACTATCCCTCGGATTGTCAATTCTTGACAAATATTTAATGCTGCTATAAAATTGCATTCGCGATTGCCGGGGTGGAATAATTATATTCCAAACTATCAATTGTTAACGGAATTTATAAGGGAGGGTTACGTTTATGGCAAAAATAGACGGATTGGCGCATATTGGATTATTTATAACAGATATTGAAAAATCCAAGAAGTTTTACGAGGAAGTACTCGAGTTTAAAACCGTATACGAATGCGCGCTTGATGAACCGGACGGCACATCAACAAAAATAGCGTTTCTGAAAAATGGCGACTTAACAATTGAGCTTGTGCAGGTTGCAAATCCTCAAAAACGCGGCGACGGTTGGGTAGACCATATAGCTCTCAGAGTGGAGGATATCGAGTCGGTTCGAGACACACTCTTATCGCGTGGCGTAAAATTTGAAACCGATGAAATAACCTTTGCGCCCGGTGTTTTTCCGAACGGCTCAAAATGGATTCTGTTTCGCGGTCCCGACAACGAGCATTTGGAAATAACAGAAGTTATGAAGTATTAAAACTATAAAGAACTACACTGAAACGCAGGGATGCCCTTGCGTTTCAGTAATGTCTGAGAAATATCGAAAGGAACGGACAATAAATGATTGGAGTATGTGTAGTAGGTTCGGGGCGTGCAGGGATGATTCATGCGAGAAACTTTGCCGCAAATGTTCCCGAAGCTAAGCTTATTGCGATGGTTGACCCGGTAGAGGATGTGCTTCAAGCGTCATGCAGGGAGCTGGGAATTGAGAATAGCTACAGCAGCTATGAAAAGGCGCTCGATAATAAAGATATCGATGCGTTTATTGTTGTGTCGCCGACAAAATTTCATATGCAAACTGTAAAAGACCTTGCATATGCGGGCAAGCATGTTTTATGCGAAAAGCCAATGGCAATGAATGAAGAAGAATGCGATGTGATGATAAGAGCTTCCGAAGAAAATAACACAATACTCCAAATAGGTTTTATGCGTCGTTATGAATCCGGTTTTATGCATGCTAAGGAAATTGTTGATTCCGGTGAAATCGGTGATGTTGTAATGGTGCGTTCCAATACCAGAGGTCCGAGTATTCCGCAGCCATGGATGTATGATATTAAGGTATCTAACGGACCGCTTGCGGAGGTGAGCAGTCACGATATAGACGCGCTGCGCTGGTTCACCGGCAGTGAATTTGAGTCTGTTTTCGCAATTGGTGGTAATTACCGCTGTCCCGATGCCAAACAAGCTTATCCGGATTTTTATGATAATGTGGTAATGGTTGCTTCGTTTAAAAACGGTATGCAGGGAATGATTGACGGTGCCCAAGGTGTAGGTTATGCATATGATTCGCGTGTGGAGATTCTGGGTACAAAAGGCTGTGTTTTTATCGGGAGAATGGCGGAGAATAATGTAGTTATATGCACAGCGGACTCAAAGCACGGGAGATATCCTCTTGTGGGCAGTTGGCAGCAACTATTCGAGACGGCATATTTAAACGAAGACAAGGACTTTATAAACTGCATATTAACGGGGAAAACACCCAAGGCAACGGGTTTTGACGGAAAGATGGCGGTAAAAGTCGTCAATGCGGGAAATAAATCAATAATCGAGAAGCAAAAGGTGATGGTATGAATATGCTTGCTGCAAGATTATATGGGAAAAATGATTTAAGAGTTGAAAATATCCCTGTTCCGGAAATAGAAGACGATGAGATTCTGATTAAGGTGAAAGCCGCTGCTTTATGCGGGACGGATTATCGGATGTTTTCAAACGGCGCTTCGGGTGTTGATGAGAATAACCCGCTTGTTCTTTGTCACGAGTTTGCCGGAATAATCGAGAGTACCGGCAGCCGGGTGAGTGCATATAAAAAAGGACAACGCATCAGCGTTGCCCCGAATATCGGCTGCGGTGTATGTGATTATTGCGTTTCCGGAAACAGTCATCATTGCTCTTCACTTGTTGCGCTGGGGGTTCATATGGACGGCGGTTTTGCCGAGTATGTTAAGATTCCCAAGTCCGCTGTTTCGCTCGGTA
>Ga0123356_10004746_pt1 | contig 14005 bp, 11 predicted proteins | sample TergutEmb28metaG_2_FD_92546 | JGI IMG/M metagenome (GOLD analysis project Ga0123356, IMG submission 92546) | Embiratermes neotenicus P3 segment gut microbial communities from Petit-Saut dam, French Guiana - Emb289 P3 | ecosystem: Host-associated > Arthropoda: Insects > Digestive system > Gut ...
CCGGGGTAAAAATAGTCATCGATGTGTATGCCGTCAACATCATAGTGCATAATGATTTCGGCTATACCGGCAGTTATAAGCTGCCTTGCTTCCGGCAGTCCGGGGTCTAAAAACAATCCCTTGTTTCCGTTTGACGAAGCCCATCCTACGGTAAGATCCGGATTCATACGAACAGGATTGTTCGGGGCTAAGGTGTTCGGGTCGGAGCTGTTTGTTGATGTATGAATTATCCTGTAGGGGTTGAGCCATGCGTGCAGCTCTATGTCCTTTGCATGGCATGCGTCAATCCAGTATTGCAAAGGGTCAAAATCGGGTATGGCTTGCCCTTGAGTGCCTGAGAGCCACTGGCTCCAGGGAAAAATTGCAGATTCATAAAAGGAGTCGCATGTTGGTCTAACCTGAAAAATAATGGCATTAAGACCCATATCTGCGGAGCGGGAAACGATATCGTCTATTTCGCGTCTCATTGCAGTGGCATTAAGATCACGGCGTGAAGGAAAATCCAGATTCATTACGGACGCTACCCATACCGCACGGAAATCTTCTTCATCAATAATGTCAACTATTTCGAAAATGTCGTGCTCATCATCCTCCGGTGGTGGTGATGAATCGCTTACTATCTCTGTTTGTGTTTCTTCATCAGGGATATCTTCTTCCTGTTGTCCGGATTCGCGGCATCCCGCAACAAGAAAAACAATAAGCAATATTGAGATAAAACTGTAGCGTAATGCTTTTGATTTACTCACGTACTTCTTTTTTATCCTTTCGCCGCTCTTTGTAATATTGTGCACTTTACCACCAAACGGCGCAATTAATCTTCGTTATACATGGATGTGCAAAATAATTTTTCATTGGTTTTCACAGTGCGACCGCCGACTTCGACTGTCGGATAAGCAATATCGTCAAGGTCATACTCGCGAACAACTCCCACAGATCCGTTCGACATAGAGACGGGTTTTCCGACGAGGTCTTTTGGGATATTTTCAATGAAGATATTTACAATCTCGCGGTCAAGCTCAAACTCACTTAGTTTTTTAATCAGTGCCAAGGCAGCAAAAGGACTTTGCGGCTCCTGATAAGCACGCCGCGCAACAAGCGCGTCGTATGTATCGGATATGGCTGTAATACGGGCTTCAAGCATAATATCATCGTATTTCAGCTTATAGTTATAGCCTGTTCCGTTACATCTCTCATGATGACAGCTCGCAGCAACACGTATGTTATCAGGAAAGTCATGCAGTAAATCGTAAGAGTGTTTGACATGTGTTTTAATGATCTCATATTCAACCTTTGTAAGCTTGCGGGGTGCGCTCAGTATTTGAGGAGGAATAGCGATTTTACCGGTGTCGTGTAATAATCCTATCAAAACAAGCTTGTCTATTTCAGCATCAGACATCCCCATCCAGCGTCCGATAAGCCCGTTAAGCATACCGACGTTTACACAATGCCGCTGTAGATACTCGTCTACGGGAGCCATTGCATTAATAAGGAGTAAGACAACATCCTGCGGCATTGTCTCGAGCTGTTCGGACAGATCATTGGAGACGGCTCTGAGTGATTCTGTATCAACTTTTTTTTCGCTCGCTATTTCTTCGAGTCGCTTAAAGGTTTCATCTTTAGTTTTTGTGTAACCGGTAGAATCTTCAACCTCCTGGCGGACCTCGACATTGACATCCTTTGGTATCCGCAATAACATATCTTTATGGGTGCGTGCTGTAACGTAGATAGTGTTATGACCTGAGTTAAGTCTGTTTATCCTTTCTATCTGCTGCTGATCAAGGGTATTGCCGCTGTTTATCAGTTTACGCTCTCCACTTGAGTCATAAATATCATCTTGTATTGTCATTCCATCATACAGGAGGTCGATAGGAACTGATATAAGAAGATTTTCATTGATATTTTTATTGGCTTCTTCTATATCCGTCTTTCTTTCAGAAGACATACCCATAAGATTTGTTCGATCCATACTACTTGACCTCAATAAACCGGCAGCCGTAGTCAGAAGACACGGGCTCCTTATCTGTGTGGTTGATAACCGCTGCGGTTAATGTTTTTTTGCTGTTGCTGACGACTAAATTCACCTTAAATATGTCTCCCTCATTAAGTGAGTAATAGGGTGCCCGAAACCGTACACCTGTTGTGCTTATGTTTATAAGGGTTACATTTACCGGTATCTGAAGATTGTATTCCTTATTATCTATAATCAGAGCTTCAATGTATGCAGTAGTTTTGACAGGGTATCTTGTTGCTCCGCGGTTTTCTTTTTCCTGACCCTGAAACAATGCGATTATGAGACTGCCGCTGAGTTTTTTTACCATTCCCATAAACTCACACGGTGTAGGGGAGGACAGGATAAATACTTTGCAATTGTCATTGGCACGGAGCATTGCCGGCATCAGGTTCAACTTAATATGCTGCTCTCCTCTGTCATGCTCTCTTATAACAGTGGAGCCCAGATGGTTGCCGTTTGTGTCATAAAGCAGAACAGAACATCCGGTAAAATCACCTGTCAGCGCTGACATTAAGTTCCCCCTTTCGCAGTTGCGGATAATGAACGTAATACATTAATTGCATGGCAATTATTGTACCATAATTCACAGGATTATACAAATCTTTCATTGAAAAGTATCGGCTGTACTGATATACTGATTTATGAATTAATTGTACTTTGGAGGTATGGTTTTATGTGCTCTTCACCTAAGAAAATTATTATTATCGGCGCTGCCGGGCGTGATTTTCACAATTTTAATGTTTTTTACAGGGATAATCCCGATTATGAGGTCGTTGCGTTTACTGCTGCTCAGATTCCTGATATAGCTGACCGCAAATATCCTGCCTCTCTTGCGGGAAGGCTTTACCCGAATGGGATTCCGGTTCATGAGCAGGACGAGCTTGAGAGCTTGATAAAATCTCTGGATGCGGATGCTTGTGTCTTTTCTTACAGCGATGTACCATATTCGTATGTTATGAGCCTCGGGGCAAAAGTAAATACAGCGGGGGCGGCATTTACGATGCTGGGTCATAAAAACACCATGATCAAAAGCACAAAGCCGGTCATTGCAGTATGTGCAGTGCGCACGGGCTGCGGAAAGAGCCAGACCTCACGCCGGATTGCCGAGGTTTTGATGGCTAACGGGCTGAAAGTAATTGCCATACGGCATCCGATGCCATACGGCGACCTCGAAGCACAAAAGGTTCAGCGTTTTGCCGAGATAGATGATTTAAAAAAGCATAACTGCACAATCGAAGAAATGGAGGAGTACGAGCCGCATATTGCACGCGGAAATGTCATATACTCGGGTGTTGATTATGAAGCTATTTTACGTGCTGCGGAAAATGACCACGGTGGCTGTGACGTGATATTATGGGACGGCGGAAATAATGATTTTCCTTTTTATGTTCCGGATTTGATGGTCGCGGTCACAGACCCGCACAGACCCGGTCATGAGCTTTCGTACTATCCCGGAGAGGTTGTTCTGAGACTTGCGGATGTGGTTGTTATCAACAAGATAGACAGTGCCGACTATAAGGACATTTTGACTGTCAGAGAAAGTATTAATAAAGTAAATCCGGCTGCCGTTGTTGTAGACGCGGCTTCTACCATTAGCGTTGAAAATCCGGAGTTGATTCGCGGTAAAAGAGTACTGGTAATAGAAGACGGACCGACGTTAACCCATGGCGAAATGAAAATCGGAGCGGGTATTGTTGCAGCAAAACGTTTCGGCGCTGCTGAGATTGTTGATCCGAAGCCTTTTGCCGTAGGAAGCCTGACAGAAACTTACGCAAAATATCCGCATATTGAAAATATTTTACCTGCGATGGGTTATGGAGAGGAGCAAATGCGCGATTTGTCGGAAACGATCGAGCGTACGGACTGTGATTCTGTTGTGATTGCAACGCCTATTGATTTGGGCAGGGTTATTAAAATAAACAAGCCGAATACAAGAGTTGAATACAGCCTGCAAGAGATAGGACATCCTGATATGGAGGATGTGCTTGGGGATTTAATAGCTAAGATTAAGGGATAAAAAATTGTCTGATATTAGAATTACATTACCCGGTTCGGAAACTGTTACACTTACCGGTTTGACTATTGATAAGCTTATACGTGCCGGCGACAGCGAAGCTGCACTGCTATATCTGTATATCTTAAAAACACACGGGCGGAAAACTGCATCGGAGTCGGCAATTGCTCTTAATAAAAGCAAAGGTTGGGTTGCGTCGGCGATGGCAACTCTCTCCCGGCTCGGTCTTGTAAATATTGATGATTCGTCAGTGACGTATTCTGAGCCTCACGTTGATTCTTCAGTTGATGCTACGGGTGATGCGTTGGGTGCCACTCCAGTCGAGGCTTCCGGCAGTGCTTCCGGCGAGGCTTACGGCGGAGCTTCGAGTGGGAAGCAACTCAAAGAACCGCGCGTGTACACCGATTATGAAGTAAAGCAGGAGATAATATCAGGCTCGGATTTTGCAATAGTTATTGACGAAACGCAGCGCAGATTAGGAAAGCAGCTGACAGAAGACGATATGATGAGACTGTTTGGGATATATGATAGCTTGCGCTTGCCGGCGGAGGTTATACTGCAGCTCATAACACACTGCATAAATGAGTCGCAAAGGAGCGGCGACGGACGTGCTCCAAATGTGCGCTATATTGAAAAAGCGGCGTATACATGGGAGCGAGAGGGTATATTTACACTCGAAAAAGCGGAGGAGTACTTAAAAGCACTTGAGGAGCGAAAAACTGCCCGAGGCGAAATCAAAAACGCAATGCAAATCAAAGGTCGTGAGCTTGCAGAAATTGAAAAGAGTTTTGTTGACAGTTGGATAGATATGGACTTCGGACCGAATGAAATAGCAATCGCTTATGACAGGACGATAGCAAACACGGGCAAACCGGCATTGCAATATATGGATACAATAATAAAAAAGTGGCATAAAACGGGTCTGAACACCGTAGAAAAAATAATGGAAAAAGACAGCCGACAAAAACGAACCTCCACCGGTTACGGAGCTAGTACCGGTTCCGTCACAAGTGCCGGAGCGCAAGGGTACAGTGCACAAAAGCACGGAGAGCCGAATCACGAAGAAATAGAACGTTTGCAACGGCTGCTGGAGAAGACGAGGGAGTAGAGCATTGACTTTGGACGGAAGGTTACTGGCGCGAGCCAAGACCGCTCTTGAAGAAAAACGCGAGTTAAAAAAAGAACGCCGGAGCTACCGCTTGCAAAAGGTTTATGCGGCGGCTCCTCGAGTCCGGGAGCTTGACATGGAAATCAGAGGAACCATGGCGGAGCTTGTCGGTTTCGCACTTGGTGCGGACACAGCTTTGAATGTGGATGATATCCGTAACAAGAATCTTAATCTGCAGGAGGAGCGGCGTGCTGAGCTGATTAGTGCGGGCTTTCCCGCAGATTATCTCGATGATGATTATATGTGCTCAAAATGTAATGATACAGGGTACTGTGAGACAAAAATGTGCGATTGTCTAAGAGAACTGTACAAGGAAGAACAGCGGGAGGCTTTAAGCAGCTTACTTAAGCTCGGTGATGAGACCTTTGACAGCTTTGACCTTTCTTTTTACGATGATACCGCTGCATCGGACACCGGAATCTCTCCACGGCGCAGCATGGAGGTCGTATATGAAATTTGTATAGAGTATGCGCGAAAGTATGGATACAACTCTATGAATCTGTTTTTTAACGGAGCTCCGGGACTGGGCAAAACCTTCCTGTCAGCATGTATAGCAAGGGTTGTCGCTGATAACGGCTTCTCTGTTGTTTACGATATTGCGGCTTCCATTTTCTCAAAATTCGAGGATGTGAAGTTTATGCGCACAGGTGATTCCGAGGAGCTGCGCGGGGAAGTGAAAAAATCGCGCGAGGATATAAAAAGATACCTTGAATGCGATTTACTTATCATTGACGATTTGGGCACCGAGATGACAACTTCATTTACAATTTCCGCTCTTTATGAGGTAGTAAACACACGGCTTATAACAGGAAGAAAAACGCTTATAAATTCAAATTTGACATTAAACGAACTGCATAGACGCTACTCCGAACAAATAATGTCCCGTCTGGAAGGCGAATATCAGGTACTGACATTTTACGGAGACGATATAAGAAAGAAAAGGAAGGAACTCGATTTATGCTGATAAAGACATTGCCTGTCGGGATGCTCGAAACCAACTGTTATATTGTTACTGACGAGGCTTCCAAAGAATGTGCCATTATTGACCCCGGGGCGGATTCTAATGAGATCCTTGATTATGTGGAGTCCAATCATTTAAAGACTGTTGCTATATTTTTGACGCACGGGCATTATGACCATCATATGGCACTTGATACCGTCATGGACGAGACGGGGGCGCCTGCATATATCCATGAGAGCGAGGTTAACCGTGGAGGTCAACGGGGTCGGCATAAGCTGGATGATAACGGCAGGCTTTCTTTTTATGCCGAAGGTGACGTGATTAAAGTCGGCAATCTTGAGTTTAAGGTTCTTGAGACGCCGGGGCATTCCACAGGCTCGGTGACTCTGATGTGCGAGAATGCTATATTTACGGGAGATACGCTGTTTCGGGGTGAATGCGGACGAACCGACCTTGAGGGCGGCAGCGAAGCGATTATATTAAAGTCGCTGAAGCGTTTGTCGGAGCTTGAGGGAGACTTGGAGGTTTATCCCGGGCACGCGGATTCTTCTACGCTTAGTTATGAGCGCAGCTTTAACAGATATATAAAATATGCGAATGAAGTCTAAAGTTCAGGGGATTGCGGGTGAGATTTTTCGCTGCACTCAGAATGACAGGTGACTGACGGATGGAAATACTACCGTGGGGGACACTTACCGGGATACGACCTGCGAAGGTTGCTGAGAAGCTGCTTGCTTCGGGCAACAGCGAAGAGTCAGTTATAGAAGCTCTGGTTCAAAACTATCAGGCTCAGCCGGATAAGGCGGCTTTGTGCATAGAAACAGCGAAGGTGGCTCTTGCGCTTAAAAAGACTCTTAATTCGCGTGATGTTGCGTTATATGTGGGGATACCGTTTTGCCCGACCAGATGTGCTTATTGCAGCTTTGTAAGCAACAGTGTTGAACGTTCTTATAACCTGATAGAGCCTTTTATTAAAACGTTGATAAATGAAATAGAAACTTTGTCCGGGTTGGTTGAAAAGTCAGATTTGAGTATTATCTCTGTCTATATTGGCGGCGGTACACCGACATCCCTTTCTGAGAATGATCTTGAGACAATCATGTCAGCACTCAAAAAATCGTTTGATTTCCGTAATTTGCGTGAGTATACCGTCGAAGCAGGGCGCCCTGATACGATTTCGGAAAAAAAGCTGGAAATCATTACACAGCTCGGAGCAAATCGTATATGTATAAACCCGCAATCCATGTCGGAGGATGTACTCAAAAAAATAGGGCGAAACCACAGCACTGAAGATGTGACAAATGCTGTAAAGCTTATGCGGCAAGCAGGGAAAAACCTTTGCCTGAACATGGATATCATAGCGGGATTGCCGGGAGATACGCCCGGGGGTTTTTGCAAAACACTCGACCGTCTTCTTGAGCTTGAGCCGGAAAACATCACTGTGCATACGCTTTCGCTTAAAAAAGGCTCAAAGCTGATGCTCGAAAAAACCGCTGCTTTACCGGGGGAGAAGCCTGTAATAATGTCTCCCACCGCACCGGTTGCGGCACTCAGCGGAAATATCGGAGAGATGCTTGATTATGCGTCAAAACGACTGAGAGAATGCGGATATGCACCATATTATGTATACAGGCAAAAGTATATTTCCGGTGGTTATGAAAATACCGGATGGAGTTTACCGGGGTATGAAGGGATATATAACGTCTGTATGATGGAGGAACTCTGTACAGTGTTGGCGCTGGGCGGAGGTGGTGTTACAAAGCTGGTAACAACCGATGGTAGAATAGAGCGGGTTTTTAACGCGAAGTATCCTCGTGAGTATATAATGATGACTGATAAAATAAAAGACAAAATGGGGAGAGTAAGAGAATATGCCGTATCCATATTGTAAAGAGACCATAAATGAGCGCGCGGCGTCTGACCCGAAAGGATTTGCGCAGGAATGCGAAGCAATTTACAGCAGAAAGGTTATGGAAGCTGCTGCAGGTATTCATGAGAGAGCCGAGCTAAGCCGGGTTGTATTCTTATCGGGACCGTCAGGCTCAGGCAAAACGACAACTGCGCTGAAAATATGTGACGCAATTAAAAATCTTGGTATTTTTGCTCATGTGATTTCAATGGATATGTACTTTTTATCAAGTGACCGGGAATCGGCACCACGTACCGATGACGGAGAGCATGATCTTGAGTCGCCATATTGCCTTGACCTGGAGCTGCTTAATGAGCATTTCCATTGTCTTAACCGTGGAGACGAGGTAGAAATACCATACTTTTGTTTTAATAAACAAGATCGTGACCCTGCAAGAGGCAAACCGCTGCGGTTAGCAGATGATGAGATAGTAATTTATGAGGGTATCCATGCACTTAATGATATGCTTACCGATGAGCATCCAAATGCCTTTAAGCTGTATATAAGCGCACGTTCGGATATTGAAGAAAAAGACCATGAGATTTGCTTTAAGAGAACATGGACAAGATTGCTGCGTCGTGTTGTGCGTGATGAGTTGTTTCGAGGTATGGGAGCGCCAAGGACTATTAATATGTGGGCAAATGTGCGCGAGGGTGAAAAAAGGTACATTTCACCGTTTAAGTATAAGGCGGACTTACTTTTTGATTCGTCAATGGCGTATGAAGTGCCGATCATGAAAAAACTCGCGTATAAAGCAATCAGTGAAGTACCGGACGGAACGAAGAGGCTTGACGAGTTGCGTTCGTTACTGCCGGCATTAATGGAATTTGAGGAAATCGACCATTCTGTTGTACCGCCGGAATCGATCCTCAGAGAGTTTATCGGTGGCGGGATTTATGCTGATTAACTGTTTAGAAGACGGGTTTTCTCATATATTTGCTATCCGCAGGAGATAAAGACTGCAGTATTGCGAAAGGAGCAATAGTTCTTAATGCGAAACTTTTTGCATAGATTCATGATTGGCAGATACGGACCGGATCATTTGAGTATCGCGCTGATAATTCTTGCATTTATTCTGTCGCTGCTTAACGCAATTGTATTGCACACGCCGATACTGTACATATCGTATTTTATTTTCGTGCTCACGATCTTTCGTATGCTATCGCGCAACATTACTCGCCGTCGTGCGGAAAATGACATATTTATCCGCTTTTGGTGGCCGGTACGGACAAAAATAAAAAACCTTATAACGTGGATAAGGAATAAAAGAAGATATGTATATTACAAATGCCCTACATGCAAAACAAAGCTGCGTGTACCCAGAGGAAAAGGAAAAATAAGAATAACCTGTCCGAAATGCTGGGAATGGCTGATTGCGCAGTCTTAAGATGTTCTATTGAAGATGGCATGACCTGATTTGTCTATGCATCATATAGTCTTTTAAATGAAGCTCCAGTTTTTTTCGCAATATATCCTCGTCGATGGGTTTTACCAGAAAGTCGCACGCGCCATTAGTTACAGCAACATAAACATTATCCATTGTACCCTCGGAAGTCAGGAATATGATGGGGGTATCAAGGTGCTCCGGATATTTGCGTATTATCGGTACTAAATCATATCCGCTCAGGACAGGCATATTGCAATCAAGGATAAATAAATCGGGTACCAGCGTTTTCAGAAGCTCTTTTGTATGCTCCGGTTTTGGCAGTGTGCAAACCTTGTATTGACTGCTAAGTAGAGAATTGAGCACGGTTAAAGTGCTGATATTGTCATCGACAGCCAGAAGTACGGGAGTTTTTTTAATATGCCGCTCAGGATCAAGCTCATCTTCAATACGCTCGACAAGACTTGCCTCAGTGACCGGCTTAAATACAAACCCTACAGCGCCTGCACGCATACCTTTGATAACAACATTTTTGTCTTTTTGAGACGTCAAAAACATAACAGGTATACCTGAATAAACGTCGATGGTTTTGAGAAGATTCAATATTTCAAAACCGTTGATTTCAGGCATATTAATATCCAGCAGTATCATCTCGGGCTTTACAGATTCCAGAACTTCAAACAACTCATCCTTTGATTGCGCAGGGTAAATGTCATAGTGCCTTTTCATACTTTCTTTTAATGAAAGCAGATGAAACTTTACATCGTCAACAATGACGATTTTTCTTTTTGCATTGCTCATATGAATGTAAACTCCCCTTTTAATTCTTTATGAATAAATGCCTTTATTTAATTATTAATACGTTATGAGAGTATCTTGCTATGTTTTCTGCTCATGCTCATTTGTTATTCTGTCGGCTATTTTTTTAAAGTTGATCAAATCGACGTTTTCCCGCAGCCAGCCCGATAACTCTTTATCCGATGTATATTCGTAATCTTCTATCTGTGTCATTATCATATCAACGCCATTCATATTAAATTCCTTGCAGGCAGCAAGCATTTGTACCAGCAACTTATCGTCGATTTTATCCTTTTCCGGTTTTGTATTATTTTCGGATTTTACGGAATTTATTTGTACTATTAAACTGTCTATCTCGTCAAGAAGTTCTGTTGCGCTTTCAACTAAATGTGAGTTATGTGTTGAAATATACTCCAAATCCCCGGAGACTGCCGCATCTTCAAGTTTTTTTGCATTATCCGCAAGATTATCTGCAAAAACATCATAACACGCGCCTTTTATACCATGTACTTTAATTTTATAATCTGCGAGCTTTTCAGTATCTACTACTTTAATATATTCGAGCATATCACGAACCGCTAAAGAGTAAGAGTTTAGTACTCTTAAGTACGCCTCAATATCACCGTAATAACGCTCGAGTCCGCAGGTTATATCTAAACCTGCGATTTTGTTGTCCATAAGGCTTATGATTTTATCGCTTATTACGTCGTTTATCCGGCTTTTTGTAAGGTCTTTGTTTTTTTCTTCATTTTCTATAAAACGCCGCACTGTTTCCAGGACCTCAGGAGGTTGCTTGTCTCGTACATACTTGTTCATGATTACATTCATCTGGCGAATATCTATTGGCTTTGAAATATAATCGTCAAATCCGTTATTTAAAAACATATCTACCTGTCCTGCAACAGCACTGGCTGTAAGTGCAATGATCGGCTCTGTATATCCCATATCGCGTATATGCTTAGTTGTCTCGATACCGTCCATTTCCGGCATCATATGATCCATAAATATGACATCATATACATTTCCGTTTTTGATTTTGTCGATTGCAGCCATGCCTCTGTCCGCTGAGTCAATATTCATTTCGTACGGTGCCATCAACCCTTTTGCGACATAAACGTTTGAGTCTACATCATCTACTATCAGAACATTACCGTACGGCATTGGTTCAAACACGACTTGTGCTCTTCTCATCAATGCTCTGTTGCTTGCACGGAACATGCGAAGATTATCGACCATTTCCTTGCCAAGCTCCTCAGTACCGACTCTTTTCTGCGGAATGCGAATAGTAAATATCGAGCCTTTGTCCGGCTCACTTTCAACGGAAATCTTTCCATTCATCAGGTTTATCAGGTTATTGGTGATGCTCATTCCAAGACCGGTTCCTTCAACCGACTGCTCAGAAACAATGTTGAAGCGGGCATAGTCATCAAAAATACACTCCAGCTGCTCTTTTGTCATTCCTCGTCCGGTATCACTCACGCTTGCAACGAATATTACATCGTCTCCGGTGCAACTATCATCGCTGACCGATACGGTCATTTTAACAGTACCTCTATCGGTATATTTAAATGCGTTGGAAAGTAAGTTATTAAATATCTGCTTTATGCGCAGACCGTCGCCAAACATCGTTACCGGTGTGTTTTCTTCAACGCTAAGCTCAAACTCAATGAGCTTGCTGCCGATTCGTAATACGTTAAGCTGTGCCGTATCACTGAGCATACTGGCTACGTCATAATTAGCCGGGGATAATTCCAGCTTGCCTGCTTCTATTTTTGAAAGGTCAAGGATGTCATTAATGATACCCAGAAGCAAATATCCGGCATTATATATCCTTTCAAAATCAACCCTTGTGTCCAAACTGAGAGATTCATTCATCAGTTGAATTTCGGTTATACCCAAAACAGCGTTCATAGGTGTGCGGATTTCATGACTCATTGTACTTAGAAAATAGCTTTTTGCTTTATTTGCTTTTTCAGCTGTGACTCGCTGGCGTTCAACTTCCTCCATCAAACGTTTAGTTTCAGCCACATCATGAAGAACTCTTTCATTTAGGGCTTCCGTTTCAAGGATACGATCTTTTAATGTTGATATCATTGTCTGTATTGCGGTGATAAGAAGTCCTACCTCATCCTTGCTGCGGACATCTAACGGGATGTCAAGATTGCCTGCCGCTACTTGTGTTGCATAGACAGTAACTTTTCGCACCGGTCGTGCGATTTTATTACCCAGCCATCCTGCAATTAAAGCAATGACGATCATAATACCCAATGAAATAAATGTTATAATCATTATAACATCGTTCATTCTGTAGACATGCTCGGATATCGGCATTGCTATATCCCACATGCCGATTATTCTGTTATTATCACCTTCAATAACAGGCCATAGCGCAACCATGTTCAACTCGCCCAAAATCTCACTGCGCCCGATTACAAGCTCACCTCTGTTCAGAACACGGTCAACTATTTGAGCATTCTCTTTTCTTGTGCCTGCGATGCGGTTTCCGTTTTCATCAAAAATACTGGTAGCATAGCGGGTATCACCATAAAATATTGAGAAGTTCATATTAGTTATATTATGTATTTGATCGACGTATGCATCAGAGGCAACATTTGTACCGATACTCAGAACGCCAATAAATTCACCGTCTTTATATATTGGAGAGAACGCACGTATAGAAAAAGGCACCTCGGCGGTCGCATCATAATAAACACCGGATGATGTCTCTCCGCTTAGTGCTCTTGCCATCATAGGCCGCTTGCTTATATCATCACCGGATCTGTCGGAATGACCCCTTGCTAAAACAACCCCTCCGGAATCTGTGACAGTAACTAAATCATACTCAAACTCTTTTTTTATGTTCCTTGTTATTTCTGCTATACTCTCAATATCATTTTCATAAACAGCGTCTACAAATTGGGGAAGTGTAATTAGAATCCGGGCAGTTTGCTTAAGCATGATTTCCTCTTCGTCAACCATATTTGCGACCAAAGCCTGCATAGCCCTCATGTCGTTTTCGAGAGAACTGTAAAAAAGCCGGCTCGTCATGTTAGAGCCTAATAAAAGAATTATCAAGCTGGAAGCAACAACCCCGGCAACAGCAATAATAATTATTTTTTTGGAAATGCTTAGTTTCATAGCTAACATCTCACTTTATTGCAAAAAACTGCACTAATTAACGCATTTAAACGTATGCTATTATATCATGTAAAAGGCGTAAGTGACAAGATTGTCAGTGTTTGGTTTAAATTTTCTGTATAAAAGTACAAATATTTGAAGAATTTTTCTTGACTGACTTGTGTTATACTGTGAATTTTGCATAACTTATGGTAGAATGGAACAAATATTCACAAGGAGACTAGCCAACAATGGAATCAAGCAATAGTGAAAAAAGGCTTCATTTCGGTGTAGTTATATCGGCACTTAATGATTTCTGTGAATTTGAGATATGGAAAGGCATAACAGAAAGTGCGAGAGAGCACGATATCCACTTAACTGCGTATATCGGCTCTTATCAAACGTCTCACTTCGAGTTCGACTTTTCCATGCATTTTGCGACCTGTTTCAAGGCGCTGAGCGAAAGCGATATTGATGGAGTTGTGATCTTTGCAAGCTCTATAAGCCAAAGAATAAGTGAAGAGACGATTATAGAATATTTACAATGGCTTCCGCCGCACATACCGGTAGTTTCTGTTTCGCATATAATGTCCGGGATCCCAACCCTGCTGGCAGACAACGAAGGCGGTATGTACGACGCCAC
>Ga0123356_10004747_pt1 | contig 14003 bp, 12 predicted proteins | sample TergutEmb28metaG_2_FD_92546 | JGI IMG/M metagenome (GOLD analysis project Ga0123356, IMG submission 92546) | Embiratermes neotenicus P3 segment gut microbial communities from Petit-Saut dam, French Guiana - Emb289 P3 | ecosystem: Host-associated > Arthropoda: Insects > Digestive system > Gut ...
CACCTGCGAACGCCGCGATTCGGCCGCGGCGGCCGCGGCCGCCTCTGCTGCCATCTGCAACAGGCGCGAACGCAACACCCGCAGGGCCTGCTCGCGGTTTTGCAGCTGGGACTTTTCGTTTTGGCACGAAACCACCAGGCCGGTCGGCAGGTGGGTAATCCTGACGGCCGAATCGGTCGTGTTGACAGACTGCCCGCCTGGCCCTGAAGACCGGTAGACGTCGATCTTTAGGTCATGGGCATCAATTTCTAGTTCGGTTGGATCGTCCGCCTCCGGCATCACCAGCACCCCCGCAGCTGAGGTGTGGACCCGGCCTTGCGACTCAGTCACCGGGACTCGCTGAACTCTGTGGACGCCACCTTCATACTTCAGATGGGCCCAAACCCCGTCCTGAGGTTCGGGGTTGCCCGGTGCCCTAATGGCCAAGGCCACCTCTTTGATGCCACCCAAAGGTGTTGGCGTGGCACTGATGACCTCAACTGACCAGCCCTTGGCCTCGGCGAAGCGCTGGTACATGCGCAACAGGTCATCGGCAAATAGGGCGGATTCCTCTCCACCGGCACCAGCTTTGATTTCCAGAATGACATCGCTGGCGTCATCGGGATCACGCGGCGCCAAATAGGCTCGCAATTCTGATTCCGCCTCATCCCTGGCTTGGGTCAAAGCTGGGATTTCGGCGGCGAAAGCCGGATCACCGGCCAACTCCTGGGCCGCTTCAAGATCCGCCACCGCGGCATCGAAATGATCGAAAGCCCCCAGCAGCTGGGAAACCTGTGCAAAACGACGCCCAAGCTTCTTGGCCCGCCCGGCCGAGGCATGCAGGGCCGGGTCAGCCATTTGGGCCGCCAGCTGGTCGTACTCCTGCCTCAGCGGCCCTGCGGCCTGGTGGAGGTCAGCCATGAGGCTACTTGGCCGCCGCCTTCTTCTTGCCGTAGCGGGCTTCGAAGCGGGCGACACGGCCGCCGGTGTCAAGAATCTTCTGTTTGCCGGTGTAGAACGGGTGGCAGGCGCTGCAAACATCAGCGTGGATTTGACCGGAGGTCGAAGTAGACCGAGTGGTGAAAGTGTTGCCACAGGTGCATGTCACCACGGTGGCGACATAGTCAGGGTGGATCTTCTTCTTCATCTTCTTTCCTTCCCCAAACCCCTCGGGTCCGCCGGTCAAAGTGGCGGTGAACCGAAAGGCCGGTGGCTATTGTGCCAGATGCGGCCGGATGGGCGCAGCCTGGTCGCGACTAATTGCGCCGGCTACATCTGATCCGGTGTGGTCTTGTTGACCTGAAGCATGAACTCCGCATTCGACCTGGTTTTGCGCAACCGGTCGGTCAGCAGCTCGATTGCCTGCTGCAAGTCAAGCGCGGACAGCACTCGCCTTAGCTTCCAGTTGATCTTCAACTCCTCGGTGGCCATCAAATATTCCTCGCGCCGGGTGCCACTGGCGTCAACGTCTACCGCTGGGAACAGGCGTTTGTCTGCCAAGGAGCGTGACAGGCGCAACTCCATGTTGCCGGTGCCTTTGAACTCCTCGAAAATGACCTCATCCATCTTCGAGCCCGACTCAATTAGAGCCGTAGCCAAGATGGTCAGCGATCCGCCGCCTTCGATGTTGCGAGCCGCGCCAAAGAACTTCTTGGGCGGGTAGAGGGCTGAAGAATCAACGCCGCCGGACAAAATACGCCCGGAAGCTGGCGCCGCCAGGTTATAGGCCCGGCCCAGGCGGGTAATGCCGTCCAGCAGGATCAACACATCGTGTCCCATTTCAACCAGCCGCTTGGCCCGTTCAATGGCCAGTTCGGCCACTACCGTGTGGTCGGAGGCTGGACGGTCGAAGGTTGAAGAAATGACCTCGCCTTTGACCGACCGCTCGAAATCCGTGACCTCTTCTGGCCGTTCGTCAACCAACACCACCATCAGATGAACCTCGGGGTTGTTGGCTGTCACGGCGTTAGCGATGGCTTGCATGATCATGGTCTTGCCGGCTTTTGCCGGCGAGACGATTAGGCCACGTTGGCCTTTGCCGATCGGTGCAACCAGGTCGATCACCCGAGTGGTCAGGTTGTCCCCAGTAGTCTCCAGACGCAGCCGGTCGGTCGGATACAGCGGCGTCAGTTTGGCAAACTCCGGTCGTTCCAACGCCTCGGCCGGCGGCCGTCCGTTGACCGAGTCGACCCGCACCAGCGCGTTGTACTTCTGGCGACCTGATTGCTCACCTTCACGCGGTTGGCGCACGGCGCCGACAATGGCATCGCCCTCTCGCAGCCCGCCCCGCCGCACTGCCGAAAGCGAAACGTAAACGTCCCCTGGACCTGGCAGATAGCCGGAGGTCCGGACAAAGGCATAGTTGTCCAGCACGTCCAAGATTCCCGCCACCGGCACCAGGACGTCGTCCTCGCGCACCTCGACATCTTCCATACCAGCCAAATCGCGCCCGCCGCCTTGGCCGCCTCGCGCCCCGCGGTTTTTCCGGTCGCGGTAGCGCTCGCGTTGGCGCCGCCGCCTCCCGCCCGGGCCGTCATCGTCCCGGCCTTGACCTGGCCTGCCGCCTTGGCCGGCAAACTGGCCGCCGGCTTCACCTTTGCCTGGCCCGCCCTGTTTGCCTTTGCCCTGTGCCGTCTCGCCCGTGCCCGCGGCATCGGACTTCTCTGGTGGACCAGCTGGGCGCCCTGCCCGCCGGCCCGCCGTCGCTGCCAAATCCGCTTTGACCTGGTCGATGGCCCTGGCGGTGCGCTCAGTTTTGTCGCCACGGCGATCGCTGGCAGGAGCCGGCTCTTGGCCGGGGCCGCTGGGCGAGGGTTCCTTGGCCTGGCCAGCTTCAGCCTCGTGGGAGTCTTGGCGTTGGGTCACCGCTGTGGCCGGCTTGGTGCCGCCCTTGCTCGACCCGGCTGGCTGACGGTGGGCTCCGATAGTGGCGATCAGATCCGCCTTGCGCATTCTGGATGTGCCTTTGATGCCCATCGAAGAGGCCATCGACTGAAGCTCAGCCAATTTGAGTGCGCCCAATGGAGCCTTCTGGTTACCTGTAATTGACACGAGGTTCCTTCCCTCGTTGAACGGGTTGGCACCCGCCAATAGATTAAGTTCGCGTCGGCGAACGAGGTGATCGTTTGTCTAATGCTGGCGTGCCCGGCCCAAACCTATCGATTCGGGAGTTATGGCCGCCGCCACCAGCGGCGTCAGCTATGTCAGCGTCGCACGCTGTGATGATGCTACCACCAATAGAGACAAACGCGTTACGCCGCTGCGCCAACGCCCAAAATGCCCGCCTCAGCTGGTGGTTGGGCCGTGAAGCAACTGAGTCAGGGAGGTTACCACTAGGTCGGCCCCGTTGGCTCTAAGTGCTGCCTCGCCAGTACCCCGGTCGACCCCCACCACCAGTCCGAAGCCTCCGGCCCGCGCTGCCGCCACCCCGGCGATGGCGTCTTCAACCACGGCACAGGCCAGTGGGTACAGGCCAAGGCGACGGGCTGCCCAGACAAAGGTGTCAGGTGCCGGTTTTCCGGCCAGTTCCTCTGCCGTGGCGACTTGCCCATCAACAATGACGTCAAAACGATCTAGTAGTTCGGCCGCCCGGAGCACCTGTTTAGCGTTGGCGGAACTTGAGACGATCGCAACTGGCTTGTTTTGCCTAGCCAGCGCGTCCAGCAAGTCGGTGGCACCTGGATACGGTGCTACCGGATCGGCCTGCAGGATGGCGTTGAAGGCTTGGTTCTTCGAGTTGCCCACGGCACAGATGGTGCCGTCTCCGGGCGGGTCGGTCGGGTCGCCGAAGGGCAGCGACAATTGGCGAGCCGCCAGCATATCCATGACGCCGGCAAACCGCGGTTTGCCGTCAATGTGAGCGAAGTAGTCGGCTTCGGCGTAGGCGGGTTCGACCAGGTGGGCCCGGAAAAAGGCCGTAAAGGTGGCGGCCCAAGCCCGGCGGTGCAGCTCGGCAGTTGGCGTCAGCACGCCATCGAGGTCAAAAAGGACACCGTCTGCGTCAGCCAGCATTGATCCACCTGGCTCCGCCGCGTGTTTCCCCATCAGGTCTCCTTTGCCGCCCATCCTGGTGGTTGGCGAACAATCTACTGCATTAGCCGTTAGGCCAGCGCCGCACCATTGCTCGGCTTTGCCAGGTCCGGTTAGCATGACACTGTTTGGGCCGCTGCCCGGGCGCCTGGCTGGAGGAAAGGAGACCGGTCGTGGGTATGGAGGTCATGTGCTTTGACCTGGAAGGGGTTCTGGTACCCGAAATCTGGATCAATGTGGCCCTAGAGACCGGTATTGATGAGCTCAAACTGACCACCCGAGATGTACCGGACTACGACGAACTAATGGCCTACCGGCTGCGTATCCTTGACCAGCACCAGCTGCGGATCGACGACATTAAGCAAGTCATTGCCCGCCTAAAGCCCCTCGACGGAGCCGTTGAGTTTCTGGCCTGGGTGCGGCGCAACTTTCAGGTCGTCATCCTGTCTGACACTTTCTACGACTTTGCCGAACCGCTAATCGCCCAGCTTGACCATCCAATGCTGTGTTGCCACAACCTCGAAATTGCCCCTGACGGGCGCATTACCAACTGGCTGATCCGGTTGCCGCGCCACAAAATGGAAACAGTCAAGGCGCTCAAAGCCCTCAATTTCACCGTCTTCGCTGCCGGCGATTCCTATAACGACACCGACATGCTGATCGAGGCCGATACCGGCTACCTCTTCACCCCGCCGCCAAACGTCATTGCCGAGTTCCCGCAGCTACCGGTGGTCAACACCTTTGAGGCGCTCAAGGCCGAGTTGATCCGAGCCTCGTCCAGGAAACTGACGGCCTAGCCGTCTACCAGCCCCAGGCGGCCACGCGGCCGCTGGTCAGTCCTCCAGATTCAAGGCCTGGGCAATCGAGACCACATCGCTTTGGATGCGTTGCGGCTGAACCTCGTTGCCATCGGCGTCCAACAAGGCCCAGTTCGGGTCCTTTAGACCGTGGCCGGTAACGGTAATGACAATTCGGGCCTCTGACGGCACCCGTCCTTCCTTGGCCAGGTTGAGCAGTCCAGCCACGCCGGCGGCACTAGCCGGTTCGACAAAGACGCCATGGCGTTGGGATAGCAGCCGGTGGGCCGCCAGAATCTCGGCATCCGTCACCGTTTCGATCAGGCCACCCGATTCATCCCGAGCTGCCACAGCCTGTTTCCAGGAGGCTGGATTGCCAATTCTAATGGCCGTGGCAATTGTCTCCGGCTGTGCCACCGGGTGGCCCAAGACAATTGGGGCGGCGCCGGCAGCCTGGAAACCCCACATTTGTGGGGTCTGACTGGCCGGACCGTTGGCGGCGTATTCGGTGTAGCCGGCCCAATAGGCGGTGATATTGCCCGCGTTACCGACAGGCAAGACGTGAATGTCTGGCGCGTCACCCAAAGCGTCGACCACCTCAAAGGCGGCGGTCTTCTGACCGGCAATGCGATATGGGTTGACGGAGTTGACCAACTCGACTGGGTAAGCCTCTGATAGCTTCAGAGCCGCCACCAGGCAGTCGTCGAAATTGCCGTCTACCTGGAGCAGCTTGCCACCATGCGCTACCGCCTGAGACAGCTTGCCCATGGCGATTTTGCCGTCTGGCACCAGCACGGCGCAGGTTAGCCCGGCCCGGCCGGCATAGGCTGCGGCTGAGGCTGAAGTGTTGCCGGTTGAGGCGCAGATAACCGCCTTGGTACCGGAGGCCAGGGCAGCTGATATGGCCACTGTCATGCCTCGGTCTTTGAACGAACCGGTTGGGTTCATGCCTTCATACTTCAGCCAGACCTGGGCACCGACCATTTGGCTGAGCACCGGCGCTGGGATACAGGGCGTACCGCCCTCGCCCAGCTCGACCACCGGGCCGCACGGCTCAAGAGGCAAGCGGTCGGCATACTCCGCGATCACCCCGCGCCAGATTCGCGCCACTTCATTCACCTTCCACTCGGATGACCGCCTCGACGGCGGCCACCACGTCGAGCCCGCTCAGATCCTCAACCGTCTGACGCAGGGCCCCTTCTGGCGCCTGGTGGGTCACCACGGTGAGATCGGCCGTCACGGGCGTCTCGCCGGCACCGGCCAACCGGGCCGTCTGCCGGACAGCTTCGATCGAAACCCCAGCCTTGGCCACTACGCCCGCCACCTGCGCCAGCACACCTGGTTGATCCAGTACTTCGAGCCGGATCTGGTAGCGGGTCAAAGCTTGGGTGGCGTCGAGAGTTGGCAGGTCAAGGTAGGCTGACTCGCCCGGCCCGCGACCGCCACTGGCTTTGTGTCTGATGGCCGAGACGATGTCCCCCACCACCGCGCTGGAAGTGGGCCGTCCACCGGCCCCGTGGCCGTAAAACATGAGCTCCCCGGCCGCCTGGGCCTCGACGTAAACGGCGTTAAAGGGGCCACGGACTGAGGCCAGCGGGTGAGCCAGATCAACCAGAGCCGGGTGGACGCGGGCGATGACGCCTTCGCCGCCGCCGGCCGCTTCGGAACGTTCGACTATGGCCAAAAGCTTAATGACGTGGCCAGTTGCCGCTGCGGCGGCAATATCGGCCTGGGAGAGGTGGGTGATGCCCTCGCGGTAGACATTTTCCAATCCGACCCGGGTGTGAAAGGCCAAGGAAGCCAGCAGGGAGGCTTTGGCGGCCGCATCAAAGCCCTCAATATCAGCCGTCGGGTCCGCCTCCGCGTAGCCGAGCTCTTGGGCCTGTTTCAGTGCCTGATCAAACGGCAGCTGGTCACGCGTCATCCGGTCCAGGATGTAGTTGGTTGTGCCGTTGACAATTCCCAAAACCCGGGTGATGGTGTCGCCGGCCAGAGACTCGCGAATAGGCCTAATGATGGGGATGGCACCGGCCACGGCCGCCTCATAAAACAGGTCAGCTCCACTGGCGGCAGAGGCCTGGTAGAGGGACGGGCCATCGGCCGCCAGCAGGGCCTTGTTGGCCGTTACAACCGAGGCGCCGGTGGCAAAGGCAGCCAGGATGGCACTTCGAGCCGGTTCAATTCCGCCCATAAGCTCCACCACCACATCGGCCTGTTTGGCCAACGCCACTGAGTCTTCGGTCAGCAGCTCTGGGTCCAAACCGGGCACCGGTGCCTGGCTGGCGATCTCTTTTGTCGCCACGCCGACCAGATCAAACTGCGCCCCGGCCCTGGCCACCAGGTCACTGCGTTGCTCAATCAGTAGCCTGATGACCTCGCTGCCGACAATGCCGCAGCCCAGAATGGCTAAACGGATTGGGGGCTCGGTTGGGTTCATTTTGGTCTCCTATTTGGCTGCGAGTCGAGCGGTACCTGGCGCACGCCCAAGGGTTAACCTTGCCACATGCCGGGCGGCTGCATCACCTCGCTTGACACGGCCACCGCGTCACCTAGCCGGTACCCCTTTGACAGTGGCCCCCGCCACAACATCCCTTGTAACACAGGCAGCGGCCCCGACAACCGCACCGGCGCCAATTGACCGTCCTTGCAACACCACGGCTCCGGCTCCGACCATGACCCCATCACCAATACTGACCTCGCCGGCCACTATGGCGCCTGGGTTGATCGCCGCAAAGTCACCTACACGAACGTCGTGGTTTAGCGACGAACGGATATTGAGGTCGACATAGTCGCCGACACGAACGTTGGTGGTGATGACAACACCTGCCCGCGCCATCAGCCCCAGACCCATCCGAAAATCAGGGCTAACTATGGCAGCGGGATGAATCAGCGAGCCGCAAGGCTCGAGCCCCTCTAGCCGGGCAACAACCCGGCGACGGGTCTGGGGAAAACCGAGTCCCAAGGCAAAGACGTCGCCCCAACCGGCCGCTAACCATTGATCAATGCTGCCAAGCAGGGGCACACCAAGTCTGTCTAGTCGTTGCCGGTTGGCGGGCGATGGGTAGTCATCAACCACTCCGACTACGCGATACCGGCCAGATGTCGCGCCGCTGACGGCCTCAATCAGGCCGATCGTCTCGCGCCCGTGCCCAGAGGCTCCGACCACGACCACATCAGTTGAGGTCATGACTCAACCCCAGTGAATTCCGGCATGGTGGCGTGTCCGCGGGCGGTGATCCCTTCCCTACGGACCAAGGCCCTGAAGGTCATCGCAATGATCCACAGATCCAATCGCCAACAGCGTTTCTCAACGTACTCGACATCCAGCCTCAACCGCTTGTCCCAACTCGCATCGTTCCGGCCCATCACTTGGGCCAGACCGGTCAGGCCGGGGCGAACCTCGTGCCGACGAGCCTGGACAGGTGAATAGCGCCCCAGGTATTGCATCAGAAGCGGCCTTGGTCCAACCAGGCTCATGTCTCCACGCAAGACATTCCAAAGCTCAGGCAGTTCGTCGAGTGAGGTTTCCCGCAGGAATCGTCCGGCCGGGGTCAGCCGGTCGGCGTCGTTCGATAGCTCCCCTGCCTTGTGTTTCATGGTGCGGAACTTGATCAGGCCAAACGGCTTGCAGTCTTTGCCTGGGCGCGTCTGCCTGAAGATGATAGGCCGGCCCAGATCTCGCCACACCACCAGAGCAACTACCCCTTGGATTGGGGCCGAGAGCAGTAGGACCAGCCCTGCCACAACTGCGTCGGCGGCCCGCTTGGTCTGATCGTATCGTTGGCGCCGAGCAGAGGCGCGACCGTGCCGAAGCCTGGTCACCGGTCCCCTCCCGCCCCCGGACCAGTCACGCTACCTGCGAAACGCTCAATCGCGTCACATACTTGATCGAATTGAACTGGCGTCAGCCCCGATCCGCTTGGCAGCGACAACCCTTGTTGGTAGAACGAATCCGCCGTTCCGTTCAGAAAGGCCAAAGCCCTGGCAAAGACCGGTTGACGGTGCATTGGCTGCCACATTCGCCGGGCCTCAATCGACTCCGCCTCTAGAGCCTGGCGCAGGTCCTCCGCCGCGAACCCTGCCTCGTTTGGATCGACTAACACCGTTGTCAGCCACCAGTTGTCATGGGTCTCATCGTCAATTGACCCTGATGGTTCGCCGAAGATCTCCACTCCCGGGATCCTGGAAAACAGGGCCTGGTAGGCCAGTCTGTGTTGGTGCCGGCGGGCCATCATTTGAGGTAAACGGGACAACTGGGCCCGGCCAAGTGCCGCTAAGACGTTTGACATTCGATAGTTGTAGCCGATCTCCTTGTGCTCGTACCAAGGCAGGGGTTGTCTCGCCTGATTCGACAGGTGCCGGGCTCTAGCGGCCAAGTCCGGGTTGTCGCTCAGCAGCGCACCGCCGCCGGAGGTTGTCACAATCTTGTTGCCGTTGAACGACAAAACAGCCATCGTTCCGTGTGAGGCGGCCGGTTGACCCAACCGAACCGCACCTAACGACTCGGCCGCATCAGACAGGATTGGGATGTCGAAGGCGGCGGCCACCGCACTGATTCGTTCCTGCGCCGCGATCTTCCCAAGGAGATCAACCGGGATGATCGCCTTTGGCAAATCACCGTCTCGCTCCAGCTGCTCAAGGGCTGCCCGCAACAAATCCGGGTCCATGTTGCCCGTCGAGTCGCAGTCGACAAACACCCCCCTGGCCTGAACATAGTCGATGGCAAAGGCTGTGGCTGCGAAGGTCAGCGTGCTGGTCACCACGACATCCCCAGGTTCGACGCCCAGCAGCAGGAGGCCCAAATGCAGGGCCGCAGTCCCCGAGGACAGAGCCACTGTCTGGCCCCGCTGGCTAAACTCGGCCAGCTCGGCCTCAAAGGCGTCAACCTCCGGGCCAAGCGGCGCGATCCAGCCGGAATCCACTGCCCTGACGACAGCTTCGCGTTCAGCTGCCCCAACGTCAGGTGGGGATAAGTAGATCCGGTCCTGTCTCAGGGGCACAACCACAAAACTAGTGCCAGGCTTCGATCAATCACAGCCCAAAACCGATGTTTTGGGCCGCTGGGCCAAATCCGCACATCTGGCTAGGCGTCTTGGTCTAGGGCTAGCAGGTCATCAATGGTCTCGCGGCGCAGCAAGGTTTGCAGTTGGCCGTCTTTGACCGCCACCACTGGTGGGCGGCCGGCCTGGTTGTAGTTAGACGCCAGCGACCGGCAATACGCCCCGGTCACCGGCACGGCTACCAGGTCACCGACGGTGACATCGGCCGGCATGTATTCATCCTTGACCAGGATGTCGCCAGATTCGCAGTGCTTGCCCACAATGCGGGCCAAGCGCGGGCCGGCCGGGGACCGCCTTGAGGCCAAAGTGGCGGAATAGTCCGCCCCGTACAGCGCCGTCCTGACGTTGTCGCTCATGCCGCCGTCAACTGCCACATAAAGCCGCGACAGGCCGCCATCAAGGGTGACGTCCTTGACCACGCCAACTGTGTACAGGCTTATGCCCGATGGCGCGGCGATGGCTCGGCCGGGTTCGACACTGACGCGGGGCAGCGGCAAGTCGTAATCCCGGCAGGCCCGCTCAACTTGCTGGGCCATGGCTTGGGCGATGTCGCCAGGCGGCAGCGGGTCGTGGCCGCAGGTATAAGCCACGCCAAAACCGCCGCCTAATCCCAGCTCGCTCCAGCTGTGGCCAAGGTCGCGTTTGACCCGGGCGGCAAAGGCAGCAAAACGGCCAATCGTCAGGGCATAGGCCTCGGTGTCAAAGATCTGCGAGCCGATGTGGCTGTGCACACCAAGCAGTTCCAGTTCGGGGCGAAGCAGCACCCGTCGAGCCGCCTCGAAGGCAGTACCGTCTGCCAAGGCCAGGCCAAACTTCTGGTCTTCATGCGAGGTGGCGATGTACTCGTGGGTATGGGCCTCAACCCCGACCGAACAGCGCAACATGACCGGCGCTTTGACGCCCAGGCGGGCCGCGATGGCTCCGACCTGGTCGACCTCGTGCAGCGAATCGAGCACGACCCGGCCCACACCCTGACTTAGTGCTACCTCAATGGCGTGGTCAGTTTTGACATTTCCGTGGAAAGTGATCCGCTTGGCGTCAATCCCGCCCAGGCGGGCGATTTGCCACTCTCCTTCCGAGCAGACATCAATGTTCAGGCCGTCTTGGGCGACCCAGCAGGCAATGCCGACGGTCAGCAAGGCCTTACCGGCATATGACACCTCGGCCCCGGCTAGGGACGCGAAGGCCTGGTCGAAAGCTTGGACAAAGCTCTTGGCCCGGGTCCTGAAATCAGCCTCGTCGATGACGTAGACCGGCGTGCCAACCTGGGCCGCAATTGCGGTGACAGCCAGGCCACCAATATGCATCAAACCTTCGGTGTCCTTGACCACAGTCGAAGGCCAGATCGGCTGGAGAAGGTCGTTTACGTCATCGGGCAAGGGCAACCAAGCCGGCGCCCTAACCTGGGCGTGCAGCGCTCCGGCCTCATGGCTGGCCATCTTCTACATCCTCTCTGGGGCACTGACCCCAAGCAGTTCAAGACCGCCGGCCAAGACTTGCCCGGTGGCGTCGTTCAGGTACAGACGAGCCCGGTGAACCGCTTCGATCTCTTGGCCCGCCAGCGGGATTACCCGGCACTGGTCGTACCACTTGTGGTAGGCGGCAGCCAGTTGTTCTAGATAGCGGGCCACCCGATGGGCTTCGCGCAGCTCGGCTGCCTGGGCCAGCACTCGGGGGAAATCAGCCAGCAGGGTCAGCAACACGGCCTCGCTTTGATGGGCCAGACAGGCCGGTTCAAAGCCGTGACGCTCAACACCGGCCTGGCTGGCATTGGCCGCGACCGAACAGGTCCGGGCGTGGGCGTACTGAACGTAGTAGACCGGGTTGTCGTTGGAGCGTTTGCGCCACAAGGCCAGATCAATTTCCAGTGGCGAGTCAACCGAAGACCGCACCAGGACGTACCTGGCCGCATCCACCCCAATGGCATCAACCAGATCCTCCATTGTGACGACGTTGCCAGCCCGCTTCGACATCCGGACCACCTGGCCGTTTTCGAGCAGGAAGACCAGCTGGCCTATCAGAACCTCAACCTTGTCTGGGTCATCGCCCAGCGCCGCGGCAGCGGCTTTAAGCCGGGCGATGTAGCCATGGTGGTCGGCACCGAGCAGGTAGATGGCGTGGTCGGCGCCGCGGTCGCGTTTGTCCTTGAAGTAGGCGATATCTGCTGCCACGTAAGCCGGCGCGCCATCGGACCGGATAACCACCCGGTCCTTGTCATCACCAAAGGCGGTTGATCGCAACCACCAGGCGCCATCACTGAGGTAGAGGTTGCCGGCTTGCTTGAGCTGCTCCAAAGCTTGATCGACGGCGCCTGATCGGTGCAAATCGTGTTCGTGGAAGTAGACGTCAAAGTCGACCCCGAATTGGTGCAGTGACTGCTTGATTTGCGCGAACATCAACTGACAGCCGGTTGTCCTGAAGATCTCTGTTGCTTCAGCGTCCGGCAGCTTGGCCGCATCGGGATGGTGGGCCTCGACTTGACGGGCGATCTGGCTGATGTAGTCGCCGGCGTAGCCGTCTTCTGGCAGCGGCCGACCCCTGGCGGCGCAAAGCAGCGAAGCCGCGAACCGGTCGATTTGGCTGCCGTGGTCGTTGAAGTAGTATTCCCGCACCACACGGGCACCTTGTGCCTCGATTACCCGGGCCAGCGAGTCACCGACCGCCGCCCAGCGGGCGCCAGCCAGGTGAATTGGCCCGGTCGGATTGGCCGAGACGAACTCGACGTTGAAGGTCTGCCCACGCCAAGCGGTGCTGTGACCAAAACTGCGGCCCTGATCAACGATTTGTTGGGCCAAGGCCCCGGCAGCCGATTTGGCCAAGGTCAGGTTGATGAAACCCGGGCCGGCGACTTCTGCTGCCTCGATACCGTCGATGTGGGCAATGCGTTGCACCAGGATTTCGGCCAGCTGGCGGGGTGCTAGCCCGGCCTTGGAACCCAGTTGCATGGCGACGTTGGTGGCCCAATCGCCGTGCCCTGACTGGCGCGGGCGTTCGACATGTACCCGCTGCGGAATCAGGTTTTGGTCCAGGGTGACTTGGCCGTCTGCCACAGCCTGGCGTACGGCCTGAGCCAACTCGATCGATAACTCCTCTGGTGTCACCCGGCCATGCTAGGGCATGGACGCACTGGCTCAGCGACCTGGTTCAGTTCGGCCTTGTGCCAGGATTGGAGGATCGCCGCGGGCACTGGACAGGAGGAAGTCGATAATGCCGGACGCAGCCTCTCCTGAGCATAGGGTTGGCCTGATCGACCAGGTGGCCGCCCGCATGCGCGCCCAAATTGTTTCTGGCGCCTGGCCGGTTGGTTCACGCATCCCAACGGAGCCGGAGCTGGTCCACCTGTCCGGGGTGGGTCGTAATACCATCCGCGAAGCCGTCCAGTCATTAGTCCACGCCGGCTTGCTGGAGCGGCGCCAAGGTTCGGGCACCTACGTCATTAGTACTTCCGAACTGCCTACAGCCATAAACCGCCATATCGCCGGTGCTCGCCAGCGCGATGTGCTCGAGGTTCGCCAAGCCCTTGAAATGATCGCTGCGGCGCTGGCCGCCAGCCGCCGCACCTCAAGCCAACTCGAACAGGCCCGTCAGCTCCTGGGCCAGCGGGCCGCGGCCGTTGTAAACGGGGACCTTGAGGCCATGGTCGAAACCGACCTGTCCTTGCACCTGCACATCGCCGACATGGCTCACAACGAAGTCCTAGCTGAGCTGTACGGCTCAGTCTTGGACGCCGTCAAGGCCAATGTCCGCTTCAACTTCCAGCACCAGGACGAGGACGGGCCTTTCCACGAGAAGCTGGTCGAGGCCATTGCCAAACGCGACACCGACGCCGCCGCACGGCGAACCCAGCACTACCTTCAGACCTTTATCGACGTGCTGCCAGAGGCCTAGCCGGCGGCGCCCAGTGCCCATCAAGGCGCTGCTAGGCTTACGTCTCGTCCAGGCCCCTGTAGCTCAGTGGATAGAGCGTCCGCCTCCGGAGCGGAAGGCCGAAGGTTCGAATCCTTTCGGGGGCGCCATGTGATGTCTCGGGACATAGGAAACCGGTGAACCCACGAAACGTGGGTTCGCCGCGTTTTTGTCTAGCCTTGTGGTTGATAGTTCCTGGTGGGATCGAGTACTAGTTGACGGAGTATTTCTC
>Ga0123356_10004748_pt1 | contig 14002 bp, 10 predicted proteins | sample TergutEmb28metaG_2_FD_92546 | JGI IMG/M metagenome (GOLD analysis project Ga0123356, IMG submission 92546) | Embiratermes neotenicus P3 segment gut microbial communities from Petit-Saut dam, French Guiana - Emb289 P3 | ecosystem: Host-associated > Arthropoda: Insects > Digestive system > Gut ...
AGGCGCGGCGATGGTAGGGGCGGGTTTCAAACCCGCCCGATGGTGCCGTCCACATGGTTTCCCTGGGCAGCCATGCCGCACCACATGGTTTCGCAATTGGCTCCAGAGCAAGATGTAGCTTTTTCGAGCGCATAGCATGAGCCAACTGTAATACTCCAGCACACATATGTATTCAGGCGGAGCAGACACTCATCAACAGCGAAAAGGTCGCCGAACCAAGCCAACGAAAACGTCTCAACTCTTATGCCGCGCAAGCGTCCTGGCAAACGCTCCGTCGCTTCGCACGCACGCCCTTACGAACTATGCGGATCGATTGTTCTGGGTTGCGCGGGTTTTTGCGGTTTTTGCGGTTTTTGCGGTTTTTGCGGTGTTGTGCGGTTTGTGCGGGCGAATGATGATTCGCCCTTACGAACTATGCGGATCGGTTGTGCTGTGTTGTGCTGGGTTGTGCGGTGTTGTGCGGTGTTGTGCGGTGTTTTGCGGTGTTTTGCGGTGTTTTGCGGTGTTGTACGGTGTTGTGCGGTTTGTGCGGGCGAATGATGATTCGCCCTTACGAACTGTGCGGATGGGGTGTGCGGGCGAATGCAATTCGCCCCCACGAGTATCGCGCAATGTATGCACGCAATTCATTGCGTGCCGATCCGGATTGTCATGCAAAGAATATCGGCAAATCCCGTTGTGGCGGGCAGTTTCAGTCACGGCTGCTTCCTGACAGAACCCCTCGGTTTCCTTATCCTGCAATCCGGAATCCGCAATCCGCATTCTGCAATCCGCATTCTGCATTTCTGCATTGTCACTTAACCACGGTCATTCCTTCCACCGCACCAAAACCCTACGCAAACGATCCTCGCCATCAGTCCCCTGATCAGCGAAATACACAGCACTCCCCGAAGCGACAGGCGCAACACCCGCTGCCGATCGCCCACTCGCACGAGCTATCGCGCTTCTCTGCACTCGCGGACCCGATGGGAACCAGGAAAAACCAACAATATCCGCATAATCCGTCCGAGGCACCACCATCGCACCGCGACACTCACCCTGCTCGCAGCTCATGCCCATAGATCCAGGAGCCGGTCCACTCGCATGGATCTCAACCATTCCCTGCAACCGCAACGAACCCAAATCAAGACGCGCTGCCCTCGCGAAACCATGACCAGTCTCATCAGCACCTGGCATAGGTTGCGTCAGCCAACCAAGCACAACATCCCCACCAGATTTGGATAACTGCACCCATTTCGTGTGGTGCTCCGAAGCGCTCAACCTCGATTCAAGCCCAATTCGCTCCAACGTCGATCCATTGAGCCTCTGAACGTATGGATTAGCCAAACCATGAGCAGCATCATCCCGCGAATCCGCATATGCCACCAGAATATCATCCCCAACTACCAACAAGGACACAGATGAAGCATCGCCCGCAGCCGTAGTAATTCGCTTTTCCGGCCCGGTCTTCACAAGCATTGGCCCAACTCGCACCACATACACCTCACCATTTCCATCCCGCCAATCAACCCAGCCCACAACCCAACCGTCGCGATACGGCGCAATTGCAACATCCGCCGCCTCGCCCCTCGTTTGCGTGATCACTCGCTGCGCCTTGGTTTTTCCGTCCGCACCGACCCGAGTCACGAAAACCTGCGGGCTGCCGTTGTCTTTCGCTACCCATGCCACGCAAACCTCGTCGGAACTCGGGTGTGGTGCCATTCCTACTCCGCCCGGGGTTAGCGCTCTTACGGAAATGACAGTTGGTTTTCCGGCCGGAAGTCCGGATTCGTCCAGACGTTGCACGCCGAGAAGTGCTGCAGTTGGTTTGGTCGGGTCACCCGGCGCGTTCTTAGGTGCTGGCTTGGGTTTTCTGCCCAATTCTTCCGAAAAATCCGTGATCCATGCAATAGCTGTCGTGGATCCTACGGTGGTTGCCGCAAAAGCGGAAATTGGATCGTCGGAATTGAACACAGTTCGGTTCGATACAGCCGATGGAACGGTTGCGCTTTGCACCTGCGCAACTGGAGTTCCGGATGGAGGCGTGTTTTTTCGGAGTTTCACGGCGGCAACAAGCGCAGGGTCAGTACTTCCCACGGCCATTGCCAGGCAATTCGTAGATGTGCATCCCGGCGACCACATCATCATGGGGGGCTCCCGTCTGAGAGCGTCGACAATCACCGGGCCCGCACCCGATACGGACATATTCGTGGATAACCTCACATACCACGGGATTTGTGTACACTGGCCCTCACGCGGGCAAACCGGCGCTCCGGTCAGCAAAGCGAAACCGTCGGGAGTGGCGATGAAATCTCCGTTCGGGGCCCCGACAGACGAAAAATTCAGCTTGGCTCTTTCACTGGATGCAACTGCATCTGAACTGAGCGTGGTCAGCATGAGTTCACGGTTTTCCTGGTTCGAAGCACCGTGTTGTTCATAGACTAGGAGAGCCAGGTTGGGTTTTTCTCGCGACGGTTCGACTAGGGCAACCAAATGTTGGTCGCCGAGGGGTGGAAGCGGGGATCGCGTTGTGACTGTGGTTTTTCCCTGGAAATTAGTGGCGGCTGCTTGAATTTGTAGGTCCTCGCCAACTTTTCCGGTCCATGCCAGCAGCAATCCCCGTTGGGTGGCCACAATTCCCACGTCAAATCTAGCCGTTCCCGGCTCCGATACGGCAATTGGCGGGCTTTTGGCCTTTCCAGCGCGGTCGAGAATCAACAGCTTCACCGTCCCAAGAGTTGAGTCAACATTTGGTGTAGAAGTTGCGTCAACATTTGAAGCGACAACCAAAGCAACAGCAGTCCCACCACTAAACGTTGCCAATTCCCACGCCATAACCCCATCCACCAACAACTCCGAATGCCCCACCACCTCCCCCTTCGACCCAATCCCCAACCGCCGCAATTCTCCACCATTCCCACCCTGCTCCACCCACAACAAAGTAACACCACCCGCAGACTCCACAGCATCCGCCCACCAAATACTCCCGTGACCCTGCGCCAAACTGGTTGGCGCACCATAAACCGAACCATCACCGCCAACCAAAACACCCTCCAACACACCAGCACCCCTAACCTGACGAACCCACATCAACATATAATTCCCACCAACAGCACGAACCACAGCAAACGGAACCGACTCCGGAGCAGGCCCAATATCATAAGGACTATGAACCGGAGAACCCGAACCATCAAGAGCCTGAACAATCCAACGTCGACCACCCTCCCGAGGCGGGGCATACAGCGCCATCGCCCCCTGACCAAATCCAACGTACGGACCCAACGTCCCAGCCGGAACCGATGCCACCAGCGTCGCCAAACCGTCAGCAGAGGAAGACTTCGCAGCACGCCCTTCCCTCGACGATGGAGTCGCAGTCGGCGCAGCAGCCGACCCTCCGCAGCCGACAAGCGCGCAGAGTCCTATGGCAGAGAGAACCACGGCACCAAAAAAACCGGGGAATCGAAATATATTCATGAAATATGGACCGAACAGGCTATCGAGCAGGCAACACCCAGAATGGTGGAATTATTCGATGTCGTTAATAAACGGATGGGCTGCAGACACATAACACACTAATTCGAACCGCAACTCACAATTCCTGCACAACTCACAATTCTTAACCCATAATGCGAGCCGCGCCCGCGCTGGATTCGGCATTCCCACGTTGCGATCCGACGCAAATCCTTCAAGACTACTACCTATGTCCACCGCTAGAGTCTACCTGGCCCCCGGCCTATTCGGCTTCTCCACCCTCGGCTCCTACCACTATTTCTGTCACGTCGAAGCCGGCATCAAACAACGTTTCGAAGCTCACGGTCGGGATATCGACGTGCATCTTGTCGATGTACATCCTACGGCTTCGATTCGTCGACGCGCCCGGAAGTTTGTCGACATGATAGACCGAACCTACGACGGTTCTGGACCTATCCACCTTGTTGGTCACTCGACTGGCGGCCTTGACGCGAGACTGGTGGCGTCGCCGACGATGAATGTAAGCGGGTTTACTCAGTTGCCCGCGTGGGCTTGTGAGATCAGGTCGGTGACCTCGATGAATGCGCCGCACTTTGGGACGCCGCTTGCCAGTTTTTTCGCGACGTTATCTGGGCAACGGTTGCTGTACGCACTTTCTGCGATGACGATTGCTGTTCTCAAGCTTGGTCGTCCGCCGCTTGCTCTCACATCCACTCTCATCGCGGCGTTTTCCGGGATCGAGAAAGCTGTTGGCATTCAGCTTCGCCTGATCGACAGCTTGACCGAGGACCTTGTGAAGTTGCTCGACAGTGCAACCGCCGAGGAAACTGCCCAATTCCTTCGATTGATTCGCGAGGATCAGGGCGCTGTCATCCAACTATCACCCGAATCCATGGACCTGTTTCAAGCGGGCGTCGAAGACAACGAACGCGTCCACTATCAATGCGTTGTGTCATACGTGCCAAGCCCAGGAGTCATCCAGTGGGCAAAATTCGCCCTCACTCCATGGGCATCGGTGACCCTACCAGTCTTCGCAACTTTGCAGAGGCTGACCTCCCTCGAGCATTCTCGTTACCCATGCGCGCCTATCGCCAACGAATCCAGCGCCGTAAACGAAGCTGATGACAAACTGATCGCAGCTTATTCGGAGCTGCCGAAGCCGCTGGCCAACGACGGTGTTGTTCCTGTGAGATCGCAGGTGTGGGGCGACATTGTGTGGGCTGGAAAAGGGGACCACCTGGATCTTGTCGGCCATTTCCGTGACCACGAACACCAGTCGAGCGACCATGTGGACTGGCTCTGTTCAGGTTCCGGTTTCGATTCGGCGAGGTTCAATTCCATGCTCGACGCCGTCGTTGACGGAATGCTCCAATCGGAACAGGGCTAGTCTCGACAGGACTTGGTCCACCCCCAAGCTAACACACCTCCCAATCCACCATGCTTCGTGTGTTGTTCATTAACGGAAGACTCCAAATCAATGCCTCGAACGATCCGATATTTGCTGTGGGCAATGATCTTCGTGCTTTGCATAGCGCAAAGTCGCGAAGTTTCTGCCCAGGTTGCTGACAAAACTGACGATGCACCCAAGCCTGCTGGTCGCGACACGGTTGGAGGCAGCAGCAAGGGCAAACCAGCGGATCGATACACGATTTCCGTCATCACCATGAGCCCTGGCGACCCGGTGTTTTTCCGGTTTGGTCACAACGCGATCCTTGTTCGCGATTCTGTTCGCGGGACTCACAAGGTCTATAACTGGGGGACATTCTCGTTCGACGAGCCGGGGTTGGTGGCCAAGTTTCTCCAGGGCAGGTTGACCTACTGGTTGTCGGTGCCGCCCCTCTTGTCGACGTTGCAGCATTACGACTCTGAACACAGGTGGGTAGTTGAGCAAGAGCTGGCGGTGACTTCTCAGCAGGCTCGACGTCTTGTTCAGATGCTGGATGATAACGCGAAACCAGAGAATCGTCGGTATCGGTACCATTACTACCGGGACAATTGTTCGACGCGTGTTCGGGATGCGGTTGATGATGTTCTTGATGGGAAGCTTCGGGCTGTGTCGGAGGGTCCGGCGAGGCTGACTTATCGTGGTCAAACATCCAGGTTGGTGGCGGATGTTTGGTGGGGGTATGCGTTTTTGAATTTGGCGATGGGAAGCTACATAGATGTGCCCGTCACCGAGTGGGAAGAGATGTTTGTGCCCGAGCGTGTCCAGGAACAGCTTCGCAAAGTGCAGGTAGAGGATGCGTCGGGGAACATGGTTGCGTTGGTCAGAAGCGAGAGGATGTTGGTGTCAGCACCGAACAGGGCGGCACCGCCGCATGATCCGCCGAATCGGGTTCTGCCGCATGCGTTGGTCGGTGCGTTGGTGGGGGCGCTATTGGGTTGGTTGGGGTATCGGCTGGTCAGTCATCGCGACGTTGACGGTGGCGGTGGGGGTAAGGTGAAGATACCGTTGGGCAGGAGGCTTGCGTTGGGAATTCCGCTGGGTGCGCTGACCATCCTCACTGGTTTTTTGGGGTTGTTGTTTGTGTTTTTCTGGACGTTGACTGATCACGAGGTTGCGTACCACAACGAGAACTTGCTCCAGACCAGCCCGCTTACCGCGGCATTTCCTGTGATTGCGGTTGGGATAATGATGGGACGATTGTGGGCAATTCGCGCTTATCGGTGGGTGGCGTACGCGGTGGCGGTGTTGTCGGTGCTTGGGCTTTTGCTGAAAATTTTACCTTGGTTCGACCAAGTAAATGGAGACTCCATCGCTCTGTGCATGCCAGTTTGGCTCGGGATCGCAGCGGGACCGCTTGCACATGAGATTCTGACGAGACGTCGATTGCAGCCTTGAGAAGTCGCAGTCCTAGGGTGTGCAAACCTGCTCTTCGATGGCCACGCGACGAAGGAATCGTCGAACGGCACCGGCGAAGTATGTTCCGTATTCGATTGAGCCTGCGTGGCTAGCGTAGGAGAGTTGTTCGAATCTGGCTTGTGGGAGTTTGTCAGCGAACCTGCGGACATCCTGGGCGTTGATCAGGAGGTCACCGTCGGCGGCGAGCATGTAGACTGGTTGGGATATTTTCAGGAATGTCTCGGTGGCGTCGTGGTCAAGGATTCCGCCGGCGCATCGGAGGTATGCGTCGAGGGGAATTGATGTGGCGTAGTGGAGGAAGTCGTCGAAGTCTTTCCTCGGGCAGTCTCGTGCGAGGAATCCGAGGTTTTTGGCTAGTTCGAAGGTGAGTTTGGATCTAATTGCGTAGTTGGTGGCTGGTTGGATTGCTCGAAGTACGGGGCCGCCGTGTGTTCCGATGCGTTCTGCAAGCCATGCGGCCTTTGATCGCAGGACGAGGGTTCGGTGCATGGGGTTTCTTGGGACGCCGAGCATGAAGACGAAAGCTTTCGCGCGGGATGGCGCGGTGCGGAACCACTCGATTGTGACTTGGACCCCCATTGAGAACCCAATCATGAAGGGTTGTTGTTCTGGGGCAACGAGAGCATCGAGAACTCGAGCGAGGTCGCTGGCGTGTTCCGCGATGGAGTAACCGCCGTCGGGCGGCGCGAGGTCGCTGTTTCCGTGGCTGCGGTAGTCCCAGTATACGACGCGGTGGTCTCGGGAGAGTTCGTCGGCGATCGATTGCATAAACACTGGGCCGCATCCGATGCCCGAGGTGAGTACGACCGTGCGGTCGTTGTCGTGGCCTAGGATTTTGCAGGCGAGTCGATTTCCGCCTGGTGCTGCGACGAATACCTCTTCTGCTTGTTGCAGTGACACTGTGTTCCTTAGACTGTGTTCCTTAAATACACTTGGTGACGTTGCTTACTGGTAAAACCAAGCGGGTTTGCATAATCCTACAGCGTCTCAGCAGGCAACTTTCGGGTGTACTTTTCAAACAGGCTCACAGGGTAGTCAGCAAATTCACAGCGTATTCGCAGATTTGTAGAGCAACTATTCGCAGGACATCACAGCAGCGGTGGTTGAGCCATCTGCACGGATATTGAATTGAAATTCCGCAGAGCAGAAGGTGGATTCGGAGCTTGGCACAGCATCGACTACCAGGTTTTTGGTGACGTCCAACTCAGAACCTTCACCAGCGTTTGTGAATCCACGCATGGAAAACACATATCTCCCCACAGTCAGCGGCCATGTTTCCAAGCAAGAGCATTTCGAGGACTCGTTGCATGTGTTGACGGCGTAATGCATGGGGATCCACTCGAAACTGAATGATTCTCCGGCTGGCACGACGCGAGCCATATGATTCGCGGGGCAAGATGAGCACATGCATTCGCTTCCGCATTGCGGGAGGCAGGATTGATGGGCGACAAGTGCAGAATCGTCGCGGGTGACGGTGAACTCTGGGTATTCGCCAAGCCACGGCACGAAGATTTGGTCGTCGAGGGAGTTCACAAACAGGATCGAAACGGATTCCACCGCACCAACTCCCACCTCGGGCTTATCAAATCCCCCTTCATCGTTGCCGCACCCCGCTGCTGTGCCGATGGCGGTCAGAAGGACGGTTGAAAGACAACAACGGCGAAAAATTGTCCAGTTTTGCGGGATCATAAGCTAATCCGAATTGTAGCCCAAATTGTAGCAAGTAACGCGATATTACGAGGGTGGATCCTCCGAAGATCGAGATGACCGAGATGATTCGGCCGACGGTGCAGGATCCTCACCGAGCAGGGCAGGGTCCGCTTCGAGTACGGCGGTACGGAATGGATCGTTGCCGACCTCGTTTGATGAAGCAGCCCGCCACAAGAACGCAAACCCCGCAGCGACCATTGCAATGGAACCCCACTGCGCTGGCGTGAGGTAGAGATATCTAGGATCGGCACCATGCACTTGGCCAATTCCAGCTCGTAGAAAGTCCAAGCAGTATCGCACCGGGGCATAAACAAGCATGGTCAAACCGAGGAAAAACCCAGGAGGCCGCGGTTTTCGGGCGAGGGTCAGGCAAACAACCGCGACAATTGCGGCAAAAACCATCTCGAGCATTCCAAGATCGAGACGTCCACCGTCTTTGAACGCCACCGCAAACCACATATCAGACCTAATCCCAGGATGGTCGTGAACAACAGCACATCCCATGCGTCCGAAAGTCCACCCAACAGGGAAAGCGGCGGCCATTATGTCGACGAATGGCAGTACATTTTTTACGCTAAACCACCATTTGAAGACGAACACGCCGATGAGAGCACCAGCGAATCCACCGAAGCTTGATAGGCCGTCCCAAAGTCGCAGCAAAGTGAGAGGATCGGCGCGCACTCGCCAGGGATTGTACATGAGTGCATCGAGGACATGTCCGAAAACGAAGGCGCAGACTAGTACCCAGTATTGGAATTTGGATGTGGCGATTTTCGGCATTCCGCGTGCTTGGCCGAGTCTGCCAGTGATGATGATGCCAGCGAAAACACCGATAGCGACCAGGGTGCCGAAAGGTTTTAATGTCCAGGGTCCGATATCGGTGGTGTGTCCCAGGATGTTGAACTTGACAGCTTCTGGCAGGATTGAGAATTCTGGCAGGATGGATTCTGGAATTAGCGGTCTGGACACGGCGGCGTATTTTAGTCGAGGTTTGCGGAAGAGTACAGATAATTTTCGTGGTGGGGTTCCTGGACACAGGTAATGCAATGACCGACCGAGACTGGTCTCAGAGGATCGACCCGCACCGGGTATTTGAACTTGCGCCCCCCAAACCAAACATGATACACCAAAACAACCCAAACCCCGCGAGACTGCCCACCCGTGCCACCCATCCAAAAACACCGATTCGCCCGCTATCAATTCGCCTACGCCGTATCCTGTCTACTGGCCAGCACCCCGCTAGCATGCGGACCAGCGAAAACCGCAAACACACCGACCCCCGTACAATCCACAGAATCCGCCCCGCGCGAAGACGCACCAGCAATCGCCAAGTCCCCAGAACTAGCCGACCTCGAACGACTCTTGACCGAACAATGGGGATGGCGCAACGACAAACAAGACGTGTTTCACTTTCCGCTACCCGACTGGAACAAATGGAAACGCGTACGCTACTGGGGAATGCCAGCATTCGTAGGATTCCGATACGACGACTCCCACCGCGTCGTCTCCGGCCTATGGCTGCGCAAACTGCGCTCCGATGACCCCGAAGACCCCAACGTCTGCTTCGACAGAATGAACGAATGGAGCAAGCCTGCAGCAAAAGCCTATCAAACAAAACTCACTTTCGGACCCCGAACCACCGCATCATGGAAATACAAAGACGATGTACTGGTTCAATCGATCGACGCGGAGATTACCTCCCTATTCGCGCGCAGAGTCTATCGAGCAGTGATCGGTATTTCGTTCGGATGGCCGCGAGTTTGTGTTATGTATGGATACGCTTTTCGGGATCTTGAGATCGACGGGGACAACACTGCCTCACGAGTCCGCGATCGATTCGCGGCCGAGGCGTATTCCAGGTTGACGGTAAAGGATCCGCAGCGACCGCCTGATGGTATCGAGGAGCTTCCAATAATGCGTGGCGATTAGGTGAGTAATCGCCCCATCCCGGCAGTTAGCAATTGAGCAAGGGCGAATCATCATTCGCCCGCCCACACCGCCCACACCGCCCACACCGCCCACGCCCGCCCACGCCCGCCCACTCCGCTCACGCCCGCACCCCTGCACACCCGCACCCCTGCACACCATCCCCATAGTCTTTAAGTTGGTAAGGCCGAATCATCATTCGCCCGCCCACTCCGCCCCACATCATCATAGTCATGCGGTAACGAACCCGTGTGGACCTATCAGCCCCAATCCACCTCTGGCAATCTCGCAACAATTCCGACAGTCTCAACACTCACCGCAATAACCGACAAAAGCAAATCCAAAATATACCGCGGATTGCCCAACTCCAAACCCCAAAGATTGGCATCATTCACGATCCCACTCTCTTTGTGAACGCTCACACAATAACGCTCCATAACCCACTCTATCGGCGATTTGCTATTTACAACATAATCGTATGCCAAAAGCGGAATCCCCGAAACCCGGATATGCGGATTGTAGGCAATTGCATCCTTTTTGCCCTTCGAACTGAATGACATCTTATCGACAATCAGTTGTTCGGGGGCGAATGTTGCCCCTGATGGACGCATTCCATTGACCATAACTCCTTCAGGGGCTGGTCGACTCTCGTAGTTAATGTGAAGATCAGCCAGATCGCGGCCAGCTTGCGAAAATGCCCAGAAATCTGCTGGGTTATCCAGCAATGGCAGACGCGGAAGCCTCTTATTCAGATCTGCCGCAAATGCAATTCTGTAGCTAGGAGAGTGTAGAATGCCATATACATAAAAGAAGATGTCTTCCTTTGTCACGTCAGGACCATAGCGCAGCTTCGACTCTGCGTGAGCAAAATCAGTGATTGCGTCGCGACGGGAGTAACCCTGGTCACCCTCGCCGAACATGATGACTTGAGCAATCTCGGACCGAGCCGACTCGTACCAACACAACGGAAAGCACTGGCCATTAGCATGGAAATGTAGGTTCGGCACCGAATCTGTGATCAATGCCGAAAACTCTTTGAGTATGCCTGTGCCCGAAACAGATATCAAATAGTTTTTCGTATTGTTATCCGGGAACAGCCGAGGCAACTGGTACCGCTCTTGGTTTAGGGCATCGTCGAAATAAGTCCGCTCCTTGCAAAAAGGCCGATAGGAAGCAGTTCTGTACTCTTTTACATTCTCAGACATTCTCGATTTCCGCCTAAACTGATTTTGCCAGTCGCGCGTCCATGTACCCCTAGTCGAGTCGTAGTCTGGCTCTGTAATTCTCCCGTCAATCTTCAGATCGAGCTGCTGATTGTAATACTCAATGGTGGTTTGAACATTTTCAATCAATCCGACGGATGAGAAGTTGTGTACCCAAGCATCGCGGCCGGTTGCCGTACCCATAGAGTGAACGGAAAACAGCGACTGTGCTTGATGATCGTACTTGGTGGGCGAGCCTAACGGGATGAACTGACCAAATCGTTCGCTCCTGGCATTGATCCAGTCACCAAACTGATTTGGACTAATCGGCCGCATTTTCGGCTTCAGATTGCCGATGCTCCGCTCGGACTCGATGATTCGCAGTTTATCCTCGCGAGACAAATGGTCGCCAATATCGGTGTATAGAATTTCCGCCCGATTCGAATTGCCTTCGGTGTTGGCCCGCTTCACCAGGACCGTAACCGCAACCGGCGTCCTGGTGCCAACACCGAACACGTTTCCGCTCTCGCGCTGCCGAAGCTCACGATCGGCACGGCAATTTCCCCGGAGGTTGTACACATATATCGAGGAAAACTCACGCTCGAGGCAGCCCCGAAACCCGTCGAGCCCAATGCCATCAAGCCACGATGCATTCGTCACGAAAGCGACTATTCCACCGTTTTTCGGATCGAGCCTGTCAGAAGCCCACCGAAATGCCTTAATATAGGCATCGTACGCTGCTTTGTTGAGGGTAGCGTTCGACGCTGCCACGTATGATTTGCGAATTCGGGATTCTAGATTTGGGTACTGCTGACTCTGTGCATTATAGTTTGCGGACTTTTGACCGATCGAATATGGTGGATTTCCAACTATTACACCTACCTGCGCAGACCGCTGCACCTGCACACGCTCAGAATTCTGCAAAAAAGCCTCAGCAAACACCTCAGCTCCCTGCTCAGTCTCACTCAACTGGAACGTATCCGTCAGGCAAATCCCGGGAAACGAAACATACTGTTGTTCGGTGTCCGCAGCCGCACTCTGCAACAACTCATGATAAACATTTTCAATATTAATGGACGCAATATAATAAGCAAGCAGTACAATCTCACTTGCATGAATCTCATGCAAATACTTCCGAGTCAAATCCTCCGGCTTAATAATCCCACTCTGCAACAGCCGCATAATGAACGTACCAGTACCGGTAAACGGATCCAGTATGTGTACATTCTCGTCAGTCAAACTGCGACCAAATTCCGCCTGCAACACGTCTTCCACGCTCCGGATGATAAAATCCACGATCTCAACAGGCGTATATACGATCCCCAGCTTTTCCGACACCTTCTTGAACGCCGTACTGAAGAATTTTTCGTACAACTCAACGACGATTTTCTGCCGAGCATCGCCATTGTCCAATCCCTTCACACGCATTCGAACCGACGAATAGAGTTTTTCGAGAATCTCCAGGTCATCACGCTCGGTTTGCTCATATAGCACAGAAACCACGGCTTGCAGGGAGCGCGATACTGGGTTGTTTTTGACAAATGAATAATTATCGAACAATGCCTCGAATACTGGCTGCGTTATGATGTGCTGGGCTAGCATTTCGATTGCATCCTGGTCCGTTACCGCAGGATTTATGCTATTGCGAAGGCCTGCCAAAAATCGCTGGAACTCGTCGCAAGCGGGGCCGGGAAGTGAAACCAAGTTGGAAATGTTGGCGATGAGCCTCTGCGCAATTTTGCCGATATCAACGGCTGACTGCTCCCAATTCGGCGGTCTACGGGCCTTCCGAGGGGTATCCGTCGAATATAGCGCAGCGGATGGGTCCATGGCCTTATCCATTACCCCAATCCACCTCTGGCAAACTCTCAACAATTTTCACAGTCTCCACACTCACCGCGATAACCGATAACAGCAAATCCAAAATGTACCGCGGATTCCCCAATTCTGCCCCCCAAAGGTTGGCGTCGTTTACGATTCCACTCTCCTTATGGACGCTTACACAATATCGTTCCATAATCCAATCAATCGCCGACTTGCCGTTTACTACATAATCGTATGCCACCAACGGAATCCCGGAAACTCGGATATGGGAATTGTACGCAATTGCGTCTTTTTTTCCTTTCGAGCTGAATGACATCTTTTTGACGATAAGCTGGTTGGGCGAGAACTTTGCTTGAGCAGAAGGCAATCCGTTGACCATAACTACTTCGGGGGCCGGTCGAGACTCGTAGTTTACGTGCAGATCGGCGAGCTTGCGTCCAGCTTTCGAGAAGGCCCAGAAGTCGGCTGGATTGTCAAGCAATGGCAGACGCGGAAGCATCTTTTTGAGATCTGCTGCAAATGCGATTCTGTAGCTAGGACAGTGTAGAATGCCATATACATAAAAGAAGATGTCTTCCTTTGTCACGTCGGGACCATAGCGCAATTTCGATTGCGTGTAGGCAAAATCAGTGATTGCGTCGCGGCGGGAGCAACACTGGTCACGCACGCCGAACATGTTGAACTGAGCATCATCGGACTGAGCCGATTCGTACCAATACAACGGAAAGCACTGGCCATGCACCTGGAAATCTAGGTTTGGCACCGAGTCTGTGATCAATGCAGAGAATTCTTTGAGTACCGATGTGCCCGAAACAGATATCAAATAGTTCTTCGTATTGTTATCAGGGAACAGTCGAGGCAACTGGTACCGTTCTTGGTTTAGGGCATCGTCGAAATAAGTCCGCTCCTTGCAAAAAGGCCGATAGGAAGCAATTCTATACTCTTTCACATTCTCGGATATTCGCGTTCTCCGTCTAAACTGATTTTGCCAGTCGCGCGTCCATGTACCCCTAGTCGAGTCGTACTC
>Ga0123356_10004749_pt1 | contig 14000 bp, 14 predicted proteins | sample TergutEmb28metaG_2_FD_92546 | JGI IMG/M metagenome (GOLD analysis project Ga0123356, IMG submission 92546) | Embiratermes neotenicus P3 segment gut microbial communities from Petit-Saut dam, French Guiana - Emb289 P3 | ecosystem: Host-associated > Arthropoda: Insects > Digestive system > Gut ...
ATACAAAGTGGTATTGGTGTTTTTGTGATGCATCTCTTCAGATACAGTATGAATCTGTTCAGGATCGATGGAGTTATAACGGAAATCAGCCAGTTTGTACGGAATCTGGTTATTGGTATCGTCATTGTAACGATTATTGCAATGGACTGCTACTCGATAAAACGAAAACAGGAAGACGTCTGACAAAAGGACAATCAACATGAAGCGGTCGGGAGACCGCTTCATGTTATTGACGGCAGGATGGCTGTTTATTATTATTCTATCAATACATCATCGATATCATCTTTCTCTTTTTCCGTAGAGGAGATATACTCCAAAAGAATCTGTTTTATGATTACTGCAACAGGCACAGCAAGGAACATACCGACTATTCCCAAATATGCACCGCCGATGACAACTGCTATGATGACCAGTATCGGATTTACTTTCAGAGAGGATTTCATAATTCTCGGTTCGATATAGTTGCCGTCAATTTGATGGAACACTAAAAGACATATCATAACTTTTATTGCAGTTCCAAGATCACATGTTATCAAGGTTATAATGCTTATAATAATTGCAGAAATGATCGATCCAATGTATGGGATAAAATTGAACAAACCGGCGATAAGACCAAGCAGCAGCGCATAAGGCACTCCAAAAATCAACAGCACAATAGTTGAAGCAACGAAATTAATCAAGCTGTCCAGTCCTTTGCTTGCAATAAATGTAAACAGCACTTTGTTGATTTGACCTAAGTATTTAACAGATCTGTTTACTCTATCTTCGCGTTTAAATACGGCAGTATTCAGACGCCTGAAAAAGTCGGCTATCTTTTCCCTGTCAAGCAGAATATACAGAGAAATCACCAAGCCCATGATAACACTGAAAATCCCGCCTGCAAAGCTCATAACTCCGCTCGCAACCTGAGCGATACCAGCGGGATTGACGACTGTATGAAGAATATCTCCGGAGTAGGTTTGTATAATAGCGGGGATATCAAAGTTGTTCCAAATAGAGTCCGCAGGCAGATTGTTGAAATAATCCAAGGCTGTGGTGATGAACCCCGGTATACTGTTGGCTAAATCAACAATACTTGTAAAAACTATAGGCAGAACAAAACTCAGAATAATATAAACTATCAGGATCAGTACCAGGAATATAATTATCGTACTGAATATCCTTGCATGCTTTGAGAAGAACACTAACTTAGACCTTGCGAGCAATCCCTCAACGGTATGGTGCGGTATGTACAGGAAATAGGAAAAAAGAATACCGTACAGCAGAGGGGAAATAACAAAAAGAAAGTTGCCGATAGCAGAAGTGATTTGACCGATATTATCGATGGTTTTATATATGAGCATCAATAAGATGGCGATAATGCAAATGGGAATCCATTTAGCTCTCTCAAAATCCGTTTTCTTCATGCAGTCTCAACTCCTTCTTTTCGCTATTGGCGCATCCCCCATTGAGGGGATGTTATTGTATCATGGTAAAACTGATTTTACAAGCTAATTAACAGGCCGGACAAGAGCATTTTGAAGCTGTAAAAATCACTGTTATTTATTGCATTTTTATTTATATAATATTGCATTTTTACTATTGTAATTTGAAAAATTAGTGATAGAATGATAAACGGTGAATTTTGGCGTTTATGCCTACAATGATATCTTGGAGGTACAGAAAGTTGTTGATTGAAAATCTATTCTGGTTGGGTTATATAGGAGCTTTTGCGGGATTGATATTTGCGTTTATCCAGATACGCAAAGTCATGTCTTACCCGGAAGGCAACGAAACAATGGTGAAAATATCATCAGCTATACGCGAAGGTGCAAACGCGTATATGAAACGCCAATATACGACGGTCATAATATTTTTCATGATTATGTTTATGGTACTTATGGTGCTGTCGGTTTTTGGTCTTGTAAACCGATTTACACCTTATGCATTCTTAACAGGTGGTTTCTTTACCGGCTTTTCCGGATTTATAGGTATGAGGATTGCCACATACGCAAATGTTCGTACGGCAAACGCGGCAAACACAGGCTTAAACAAGGCGCTCCGTGTAGCATTTTCATCGGGCTCCGTTATGGGGTTTATAGTAAACGGACTTGGCCTGCTGGACATAACAACATGGTTTTTACTGCTCAAGTTTGTGTTTGGTGAAAGTGATGAAGTAATTGCCCAGACTATGGTCACTTTCGGTATGGGTATCGCTACGATGGCGATGTTTGCCCGTGTAGGCGGTGGTATATTTACAAAAGCCGCAGACGTTGGAGCTGACCTGGTCGGTAAAGTCGAAGCCGGCATACCGGAAGACGACCCGAGAAACCCGGCTGTCATTGCCGATAATGTCGGTGATAATGTCGGTGACGTTGCGGGGATGGGCGCCGACTTATATGAGTCGAACTCAAATGCCATAGTCGCTACCATTGCTTTAGCCAGTGCAGCAGGATATCATTATGCAGGCTTCCTTCTGCCGATACTTGTTTCCGCAGTCGGAGTTGTCTGTTCAGTCATCGGCACCTTCTTTGTAAGGACAAAGGAAAAAACGAACCAAAAAACACTCTTGCGTTCACTGCACCTGGGTGTCTATGTTGCGGGAGGGCTGGCGGCTCTTGCCACAATTCCGCTTACTCTATGGTTGTCGAGTGTGTCGGGAGCTGCTATGTGGGGTCATAGATGGGGACTGCTGATTTCAATTCTGGCAGGTATTGTTTCAGGATTTGTAGTTAGCTATTCAACAGAGCATTACACTTCCGATGCCGCAAAACCGACACGTGATCTTGCCGAGTCGAGTGAGACAGGCACAGCAACACTTATGATAGGCGGTCTTTCACTGGGGATGAAATCGACAGCAGGTCCCATACTTGCTGTGTCGATAGCGGCAATAATAAGCTTTATTGCATCCGGCGGATTTGCGAGTCATGATGCCATGAGCGAATTTGCGGGACTGTATGGCATAGGGCTCGCCGCAGTCGCCATGCTTGCTACAAATGCCATCATACTGGCAACAGACGCATTTGGTCCGGTTGCCGACAATGCCGGAGGGATTGCCGAAATGGCGCACCTGCCTCCGGAGGTGCGTGAGCGCACAGATGCACTCGACGCACTTGGGAATACAACTGCAGCCACAGGAAAGGGGTTTGCTATTAGCTCGACTGCCTTTACGGCACTCGCACTTCTTGCAGCGTATGTTTTTGAAGCGAATGTATCGCTAAAGGCGCTAAATCTTCCAGAGCTAGACCTCAGTCTTACGAACCCAAGCATCCTGATAGGGATATTCCTCGGAGCGGCACTCACGTTTATATTTGCGTCGTTTTGTATCTCCGGTGTTCACAAGGCGGCACAGAGCGTCGTCATTGAGGTAAGGCGCCAGTTTAAGGAAATAACCGGCCTGATGGAAGGTACCGCAGATGCAGACTATGCGAAATGTGTTGACCTTTGCACAAGGAGTGCTCAAAAAGAGATGATTGCACCGTCATTACTTGCGGTACTCGCTCCAATCGTAACCGGCATGGTACTCGGCGCAGCCGGTGTTGTTGGTCTTCTCGGCGGAGTCATCGCTACAGGATTTACGATGGCGATATTCATGCTCAACTCAGGCGGCGCATGGGATAACGCAAAAAAATACATAGAGGCCGGAAGGCTCGGAGGAAAAGGCAGCGACAATCATAAATCAGCAGTCATCGGTGACACCGTAGGTGACCCGCTCAAGGATACGGCTGGTCCGTCTTTTAACATACTTATCACTCTGGCATCAACAGTTGCAATAGTTTTTGTCGGTATAGCTACCAGATTCTCAATAATAGATTTATTTAGAGGTATCAATTTCTAACCTACACGTTAGCCAAATATATACCGCCGGAGTATTATGGTAATGCTCCGGCGGTCTTAGTATTTTCGATCCTATTTATGTGCGTCTGCTAGAAAATCCCTCTTTTAACATATTTGGTGTGTAAGATGTGGTGAGCTTTCTCGCTTCCGGGGTCAGTGAGATACTCGTCATAGATTCTTTTTACATCGGGATTCTCATATGATTTACGTAGCGGCAGATGCTCGTCGGCATCATATATGGCTTTGGTGCGGAGGGCAACAAGGTCAACATTGTTACGCACAGAATCACTTTGATTAGGCTGACCTCCGCCGTTTATGCATCCGCCGGGACATGCCATGATCTCAATCATGTGGAAGTCCTCTTCACCATTCTGTACGGATGTGAGCAATTCTCTGGCGTTAGCAAGACCGGACGCGACTGCTACCTTAACATCCATACCGGCGATTTTGTACGTCGCACGTCTGATACCCGCAGGTCCTCTTACTTCGTTGAAGTTAACGACTTCGAAGTTCTCATCAAGCCAGTGGCTTGCGGTTCTGAGAGCAGCCTCAAGAACACCACCTGTTGCACCAAATATTACGGCTGCACCGGTTCCTGTTCCAAACGGATTATCAAAGTCCTCATCCTCAAGATCGGCAAAGTTGATTCCGTCAGCCTTGATCAAACGAGCAAGCTCGCGAGTTGTCAGAGCAGCGTCTACATCCGGGACTCCTGCAGCGGACTCATCGTCACGGCCGAGTTCAAATTTCTTTGCTGTACATGGGATTATAGAAACAACAAATACATCCTTCGGGTCGAGTTTATTTTTCTCGGCGAAGTACGTTTTTAGGATGGAACCAAACATTTGCTGCGGAGACTTACAGGAAGATAGGTTTTCCGTAAATTCAGGGAAATAGTGCTCACAGAACTTTACCCAACCGGGTGAGCACGAAGTGATCAGCGGAAGTTTACCTCCGTTTTTCACACGGTCGAGAAACTCGTGGGCCTCTTCCATGATAGTAAGATCTGCTGTTAAGTTCATATCATACACACCGTCAAAGCCCAATCGTTTAAGCACAGCTGCAAGCTTCCCGGTAACGTTTGAGCCGACCGGCATATCAAATGCCTCTCCGAGTGTCACCCTTATTGCCGGAGCTGTGAAAACAAATACTTTTTTATCAGGATCAGCCAGTGCTTCACGAACCTTGTTTGTATCATCCTTCTCTATCAATGCGCCAGTCGGGCAGACAACAATACACTGACCGCAATTGACGCAAGGGGCATCATTCAAGCTATGCTCAAAAGCACAGTTAATGCTTGTTTTGAAGCCTCTGTTTACTGCGTCAATAACAGAAACAGATTGCTGATTGGAACATGCTGCGATGCAGCGTCTGCACAGTACGCATTTTGAGTTATCACGTACGATCGACGGAGATTTATCATCGATTACGTGCTCATAGGTTGCACCTATAAAGGTGTTTTCGTCGACGCCATAATCAGTGCAAAGTAATTGCAATTGGCAACTGCCGCTTTTGACACAGGACAAACACTCTCTTTTATGATCCGATACGATGAGCTCCAAAGTATGTTTTCTGGATTCTCTTATTGCGGGGGTATTGGTCAAAGCCTCCATACCATCGTAAACAGGGAATACACATGCCGCAACAAATGAGCGACCTCCTTTGACTTCGGACAGACAAACTCTGCATGCTCCGATTTCACAAAGGCCTTTCATGTAGCATAAGGTTGGAATCTCAATATTTGCGTACTTTGCCGCCTCCAGTAATGTGATGCCGTTTGGGACCTGGAGCGACACGTTGTTAATCTTAATATTTACCATATCCATTATTGTTTCGCTCCTTTCTTATTGTTTTATTATGGCGTCGAATTTGCATTTTTCCTGGCAGACGCCGCATTTTATACACTCGCTTTGGTCGATTTCATGAGCTGTTTTAACCGCTCCGGATATGCAGTTAACAGGACAGGCTTTTGCACATACGGTACAACCTATACATTTATCGGGTAAAATCACGTATTTCAGTAGATTTTTACATATACCGGCGGGGCAGGTTTTATCAATGACGTGTGCCTTATACTCATCTTCAAAAAAGTGATACATTGAAAGAACAGGATTAGCCGCTGTCTGTCCGAGTGCACAAAGTGAAGATACCGAAATATGGTGGCACAGCTTATCCATTTTCTCGAGGTCTTCAAGTTCACCATTTCCGGAAGTGATTTTCTCGAGTATTTCGTACAGACGCTTTGTTCCGATCCGGCAGGGACTGCATTTACCGCACGATTCTTCAACGGTAAACTCCAGGAAGAACTTTGCCATGTCTACCATACAATTATCTTCGTCCATTACTATAAGACCGCCGGAGCCCATCATTGAGCCGACTGCAGTCAGATTTTCGTAATCGATAGGAACATCGTAATGTTCGGCAGGGATACAACCTCCGGACGGACCACCTGTTTGTGCTGCTTTGAACTTTTTGCCGTTAGGTACACCACCGCCGATTTCTTCAACGAGCTCGCGTAATGTCATACCCATAGGGATCTCGACAAGTCCTACATTCGTAACATTACCACCAAGCGCAAAAACCTTTGTGCCCTTGGATTTTTCCGATCCCATCGCAGCGAACCATTCGGGCCCGTTAAGCATTATTTGCGCTATATTTGCGTATGTCTCTACATTGTTGAGTACAGTCGGTTTGTCAAACAATCCTTTTGTTGCCGGAAAAGGAGGGCGAGGACGCGGCTCGCCGCGTTTGCCTTCGATCGAAGTCATAAGCGCTGTCTCTTCCCCGCAAACAAAAGCTCCTGCACCAAGCCGGATCTCAAGGTCAAAATCAAAGCCCGAGTCAAATATATTCGTACCTAATAAACCGTACTCTTTAGCCTGATCTATAGCGATCTGAAGGCGATGTACAGCTATCGGGTATTCTGCCCGGATATAAACGTAACCTTGATCTGCACCAATAGCATAAGCAGCAATGCTCATAGCTTCAATAACAGAGTGCGGATCACCTTCTAAAATGGAACGATCCATAAACGCGCCGGGGTCACCTTCGTCCGCATTGCAGCAAACATATTTCCGGTCGCCCGGTGCTTTTGCCGCGAACTCCCATTTTAGTCCTGTCGGGAATCCCGCACCGCCTCGACCACGAAGTCCGGAGGCTTTTATTAAATCGATAACTTCCTGCGGGGTCATTTCTGTAAGGGCTTTACCAAGCGCAGCATAACCGTCAAAACCAATATATTCATCGATGTTTTCCGGGTCTATAACGCCGCAATTTCTCAGAGCGACGCGAGTTTGCTTTTTGTAGAAGCCTGTTTCATTCAATGATTTGAGACTGTCATCCTCATCCAGAGTTTCATGATAAAGGAGCCGCGTAACTATGCGCCCTTTAAGCAGATGCTCGTCGACGATCTCTTTACAGTCCTCGGCTTTAACCTGAGCGTAAAAGCTGCCTTCCGGATAGATGATCATGATTGGCCCGAGCGAACACAGTCCAAAACAGCCGGTGTGTACTATTTTGACTTCTTTTTCAAGACCAACTGCTTTTAATTCGTCTTCAAATGCTTTGCTGACATCATGGCACCCGGAAGCAACGCAGCCTGTCCCGGCACAGAGCAAAACATGAGATCTGAATAAATCCATACTCTATTTCCCCCTATTCTTTTTCATAAGCGCCGATTGTGTACTCCTGTACAGGAATTCCATTTACTACATGACTGCTGATGATCTTAGATATTTTATCCGGGGTGAGATGGACGTAAGTGACCTTTTCATCTCCCGGAATAATTACATCCATTATAGGCTCAAGCCTGCACATCCCGATACAGCCGGTCTGTGCGACCGTCACATGCTCAAGATCTCTTTTGGCAAGCTCGGATGTGACTTCATTGATTATTGCACGTGCGCCGGCGGCTATACCGCACGTCGCCATGCCCACTACGATCTTGGTTGCATAGTCACCATCTTCGCGCATAGTCGCGTTTGCTTTCATTTTGTCCTTAATTGCAGCCAGTTCAGCCAGTGATTTCATTTATTTAGCTCCTCCTGATAAATTTTCTATATGTTCACTTACATATTCGGTCAAAAAACTTGCGATTGCCGGGCTATTAAGCGGGGTGTCGTCACCCAATAATGCTTTAACCTCTTGCGTGGAGAACACAAACTCATTTTCGTTTACTTTGTATTTGATAATAAAATCGATATCCGGATTAAGAGTTACTAACGTGATGATCGTCTCTGTAAGGTTTCCTATCGGCTGGCGGTCGATATGGCTTTTCACAAAGGATGCCGTTATTGTCGTTCCCACGCCTAGTTCAGACTTGAGTTCGACCCCGCCGCCTGTCATCTCCGCGGCTTCCTTCAGAAATGATATTCCGAGCCCGATTTTTCTTGTTGTTCGCGTTGTGGTAAACGGGTCTTCAACTGTCTTTAGAAAATCCTCGCTCATTCCTTTTCCGTTATCTTTAACGCGGATCAAGATTTCGTCAGATATGTTGTCTTCATCGACATCGATTTCCACCAACGACGCTTCAGCAGAAATGGAGTTTTGAGCTATATCAAGGATGTTAAGAGACAATTCGTCCATCATAATAAGGCACACTCAATCCGGGGACTAACAAGGTTTGTCGTGTTAGTCTTTGTAGTTACTAAGAATATCCGGCACCATGTTTTCCTTAAGTTTTCCGTAGACATCATCATTTATGGAAATAACCGGGGCAAGTCCGCAAGCACCGACGCAGCGGGCTGAGTCAAGTGAGAACTTACCGTCAGGCGTACACTGTCCGTCCTTAATATCGAGTTCTTTTTCAAATCTCTCAAGAATCTGTCCGGCACCGAGAACGTAGCAGGCAGTGCCTAAACATATACTGATCTTGTATTTTCCCTTAGGTGTCAGAGAGAACTGTGAATAGAATGTCACAATGCCGTAGATTTCAGCCAGTGACACACCCATGCCCTCGGCAACCATTTTTTGGACTTCCTCCGGCATGTACCCATAGATGCCTTGTGCTGCCTGGATAACGGGCATCAGTGCACCCTTTTGGGTCTTATGAAGAGCAATCGCTTCCTTTAATTGCTGCTCCTGTTCCTTTGTTCCGGTAAACGGAACAGTGGTGGTTTCACTCATAATGTTATGTCCATTCCTTTCTCATAATGCATTAGTTGAAAAGCATACACAATCATATAGTAAATCTACATAAAAATCAACGTAAAAAATCAATTGCAGCTTCGGCGGAAAGTTCGGGAAGCATAAAAAAATGAGTTTTTTCGTTTATAGCCCAGAGTTGATGTGCATCGGAGGAAAAAACCATATTTTTATCTGCATAAAGCTTGGCGTTTTGTTTGTCAAATCCGTTTTCTACACCACCGTGTGAAATCTCTATAGTGTTGATTTGAAGATGCGGCGGCAGGAAACCCAGATTTGATATAACACTAAATGAGTCTCTGTCAATATGTGCCGGTATAAAAGCACCATTGTGTTTATGCGCCAGTTTATGGAGCGTATCAAATGATACTCCGGTCGGAGCTATAAGCATACGCTCCATTTCGCCTGTAACACAATCATTTTCATCAAGTAGAATTTGACTACCGAAAATACTCACGCGGTTTGAAAGCGTGGAATAAAAGGGGGCAAGATCTTCTTCAAAGCTCTGTGCGGACTTTATGTCAGAGAACAGACATAAAACATGTACCTCCTCCGAGGTCGAAACCTCGATTCCCGGAAGTACTACGAGCTCTTTATTCATTTTCTTTTTTACTGCTTCCGCTGCCTTTATGACTGCATTTGCATTTGAGATTGTATTATGGTCAGTAACAGCTATTAAATCAATCCCGTTTAAAAGAGCCATGCCGATAATATCGTTTGGCGTCATATCGTCATCCGCGCATGGAGATAATGCGGTATGAATATGAAGATCGTAATAAACAGGTATCATTCTATTATTGTATCAGCTGCGCGATTTTCACTGCGAGTGAGTATGCGCTTTCTTCTGATGAAAAAACAATCAGACCTTCATCATTTGCTTTTTCAATAACATTGTCCGGGGCGGTTAGCCCTTCCGGCAGAATAACGCAAGAAGCATCTGTCATCATTGCTACAGCTACCATATTAAGAGAAGACTGCACTGTTATCCAGATATCACCTGACTGACAGCCCCCAAGCACACGGCTGAGAAGATCTGAAATATAACAGGAAGCGGTTTCTCTATCCTCTGATTCAGAAAGCTTTTTAAGACTAAGTTTTTCACATAGTTCGTTTGTTGTCATAAAATGATACCTCATTACCGGAGTGATGTTTCTAGTCTGCTTTGTCCTTTGAACTTACCTCCCGAAACGGAGGGGGCATATACTCTTGAAGCTCTGCCATTTCGTGGAAAAGACCGCCCATACGCTCGCGAAGTTTAAATACACAGTCACTCTCACTGGCGGAGCCAAGAACTATATCTTCCGCCAGTGCGTGGCATGATGGTGCTCCGCATGAACCGCAATCGATTCCCGGAAGAGTTTCAAAAATGCTTTCAATATCCGCAAGCTTGCGCATTGCTACACCACGATTGGCATCTAAACTGAGGATAGAACTGTACTTGGGTGACGTTTGCCAGTTGAGCACCTCAGGGATCAGGCAGCTCCGGTCAATTGAATTATGATCTTTATCCTCTTTCAACTCCAGCCCTATACGTTGAATTCTGGCTCTGGCAACAAACGGGTTTTCGACCGCAAGACAGCCGCCGACGCATCCGCCGGGACATGCATTTAACTCAACAAAGCGTATGTTGGAAAACTTGTCATTTTCAATTTCGTCCAATACTCTTATTACGTTGTCGATACCGTCGACGGCTACAAACAAGGATTCGCCGATAGCGCCTCCTTCGCCGCCTGAGAAAGACCAGGCAATACCACGGACTCCGGCAACAGCTATATTCATTGGCTCCTTGATTTTCTCGACAACAGGCAGAAGTTTGGTGTACAGTTCGTTTATTGAGAAAACTCCGTCAACTATCTTTTCATCAAATCCAATACGGTATTTTAGTGCAGTTATTTTAGCCGGGCACGGTGATATTAGAAATACACCAATATCATCAGGGTCCAGGCCGGTTTCCTTGACAGCTTTTGCCCTTGCTGCAATTGCCGCCAGTTCCACAGGTGTGATGATTTTTAATACATTATCCAGAAGATCGGGATACCGGATGCAAATGAGTTTTACGATGACCGGGCACGCGGAGCTTATGAGCGGACCTTGCAAAAGCGCGCGTGCTCCGGGGAGGATATCCTTTGTATAGTCGGAAACATTTTGTGCCGCAAGAGCAACTTCAAAAACATCATTAAATCCGATTTTAAGCAAGGCGGTCAGGATGATATTGACATCACGAATGCTTTTAAACTGGCCATAAAGTGAAGGTGCAGGCAGTGCTATCCTATGTTTGTAATTATCTATGATTGAAATTGGGTCTGATATAGCTTTTTTTGCATGATTAGGGCAGACGCGGATACATTCACCGCAATCGATGCAGCGGTCACTCATGATCACTGCTTTTCCGTTTCTGACTCGAATAGCCTCAGTCGGACATCTTTTTATGCAGTTTATACAGCCTTTACACTTTTCGTCGTCAAGTGTGACAGAATGTGTGATAGTCTCCATTGTACACTAGGCTCCTGACAATATTGTTATAACCAGAGTCGTTCCTTTGCCAACTTCGCTGGTGATCTTAAAATCATCGCTTTGCTTTTTAATATTAGGCAGACCCATGCCCGCACCAAAGCCGAGTTCGCGGACGGTCTCGGAGGCAGTGGACCAGCCTTCCTTCATAGCAAGATCTATGTTCTCAATACCGGGGCCTTTATCAGTCAGAGTAATTATTACTCGATCCTCAGCAATCTCGACATCCGCCACACCACCATCACCGTGTATGACCATGTTTATCTCGCCTTCGTACATAGCTATGGAGGTGCGTCTTATTATATCAGACGAAAACCCCAGTTGCTTTAATGTCTTTTTTACTGCAGCGGAAGCAGCCCCGGCGGATGCAAAATCATCTGCACTGACTTTGTACTGTTGCCTTAAAACTTCAGACATAAAGCGATCATTCCTTTCGTAGTCGTTGCACTAGTACCTTAAAAAGAGCCGGCACAATCTAGGCTATATCCCCGCCCGATAATCCGGCCTGGTATAGAAGTCCGCACGACTTATACATCGAATAATCTGTTTTCATGACAACAATCTCTTTTTCGTTTGCGAGATCGACAAGGGCTCCGTCGGGTTCTTTACCACGAACGAGTACGACACAATGAATGTCCATCATTTCTGCTGTGCGGATACTTTGAGGGTTGTTCAGACCGGTCAAGAGAAGTCCCTTATTCTCACCGAACGCAAGTGCATCGCTCATAAGATCCGCCCCGCAGGCTGCATGAATCTCGATGTTGTCAAACTGAAAATCAGTATAAACCTTAGCATCCAGCACTTCCATCACGCGGTTAAGTTTCATTATTAAATCAATTCCTTTCAGGTTAATGCATTTGAAGCACTCAATTATGATAACATCTATTAGATAAAGCCGCAATACATTTTATGCATTACGGTCAATTAGGTCCATTATAACCTCAGAGGCTAAAATGAGGCCAACAACGGGCGGGACAAAAGAAATGCTGGCTGGCGGCCCTGCGTGTTTTTTCGGAGTTTCCTTCGAATATACTACCTTTAACGCAGTAATACCTCGCTTGCGCAGCTCGCTGCGCATGATTCGTGCCATTGGGCATACCGATGTACTGTAGATATCAGCTAATTGGAAAGCCGTAGGATCCAGCTTGTTTGCCGCACCCATGGAACTTATTATTGGAATGTCAAGCGCGGCAGCACGGGACACGAGTTCCAGTTTCGCCGTCATCGTGTCGACTGCATCAATCACGTAATCATACGCGGACAAATCAACACTACCTGCGGTTTCAGGCAGATAAAAAAGCTTATATGCCCCAATTAGTACATCCGGATTGATTTCAAGCAAGCGTTTTCGCATGACATCGACTTTGCTGCGTCCTAAGGTCTCATGCGTCGCTATGAGCTGACGGTTTATGTTGGTAATATCGACAACATCACCGTCATAAAGATCGATTTTGCCGATGCCGCAGCGGCATAAGGCTTCAGCAGAATGACCTCCAACTCCGCCAATGCCGAAAACCGCCACCCGGCGGTTTTTGAGTTTATCGATATTCTCGCGGCCAATCAGCAGAGACGTTCTATGGAATTGATCACTCATAATTTCCTCTTAAGCAGCCCGGGCAGCATGTTTATCATTGTTGCTACAAACACGCCTATAAGCGTATCTCTAAGTCTTATAAAAGTATATACAAGTGATTCGGCGAAAGTTGCATCTATGACGATGTTAGCTGCGATAATAATAGTGACGACGCATGAAATTGAGCAGGAATCCTGCATTTTCAAGAGATTACATAAGTAAAGATTCAAAAGCAGCATTATCGGAATAACAATAATAAAAAGACCATTGGTATAGTATGGCAGAACAAGACCAATTAGAACCGTCAGTATACCAAATATACCACCGATGATTGTTCCCAAAATACGGAAAATACCTATGTGCAAAGTCTCGCTGTTTGTAGCCTGTATAGTCACAAGCGCAGCGATCGCAGCAATTGGCAAAGAATCCCTGCTGTCAAGAAGCCATGCTATCAGCAGGCATATAGTTACAGCGGCAATCGTTTTTACAACGCGCAGACCAATGCGATAACCTGTATCTACAGAAGGTGTGTTGTCGGTAATTTTATCTAAGAAACGTTTCATAGTGATCGACCGTTTAGGTTAGAGTAAAGCGCGAACTGTCTAAAATAGAATCATCGTTAAAGACCCAATCGCGGGTGTGGATAACGACGAATTTATCGTCTTTTAAGCGGCAGACGGTCACTTCGATACCTGAGTTTATTATCAGTCTGCGGCACATACTGCACGGGTGTGTATCTTCGAGCAGTTCTCCTGTTTTTGCGTCGACTCCGGAAAGGTATAGTGTCGCGCCGATCATGTCCCTGCGCGAAGCAGAAATTATAGCATTTGCTTCGGCATGTACGCTACGGCAAAGCTCGTAACGTTCACCCCTGGGGACACTAAGTTCATCTCTCATACAAACAGCACGGTCCAGACAGTTTTTTCTTCCGCGCGGGGCACCGTTATACCCTGTTGCA
>Ga0123356_10004750_pt1 | contig 13993 bp, 12 predicted proteins | sample TergutEmb28metaG_2_FD_92546 | JGI IMG/M metagenome (GOLD analysis project Ga0123356, IMG submission 92546) | Embiratermes neotenicus P3 segment gut microbial communities from Petit-Saut dam, French Guiana - Emb289 P3 | ecosystem: Host-associated > Arthropoda: Insects > Digestive system > Gut ...
ACTACTCTGTTTCTGCCTAACTCTTTGGCTTTGTAAAGATTGTTATCCGCTATCTTAAATAATTTTTCGGGGCTTTCCCCAAGCTGCGGCATAACGCAGGCGTAGCCTACGCTTACGGTTATAATACCTAGCGAGTTGACTTCCGCGCGGACTTTTTCCGCAAGCGCCGCGGCGCCTGTGGAATCGGTATCCGGAAGCAGAATTCCAAACTCCTCGCCGCCCATGCGAAATACCAGATCACTGGAACGCGCGGCGACCTTTTTTAAAACATCCGCCACAAAAACAAGCGTTTTGTCGCCGTGCAAATGCCCGTAAGTATCGTTGTACTTTTTGAAATGGTCGGCGTCTATCATTAAAAAACTCAGGCTTTCCTTTTGTCTTATAGACCTTGCGTATTCCTTCTCTATGGAAGACGAAAAATACCTGCGGTTATAAAGTTTGGTCAAATGATCGGTTATGCTCAAAAGCTCTATTTCGGCCCTGTCTTCCAGTAACTTCCTGTTGTTAATAATTCTCAGTACCTCATAACCGACAATAAGAGTTACCTGCGCCCAAAAAACAGCGGCGTAACGAATAAATAGCTCAGTACTGCGCAATTGTAATGTAATCTCCACGGCAACCATACCTAAAAAATAGAGCGTACTGAGAATAAGCCCCCACTTAAGTTCCATGAGGAAAATAATCATAAGCGGAATCAGAAACGCCCATTTGTCTCCGTATGGGATAACCGCGTAAATCATACTGTAAAGAATAAGAAGGGTAAAAACAACGGTCGTTTTTACAAAATCAAACCTCTTCATCCCTTTTTCTGTGTGGATTATAATAAAACTGACAATAAAAATAAGAGATGAAAAATAAGCGACTGCCGCCTCAGGCACGTTTATCTGCCCGGCCGCAAGCAACTGGGTGAAAAAAATTATAATGTAAATTGATCCGATTATTGCCACTATATTAAGAGTTACAACTCTCAATACTTTATCGGTTTCTATATAATCGTTTTTGGCCGGGCCGAAAAAAATCCAAGTCGTTATTTTTTCAAAAATTGATGTATCGTTCATAGAAAATTTTTTGTTATATGTGACCCGCTGATTGTAAACCAGTGTTAAACTTTTTCACCAAAATTCCCTTCCAACAGGTTCGTTGGATTTTATTTCAACAGGAATGCCGCTCAATTGAATCATAATACCGGTCAAACCCTCATATCCCTGAGCCTGCGCACGCGCTCCTCTGTAGGCGGATGAGTGCTGAAAAGCGAAGCCGCGCCGCCTCTGAACGGATTTATTATAAACATGTGAGCGGTTGACGGATCGCCTGTCTGCATCGGCCTTGCGCTCACTCCGCTTTGGAGTCTGTCAAGCGCGCCCGCTAACGCCAAAGGCTTGCCGCACATAAGAGCCCCCGATTTGTCAGCCGCGTACTCCCTGCTTCTTGATATAGCCATCTGTATAATCATAGCGGCTATGGGCGCGAGTATCGCCAGGGCAAGAGTTCCCCAGACGTTGCTGTTTCTGTTGCCGCCGCCCCGTCCGCCAAACATCGCCCCCCAACGCGCTATTGTCGCAAGCCATGTTATAGCGCCCGCTATAGTTGCGGCTACTGTGCTTGTGAGCGTGTCGCGGTTTTTTACGTGCGCAAGTTCGTGAGCCATTACGCCTTCAAGTTCATCATCACTCAGTAAATTAATTATGCCGGTAGTCGCGGCGACAGAGGCGTGAGTTGGGCTTCTCCCTGTCGCAAAAGCGTTAGGAGTCGCCGTGTTAATAATGAAAACCTTGGGCATGGGCATACGCGCGCCCTGCGCGAGGCGCTCCACCATAGTATAAAGCTTGGGGAAATCATCCGGCCCGATCTGTTTGGCTTTGTACATTTTCAAAACGATTTTATCGGAAAACCAAAAGGCTATAAAATTCATAACTCCGGCAAAGACAAGCGCCATTGTCGCCATCTCCTGACCGCCGAACATGTATCCGAAAGCGACCAAAAGCCCTGTAAGAGTTGCAAGCAGCAGAGTTGTTTTCAGTGAATTCATCTGTTCCTCCGAAAAATCGTTCAATACAACATTTAATCAACAGATCAATTAAAATAATAAATACGAAACAAAAGTAGTGATTATTGTTTATCTGGGTCTTGGTTTCAGTTTGATTTTTGACTCTTTTTTCTGTTTGACCGCAGCAGGTTCTTCCTTCACACCGGCATAAAAGCGCAGTTTATTTCTTATAAAACGCCCTGAGCGGGTTAAATCCTCTTCTCTCCATCCGCCAAAATAACGCGCGCCCGGCAGAAGCGCGGCAGAGGCTTCCGCCTTGTCTGCTATCGACCAGTTGCACCAGGAAAGCTTATGCTCATCCATAAACTCAAACCACTTCTCTGTTTCCAGACTGTCAAGAAATCCATCGCCGCTTGCCAGCGTGGTGCCGAATTCCGAAACGAACAGCGCATACCCTTTGTCAAGAGCATACTGCGCCCTGTCACGAATATCTCCCTTGTGGCTTGCCGCGTAGAAGTGCAGTGAGTAGACTAAGTTATTACCGTCTACGGGATCTTTAACCGCTTCGTCCACGTGCTGACACCAAAAGGGGGTGCCGAGGATAATGATATTTGTGGAGTCAATGACCCTTATCGCATTTACAATCCGCTCCGAATAGGGCTTAACGACCTCAGACCATGAGACTCTTTCCGGTTCGTTAAATATCTCGTAGATGATATTGGGGTGCTTGCCGTAGGTGCGCGCCATCTCTTCAAAAAACCGCTGCGCCTCGCTCGCGTTATCGTAGGCGTGGTGGTCGTGCCAGTCGATAACTACATATATCCCTCTTTTGATCGCGGCGTCTACCACGGTTTTAACTTTGTGTTTTTCCGCAGCGTCAAAAATATATCCGCTCTTTGTTTCGTGATGCTTAACTCCCATAGCGGCGCGCACTACGGTGACTTTCCAGTCGTCAACAAGCCAGTCTACAGTGCGCTTGTTATAGAACTGCCCCATCCACTGGCTCCAGAAAAAACTCATGCCGCGAAGCTGAACAGGTTCTCCGTGCTGATTGACAATTTTATTGCCTTCGACTCGCAGGAACCCGTGTTTTTCGACGGGGGTTTGCTCGCGGGCGGAAGCTGTTGATGTGAAGGCAAACGCTGTGAAGAATATGACAAAACAGAGATATTTTAAACGCATGATTTTTTCTTTCTTAATTATTCTCATCATCCCCGGGTTGAAACCCGGGGCCACAATCTTGCACCCCTAAAGGGGTGCGGAGGTTGGCCATCCGATTTCCCGTTCCTGCGCCCCTTTAGGGGCATAAGATATGTAAGCGGCGGGTTTCAACCCGTCGCGGAGCGTTCAATATCTCGCGTCCGCGAATTCAACCCATCCGCCTGCTTTGACAAGCGCGTCGTCGAATTGAGAGAGGGTGAATGTGATCGGTTTTGATCCGCCGGCAAATGTGAATTCAAGCGTCTTTTTTTCTACGTCAATTGAGCAGTTAACATCGCCTTTTTTACTTAACGCAAACAGCTCTTCAATTTCTCCTGCCGATAACTCTATCGCAAGCATTCCGCCGTTAAACATGTTTTGACGGAATATGCGGGCGTAGTTTTCTGCGATAACGCAGGTGATGTCATTAACCTCAAACGCCCACGGCGCGTGTTCGCGCGAGGAGCCGCAGCCGAAGTTCGCGCGGGTTACTACTACTTTAGCCTCACCTCTCCAACTTCCGTTCGGGTCGAAACCGTCAAGTTTTAAATCTTCAAGAAGATAAGGCTTAAGCGCCTCTTTTTTTACCTCTGTTAAATATTTCGCAGGGATGATTTCGTCTGTGTTTATATCGCTTCTATCAAGGAAAAGTACTTTTCCGCCGAATGTTTTCATCTGTTTTTTCTCCTTTGTTGGGGCAGATAATTATCTGCCCGTATTTATTGATAATTATCAGGCCGTACTTATTAATGATATTCAATTAAATTCAAAAATTAAAGATAGTCTCTTGGATCTGTCAAATGACCGGTAATTCCGCTTGCCGCCGCGCATGCAGGCGAAGCGAGATGAACCATTCCGCCTTTGCCCATGCGTCCGTTAAAGTTACGGTTTGTCGTGGCTACGCAAACTTCACCTTCGGCAAGAACGCCTGTTGACATTCCAAGACACGCGACGCAGGTGGGATTCGCTACGCAGTAACCCGCGTCCATGAATACCGCGAGGAGCCCTTCGTCCATCGCCTGACGGAAAATCGCAGGGGTGGCGGGGCTTACGATTCCGCGCACTCCGGCAGCGAGTTTTTTACCTTTTGTTACGGCGGCTGCTATCCGAAGATCCGAGATGCGTCCATTTGTGCAGGAGCCTAAATATACTTGGTCAATTTTTACATCACCAAGTTCTTTTACCTTTTTCACTTGATCGGGTTTGTATCCCACAGTAACCACAGGTTCAAGATTCGATACGTCAAGCGTTATCGTTTTGTCGTAAGACGCGTCTTTGTCGGAATGCCACTTTTTAAAATCTGTTACAGCCGCTTCAATATCATTATTATATTCTGAGGATATGAAAGGCCAGAGATACTCCGCCGTCACCTTATCGGGCATGCAAAGACCGCTTGTGCCGCCCGCTTCTATCGCCATGTTGCACAGCGTCATTCTCTCTTCCATCGTCATAGCGCAAACCACGGATCCGTGAAATTCGATGACGCAGTCTGTCGCTCCGTTTACGGTAAGCTGACGGATAACTTCAAGGATTATATCCTTGGCGTAAACGCCTTTTGACATTTTACCGCTTATGTCAACTTTTATACTTTTTGGCGGTCTGAACGCGCAGACCCCTTTCAATATGCCGACTTCGAGATCAGTAGTTCCCACACCCGCGGCGAACGCGCCGAACGCGCCGTGGGTGCAGGTGTGGCTGTCTCCCATTATCACCGTATATCCGGGACGTATAAAACCCTTCTCAGGAAAGAGCGCGTGACAGACGCCGTTATATCCTACATCAAAAAAATCTTTGATTTTGTGACGGTGCGCCCAATCGCGTATGATTTTAGCCTGAGCCGCGCTCTTGGAATCTTTTGACGGCGTTACGTGGTCTATTACCGCTTTCACTTTGGAAGTATCAAACACCCTGTCCTTACCGCGCCATTCAAGATCCGCGATAGCTACGGGGGTAGTGATCTCATGGCACATCACCACGTCAAGAGACAAAACATACGTCCCCTCAAACGGCTCGTCTATTTTATGAGCGTCAAAAATTTTCTCTGTAATGGTCTTTCCCATCTTTTTTAATCCCTTTCTATATTTCCGGTCTATATTTTAAGCAGTAAAATCGGTGAATCAATAAAAATAGCATTTTGCTGCGGCAAAGTTAAAAAAGATTTTTTGGAAAAATTTTTGCTTCTATTTTTTAAGACTTTATTATATTGTATATGTATGGATCAAAAGGGGGGTTATAATATGACATGGCTGATACGCGGGTGTTTTTTGGGGTTGTTTATTGCGTTTTCCGCTGTTTCTCTTTTTGCTCAGAGCGCGACCGAAGTCGTACAAAAGGCAGACGAACTGCTCCACAGCCATTCAAGCCGTACAGACGTCACCATGCGTATTGAGCGGCCCTCCTGGACAAGAGAGCTTGGCATGCGCTCCTACTCTCTTGGCGACGATTACGCCATGATCTACATTATGTCTCCCGTAAAAGACAAAGGCACATCATTTCTTAAACGTCAAATTGACCTGTGGCAGTGGTCACCTACGATTTCAAGAATAATAAAAATTCCGCCCTCAATGATGTCGCAGTCGTGGATGGGGTCAGACTTTACAAATGACGATCTTGTAAAGGGAGCGTCCGTGGTGCGTGATTATGACCATTCGTTTCTCGCGGATACGGTTTGGGAGGGAGCAGCGGCGTGGAGAGTGAAACTTGTTCCCAAACCACAGGCCCCTGTCGTATGGAGCAAGGTAGTTTCCACTATCACAAAAGACGACTATATACAGCGCAAAAATGAGTTTTACGATGAGCGCGGAGCGCTGTCAAGCGTTATGATTCTTGATAACGTCAAAAAAATAGGCGGCAGAACCATACCTACAAGAATGCAGATGACCCCTCAAAACAAACCCGGTCACCGCACCACAATGGAAACGACTGACGCAAAATTTGACATATCAATCAAAGAAGATTTCTTTTCACAGCAGAACATGAAACAAATAAGATAGCTTAGGACTTGGGACTGAAAACTAAAAAATGTCTATCTACCTTCAATTAGCGTGGCGGAATTTATGGCGTAACAGGAACCGGACGCTTATTACGGTCTCGTCAATATTTTTTGCCGTTGTTCTGGTGATTTTCGCGCGCTCCATGATGCTTGGCAGCTACGATAATATCATTGCCGCCGCTTCGGAAATTTATACGGGATTCATTCAGGTGCAGGATACCGGATTTTGGGATTCGCGCAGTCTTGAAAACAGTATGGCGCTTGACGAAGGACGGCTTGAACAGGCAAAAAAGATTGACAAAGTGACTTCAATTGTTCCGCGGATAGAGTCGTTTGCTCTTGGTTCTGTAGACGGCAAAACAGAGGGGGTGACGGTAGCGGGAACCGACCCTGACGCGGAAGAAGCCATGAACGGCCTTGGCCGCAGAATTGTCAGCGGGAAGTATTTCACCTCTTCGTCTGAGGGCGTACTGATAGGTTCGGAACTTGCGCGGCGGCTTGGGGATGTTGCCGTCGGCGACTCAATTGTGCTTTTGAGTCAGGGGTTCTACGGTTCAAGCGCCGTTGGGCTGTATGCCATTGAAGGAATTGTGAAGCTGCCGCTTCCCGATCTTGACAACAGCATTCTCTATATGCCGCTTACTCTCGCGCAGACGTTTTTTAATATGGAAGGCAGGGTAACCTCGCTTGTCGTAATGACTAAAACCGCCGAAGAGGCAAGCGCGGCGGCAGGGAAACTCAGCGAAATATTTCCGGCGGCGAAGGGGTACGCGGTTTTGACCTGGAAAGAGCTTTTGCCGGAACTCGTACAGGGGACGCAATTTCACAACATAGTTACGCTGATAGTGCTTGGCATACTTTACGTAGTGGCGGGCTTTGGGGTATTCGGCACCGTGATGATGATGACAAATGAGAGGCGCAAGGAGTTCTCAATGATGATCTCCATTGGAATGAAGCCGCGTCAGCTGTCAATTATGGTGTTCGCCGAGACCGTGGTTATGGCGATGATGGGAGCGCTTTGCGGCGTTGCGGCGGCGATACCGCTGCTCCTTTACATGCACGCGAATCCGATACAGCTCCGCGGGGTAATTGCGGAAGCGACCATAGAGTACGGCTTTGAGCCGATTCTGCCGTTTATCGTTAACCCCGCGCTGTTTGTAAATCACGGACTTACTATCTTCATCATTGCGGTCTTAGTGAGCATATACCCTCTCTGGTCGGTAAACAGGATACACGTGTCACAGGAGCTAAGAGCGTGAAATTTGACATGATGCTTATTACTCTCGCATGGAAAAATATCTGGCGCAACAGACTGCGCAGCCTGATTATCATCTGCGCCATTGCCGTCGGGCTTACCTGCGGACTTGTGGTTGCCGGATACTATTCCAATATCGGCGATCAGATTATAAATTCCACCATTGACACCCAAATTTCTCATATGCAAATTTCCGATCCGCGCTTTTTGCTTGATAATGAGATAAAATATTACGTGCCTGACGCCCAAAGCGCCGTGCGGAAAATAGACTCTCTGCCGCAGGTTATCGCAGCCGCTCCGCGCATAGTTATAAACGCGATGGCCGCTTCGGCCCAAACCGCGATTGGGGTTCAGATAAACGGCGTGATACCCGAAGATGAGAAACGCCTTACTACGATAAGTCAATTAGTGGTTGAGGGGAGATACTTCGAAGAGGGTGTGGTTAATTCGGCTGTAATAGGGATGGAGCTCGCCCGCAAGCTCGATCTGGAGCTTGGTATGCGTATAGTTCTTACGTTTACCGATGAGAACGGCGCCATAACCGGCAGCGCGTTTCGTATCAGCGGACTTTACCGCACCGCGTCAAGCGCTTTCGACCGCTCTATGGTATACGTACGCGCGGGCGAATTGGGGCCGCTTCTCGCTCCGGAGATCCGCTTTCAGCAGATCGCCGTACGGTTTACCGATATTAAAGCCGCCGATACGTCCGTCAATCAAATAAAAGCGCTTTTTTCCGGTATGGAAGTACGCACCTGGCGGGAGATCTCGCCTATGCTTGATTATATGTCGTTTGCCATGTCTATGGTCATGTACGCACTTTTGGCTATAATACTTTTCGCTCTCAGTTTCGGTATTGTAAACACAATGCTTATGGTGGTGCTTGAACGGCGGCGCGAATTCGGAATGCTGATGGCGGTAGGAATGAAGCGTATGACGCTGTTTTTATTAGTGGTATCAGAGACCATAGCTCTCTCATTAACCGGAGCCGCGGCAGGTATGACGGCCGCGCTCGGTTTACTGGCGGCGCTTGGCAGAACAGGGATAGATTTGGGCATGTTCTCTGAAGGAATGCGCGAGTTCGGGATAGCGGAAGTGTTATACCCTTCCGTCCCCTGGGTAATGTACCCCGGCTTAGCCGCAATGGTGATTCTCGCGGCTGTAATTTCAGCTGTCTATCCGGCTCTCATGGCGCTTAAACTCAAACCGGCGGAGGCGATGAGAGGATGAATAAAAAGGAAAAATCAGCGTACGGACATATCAATAAAAATCAGTTTGGAGCCGCGCAATGAGCGTTATAACTGCTGAAAAATTATCAAAAGAGTACCATGAGTTCGAGGTTCCCGTGCGGGCGCTGCGAAACGTCAGCTTTTCTGTGGAAGAGGGTGAGTTCACCGCTATCGTAGGGCCTTCGGGATCTGGAAAAAGCACGCTGCTGCATATGCTGGGCGGACTTGACAGACCGTCAAACGGGAGCGTGACCGTAGGCGGAGTGAACCTTAACTCGCTCTCGCCGGGCGGACTCATTGACTTTAGGCTCTTTAATATCGGCTTTGTATTTCAGGCGTATAATCTCATTCCGGTGCTCACCGCGCGGGAAAATGTAGAATTTGTCATGCTCCTTCAAAAGCGCTCCGCGCAGGAGCGGCGCAGCCGCGCTCAGGAACTGCTTGACATGGTAGGACTTTCAAAAAGGGCGGATCACCGCCCCATGCAGCTTTCCGGCGGGGAACAGCAGCGCGTCGCGGTGGCGCGCGCTCTCGCCTCACGGCCCAAGTTCGTATTGGCCGACGAACCCACCGCAAATCTCGATTCACACTCCGCGGAAAATCTTCTTACCATAATGGCCGATCTTAACAGTAAATTCGGTACCGTGTTTCTATTCTCTACCCATGATGAAAGAGTTATCCGCCGCGCAAGGCGGGTTATCACGCTGCATGACGGAGAGGTGGAGAGCGATAAGAAGCAAAACGGATAATAATTTTGCGGAATCTAAACTTTTAAAAATGATCACAACGAAAACATTAAAATCATCACCGGCGTACGTATCGTTTCTGCTGACACTCATCATATCAGCCGCATCGTACGCACAGTCTCCTCAAACGCAATCCGGCTCTTCATGGATTCCGGGAAGAGCGAACACCGACATAAACGGTTATATCTCTGAGCTGCCGCTTATGACCTTCCGCACCGATTCTTCCGCTATCGGTTTTCTTAACATTGTGCATGGCCGTCTCAATACCGCTTGGTATCCATTCACAGGAGTAACGATAGCCGCCGCAGGCCGTCTTGAACTCTTTACAGGTAGTAATCTCCAAACGCTTGTTTCGTCCGGCCCGAATTTGGCGCTTCTGGGGCAAGACGGCGGGTACGCAAACATTACCGGCGCGTGGCCCTCCGCGCTTTACGGCAATGTTGACAGAGCGTTTGTAAGTTTTTCAAATAACGCTTTTGTAATTACCGGCGGCCGTCAGCGGATAAACTGGGGCACTAATTTAATATGGAATCCCAATGACTGGTTTAACGCCTACAACTATTTTGATTTTGACTATGAGGAACGTCCCGGAACAGACGGATTAAGAGCGGTTTACTATTTCGGGCCCGTATCCGCCGTTGAAACCGCGCTGCGGGCGAGCCGCCATATTGAAGAGAGAACTTACGCGCTTATGTACCGCTTTAACTATTCAGGATTTGATTATCAGTTTCAGGGGGGAATATTCGGTCAGGACGCCGCGCTTGGGCTATCGTGGGCCGGAGATATTTTGGGCGGCGGGTTCAGAGGCGAAGGGAGCGGCTACTGGCCCGTACTTAACAGCCGCGGCAATTTTGACGCGCGGGACAGCGTGATTTTTGTCGCCGCGCTCTCCGCGGATTACACCTTTTCAAACAGTATATACTGGCTCACCGAGGCTATTTATAATGGATTCGGCAGCAACAATTCCTTAAATCAATCTCCGCTAAGAGCCCAAAATATCTCCGCGAAAATGCTCACACCGGCAAAATATCTTATTTACACCTCCGTCTCCTATTCGTTTACAGACCTTATAAACGGCACGCTTGCGATGATGTACCCGATAGCTGAGAGCACCTCATTCTTCGTAGGGCCCTCAGTCACCGTATCGCTCACTCAAAATGTAGAGCTTCTTATTTTAGGCCAGTTTTTTTCCGGTACGGAAGGGTCGATTTTTGAGCAAACCGCCAATCTTTTCGGCGGACGGCTGAGATATTCGTTTTAAAACCGTCCATATATTATATTTTCAGTTGTTATATTTTCAGCCGTTGATATAAAATTTTGTAACATCTTGCCTTTAACAACAGTCTAACTATAATTCGGATAGATAAGGCATACTTTGCCTGTACCTGATAAAATAAGGAGAAGCAGGTTATGGATTTTCGCAAAAGGGCTCTAATGAGTGCGGTTGTTTTAATGATTCTGACCGCCATGCCGCTGTTTGCCCAGGAAGATCGGGTCTGTACGGTTAAGGGTATTATCGGTACCGTAAAAATATTCTCTCCCAGAGAGCGCGCGGCAAATATAAACCGTGAAGACGTAAATACATGGCCCGATTTGCGGGTCAACAGGGGTTTGCGGGAGAAAGATGTGATAGCCACCATGCCTGAGTCTGAAGTGAGGCTTGAAATCGCCGGCGGAAGCATCATAAGAATCACTGAAAACACAACTGTTGAAATGTCAACTCTTCGTCAGCGCGGTTCAAATACAAATACCAAACTAAACGTGGTAAGCGGAAGCGTTGTTACGAATGTAAAGCGGCTCGCCGACGGCAAAACAAGCTTTGAAATTGAGACCCCGACCTCTGTGGCCGCCATACGCGGAACATTTGTGGAAGTTACCGCAAACGCAGAGGGCACAATGCTCAAAACGTTTGAAGGATCCGTTCAGATTGCGCCCGCCGGAACAAAAAACCGCGTGCTCCTTGAAGATTACCAGATGGCAGAAATCGCTCCGATGCAGAAACGCGCAAAAGTCAGCGACGTTCCGGCTAAATACAGACCGCAGTCCACACGTCTGAAAAATGAAGACGAAACCGCGGCGCTTACAGGTTACGCAAGAGTAGAAATGACTCAGTACTCTCATCTCGAACAGCTTGAAAGCGCTCTGAGAGGCAGAGGGATCCCCGGCGCTATCGGTATAGGAGAGTCATCCGACGAGCTCGCGGCAAGAAGAATAGCCGCAGACGAAGCGCGCAGTCTGCTTGCGAGATCTATTGAGACTCAGGTGCAGCGCTTAAGCGAATCCTACGCGCAGAACGTTGACGGCGAAACGAAAAAAATATGGGAAGAGACCGTAAGGCAGATAACGGACGTAGAGGTTCGCGGGTCAACGGTTTTTAAAACCATAAACCAGTACAACCCCAGACGCAAAGTTTATAAAACCTACGCGCTGATGGTTCTTAATCCGTCAATTTACAAAGACGCGGTCTCTTCCGCAATGGAAAATGAACTCGAACTGCGGGTTAAGAAAGACGATATGATGAAGAGACTTGACACCGCGGTTAAAGAGTTTGACGAAGCTTTCAAAAAGTAACCGGCAGGCGCGCCGCTATGGTTAACTCTCTGTCATTCAACGATTTTTCTGTTCCGCCGTATGCGGCAAATGTCCTCATATTGTTTGGCGCGGCGGTTCTGCTGCACCTTATCGCGGCGCATATATTCGTACCTGTCCTTAACGCGCTGACAAAAAAAACTACGCCGCAGCTTAACAGTATACTTGTAAGCAGAAAATTTTTCAGCCGCGTGTTTCTGTTGCTTCCCGCTATTATTATCTCCATCGGCCTGCCCTTAATCGTAGTTGTCTCTTCAGATCTTTTTATTGTGCTTACGAAATTCATCAATTTATACTTTGTAGTTGTAAGCATAGCTATTTACACCACAATGCTCAGCGTCATTGTTGACATTTACGACCTGCGCGAATGTTCAAAAAGAGTGAGCATAACGGGAATCATTCAGGCGCTTAAGGTTATCGGTATTCTATTCGGGTTTATTATAGCGGCAAGCCTGCTTGCGGGAAAGAGCCCCGTTTATTATCTCTCGGGCCTCGGAGCTTTTACCGCGATACTGCTTCTTATATTCAGAGATTCCATTCTTGGACTTGTAGCTGGAATTCAGGTATCAACAATGGATCTTGTGCGCAAAGGAGACTGGATCGACATACCAAGACACGGAGCCGACGGCGACGTAATTGACATATCGCTCACAACGGTAAAGGTGCGCAACTGGGACAAAACTATTACCGCGGTTCCCGCCTACGAACTTATCTCCCATTCGTTTAAAAACTGGAGAGGCATAAGAGAGTGCGGCGGACGCCGCATAAAGCGCTCTCTGCGTTTTGACATAAACAGCATTCGTTTTCTGAATACTGAAGATATTGAATATCTGAGTAAAATCAAATGTCTGAGACCGTATCTTGAGAGTAAATTAAAAGAGATAGAGTGTTTCAATCAGGAGTGCTTTTCGCAAGCCGATCTCTCTGTTCTGGTAAACGGCAGAAGACTGACGAACATAGGCACTTTCAGAGCTTACTGCGACGCCTATCTGCGCAGTCACCCCGGCATACACAGGGAGCTGATAATTATGGTACGCCTGCTTGACCCGACAGAGTTCGGCGTACCGCTTGAAATTTACGCCTTCACAAATGATCCGGCATGGAAAGTTTATGAAAGCATACAGTCAGATATTTTCGACCATCTGCTTTCGATAATACCGGAGTTCGGATTGAAGGCGTATCAGAGGTAGTTATATAGCTTTCTCAATATTATCTTTTATTCAGATAATAAACAGCTATGGTATTTGAGTTTGCTTACTCAAAAAGTTCGTACTCTCCCTTTCCCTTAAACACGACAGCCGCAAAACGGACGTCGTTTCTGTTTGCAAACCGCGGATCTTTTTTATAACGTTCAATTTGGGTTTGCGCTTCTTCCCGTTTTGCTTTTACCTCTGAATCTTTAGCATCTGTCTTTGCATATTTAATTTCAAAAACATACTCATACTTTATATCAGTTACCGCAGGGTGCTTTTGCAGATAAATATCGGTGTAGCCTCCCGTTACTTCACTTTCGGAATTAGGCAGATACAGGCGGCTGGTGAACAGAGACGCGAGCAGCATTACTTTCAAATGTTTCTCGTCAAAACGAATTAAATCCCTGTTTGAAAGACGCTTCAAAAAAATTCTCCGTGAAAAAATCAAAGTAGGGTTTTATATTGCCTCTGAAAGCCATCTCCCTGACTGTCGCCGCAAGTTCAAGAGAGCTTACCGTCTCCTGCTCCAAATCTTTGATATATGAGACCAAATATTCCCAATAAAGAGTTCTGATTGAATAATTGGGTATTTTCAGGTATATCTGCCCCTCTTTGGCTCCCCCGTTAGTGAGCATTCCCAGATAAAACAGGAGAGATATAAAATATTCCTCAGTGTTTAAGTTGTCAAGAGAGAACTTCTCAATGATGTTGCCGTAAATGCCGCCGTCATTTGTGATTTGGAGCAACAGTTTCATGTTGCTCTCGTTCTCCGCTAAGCGGCGCAATCTCGCGTAATCGGTTTGCA
>Ga0123356_10004751_pt1 | contig 13983 bp, 16 predicted proteins | sample TergutEmb28metaG_2_FD_92546 | JGI IMG/M metagenome (GOLD analysis project Ga0123356, IMG submission 92546) | Embiratermes neotenicus P3 segment gut microbial communities from Petit-Saut dam, French Guiana - Emb289 P3 | ecosystem: Host-associated > Arthropoda: Insects > Digestive system > Gut ...
GCTCATATCTGATGTCTCCCGTTCGGCAGCCACTGGGCTAATAAGGCCGCCCCTGCCTGCCGACAAGGCGCGGGCAGCGGCGGCGGTCTGCCCGCCCCTGGACCATGGAGGGTGGAGAAGCCTCCCGCTTTGGCGCTTACTCGGCGGTCACGGACCCATCGTCGGCGTCGGGGTCGGCGGGGCTGGCCTACTCTCGCTGCGCACGCAGTCCGCTACCTGCGAATCCCAGGAGAAGCGATCCGAGAGGCCCTGGTTCGAGATCCCCTGGTTGAACACGCCCGACTGCGCGGCAAGACTGTCTTGCGTGAACAGCGCGCCGCGATTCTGGGTTCGGAAGACCTGATCGGCACGTTGACGGCAGGCTGCCAGGGTGGCCTGGTTTGCGCGGCTTTCCGGTGAGGGCGGCGGCGGGTTGCAGGCCACGAGCAAGGTCGTGGCGAGCCAGAGTGTGGCAGGCAGCCGGTTCATGCGGTGGCTCCTGTGAGGCGCCCGGTCATGACGGGCTGGCCGAGCGCGAAGCGCGGCAATCGATCTCGAAAGCCCGTTTCGTCGAAGCGCGCCTCGCTCGTCAATGGCGCGGTTGCTGCCGTCCGTAGCAGCGAGGGATGCAGCGTCGCACCGTCTCGCCCCAGCCGAAGCAGTCCTTGCGCCCACCGGGCACGGGCCAAGAGATCGATCAGCGCGAGCAGGCGGAGGCAGACTGAAAACCCATAGCTGCTTTCCATGCCGACGGTACGATCGACGGCACCGGCCCAGCAGCACGCGTCGCGGTCGGCGAGCGCCAGATCGGTGAAGGATCCATCGCGACGACGGAAGCGGAACCCGCGCACGGTCGACATACGCGAATGCAGAGCGGCCTCCCGGGCCGCGTCCCATGCCGCTTCGAGATCACGGCCGCGAACCGCGGGCATCGCCTCGAGCGGCCGATCCACGAGGTAGGTCAGAACGCCCTCTGGGGTCACGCCCAGCCGGACTTGCTCAGGTTCGGACGGTTCCATGGCACCAAAGGATGGACCTCCGGCCCGCGACGCGCCAGCCTGTGGGGGATCACACGGAGAGAATTCACATGCCGGAACTCCACCGCTTGACAGCGACCGAGGCCAAGCGCCGGATCGAGGCCGGCACGCTCCGTCCGGTGGAGTTCATGGAAGCGTGTCTCGAGCGGATCGCGGCCCGTGAGCCCACGATCAGGGCGTTCGCGTACTTCGATCCGGCACGAGCGCGTGAGGCGGCGAGCATCGCCCGGCCTGGTCCGCTGCACGGTCTGCCGGTGGGCATCAAGGATATTCTGGACACGGCGGATATGCCGACGGGCAACGGCTCGCCAATCTGGGCCGGCTCGAGGCCCAAGGCGGATGCCGCCGCTGTCGCCTGGATGCGTGCGGCGGGCGGGGTGGCGATCGGCAAGACCGTCACGACCGAGTTTGCGACCCGCAAGCCGGGGCCCACGCGCAATCCGCATAATCTCGCGCACACGCCGGGTGGTTCGAGCAGCGGCTCCGCGGCGGGTGTGGCCGACGGCTTCTTCCCGCTCGCATTTGGCTCGCAAACCGCCGGCAGTGTGGTGCGCCCGGCCGCCTTCTGCGGTGTGGTCGGCTACAAGCCGACCTTTGGCATGATCAGCCGGGTCGGCGCAAAGGTGATGTCGGACAGTCTCGACACGGTCGGCGTGCTGGCGCGGAGCGTCGCCGATTGCGCGCTCCTCGCTGCTGCGGTCTCCGGCCGGGAACTCGGCGATCCCGACCGCAAGCCCGGGCGGGCGCCCGAGATCGGCCTCTGCCGAACACCAGTCTGGGATCACGCCGAGCCTGAAACCGCGACGCTGCTGGCGGAGGTTGGTGAGATCCTCGCGCGGGCCGGGGCGCACATAAGCGAGCGGGACCTGCCGTCCGACTTCGCGCTCGTGGAGCACGCCCATCCAGTCGTGATGAACACCGAGAGTGCACGGGCGCTGGGCTGGGAGCTGGCGACGGCACGTGAGCAAATCAGCGACCAGCTCCTGGAAAGGCTGGATTTTGGTCTCGCCCAGACGGATGCCGCGATCGCGGAGGCCTATGCTGTCTTCACGCGCGCCCAGGCGGCCTTTCCGTCGGTGATGGATGGTCTCGACATCCTGCTCACCCCCTCCGCACCTGGGGTTGCGCCCGAGGGCATCGGATGGACCGGGGATCCGGTATTCAATTTCATCTGGACCAGCCTGCACGTCCCCTGCGTGACGGTGCCGGCCGGGACCGGGCGTCACGGTTTGCCGCTCGGGATCCAGATCGTCGCCCGCCGGGGCGAGGACCGCGCCGCACTCGCCTGGGCGCAATGGGTCGCCGCGGCGCTCGGCTAGCGATCAGCCGAGCAAGGCCGCCGCGAGCCGCTGGCGCGTCGCAACGCCGGCCTCGAGGTTCCAGGCGTTCACGATCGCCAGCCGAAAGCCGCCCGGCGGCATCGAATGATGCGCGCCCGGCTTATCCTCGTGAAAGGTGATCTGGATCGACGAAATGCCTGGCGTTCGGGCGAGTTCTGCAACCAGGGCGGCGGGCGGATGGCGATAGGCCCTGTCGTGCGGACCGAACAGGACCACGCTGTAGCCGTCCCGGCGTGCTGCATCGTCGTATCGCCAGAGCCCCGTCTCGTAGAGCCGGATGACGGCTTCGACCCAGTCCCGTCCGCCGTAGAGATCAGGCCATTGATCGGCAAAGCGCAGATGGGCCTCGATGATCCGCCCGCCGATGGTCTCGACATTGGCGAGGCCGGTGTAGCCACGCAGATTCCGGACGGTCCAGTCACCCAGATACTGTTCAAGCGTCGGGCGAGGACTGGCCTCGACCTGCCAGTAATCGAACGTACCACCCGCTGCAGATTCGCCCGTTGCGTGACGCCACCAGCGCACCTCGCCGCTGACCAGCGCCATATCGGTGCTGATGTGGTCGCCTTCGAGCAATTCGCACCAAAAATGGCCTGCCGTCAGTGCTGCTGCATACTCTTCTCTATTCGCGATCACCCGGCTGCCGGCGCCCATCCCACGCAGATTAACGATCGGCTTGGAAAACACGGGAAAGGCGGCTGGCATGACGCCGTGCGGTGCGGCGGTCAGGCCCTGCGACAGCGCGACGGCAAGCTTGTCGTAGATCCAGCGATGGTCGGGATACCAGAGCCATGCATCCGCATCCTCGGTCGGCACGCGGACGTGCTCGGGGCACGGGATGGCCGCGAAATACTGCATGCGCCACGGATCGGCCTCGCAGACCGGCATCAGTCGGAATCCACCGATTCGATGGGATCGGGGCGTAACCGCGGAGGCAGCGTGTTGAGCGAGTCCGCCGTATCGAAATCGCGGAGCACGGCGTCGTCGGCAACCTCAACCTCGGCAACCACGTCCGGATGCTGCGCGAGCAGAAAGCGCGCCCCGTTATCGCCTGAGATTTGCAGCATTTCCGGGAAAAAGCGCCGATCCCACAGCATGGGGTTGCCCTGCTTGCCGCGACACGTCGGCAGCACGATCAACCGCCCCTCGTCAGGGTCATAGGCGGCGAGCAGACGGTCGATGATGCGCCCGGTGACCAGTGGCATATCGCCAAGGCAGATCACGGCTGCGGCGCAGTCTTCTGGAACGGCGGCGACGCCGGTTTTGAGGCTCGCCGACAGTCCCTCTGCATAGTCGGGTGCGTGCACGAAGCGGACCGGCTTGCCTCTGAGCGCCCGCTCGACCTGCTCGGCTTGATGGCCGGTCACCACGAGGACGGGGCGGGCGCGGCTCGCGAGCACGTTGTCGACAACCCGCGCGATCATCGGCTTTCCGGTCTTGTCCGACACCAGGAGCTTGTTGTGAGGCGCCATTCTTCGCGAGCGTCCGGCGGCGAGCACCACGGCGGCAAGGGTAGGCGCAGTTCTGGGCGCGGCCCCGGTCCGAGGCGTGGCCGGGGCCTTTTCGCGCGGCAGCGGACGAGTTTCAATCTCCTTGAGCAGTCCGCCTACCCCCATCCGGGCGAACTCCCGCCCGCCCACCGGCAGACCCGCAAAAAGCCGGGGAAGCACGAAGTCGATACCGTTGAGCTTCGGACTCCGCGCGCAGCCCGGCAGGACGAGGGCGGGGCGTGTGCCGATCCGGCCGAGGCAGATGAGGTTTCCGGGATCGACCGGCATCCCGAAATGAATGATTTCGCCGCCGGCGCGCTCGATACCGGCCGGACCCACATCGCGCCGATCCACGACCGCGGAGGCGCCGACGACGAGGACGAGGTCGGCGCCGTCTGCGATCAGCCTGTCGAGTGCGCCCGCGACCGCCTGTTCCTCGTGCGCCGTGCGGATCGGAGGGAGCAGCGTGCCGGAGAGCGCGGTAATGCGTCCCGCCGTCGCTTCGATCGTCTTTTCGATCACGCTCTCCTTGAGTCCCGGCAATTCGGTCGCGACGAGTCCAACCTTGAGCGGCCGGAACGGGTGGAGCGCCAGAGCGGGCGGGCCATGCTTGGCGAGTGTGACCGCGACGTCCAGCACCGCCCTGGGGACCGCGAACGGGATCACCTTGATGGTCGCGACCATATCGCGGCCGCCGACCACCGAATAGTCGGGCAAGGTGCCAATGGTGAGAGCCTCATCCACCGCGTTGATGCGATCGATCTTGTCCCCCGATACCCGCAAAAGGCCTGCCGTCTCTGCCGCGAGGTTCACCCGGCCGGTCGCTGCGCGGGAGCGGCCGAGCAGCGGCACGAGGAAGGCCTCGGCGAGCCGATCGGCGCAGATATCTTCCGGCACGTCGCCCGGGTCGAGACGCGCGGTGACGACCTCCTCGTATCCCCCGGCCCGGAGTGCCGCGATCCCCGCCTCATCGATCACGGAGCCTTTGCGGATCACGCGGTCGGCGAGCCGTGTCGTGTGTGCGATGATGGCACCTTTGGCCTCGGAGAGGGGTGTGGGTCCGAATCTCACGCTGCTTGCTTGTACATATAAGAGAGGGGGGAGCCGCGGCGGACAGCGACAATCTCGGCAACGATGGAGAGTGCGATCTCGGCCGCCGTCACCGCCTCGATGTTGAGTCCCACCGGTCCCTTGATCCGTGCGAGAGCGGTATCGTTGTGGCCGAGCGCTCTCAGTCGGTTGAGACGTGCGGCATGCGTCCGGCGTGAGCCGAGCGCGCCGATATAGAATGCCGAGCATTTGAGAGCCCGGTCGAGCGCCGGGTCGTCGAGCTTGGGATCGTGTGTCAGTGTCACCACCGCCGTCCGGGCGTCCGGGTGCAGTTTGTCCATCGCCTCGTCCGGCCAGTCGGTGCTGACAGCGACGGTGGGGAAGCGTTCGTCGGTTGCGAAGGAGCGGCGGGGATCGACGATCGTGACCGCGAAGCCGGTCTGTGCGGCGAACGGCACCAGCGCCTGGGCGATATGGACGGCGCCGACGACGATGAGCCGTAGTGGCGTGTTGTGGACGTGAAGGAAATACGTATCGTCACCGATCGTCACGGTGCCGCTCTCATCGGCTGCCAGCGCAGCACCCGCGGCGTCGTTAAGGGCCGCGGGCGCTTCCGGATCGGGCAGCAATCGTTGTTCGCCTGAGGGCAGCCGGGTGCCAAGCACCACCGGTCGATGCTCGCGTTTCGCAGCTTCGAGCGCGGCCAGCAAATCGGGTGTCACGACAGCTTCTCCACGAACACCTTAACCTTGCCACCGCATGCGAGCCCGACCTCCCAGGCGCGCTCATTCGTCACCCCGAAATCCAGCAATTGCGGGCTGCCGGACGCGATCGTCTTCATCGCGGCGTCGGCGACCGCGCCTTCGATACAGCCCCCACTGACCGAGCCCGCCATTTTGCCGGACGGCGTTACCGCCATCTGGCTGCCTGCGGGGCGAGGCGAACTGCCCCAGGTCTCGGTCACGGTGGCGATCGCCACCTGCTCACCGGCCGCGCGCCACGCTGCGGCGACGGCGAGTACGTTCTCGGTCTCGTCGAGACTCATGATGCGATCCTCCAGCGCTCGTCCAGGGTCCGCAACGGCGGAGGCCGGGAGAGCAGGTCGACCAGCTCACGCAGGCTGGCCAAATTGTGCACGGGGCGAAACTCGTCCACGTGCGGCAGCATCGCGCGTATGCCAATGGATTTTGGCTCGAAACCTTCCCAGCGCAACAGCGGATTGAGCCAGATCAGGCGCCGACAAGAGCGGTGCAGCCGGTCCATATTGAGCGTGAGGTGTCGTGCGCCGTCCCGGTCGAGCCCGTCGGTGATGAGCAGGACGATTGCGCCTTGGCCGAGCACGCGGCGGGACCAGTCGCGGTTGAAGGTGTCGAGGGCCTCACCGATACGCGTACCGCCCGACCAGTCCGGAACGATGTGGGCGATCATCTGGAACGCCACTTCGGGGTCCCGATGGCGGAGCTGGCGAGTGATATTGGTGAGCCGGGTTCCGAACAGGAATACGCTCACCCGGCCCCGCTCATTCGACACCGCGTGCAGAAAATGCAGCAATATCTGCGAATAGCGGGCCATCGAGCCAGAGATGTCGCAGAGCACGACGAGCGGCGGAGGCCGCGTCTCGCGGCGGGATCGGGCGATCGAGAGGATCTCGCCACCGCGCTGCCGGTTTTCGCGAATCGTCCGGCGGAGGTCAACGCGGGGGCCGAGCGGATCCGGCCGGAAGCGGCGGGTCGGTCTGAGATCGAGGGGCATGACGAGCGTGCGGATGGCGGCTTTCGCTGCCGCGATCTCATCGGCGCTCATTGCCTCGAAATCCAGTGTCTGCAGTCGCTCGTTCGCGCTTGCCGTGAGGGCTGCATCGATGGTGGGCGGCGCATCGTGCGGTCTCTGTCGCGCCTCGCGCCTCGGCGCAAATGCCTCGGCAACACGCCGCCCCGCGGGTGGGGCGCGTTCCTGTTGCTGCTGTTTTCCGGCGTTCATCAGCGCCATTGCTGCTGCCTGCCGCGCTGCATTCTGGTCACGCCAGAACAGCGCGAATGCCTGATCGAACACATCGCGGTGTTCGTGCCGGTGGATCATTGCGGCAGCCAGAGCGGAGCGGACCTGAGCCTTCTCGCCGATATCGATGAAGGTAAGCGCCTTGAGTGCGGCGATCGATTCGCTCGGCCCGACCGGCAGTCCGGCTCGCCGCAACAGGCGCGCAAAGTGCATCACGTTGGCGGTAAGGGGAGCGCTCACGGGTTCAGAGATTTCGCGACCTGCCGAGCCCCGGCGCAGCAGGGCCGGCCCGCCCGGGGGAGCGGGACGCTCGCGGACCGAACCTGCCGACTGATCGGGAAGATCTCGACCGCCGGCCCATGCTCTCCCATCCCCCCTCCAGGCCTATGCTGCCTCCGCCTCGCGCGCCTCAGCCACCAGTCTGGCCGCTTCTGCGCCGCGAATTCTGGCGATATCGTCCTGATATTTCAGCAATACGCCGAGGGTTTCGTTAACCGTGTCCGAGGTCAGTTCGTGCTCGTTGAGATAGGTGAGCGCGTTGGCCCAGTCGATCGTCTCGGCGACACCGGGCAGTTTGAACAACTCCGCCGTACGCAACCGCTGCACAAAGCCGACCACCTGGGCGGACAGCGCCTCGGGCACGCTTGGTGCCTTCACCGCGAGGATCGCGCGCTCGCGCTCTGCGCTCGGATAGTCAACCCAATGGTAGAGACAGCGGCGCCGTATCGCGTCGTGAACTTCCCGCGTGCGGTTCGACGTCAGGACCACGATCGGCCGCGTCGTGGCACGGATCGTGCCGTACTCGGGGACGGTGATCTGGAAATCGGCCAACACTTCCAGAAGAAACGCCTCGAACGGCTCGTCCGCCCGGTCCAGCTCGTCGATCAACAGGACCGCCGCCGGCTGGTCGGGGTCGATCGCCGAGAGCAGGGGACGGCTCTGCAGGTAGTCCCGGCCATAGATATCCTGGGCCAACACGCCCTGATCGGTCTCTCCGGCTGCCTCCGCGAGGCGGATCGCCATAAGCTGGCGGGCGTGATCCCACTCATACGCGGCGGCCGAGAGGTCCATCCCGTCGTAGCATTGCAGGCGCACCAACCGCCGTCCGAGTCCCGCGGCCAGCACTTTCGCGATCTCTGTCTTGCCGGTGCCGGGTTCGCCCTCAAGAAACAGCGGGCGGCCCATCGAGAGGGCGAGGTGCACCGTAGTCGCGAGCTCACGGTCCGCGATATAGCCCTGGCCGCTCAGGAGGGCGGCGGTCTGCTCGACGGAAGCGGGTAGGCCAGCCACTACAGCGATGGTCCGAACAGGAGCAGGAGGATGAGAGCGAAGAGCGCCAGACCTACCCAGGCAACGATTGGCAGGCCCAAAGGTTCGCGCGGAATGAGCGATAGAGGGCTGATTCCGCCGGCCGGCTGGGCGGCAGCGGGGGGATGCTCTGGCTGGACAGGCCGCTCCCCCGCAGCGAAGGGGGCAACAGGCGACGTGACCTCACCCGGCGCCACCTGGTCCGACGTGACCTGCGCGGTGAAACGGTCAAAGAACTGATCGGCCATCGACTTCGCGGTGGCATCGACAAGGCGAGCCCCGAGTTGCGCGATCTTGCCGCCGACCTGCGCCTGTACATCGTAGCGAAGCAAGGTTGCGAGTTCGTCGGGTGAAAGACTCACTCTCGCGCTGCCCTTCGCGAATCCGGCGACCCCGCCCTGACCTTCGCCAGCGATCGTGTACGCGTTCGGCGGGTCGAGATCGGTCAGCTGAACGCGCCCGTTGAAGCGCGCCGCGATTGGGCCGATTCTGACCGCGGCAGTTGCCTTCATCTCCGTGTCGGAGAGCTTTTCCAGCGTCTCGCACCCGGGGATGCAGTTTTTCAGAACTTCTGGGTCGTTTAGGGCATTCCAGACCCTCTCGCGCGGCGCCGGAATACGCCGCTCGCCGGTCATGTCCATCCAGCCAGTTCTCCGTTGCGCGGGGCGGACGTTACTTTGAGGGTCGTGGGCATGCAACCGAGCCACCTGCCGAGGAGCCCGGTGTGAGCGGTCGCGCCGTAAGGGTGCGGGGCAGCCTCGGACTCGGTTCGGCTCTTGCCGCGTCGCTGCCGGCGGCTGCGCTGGCCGGTCCGCCGGGGCGAGCACCCGCGCTTGCCTGGGGGCTGCCGTTCCTGGGCGTGCTGCTATCGATTGGGCTGATACCGATGCTCGCGCCCCGCTTCTGGCACCGCCGGATGGCCTGGGTTGCTGGGTTTTGGGCCCTCGTCCTCCTCGTGCCGATGGCGGCTGTGAGCGGGTTCTCCGCAGCCGCCACCCTCGTCTGGCACACCCTACTGGCCGAGTACCTGCCGTTCGTGATGCTCCTGCTCGCGCTGTTCACGGCTGCGGGCGGCATCTTGGTCCGCGGCGGGCCAGCCGGCTCGCCCGGTGGGAACACGGCCCTACTTGCGGCCGGGACCGTGCTCGCGGGACTGATCGGCACGACCGGTGCCGCGATGGTGCTGATCCATCCCTTGCTCCGGGCGAATGCCTATCGGGCGCGCAAGACACACCTTGTGATCTTTTTCACAATCCTGGTCGCCAATGCTGGCGGCGCACTCTCACCGCTCGGCGATCCACCGCTTCTCCTTGGGTTTCTGCACGCCGTGCCGTTTTTTTGGCCGTTGCGGCATTTGGCCGCACCACTCCTCGTTCTGGCCGCGCCGTTGTTGGCCGTGTTCTATTGGCTCGACCGGCGGTATGCGCGCGCGGGGCCAGCTCGGCCACGGCCTGAGCGGCTGCATATCAGGGGTTGGCGGAATGTCGGCCTGCTCGTCGTCGCCGTGGCAACCGTTCTCGCGACCGGCTACTGGCATCCCGGCGACATCGTCCTTTTGGGTCAATCGGTCGCTATCGAGCATCTGGCCGGCGTCGGCGTGTTTTTGGTCGTGGCGCTCGTCTCCGCCGCTGTGACGCCGCGCGCCGTCCGGCAGGGCAATCTGTTCTCCTGGCATCCGATGAGGGAGGTGGCGACGCTCTTCGCGGCGATTTTCATTACCGTAACCCCGGTTTTTGCCATGCTGGATGCGGGATTCGACGGTCCGCTCGCCCCGCTTCTGCGAGTCACGGTCGATGCTTCGGGTGTGCCGCGACCGCTGGTCTATTTCTGGCTCACCGGCCTTTTGTCGGCCTTTCTCGACAATGCGCCGACCTACCTCGTCTTCTTTGGTCTCGCGGGCGACGATTCTGTCCGGTTGACGGGCGAGCTGAACGGCGTACTGCAGGCGATCGCATCGGGCGCGGTGTTCTTCGGGGGCCTTACCTATATCGGCAACGCGCCGAACCTGATGATCCGCTCCATCGCCTCGCATCGCGGCGTGCGGATGCCGAGCTTTTTCGGGTTCATGATGGCCTCGGGCATGCTTCTGCTGCCCGCCCTTGTTCTCCTGAGCCTCGTGTTCTTCCGATAGCCCGGCGCATCCGCTATGCCGGGCTGACGCATCGAACCGGAGCCCGCGATGACCTACCTGGTAGCTGCTGACCTTCCCACGACCCCCGCCGGCGAGCGGTTCCGGAGGTTGCTCGCCCGGCCGACAATCCTGCAAATGCCCGGTGCGCACAATGGTATGGCGGCCCTGCAGGCGAAGAGGGCTGGGTTCGAGGCGTTGTATCTCTCCGGTGCAGCGATGACTGCCTCCATGGGGCTTCCCGATCTCGGCGTCATTACCGTCGATGAGGTGTGTTTCTTCATTCGTCAGATTGCCCGCGCCACCGGACTGCCGTTGCTTGTCGATGGCGACACGGGCTACGGCGAGGCGCTTAACGTCATGCACATGGTCCGCAACTTCGAGGATGCGGGCGCGGGTGCGGTGCATATCGAGGATCAGCTGCTACCCAAGAAATGCGGGCATCTCAACGACAAGAAGCTTGCCGATGCGAACGATATGGCCGCCAAGATCGCCGCTGCAGCCAAAGCGCGCCGGCACCTGGTCGTGATCGCGCGCACCGACGCAGCGGCGAATGAGGGCATAGAGGGTGCCGTTGCGCGCGCGAAGCTCTATGTTCAAGCGGGCGCGGACGCCATCTTCCCGGAGGCGCTCACCACAGCCGAGATGTTTCGGGCGTTTGCCGCTCAGATGAAGGGCGTGCCGCTGCTCGCCAACATGACGGAGTTTGGCCGGACGCCCTTCTTCACCGCTTCGGAGTTCCAGGATATGGGCTATCGGATGGTGATCTGGCCGGTAAGCAGCCTTCGCATCGCCAACAAGGCGCAAGCCGAACTCTATGCCGCCATTCGCCGGGACGGCGGGACACATGCAATGCTGGACCGGATGCAGACCCGCGCCGAGTTGTACGAGGCGATCGGCTATCATGACTACGAGGCGCTGGATTCATCCATTGTGGCGACGGTCATCCCACAGGCGATGCCCCAGCGCCCGGCCTGATTCGCACGGAGCGCTGGCCCGCATGCATCGCCGCGACCTGCTCGCCGCCCTCGCGCTCGCCTTGGTTGCAATCCCTGCCGTGCGCGTCCGCGCGCAGAGTGGGCCACAGCCCGAGCTGGCAAAAGAGCCGCTTGTCATCCTGACGCGCGACGGCAAGGCGCGCCGGTTCATGGTGGAAATGGCTTTGACCTCCGAGCAGCAAAAGACTGGCCTGATGTTCCGCCAGTCGGTGCCGCCCGACGGCGGAATGTTATTCGACTGGGGCAGCCCGCAAGAGTCCCAGATGTGGATGCGTAACACCGTCACCTCGCTCGACATGGTGTTCATTAACGCCGATGGGACAATCCGCTCGATTGTCGAGGATACGGTGCCGCAGAGCCTGGCGGTGATCGATAGTCGCGGCCCGGTCCGCGCGACATTGGAGCTTGCTGCCGGCACCACCGCACGGCTCGACATCCGGGTGGGCGATAGGGTGCAGCAGCGCATATTCGGCAACGCCGGCTGACATGCGACGCGGGCTCGGCGTCGCGCTCTTGCTCCTCGTGGCGCTGACCGGGTCTGCGAGCGCGATGACGCTTCAGTCGGTCCCGTTGCAAGACGGAGACGGTCAGGCCCTTTTGCTGCAGGGACAGATCGGGCAGGGCGACGCGGCTCGGCTGAGCGGCGCGCTGCGCCGTCAGCGGTTCGCTGTCATCGGGTTGAACAGTCCCGGTGGCAGCGTCGTGGAGGCGCGCGATATGGGTCGGATGATCAACCGCCTTGGTGTGCCTGTCGCGGTACCGGATCGGGGCGTCTGCGCCTCCGCCTGCTTCATGCTGTTCGCCGCCGGACGCTCGAAGATCGCCGAACCGGGAGCCATGATTGGGGTGCACAGCGCCTCGGTCTCCGGCGGGAACGAGACCCTGGACACGCTCGGCGTCACCACGTTGATGGCGCGAGAAGCTGCCCGTTACGGCGTGCCCGCCTCCATCACCGGTCGAATGGTAACCACGGTGCCGGGCGAAATGGCTTGGCTGTCCCGCGAGGAGCTCGAGGGTATGGGGGTCCGGATCGGCGTCGCGGGCGCCGCAATTGCGGGGGCGGTGCTGCCCGGCTCGGCCGCGGCCAGCAAGTCGGACTGGACGCGCGGCTTCGAGCGCGGGCGTGCTCAGGGAGAGGGTGGCGACTGTAGGGCCCCCGAGGGGATCGCCAATGACGCTGACTTTTCACTCGGCTGTGCCTCGGGTCAGCGCGCCGCCGGAGCGCGGGTCGCGGCTGCCTCCGGGCCGGGCGGTCGATCGGACTGGACGATCGGCTTCGAATACGGCCGGGCGCATGGCGCGGGGGCCAATTGCGACCGGCCCGACACACGGGTGGCGAACCCGCGCGACTGGTCGCTCGGCTGCCATTCAGGCCAGCGGATCGGCGGCAGTTGAGCGCGCTTGCGCCGCCTCGCCCACGCACATAGGTTGCCCCCGTCGGGGCGTGGCGCAGCCTGGTTAGCGCGCGTGTTTTGGGTACACGAGGCCGCCGGTTCGAATCCGGCCGCCCCGACCACAGCAAGGAGAGAGAGCCTTTTATGCGCGCCCGTATTTACCAGCCGCCCAAGAACGCGATGCAATCCGGGCGGGCCGGCACGCATCAGTGGGTACTGGAGTTCGAGCCTGCCGAACCTCGCCGGCCAGACCCGCTGATGGGATGGATCGGCAGCGCTGACACGCAGGCGCAGGTTGTGCTGCAGTTTGATACCCGCGAGGAGGCAGTGGCCTACGCCGAAAAACAGGGGATCGGCTACGATCTCGAATTGCCGGTCTCGCACCACGTCAAGCCGAAGGCTTATGCGGATAACTTCCGCTTCGGGCGGATGGAGAACTGGACGCACTGAGTACGTCGCGCCCTTAGCTCAGTTGGATAGAGCAACAGCCTTCTAAGCTGTGGGTCGCTGGTTCGAATCCAGCAGGGCGCGCCACTTTGATACAAGCCGGAACTCCAAAACCTGCCGTTTGCACCGGACGCGGCGACAAGGGTGCGCAAGAGCACGGTTTTGACCCCATCAGCACTGCTCCTTGCGTGCAGGCGTTGAGGCGTTGCTCGTGGTCTGCAAAATAACCTGCAATCCTCTGCGCGGATCGTTGCCGTCTTGCTCTGTGAAGTACCCGAGATTCCTCTGGAACTGGTGTGCCGGGTAGGCGGGAATGGGCCATCCATATGCCTCAGGACCGATATAGCCGAAGCTTCCATAGGGATGCGGTGAATCGCGCAAAACAACTGCCCGATTTGCGTGTAAGCGGAAGCGAGTTGCTCCGAGGTCAAAGTCTTCTCCAGATGGCCGAGTATCAAACCATCCAGATTGGTCATCATAATGAAGCTGAAGCCTGGCAATTTCCTCGAGTCGTCCGCAAACAGAACGCTCACGCTGAGGCGGTCCCCGATCGGGCCAACGACCGTCACTTCCTTTTGTATTTTCCAGTGCCAAGCGTCGGGTTGGAATTTCAGCACGAGCGTTAGACGCTCGTCGTTGACGGAAGCGATTTCGTAGACAGCAGCACTCTTGCCGTCACGAACCTTCGAGACGGTCGCGACCGTGTGCCTCGAAGCGACGTCGTCAACGATTGACCGCGCGGCGGCTACAGATACGTGCAGATCGGCTTGACATTCATGGGCCCGCATTCCGGTTCAAGAGCCGGCCCTTTGTA
>Ga0123356_10004752_pt1 | contig 13982 bp, 14 predicted proteins | sample TergutEmb28metaG_2_FD_92546 | JGI IMG/M metagenome (GOLD analysis project Ga0123356, IMG submission 92546) | Embiratermes neotenicus P3 segment gut microbial communities from Petit-Saut dam, French Guiana - Emb289 P3 | ecosystem: Host-associated > Arthropoda: Insects > Digestive system > Gut ...
AACAAAACATTAACATCTTTAAATGAAGGATTTTCCGCTTGCAATTGTTTTAAGTATGGAATCGCTTTTCCAATTTCATTTGTTTTAATTAATGTTGTAGCGAGTTTGTAGCGAAGATCCGCCAGAATATCAGCTTTTATATTTTGATGCCTAAGTCCTATTTCGAAATCCACGATCGCCGCTTCATATTGCCTTGTATCAAGATGGATAGTTCCCGCGAATAAACAAGCATTCGGTCCCATTACAGGATCAGCGCGTAAATGGTTAAAAATACGCAGCGCTTGTTCAATTTGGTTCGCTTCGTGATAACATTCGGCAAGCGTGTAAAGCGATTCTTTGTCGTCCGGGGCAAGGTCAATTGCTTTGCGGATAAAGTTCATCGCTTCTTTTGGTTTTTTCAATCTGAAAAGCGAATGACCCATATATCGAAGAACAGCGGGGCTGTCAGGGTCTTGAGTGCGCGCTTGTTTTAAAAGCTGGACAGATTTTTCGTAATTTTTTCTTTCAAATTCAAGAACCCCTAATTCATAATTAACTTCAAAGTTATCCTGCCTGAATGTCCTTGCCATCGAAAAACCTTTGTAGGCTTGTTCAATCATATTGAGTTTGCGGGCGGAAAGACCGTATCGTAAAAATACTTCAAAATTATCTATACCTTGAACCTGGTTCATTGAAATTTGATCAATCAATGTTTCATAAGTTTTCATTGCTCTGTCCCAGTTGCTTTCGTCAAAATAGGCTGTTGCCATCGTAAAAAGCGCTTCCGGGTCGTTAGGGTTTTGAGCGAGTCTTTTTGTAGCTTCTTTTAACGCTACACTTCGATCTTTGGATATTCTTCCTCCGCCAAAAGAAGATTTTCCCATAGCTCCTTTTAACAATAGAAGAACACTTACAACCAAAACAATGGCAATTACCGCGATTAAAATAGGATCCATAATTAGTATTATCGGTCATTTTTATGGTTTTTATCAATTACTTAGCCAATTATTGTACACAATATTGAATAAAACTGGTCAATTTGGATAAAACTGGTCTTGACAAAGGTAAATTCTGCAACTAAATTTAATAAAATAGCTAATATAGTTTGGAAAAGGAGTTGATCTAATGGCATCAAGTATTGGAATTAAGATCGCCAATGGAGAATTCTACCCACTGGTGGAAGAGAATTCTCTAATTAAGAAAAAATTAATTCTTACCACTGTCCATGATGATCAGCCAAGTGTTCAAATCGATCTATTCAGAAGCCCCGCCAATGTTATGACAGACGCTCAGTACATAGGTACTGTTGTTGTCGAAAATATAAGACCAAAACCTAAAGGTGAACCTTCCATAGAAATGGTAATTTCCTCCGATAAAAACGGCGATATAATCGCTGATGCCATTGACCTTGACGCGAGTTCAAACGGCGAACATTATGTTTTGACTGTTTCATTAAAATCTATAGATGATATTTCAAAGGATATGGAGATTCAGGATTTTGAGCTTGAAGCAAACGAAGAGCCGCCTTCGGGTCTTTATCAACACGCGAATAAAGTCAGGCAAAAAGAAAAAAAACCTGTAAGTCCATGGCTTTTTATATTACTTGCCTTACTTTTACTTTTGGGACTTCTCGCCGGGTGGTTGTTTTTTATGGGTGGGTTAGAAACCGCTCGTTCATGGTTTAATAGATCCGCGGCTGTAGTTACACCCGCGCCGCTGCCGCCGCCCGCGCCGGTTCCAGCGCCCACACCTGAGCCTGAACCTGTAAGAACGAGCGAACCTGAACCAGTTAATGAACCAGTTCAGCAGGTAGTTGAACCTGTTCCTGTTATTCAAGCGCCGCCGACTCCACCCGCGCCAAGACAGCAGGGAAATGTAGTTCGCGCCAACAATAGAGTTCCGCCTGTTTTTTCGTTTAACGTTCCTGAAACCATTCCAAGAGAAGGCGTCAGTTATGTAATTCGATGGGGTGATACATTATGGGATATTGCCGAAGCTTTCTATCGTGATCCGTGGCAATATCCGCGTATCGCGAGGCATAATAATATCAGCAACCCGAATCTGATTATTTCAGGCAGAACAATTCGTGTTCCTCCCAGGAATTAGTGTGGTTACGCTGGTTCGAAGTTTTGTTATTGTTTTATTTATACTATTAATATGTTCATGCGCGTCTCCGCAAATCTTTAAAGATCAAAATGATTTTTATTTAGGTTTATTAATTTCCGATGATAACGCGGATAAAATCGCGGAAAAAACAAGATTGTTCGAAAACGCTCTTTCCAGTTCAAATGAATATATAAGGCGCGCCGCCGCGGATGAACTCGCGGTTTTAATGTTTAATGGAACAGAACTTTCCAATAAAACAATTGAGCTGCTGCGCAAAAACGCGTCCCCCTGGTGGGTTTCGGCTCTTGATATAACTGTGCCTCTCGCTGCCGGTAACGCGCCCAACAAACAAAAAATACTTTCGTTCCTGCTTGATTTTGAACAAAACGCGTTTATTTCTTTTGATGACGCGAGGCTCTTTACCATACAGGAATTAAAAAAACGTAATATTTCTTTTACAGGGTATGAAGAAGCTGTTATCGAAGCGCATTATGCCGTTTCGCGCCTGCGTTATACTGACGCGTTAAACTCATTCCGTTTTTTCAGGACAGGCAATACTTGGCCCTCGCAAATACCCGCGATTTTTATTCAACATCCAAATTTGATAAACGATTTAGGAAGAACATTTGAAGCTGTTCAAGCTTCGCGTAATGAAGGGCTTGCTCTTTTTTTACAATGGGAAACGCAATTACACAGATTAAATTCCAGAACAAATGATGATCTCCGTTACAGACTTTTATTTTACGCCGGCAGAATCGCGCGGCGTATTGGACAAACACAAAACGCTCAGGCGGTAACTCTTTTTGAACGCGCGTTGCCTTTAGCTCCCGATTATGAACAGCAGGACGCTTGTATTTGGTACATACTGGATTTATCAATGGGTGGACCTGTAAACGTAATTATGGAACGTTACGAACGATTGGTTCCACTCTGGCACATCGGCAGTTATTACAACACACTTACAGAAAGATATTTGCACCGGCTTGTTTCGGTTAGAGACTGGAGAAGGATAATCAGAACCTTTGAAGTTTTAAAAGATGTTCATGGCATTAATATAAAAGCCGGTTTCGCGTGGGTTATCGCGCGCGCGATTGAAGAAGGGTATCTTTCCGCCGAAGAAAACCGTCTTGCAGCCCGCGCGATAAATCCAGCCGCGGCAAATAACGCGGCAGCAGATGTTAACGCGTTTATGCGGTTTGCGTATAACGCTGTTGATAATGTGGCTATGCCCGGAATTTATTACCGTATGCAAAGCGCCGATGTACTTGGCTTACCGTACCTTGTTTTTAGCAATAATGTTCCGGCTGTGCCGGATTCCGCTGTTTTACAATTTATTCTTGGTTTTTTTCACAGCGGCGCCGCTGATTTAGCAAATCCATACATCCGGTTACATGAAAGAAATCTTTCCGTCGATGAATTACGCGCGGTAGCTCAAGCGCTTGACGAAGCGCGATTGTATCCGCAATCCATGCGGGTAGTTAGTCTTTATATTAACAGGGATGGTTATACAAGAAACAGGCGTGATTTGGAATTGATGTATCCTCGCCCTTATCTGGAGTTAATAGAAAGAAACGCTAAATATTTTAATTTGGAAGCGCCTTTACTTTTGGGACTTATCCGTACAGAGAGCGCGTTTCAAAGCGCCGTAGGTTCACATGCCGGAGCGGTCGGGTTGTCGCAGCTTATGCCGGCTACAGCAAGAGAACAGGCGGAAAATATCAGGCGCAGGGGAGGTCCTGACTTTTTCGGGACAGACAATACAATCGACAGAACAGACCCGGAAGCCAATGTTTATATCGGTTCGTATTATTATAATTACCTTTTAAGCAGATTTAACAATAACGCCCAGCTCGCGTTAATGTCCTATAACGGCGGACAGGGACGGGTTCGCAGGTGGTTTACAGCCAGTACCTTCCCTGTAGATCTGTTTGTAGAAACTGTTTCAATTTACGAAACCAGAGACTACGGCAGAAGAGTACCCGCCATCGGCAGAATTTACGAAGAATTGTATTACAAGTAATTATTTTACGGATTTAATGAATATTCGATATTTTTTTTGATAACAGCTGTTAAATTTGATGTAAGCTCTTTTTTTATACTGGCAGGCATTTTGGATAAGTAATCGTTAATATTAAGTTTTTGCTCTTTTTTCTTGTCTGTTGATTCATAAACAAATAATTCGTGGGACGAAATTTCCAAAGCGGCGGCAATTTTTTCGATTTTCTCGAACGAAGGAATGCGCCTGCCCATTTCTATTTGCCCGATGTAATTGGAAGATGTATCGCACATTCTCGACAGAGTACCTTGAGATATTCCTCGTTCCTTACGGATTTTCTTTAAATTATTAATAAAAATCTGTTTTAAAGTCATCTTTTAAAGTTTATTAAATACATTAACAATATTAATTTATATTTGCCTTATTGACATATATATGAGATTGTATTATTATGTCATATAACTAGGGGTGTATGTTCCTAAATTTATGTTTTTAAGAGGTTTTTATGAAAAACGTAATGAGGTTTTTTGGGATTTTTACTTTAATGGCGGTTGTGGGATTTACATTTATTTCATGCCCAGAAGATGAAAATGGTGATCCTGATAATAAAGATAGAATGAACATAGTTGGAGAAATATTAAGGCTTTATGATTTACCTGTGGAATTTGATGGTTTTGATACACTAAGTAAAACAGATTTTTGTTATACATTGGATTATGAATATTGGGATATTATTCCTCTTAGTGATTTAATTACAGGAACTCCAAAAGTTGAAGTTCATAATAAAAAACTTACAATTGAACTGGACCAAGTAAAACCAGATAAATTAATGACTTATGATGAACTTTTTTTACTTTTTTCAAGTTTTAATATTTATACTCCTCCTAATTTTGATAATTTTACATTCACTCCTTCTAATGCAAGAGTTTTTCTTCTTCCAACTCTTCTTACTTCTGATGAAAGTCATAAAATAGAATATTGGGATTTGGATGGAAATGAAATAAGACAAGGGTATTTGTATTATGTAGATAAAGATATGGTTATGAATGGAACGATGATACTATATGGTGGTGATCATATTTATAATAATGTTTCTTTAAAAAAAGGCTGGAATTTTGTATTTATGACAGGAGATAGCTCTATTATGAACGTAACAGCAAATAGAAATGCAACAAACCCTGGTTATAAATGGACAGTTTGGGAAAGATAATTATCCATGAAGATCTAGATTGCCCGTATTGCAGTTAAGTTTAATTTGTAAAAATTCTTCATTAAATTTGCGTTGCCAAATTGGTACCGTAATAAAAGCGTCAAACACTAATTACTTAAACTTTGTATTGTTTCCATGTTCAAACCAGTAATTTCCTGTACAAATTCCCGGGTAGAACCTTTGGCAAGAAGGTTTTGTGCGATAGTGTGTTTTTCACAATATTTTAAATAATAGCACCAAACACCAGTTTCCTTAATTATAGTTAAATTAAAACTTTACTTTAATATTTTTTAATGATAATATAATATTCTGGACAATGAAAAACAAAAAAAACGTAGTATGATTCGTGGATATCTTCATGATTTTGGAAAGTTATTTATTGATATTTCTAAATTAGCTTTTGGAAGTTTGGTACTTGGATCTGTAATAAGATGGGATATTTCTCATACTATGGTTTTTACATTAGGAATTATTTTTTCAGTAATTATTGCAATTACTGGAATTTACTTAGCAAGAACATTTAAGGAGGATTGATATGATACATCCATTTTATATTATTGTTGGTGCATTAGGTTTTTTTGCATTATTTGGTTTAATTTGTGTATTTATTGGACGTCATTTTATAGATAAAGAACAGCCACAGACTTAAATCAGAACTAATCCGCGAACATTCTATTCCAGCGTTCATTGTATACCAAGCGCTTTTTCCAACTGCTCTCTTGGGTTTCCGCCTCTTGCGGTTATTGATTTTGCCGCCGCAATAAATGTAGGAAGGTCGCTTCCGGAGCGTTCGTATAAATCAGCGTAAAAATTATCCGCCGCATGGTACAATCTGAAAAGCTCTAGATAAGCGTTGTTGATTGGCAAATCGATAAAAAAGCGATAATTATCGTTGGTAAAAAGATTTTCGTATTCGGCGGCAAATCTTTCTTTCGCGTTGTTGATAATCCGATCTTTTTCCAGTAATTTTTCTTCTCTGGAAATATTACTTGTATACATTACATTTAATTCAGCGATTAATTCCTGAATAAACGCGATGTAATTTTGACTGTTTGTATCTGAAGTAAACATGTCCTGATATTCTTTGGAATCTTCACCATATCGGTTTTTTATAAAAATCCTGGATCCTTCGCCTCCGATAAATGTCGCCAGCTCTTCATTAAATTGAACTTGTCCTTTTAAAAAAACTGTAGCGTGAACCTGTTCGTGAATGATAAGGTCGGCAAGTCTTGAAGGCGTATAATTGCGCATATATGAAAAAAGCGGGTCTTTAAACCAGCCCAGTGTGCTAAACGCGTCTACTCCTCGAATCCAGACATCCAGGTCTTTTTTTTCCAGTTTTTCTCTTTCCTTACGGGCATCCTCTACATTAAAAAACCCCTTATAAGGCAATCTGCCTACAATGGGGTAATTCCACTCATGCCGCCGGAAAGAGTCTCTCGCGGAGGCTGAAACCACCGCGGCAAGATAATTACGATCGAGTTCAACGTAATTTGTGTAATTTTTGCTCATCGCAAGACCCAATTCTTCGCTCGCGAATCTGCGGATATCCAATACAAGCTTTACAAATTCCTCATCATCAACCTGTTCTAAAGGGATTGCCTGATTCAAGTAACCGAGCATGGTCATACCTTGCGTTAAGGTATAACAGCCGGGGAGAACTGTACAAAATAATATAATTAAAACAGTATTTAACAAAATTGGTAAATGGTAAAACTTGATATATTTCATAATACTCCTTGCATTTTGTCTATATTTATTCTATTATAGCCCAGTATAGTTTTCTAAAATATATGTTTGGAGGGATAAATGTCAAGACCAATTACGTTATTTTCCGGACAATGGGCGGATATGCCTTTTGAAAAATTTTGCGAAAAAGTAAAGTCTTTTGGTTATGAGGGAATCGAAATTGCCTGTTGGGGTGATCACCTTGATTTAAAAAAAGCGGCTACTGACCTTAAATATGTGGAAGAACGCAAAAATATCCTTAAAAACTACAATTTAAAAGTTTGGGCTATCGGAACACATTTGATAGGTCAATGTATTGGCGATAATTGGGAGCCTCGCCTAAACGGTTTCGCTCCTGCCGCGCTTGCCGGCAAGCCGGAAGAAATCCGAAAATGGGCAATTCAGGAAATGAAATACGCCGCGGTTGCCGCGAAAAATTTGGGTGTAAAAATTGTTACAGGTTTTATGGGAAGCCCCATTTGGGCATACTGGTATTCATTCCCGCAGACAACCGAACAGATGATAAATGACGCTTACGCGCAAATCATAAAAAATTGGTCTCCTATTTTTGACGATTTCGATAAAAACGGCATAAAATTTGCCTTGGAAGTTCATCCTACAGAAATTGCTTTCGATTATTATACCGCGGAGCGTCTTTTAAAAGAATTTAAAAGCCGCAAAACACTTGGGTTTAATTTTGATCCGTCTCATTTAATTTGGCAGGGTGTTAATCCAAATCTTTTTATCAGAGATTTTGCTCCTAAAATTATTCATGTTCACATGAAAGACACCGCTGTCACTCTTGACGGTAAAGCCGGAATATTAGGTTCGTTCCTTACTTTTGGTGATGTAAGGCGCGGCTGGAACTTCCGTTCGCTCGGACACGGCGATGTTGATTTTGAAGGCATTATCCGCGAACTTAACGCGATCAATTACAAAGGACCGCTTTCTGTTGAATGGGAAGATTCCGGAATGAACAGGGAAGTTGGCGCGAAAGAGGCGTTTGAATTTGTCAAAAATATTAACTTCTCGCCTTCGGATGTCGCGTTTGATGACGCTTTAAAAACTGAATAGTGGGCTTGTTGTAAAACTCGATTAATTTTTATTTGTTATGGGAGGGATAGCAAATGAAAAAAATATTAATAATTTCTCTTGTTTTTCTTTGTAGTTTTCTGTTTGCCGATGATTACAAATGGGATTATGTTAACGCGTTAACAAGAGGCGATTATCCTGTAATCGAAAACATTATAAATCGTAATATTAATAATGTTCCCGCTTCGGAAAAAAGACTTATTTTAAATTTCGCTCTTATATATTCGCGCGGGGAAACTACATTACAGGTTTTATCTTTATTACGCAGACATAATGTTATTCCAAACGCTTTTGATTTATATACGGCGATTAACAGGGATCAACCTGATACTGTTATTCAATATATTCTTAATAACGGAGTACAGCCAAACGGCGAAATTCTTCTTTTGGCGATGGAAAAACAAAGATTAAATTTCGCGTCGCAATTTATTCAAGCCGGAGTGGATGTTAATTATCAATATCCGCTTTCAAGAGATTATTCCGACGGTATGACCGCGCTGTTACACGCGTCAAGATATAATAACATGGAACTTGTAAGGCTTTTGGTTGATCGCGGAGCCAATATTAACGCCAGAAATAGAGAGGGAAATACAGCGTTATCAATCGCGCAGTATAATGGAAACGCGCAAATTAGTGATTTTTTAATTGGCAGGGGAGCGAATCATACAGGTGTTACTCAAAATCCGAACCAGCAATCGGGAGGAATTGGCGCTTTTATGGATACACAGGTTGCCGAGTTTCAACCCGGCAGCTACAGGCTTTCCAGAGGAAACAGGGATTTAACTTTTACAGGTACCGCGAATTACGGGAGTATAGCTTTTATCAGAGACAACAGGGTTTACAGCGGCAGTTATCAATCAAATAATGGAAATTTAATTATGATTATGGACGGACGTATGTTCACATACAAAGTTGATTCTGAAACATCATTTTCAGGTAACGGCGAAGTATGGGTTAGAACCTCTAATTAGCGTCTGTTCATAAAGTCGGTTATTTTAACCGTTAATATCAATTAACGATGCTTTGTTTGAATTACCGTAAGCGCTTCGCTGACTTGACGCGTAAGGATTGTTACGCAGGGCTGTAATTTCCGATCTAAGTTCCAACATACGTTTGGATAACAATTCCTTGTTTTTGGTTGATCGTATAACGGCTTCGCTTTTTAAATTTTCCAATGACGCTTTAAGACTTGGTACTTCTTCCTGACCTTGTTCTGTTACTCTTATTGGATTTTTTTCGGAGATAACTGAATAATACATTTCTTCCAAAGGATCGATTACTTTTTGGATGGAGAAAATATCCGCTACAATTTTTTCTTCAATTTCAACGTAAGAAAGAAGATCTTCCGCGCTTCCGGATTCTATTACATTCTGCTGTTTGTCCAGTAAATCCAGATAATTACGGAAACGATCTCTTTGCTGTGAAAGCAATGTTTTAAAACGTTTTAATACAGCGACTCTTTGAGCGAGCTCCGCCGAATCAATATCGGTTGTTGTTAATTCTTCTATATTAGCCATAGTTGACATTTTTCCTCCCATTTTTACGAACTATTTAACCTGCGATATTTAAACCTACAGCTTCACTTGGCTGGTCTACTTTACTTTGGCTGGCGACTGTGTTCCATGTATTTTTAAGATCGGCAAGCATATCCCGGACAACTACTATTCTTGGTATACTCTGACTTATATTCGCTTCTACAAGTTCTCTGTTAAACCAAGTATACAAGGAGAACAGGTTTTTGGATATTTCGCCGCCCTGTTCAAAATTAAGAGAAACCATCAATTCTGTAATGATTTCTTCGGTTTTCATGATCGCTTTACTTATTTGCTCGATTCTGCCGGGGTCTTTTTTGTCGGTTTTATTCAATTCAAGAAGCTCAAGAGCTTTTGTCAGTTGTTTTACAGCCTCATCATAAAGCATGACAATAAGCTGCCCCTGTCCCGCAGTCCTGATTTTTGTTTCTTTATATGTGGAAGACGCGTTTTTATATGACATAGATCCCCTCAACTAAATATCGGCATATAAAAAATTTACTTTAATATATTTTTAATTTTTCCTTATTATTAGTAAATTTCTTTCTTCGTCCAGAAACGGCACAGAGTAGGGAACCGCCTGCCATTTTACGTTTATTCCGGTCATTTCCGCTTCGATTTTTTCTTTTTTACCTTTGTACGCGGCAATTAAACCGTCTGGTTTGCATATTTTAAAAAGGGTTTTTAACAACTTTGGTTCGATTGGTTTAAAAGCTCGAAAAGTGACAAGGTCAAATTGATTTGGTTCAACTTTTTCTATTTCTTTTTCTTCGATATTGATATTTGATAAATTTAACACTGCTTTTGTATTTAATAAAAAACCGGCTCTGCGTCCCATACGCTCGATGAGGGTAAAATCGCAGTTTGGCAGAGCAATCGCTAATGGAATACCCGGCAACCCCGCACCCGACCCCGCATCAGCGACTTTGATAGGAGGAACCTCTCGCAAATTTCGAACCGAAGGTTCGGCAAAGGCGCAAAGATCGCCAAGTGAAGATTGAAGTAGATTTGAAATTATTCCTAGCGGTGCTAGGGAGTCCAGGATGTGTTTAATAATTAGTTCATTTGTATCGGTTACTCCAACTAAACCATAAACGGGGTTAAATGTCTCAATTTCTTTTATGTAAAGTTCTAAGCGATTTCGAATTTCTTCATCGCTTTGTTGTAAAATTTCTAAACCTTGAATTAATAATGTGTTTAAATTCATCCTTAATATTTAACTCCGTGTCTCCGTGCCTCCGTGTGAAATAATCTGGAAGTATCTATATAAAGTGCACAAGGTTTTTTTCTTTTATATAACCGTTTGTATGCGCCAATACATAAGTGCCGAACGCGTTCAACATAACATCAATAAAAGTGCCTACGGCAATCAGATAAAAAGCAATCGGCTTCATGATAAGATACGCCGCTTTGTATTCGCCTCCGCCGTAGATTAGGCAAAGCGCGGCTAACGCGATATACGCTCCATCACCGGGATGACGCGCCAACGCGAAAGAAATCGCGAAGGCGTATAAACCGATTGTCAGTAAATCGACAGAACCTATTCTTAAATAGGAATACGACTTTATTATAACGATGAATGCCGCCGCCGCGACCATCGCGCTTCCGCATCTGCAAAAAGTCGCGAATAACGATAATGACAACGCGCTGGAACGGCGCTGAACGCCGAAATTTTCTTTTGAATGACGCTGAAGAACCGGAATGGAAAAGTTTACATCACCGGAGAAAAAGGCGGCAATCGCGGGACCTAAAAAACCGTATAAAACCCGCCAGGGGTTTGTTTTTGGTTTTAAAAAATATAAAAAAAGCGGAAAGATTCCAAAACATAAAACGACGCTGAATAATCCAAGCATAACGATTAGGTCTTTATACACTTGCGCCTGTAATAACGAGTTAAAACGAACCGCCCAAAAAGCCGCGAGAACTATCAATATAAATCCAAGTATTTCAGAAAAGAATGACGCGACATGATAAAAGATTCTGGAAAGTGAATCTATAAGGGAAATAACAGGTTTGGAATAATTGCGATCGTAATTTAAACCAATGCCAAGAAAGAACGCGAATACACAAAATGGAAACAGGAATATACCGTCTTTGGCAAGTACACTGAACATATTTGAGGGGAATAAATCCATTATATTTTCGGCAATACTTAAACTTAATATTTCCGTCTGTACGTCAGTTTCTATAGGTATTCTTTCCGGCGAAAAAATTATTGTTACCATTATACCCGCGAAAATTACAAAAGCGGAAACCGAAACAATTAAAATAATATTTTTTAAAACCATCGGCCAAAATTGTTCGTCCATACGAAGTTCATAAACCGCGATTGTAAGAGCGAATACCAAAACGGGCGCTACCGCGTATCGTCCTATTCCCAACGCGAGTCTTTCCAGCCATATAAGCGCCGAAAAAACACTTTCACTGTCAGGAAGCAGGAAACCTATAGTCATTCCCAAAACGGAACCAATTAATAATTTTATCCAAACTTTCATGGAGATTCTCCCAAACTCAATCTGTTTATTAAGGATAACGTATTTAAAAATTTTAGCCTAGAGGTGAATAATACGGGCATTTGTAAGAATTTCTGATGAAGTGTCGGTTATTAAGATATCATTTTCCAGGCGGCAGCCGCCAAGCAAAGGGTCGTAAAGACCGGGTTCTATGGTAAAAATCATTCCGGGTTCCAAAACCCACTCGTTTTCATTTGAATTTCTTATTACAGGGTATTCATGTTCCTGAAGCCCGATGCCGTGCCCGAGCCCGTGCGGCATTTTCTTTTTTGATTTTGAAAAAAATGAATCTACAGCGGCGGCAATGTCCTTTGCCTGTGTTCCGTTAAGTGCCATAGAAACCGCGAGTTTCGCGGCTTTTTCTACCATGTTAACAAGCTTTTCCTGTTTTGGATCCAAATCACGGGCGAAGGTTAGAGTTACATCGGTGCAGTATCCGCCTAATTTTACTCCAAAATCCAGAATCGAAAGACCCTGTCCGCCGAATGGAGCGTGTGTCCAGGTTGGGAAGGCGTGAATTGCGTAACTTCTGTCCGCTCCTGCGGCGAGAATGTCAAAACTTGTACCTTCGCAGCCCTGTCTTCTGGCTTCCGTTTCGATAAATAACGCCGCGTCAGCCTCGGTTTTAATTTTTCCCGATTTTACATTTTCTTCTATAGAATTGATTAGTTCATTTGTAATATTCGCGGCTTTTTTTATAATCGCAATTTCTTCCGCGTCTTTAATGGAACGTAATCTTCTCATTTCCGATGCCGCGCCGTTTTCACGGCAGAGAATGTCAAAATCTGTTAACTCTCCCACAAAGTCAAGGAATGAAGGATAGGAAGTAACCGAAGGTATTTCAATTTTTGAACCAACAGGTATTCCAAATTTTTTCGCGACCGCGGCGATAGCTTTACTTGGCTTTCGATTAAAATCATTATAAGAAGAAATAATCGCTCCGGATTGCGCTGCGTAAATTTTAGCGAGGTTGATGTCCCAGGCGACAAGAATCGCTTTTCCGTTATTGTCAGCTTTTTCATCAGCAGATTTTTTATCAATTTTATCAATGGAAAGGAAAAGTAAAGCATCACCCGGATGCCCTGTAAGCCAGCGGATATTTTGATCCCGTCTTGTCTCGGTATCTTCAAGCATTAAAAGGTTTATACCTTCTTCTGCCATCCAATTGTAGATTTTTTTCTGCCGCTGCGCAAAGCTGTTTTCCTTTTCCATTTTTAGCCTATCTTTTTTCTTTAACCTTTTCTTTTTCTTTGGTTATTTTCGCTTCAAGTTTATCGATCATTTTATCGATGGCTTTGGTAAGTTCAAAATCTGATTCCTGAACATGAACAGAAACTCCCCAACGGAAGTTTACGGTCGTATCGGCGACAAAATCTTTTTCTTTTTTGATTGTAATCAAAAGGTCTACAATCATGTTTTCGGCATTGCGGATCCTTTCGATTTTTTTATTTAAGTATTCCTTCGCGTCATCATGCAGTGAAAAATGTACTGCTTTAATATCCAAGTTCATTTTGAACCTCCCCGTATTTTTCGATTGTATGAAGAACCCATATCAAGTTCCTTCCTATATTTTGCCACAGTTCGGCGTGCTAGCGCAATTCCTTTTTGACTTAATAACGCGCAAATATCCTGATCCGACAATCGGCGGTTTTCCGCCGTTATTATCTCTTTTATTATCTCTTTTACGCTTTCTTTGGAAAATTGAGAGCCCGAAGAGCCCGCTCCGCTTATAGAATTTGTAAAAAAGTAACGAATTTCGTAAATTCCCCACTCTGTTTGCATGTATTTGCCGTTTGCGGTCCTGGAAACCGTTGTTTCATGCACAT
>Ga0123356_10004753_pt1 | contig 13979 bp, 13 predicted proteins | sample TergutEmb28metaG_2_FD_92546 | JGI IMG/M metagenome (GOLD analysis project Ga0123356, IMG submission 92546) | Embiratermes neotenicus P3 segment gut microbial communities from Petit-Saut dam, French Guiana - Emb289 P3 | ecosystem: Host-associated > Arthropoda: Insects > Digestive system > Gut ...
AATTGCGTATTGGTTATGGTCAAAACATCGCCTGGGTCATAGGAACTGCTGGCTGTTTTATTGAAAGCCATAAAGTTAGTCGGCACGGAACCGCCCTCTATGCCGGGCACGGTCCAGCGGGCCTGGTCGCCGAAGGGGCCGGCGAAGGAGCCGCGGCTCATCAGTTCCCAAGGCTCGGTTTTCGGGCTCAATCTGTAGGTATAGGGGTTGTCATAATTATCGCCGATGCCGGAGATATGGCCGTATTCATGGGCGAAGGTAGCCATACCGTCGTTCTCACCCTGTATGGAATATCTTAAGTTACGGCTGGCATTATTATATTTTCTACTGGTGTAGCTCCATCCGGAAGCGCCCGACCAATAGGATATTCTGGCTGCCCAAGCTGTCCAGGCTACATAGCGGGTACTCGCGGCATTGCCGGTGGCGGTAGCCCAATCCCATTCTGATTGCGGGAACCGGAATTGGTATTGGCTTAATGTGCCGGCAGTAGTCATGGCGGCTATCTTAGCTGCTTCATCGCGGATAAACGCGGTCGAGCCGGATTTGGTGGCCAAACGCGTCACATGTTCCGGATGCGCGGTGAAGAGGTTTTCCAGTTCCGTCAACTTGGTTTTGGGTCCGTATAGATCGGGTACGACCTTCTTGGCGTCGGCCAAGGTGATAGCCGACCATTGCATCATGCCGAAGGGCAGCCATACGCCGCTTTCATCATAGCCGGAGTGAATAATAAAGAAGAAGTCAAATTCATCCGGGTTCCAGGGGGCTTTACCGTCGGCGCCGGCGAGGGCGGCGGCGGTGCCTTCGTTGAGGATGCTGCCGCTAATACGCAGGGACGGAGGCTTATCATTGTTGCCAAGGCCGCCGTATTGCAGCTCCAGGCCGTTTAAGGTGTAGGGGCCAAAGCCTGTTAAGTCCACGCCCCATTTACCGTAGGTATTTTCCAAGCTGAATTCGTTAAAGGCAGAGCCATTATTTTCGATCAGCTTCTTGTTCAGGTAATCGCACCACCATTCAGCCAAGGTATCCCGATCCGGGTGATTGCGCACGGGGTTATTGGTCACGAATGGCTGTAATCCGCCGCCTTCGGTCTTAAATAAGTTAAAGCCGAACAGATCGCTGCCCAAAGGCTGGGAAGTGATAAAGGGCTTATCGATGAAATCCACCAGGATGATGGCGCCTCTGATGGGGGTTTGGATATCAGCGGCAGGACGGTTGAATGGCGAACCTTGTTCCTGAATGGCTTTGGAATTCATATAGCCTTCCGGGTTCAAATCGGTAATCCAGTTGATAACCGGGTTGGGCACAAAATCATCCCAAGTCCTATCCTTGTTCTGCTGCCAGCTTTGCGGGTCGATAGGCGCCGGCATTTTATCCTGGGCCTGGGCGCTGAGCAGCGGCACGGCTACCAGGACTAAGGCTACTACTAGAGCTACAAAGAGAATTCTGGTTTTTTTCATAATATCTTTCCTTTCCATAAAACATATTAGGGGAGTACACGCAAAAATAAAGAGGATATACGCGATTTAGAAATTAACCGACCCCCTTTCCTAATACAAGACCTGCCTACAGTGATAATTATACGATGAATTAATACGCTCCTTATTTGTATCATACAGCGCGCCGGTAACATATTTGGCTACAAATGATATATTTTTTTAATTATACTTACAACAAAAAAAATCAATCCGAAACGATTGCATTATCAAACAAGCTGTCATTGTAACTTCTTATTAAAATACAATTCATAAAATATCATTAACGCACTATTACATATATAGTACTATTAGCGTACTATATAGCACGAATATAGTACTATATAGTACGCTGATAGTACCTAATAGTACGATGATAACATTATATAAAATGATGTCCGCTTCTTACTCCATACTCCCGGTTTCTGCCCCTGACCCCTATCCCCTGCCCCCTGATCCCTGAATTATTTGGTTGCGGCGCAAGCCGCCCTATGTTATACTATAGAAAGCAGTTGTTGCCATTGGCTATACGAGGGGGGATATCATGACAGAACATATAGCTAATAGCGTGGCCGGGTGGCAGGTTATCGGCGCGGCGGCAATTTTTCTTATGTGTTATGCGTTTATTATCTCGGAAAAGATCAACCGGACAATTATCGCGCTTTGTGGCGCGCTTTTAATGATAATACTGGGCATTGTCGATTTTCACCTGGCTTATACCGTACATATCCATTGGGAAACGATCTTTCTGTTGCTGGGTATGATGATATTAGTAGGAATCACTAATAGTAGCGGCGTATTTGATTATATCGCCATCAGGACCGCCCAAAGCGCCAATGGCGATCCCGTGAAAATTCTCACCAGGCTGGCGTTGCTGACAGTGATCGGTTCGGCTTTCATTGATAATGTGACCACGGTTTTGCTCATTGCGCCGATAACCATTGCCATAGCCGATACCTTACGCATCAAACCCGCGCCTTTTCTGATCACCGAAATCCTCATCTGTAATATAGGCGGCGCATCCACCCTGGTGGGGGATCCGCCCAATATCATGATCGGCGTGGCGGCCGGCTTTTCTTTCAATGATTTTCTTATCCACATAACCCCTATTATCATCGTCCTGATAATTATCACCATATTCTTTTTACGCTTCTATTTTACCAAACAACTGCATGTGGAGGAACAGTATCAGCGTAAACTGATGGAAACCGACCCCAAAGATTATATACGTAATTCCGCCTTGGCGAGAAAATCGATCTTTGTTTTCGCGCTTACCTTGCTGGGTTTTCTTACCCATCAGTTTTTACACTTAGAGCCGGCGGTGGTGGCTTTATCCGGCGGCACGCTATTGATGCTTATCGGCGTCAAAGAAAAGGATTTGGAGGCAGTATTTCATTCCGTGGAATGGGTGACTATTTTTTTCTTTGCCGGTTTGTTTGTGCTGGTCGGCGGTTTGGTGGAAACGGGCATTATTCCCAAGCTGGCTGCCTGGATGATAAAAATTACCGGCGGCGATATGGTTTTCACCTCTTTTACCATGCTATGGGGCGCGGGGCTGGCTTCGGCTTTTGTGGATAATATACCATTGGTAGCCACGATGATACCCCTGGTTCAGGATATGGCGGCGCAGTTGGCTTTGGCGCCGGTGGAGGTTTATACCCTGTGGTGGTCGCTGGCTTTGGGCGCTTGCTTGGGCGGCAACGGTACATTGATTGCTTCCTCGGCAAATCTGATCGTCGCTTCCGTAGCCGCCAGAGAAGGGGCGCCTATATCCTTTGTGGATTTTTTGAAAATAAGCGTTCCGGTCACTTTGATTACATTGGCTATCGGCACCGTTTATGTCTACATCGTTTTTATCCGGCTGGGGTTTGCCTAAAAATAAAGATGGCGAAAAATTATCATAATACAGGGGGTGTTAAGTATGGAGCTAGTTAATTATAAACTGATAATAACCGTGGTAAGCAAAGGGAAAGCGGAAAAGGTTTTGGATGTTGCCCATAAAGCCGGGTCAGTGGGGGGCACTATACTCTTTGGCCATGGCGCCGCCGTGCGGCTTTTGTTGGGGATAAGCGTGGAGCCTGAAAAAGATATTGTCTTGACCTTAATTGATCAAGACAAAGCCCAGACGGTAATAGACGCCCTGGTAAAAGATATGAAATTAGATGAACCGCATAAAGGGATAGCCTTTGTTGTATCGCTGGATCAGGTGGTGGGCCTGTATAAGGACGCCTAGCAGGGGTGGCTTGTAGCCGCCCGCAGGTGCAAAACGGCGCCTCTGCGTGTCATGTATTTTTTACGATACACAGTATATGGGTGGCTAGAATAGCATATCGTACAAGACCCTGAAAAACAGCGGCTTCCCTCTATTTACAGCCGGAGTGTTTATTTCCGCGCTCACCGCGTCTAGCCCGGCTTGGCTAAGTTGTTGCGGCGCGGGCAGCGTTTCCTCCGCGAAATGCTTAAACAACAGTTCAGCCGGCGTCGCTTGCGCGTCATTGATCAGCTGTTCTTGCCAGCCGCTTTCCAGCCTGTTCAACAGAACGCAGGAAAAACCGCCGACAGTATAGCCTTCCGCTATTAATCCATGTTTGATATAAATATCCTCCCTGGTGGCCAGCAAGGCCAGGGCCTGGTCTAAATCGCCGCCGTTGCTGATTTGCTCAGGATAGGCGGCATACAGGCAGGATATAAGCTCATAATAAAACGCCGTACCTTCCACGCGGTCGAAGTAAACGGAGTTTTTGCATTCTTCGGGGAATTTCGTTTTCCAGTCGTCGTAGGTGGCTAAGGCCTCAAGGATCAGTTGAATGTTGCCCGGTTCGCTGACGGCTTGCAGCAACTGTTTTTGCAGCAAAGCGCGTGTTGCGCGGGCGGGTATATTGTCTAAAAAACCGTTGCGCTCTCTATTGGGGATATGGCTCATAACCTGCCATTTTGGTTGCTGCGTAATATGAAATCCTTCATGCGCGAAGGTAATAAAAGCGTCGTAGGTGCCCAGATGCAGATAATTTTGGAAGATGAGATAATTTGTTATATCCTCCTCCGATACAGCCAGGTACATGCCGCCGTCAAACAGGCTGAATCCGTTGAAATAAGCCAGGCGCTTGATGCCGTAGCCTAATGCCGCCGTCTTTGACAGCGGCTTTATTGCGCCATCGGGCGTGATCAGCCAAAACTTATTGCCGCGTATCCCCTCTATGATCAGCGATTGATCGGTCAGCGTATTATCCGGCCACAGCTCAGGCGCAACTTCATTATACCGCTTAAGCTGCCGCGCCAGAATTTCGATATAGCCCTCAATATCCGTGGGCTGCACCGCATGCGCTTGTACACCTAATGTGAGGCGCCCATCTGTAACAGCCCCGCTGGTCGGAACATGCGCCGTTTTGATGGGGAAAATCACTTTATGCGCCAGGAAAACCCCGCCATAAACAAGCGCAGCGCAAGAAGCAATGATGATCAGCAAAACCTTGAAAAACCTGAGCATTTTTTTCAACTTTGCGCCTCCCTATGTTGACCTGCCGGCCAATAATTCCTGCTTCCTTTTGCGGTGCAGGCGCTTGATGGCTGCCTCGCGCCGTAGGGCTTGGTTTTTATCCGCGCAGGCTTCTGTGTATACCAATTGCACGGGCCGGCGGCCGCGCGTATATTTGGCGCCGCGCCCGGCTTGATGCGCGGCCAAACGCTTGGCTACGTCATTGGTGGAACCGGTATACAGGCTGCCATCGGCGCAAAGCAGTATATAGACGTAATACATCATACCTCCGGTCATAAACTATCGCGCTTGTTAAAATTGATCAGTTCCTCTAATGATACATCGGCATTTCTATAGCGTTTCTTTCCTAAAGTTTTCTCCTGCCATTCTATAGCCCGTGCCGGACAATTATGCAGGCAAGCCAAACAATGTTCGCATTTGTGCCGGAAAACGGGAGTTTGGGCTTCTATGGCAATATTTAGGGCCGGGCAAACCTTTTGGCATGTCGCGCAACCGCTGCAGGTGGGCGCGACGGTGAAATACTGGTCGCTGTTTTCTGCCGGATGAAATTTATAAAACAGCCTGTTCAGGAAGGTCAGAGCCGATACGCGCTTGGTTGTGCGGTTTTTAACATCGCCGGCAATGCTCTGGATACTATCCTCTACCTTCTGCCGGAGTTCTTCGCTGTCACTGATATCGTGCCTCGGGATATAGGTCGAAACCGTCATTATCCTGGCGCCATAGCGCAGGCGGATATTGTTTTCTGATTTCAGCAGCCTCTCTAGCAATCCCAGGGCGCCGAATATGGGGCCGCCGCAAGTAATAACCGCGAAAACATATGCGTCCTTGTTTACAATATTCATTTTCGCCACGAACCGTTCGACCATACGGGGCAAGCCCCAAAAGTATACGGGAAACACAAAGCCGATCACATCATCATCACAATACGCCGGCTCACCATACATAGGCGCAACTTCCCCGCCGATTTTTTCGGCTATTTTTTTTGCGGCATACAGGCTATTGCCTGTGGAAGTAAAGCAAAATACTGTCGCCATCAAAAACCCTCCATTTTTTAGTCACACTTAATATCATCATAGATTTGGCTGATAAAACTGTCGATACTCTCTTTATTGCACTGATACGCATCGGCGCTATCCACCATAGCCAGTAATTCTTCCATCAGGCGCACAATTTTTTGATAGTTGTGTATAGCCTGATTGAGTTGCGCGATTTTTCCCAACAACATTCGTTTGCCGATCTCATTACAATCCGCGTTCGGCTCCCGTTGAAACAGTTCTTCCATGCTTTTCATCTCGGCCAGAGAAAAGCGCGCGTATTTCATAACAACGATATTTTTCAACGCCGTGATGTCGGCTTCAGAATAATAGCGGTAGCCATTGTCATGGCGTTGCGGGGAAATAATGCCTTCCTTATCGTAATATCGCAGCGTATCGGCGGAAATGCCGGTTTTTTTCGTAGTTTGCTTAATTGTCCACTCCATTTGTCACCCTCCCCTTATGAAAAAGTATAACATTGGAGTATACTCCAATGTCAAGGGGGTGTTGCAAATTTTTCTCCGTGATTAAAGTTGCCCATAATTATGGTGCAATAATGCCAAAAGAGTAGGTGGTTATCAACATAAACGGGGCGCGGGGTATTGTACAATACCCCGCGCCGATTATATCCTATTTTCCCATCACCGGCGCCTGTAATTCGGTCAACCAGTTTTCCGGTTCGCTGTCGTCATGCGGCGAGATGATAACGTGGCCGCGCAGCGGCCCGGCAAGGGCATACCCGTGTTCTTCCAGCCAATTTGCCAGCTTTTCGCAGGCGGCGTCATAGCCGCCGTCGAAGGGGCCGGAAAAGCGAACCGTTGCGGCTTGCGGGATTTGCGGGTATTCCTTGTAGATAAACTCCCCTTCGCTCTCGCCAAGCGCGTTCACCGGGACGGCGATTTCCACGTCAGGGTCAGTCTCCTTGTACTCTTCATCATAGTAGGTGGAGTATCCGCCGCTGTCGCTAACCATAATGTTATTTTCGCCGATATACTTCCCTAACTTCTCCCACAGTATGCCCTCTTCTCTGTAGCATGGAATGATTCCCCGCAAGGACAGCACTTTGACGGGTGGCAGTTTCTGTAATTCAACTTCAAAGACCATAATATTTCGCTCCTTTCGTACTGTACCGCTCATGTGCATGAGCATTTCCAGCTTCTTCTGTCCGGCTCCGATAGTTAATTTTACCTCGGCCATTTTGGCGCGCAAAACCCTGTCCATATAGGCATGGTCTTCAAAGTGAGGCAGGATATCGCCGATTTCATCTATGGAAAAACCCATATCCCGCAAGGTGACGATATTGGCAAGCAACGGGATTTGCGCGGCGCTATACTGCCGGTAACCTGTAAATTTATCGATCCCGGCGGGGTAAAACAACCCGCATTTTTCATAATGACGCAGCATCCGCGGCGATACCCGCACAAGTTTTGAAAACTCGCCTATTTTGAACATGGCGCACCTCCTTTCGCATGCAATCCGGTTTGCACATACAGAATAAGCCTTGACACAGTGTTAGAGTCAAGGGGAAATTTTTTTTGACCTGCCAACCATAGATCAATACCTTGTATCATCCCGCAATGCCCGTAACATTTCTTTCACCGACGGTGTTTTGCCATACATCAAAACGCCTATGCGGTATATTTTTACGGCCGCCCAGGCGAAAGCTACTACTGTCGCGACCGAGAGGGCAAGCGACAGCGTTATCTGCCACCACGGAACATACGTGGTATTGATACGCGCAAACATACTCATCGGCGTATAAAGCGGAATGAAGGAAAAAACGGTAAGCAGCGGGCCGGGCAGTATCATGCCGAATATTGTCGCCAGTAATCCGATCAGAAATAACAAAGTCAGCGGCAGTTGCGCCATTTGTATTTCCTCTGTGCGGCTGACCAATGAACCGATAGCGCCGTATAATGCGGCGTACATGAAAAAACCCAGCAAATAAAAAAGCAGCATGTGCACGATGGTTACGGCGGGCATGCCAAAAATGCCGCTGACCACCGCGTCATCCTGCCAGTAGGAAAAGTTGATGCGGAAGAAAATATACATTCCGGCCAGCCAGATCGCAAGCTGAGTCAGCGCGGCCAAGCCGATGCCAAGGATTTTTCCCAGAATCAGATTATGGGTTTTGGCGGAGGTGATCAGCAGTTCCATAGCCCGGGAGCTCTTTTCCTGCGCCACACCGGTGGCGATCATCATCCCATAGGCAATAATAGAGTAAAACATCAGCATAACCATAATATAGGAGGGCAAAAACCCGTCCATGAGGCTGCCGCTGGTTTCCGTCACAATTAAATCAGGGGCGGTCAACGCTTGTGTGATCGCGGTTGGCGGCACATTATGCCGCGCCATCACGTTGCGGATATTGGCGGCGGCGGCCAGGGTCAGTAAATCCTCCGGCAGGCTGCTCAGCGAGCGCTTGGTGACAAAGTTGAGGCATATCTTTCCCTGCGCGTCCTGGCAGATTATCATAGCGTCGTCATACATTCCCCCGTTGATCTGAGTTTTCAATTGATCGAGCGTAGCGCTTCCATCTTGCAACGTGATAATATAACCCGGCTCGGACGCAAAATCAGCCTGCTCAAACATACCGGTACTATCGGCGATCAGCAGGGTTTTCGCGGTGGGGGAGGGCGCGGCTGTTGACTTGTTCGCCGTGATGGGGGGTATGGTCAAGAGCAGAAAAATTCCCAGCAGTAATAGTAGCGTGAAAGCGCGGAAAAATTTACTGCTGAAAACATACCAGTATTCATGGCTGAACACTCTGTATAATTGCCGCAATGACGCATTATTTTTCACGGCGCGCTCACTTCGCTTTCCTGCTCATTATGTGGAATATCGCGGGTCTTTTCGATAAAGATTTCTTCCAGCGCCGGCTCCAGCACTTCGAATCGTTCGACGCCGATCCCGGCTTGGCACAACATGGATAACAGCCTGTTTTTATCATCAGGCGCGCGCAGTTGCACCAGCGCGCCGTTCGTAACGGCTTCCACCGCGGAAAAAACATCTGTGGGCAGAAAACGCGCCAACACGTCAGCCGAGGAGCCGAGCGCCTCATCCACGGCCAGGAAAAGTTTTGTGCGGTCATATCCCCGTTTGATTTGCCGCAGATTGCCGCTCAGAACGATTTTCCCCTGATTCATAATGGCAATATTATCGCAAAATTCCTCGACATAATTCATCTCATGCGAGGAAAACAACACAATACGACCGCTGTCGATCTGTTCCGCCAAAACTTCTTTCAGCAGCCCCGCGTTCACCGGGTCAAGCCCGGAAAACAGCTCGTCTAAAATCACGATGTCGGGGTCATTGATCAGCGCGGCGCAAAGCTGGATTTTTTGCTGATTGCCTTTGGAGAGCGTGGCCAGCACGGCGTTTTCATACGCGGCCATGTGCAGGCGTTTCAGCCAGCGCCGCGCCGCATTATAAGCGTCTGTTTTATTCATGCCGCGCAACATGCCAATGTAGGCCAATTGATCGCCGATTTTCTTCTTCGGATACAATCCCCGTTCTTCCGGCAAATAACCTAAAGTCCGCGCCGATCCGGCTATCCGTTGCCCGTCGATACGCAATTCTCCGCTGTCCGGGGGAAAAACGCGCATGATGATACGGATGACCGTGGTTTTACCCGCGCCGTTCCGTCCCAGTAAACCGAAGGCGCTGCCGGTTTCAGCCATGAGATTGATCCCCCGCAAAACCTCCACCGCGCCGAATGTTTTGCGTATTTTGGTAAGAGTAAGCTGCATTATATGCACTTCCTTATATTACTCCAGCGCAAATAGTATATCCTCGTATCCGGCAACAAAGAAGCGCTTGCCACGCTGCACCACGCTATGGCCTTCCTGTTCCAACCGTTGCCGCTGCCCTTCCACACCGCCGGGGTATTTTTCACTCAGTTCGCCGCCTTTTTTCAGCGCGCGCCAATAAGGGGTTTCGTCCAGCCCGCAGCGTTCCTCGCTGGCATGGGCGGCGATATTCACGAATATGCCCGCGGTCATGGGGCAGGTAGCGCCGGCGCCATGCCGGCGCGCCAGATGCGCCATGATACGGTCGATAGTGATGAGCCGCCCGGCGGGAATGCTCTTCATGATTTCGTCATATTCCAATGGCGCGGCGATAAGCAGGGTAGTGGATTTGTAGCGTTCGGCTTGGCGCGGGTCGGTAATGACCTCCACCTTCGGCAAATCGCCGCTGTGCTGCAACTTCTCATTATAGCTTTTTTTAGCCATGGTCAACGCTCCTTTTTAATAATCCAGTCTGGCCGGCATGATCAAGCCGTCGCCGTAACTGAGCAGTATTTCAAACGAGCCGCCCTGCGCGTCTTCAACCTTGCAAATAAAGCGCCGCGCTTTATTATCATAATCTATGCCGGTCACAGTCGCGCTTTGCAAATCATATGCACCATAAATCGACAGCCCTTGTTCGGCCAGTATCACGAACTCCTCCACGGGATGGGGGCCGCCGTCCACAGACAACCAAATTGCCAGTTGCCTCACATCACCTTCCGCTAACAACCCAAGATAATACTCCGCCGCCGTCCGGGCATTGGGGTAGTGATATGTATATTCACTATAGTAAAAAGGTTCATCGTTTTGCAGGTTGATCACTACGGTAGCGCTATTTTCTTTTTCGGCTTTTGCTCCGTGTATATCGAACTGAAACATGTTCTCGGAATACTCGACCGCCGATAAGCCGCCGCGATAAACCGGCATTTGCTCAAAATCGAACAGATCGCGCCAAGAATCCATAGCGCCCTCATCGTATATGAGGTCATGTCCCGTATTGAGCATGGCTACAAAGTAATCGGCAAATGCCGTGGCGGTATCAATGGACTTGTCGTTAAAAGGCGGCGCTTCCGCCGCCGGGACGACAGCCGGCAATGCTTCGTTTTCTTCACTATCCGCGGCAATATCTTCAACCACTGCGCCGGCGTCTGGATTCCTGGAGGCAATAGCTTCAACCGTTGTGCCGGATTCGGGATTCTCGGAGACAATAGATTCAACGATTGTACCGGTTTCAGGATTCCCGGAATTTGTAACGCAAGCCGATAGCGCGGCAGTTACAGAAAGGAATATAAAAATAATCATAGCAACTCTAAATACTGGCATTATTCTTTTCATAGTTTATCACCTCAAATAAATTTATTTTGCATTTTTGTTCCCTTTTCGTGCCTTTCGTGTTTTTCGTGGTTTGATATTTTAAGAACGCGCTCCGGCGGGCGGTTCATATGAACTATTTGTATCCGCTAACACAAATATGCTTCTGATTCGTCAATAACTCAATATTCCTAAAACCGCTGTCCTTAAATAAAGCTACGGTTTGTTCCACATCATTATACTTTTCCATATGATATGTGATTTTATAGATTTCCGCCACCAAAACGAATTGCCCGCCCGGTTGCAATACCCGGTATACCTCCTGCATAGCCGCTAATATATCTGGCCAGTGATAATGAGATTGAAACGTTGTTGCCGCGCCGAAAAAATCGTCCGCGAACGGTAATTGCAGAACGGAAGCCTGCGAAACGGCGACAAGACCATCCTCAATGTATTTTCGATTCTTAGCGGTAGCGAGTGCCACGGCGTCCGGCGATAAGTCAACACCGTATATACGTTCATATTTACCCGTTTTAGCCATTAAAAAAATAGCGTTCCCACCACCGCAACTGATATCCAGTATCTTTTGACAGGGCTGTAATAATGATAATCCCCATATAGTCAAACCGCGGTGGGCATTGTTCATAATCCGCAACATCATTCTACCCAGCCTGCCACTGGGCAGCTTGCTTTGTTCAATCAACTTGTGAAATATTTCCATATCCGGCCTCCATTTCTCTGTCAAATCATTTAGCAGGTATTTATTATAACCCACGATCCAAACCATTGTCAAATCATTATTTCTGTTATTATGTATTTTGAAAATCAAATGTGCAGCGCTAATAGCCTGTATTATATCTTTTTTGTTTCGGCAATTTCCAAAGAACCCAAATAGGTTCCGGCTGTTCGAATACTTGTTTGAAAACCTTTTCGCGCAGGTTGGCGTCGGTATAAATTCAATGGGCGGGGAAAGCTGCATAGAAGCATTGGCCGGCGCCCTTTGATCCATATACGCTTCCACAAGCATATGCCTGGCGATTATCTTGGCTTTTTCCGGATTGGCGGGTACAGCTCCTTGCAAAATAGTATTTATGTTCAGTTTTTAGTATATGCTTTTTTGCCAATAATAGCAAATTTTTCTACTTTTTTGTAGAAAAAATACAATAAAAAACCCCAACCTGTCACTACGTGTACTCGCGAGCCGCAATCCCCTGAATAAAAAGCATAATTATATAGCAAAACGTAGAAGGAATGTGCTTGTTTTGGTGGAATCACAATATTAACGAGGTATAGCATACAGATGAACGAGCAAATAAAAAAAACAAGTTGTTTTCTAGTCCCTATTCCCTTACGGTCGAAGACCGCATGAGTCAATTTTAGCGCAGCCGGAGGCATGACATGGAATACATATCCGCTAATGAGACCGCCAAAATGTGGGGCGTGACGCCGAGGCAGGTGCAGCGGCTTGTGGCTTTAGGTCGGATACCCGACGCTAAAAAATGTGGCAGTTTATGGATAATCCCCGCCGACGCTCAAAAACCCGGCGTCCCACGGCTAAAAAAACAATATACACAAGAATCCCTGCCGTCCGAGCTGGCCAAAATCATCGAAGCGACCACTTTGCCCATGCCGCTTAATAACCCCGACGCGATTTTGCATACGGTGAAAGAGAGGCGCCTGCGGCTGCAATACGAGGGAGAGCTCGCCTATCTGCGGGGTGATTTCGAGCGCACCAAAAGCTGTTTCCGTAAAACCGAGGGTGACGGGGCGTCAAGGCTGCGCGCCTGCTCGGTAGCAATAGCGGCGGCCATCAGCATGGGTGATTATCCCTTTTATTTGGAAATAGAAAGCCATTTGCATGGTGTAATTTCAAAGAGTAATGATAAAAGCGTCATTGCCTTTGCGGAGCTTTGCCTTGCCACCGCTTATTTAAGCGCGGCGGCGCCGTATATGGCTCCCGGCTGGCTGAAAAATGGGGATTTCACAAATCTGCACAGCAAAGCGAAACCGGACGCCATATACAAACGCGTCAAGTATTTTCAGTTTACCGGCAAACCAGAATCCATGCTTGCCATTGCCGAAACTGCATTGTCTATTTTTGAACTTAGCAGGGGGATTTCCTTTTCTGATATTTACCTTCGTGTCACATGCGCTACGGCTTGTTGCTTCCTGGGACAGATTGACGAAGCAATGCGATGGTTGCTAGAAGCCATGAGAATAGCCCTGCCGCATGGTTTCATCACGCCGTTCGCGGAATCCGCCAGCGTTTTCGGCGGGCTGCTGGAAAAGCTTTTAGAACAGGAATATCCTGCATATTATGATGTTACAATAAATCAATGGAAACGCACATTTGTAAATTGGAGCTCCTTCCACAACCATTTCACAAAAGATAATATCGTACCTATCCTCTCGCTGCGGGATTATGAGATAGCGCTGATGGCGGCGAATAGAGTGCCAAACAAAAAAATCGCGGAGCATTTCCATATGTCGGAGGGAAGACTTCGCAATAAAATCAGTGAAATTTACAAAGAATTGCTCATAAATAGCAGGAAAGAATTGGAATGCCTTGTCCTTTACAACAAAAAAACGTGACTTTTTTGCTCTAAAAAGTCACTTCCAAAAATATAAAAAATTTTCTATAATAGAATTGAATCTATTATAGGAAATTTTTTATAAGGAGGAACAATCAATATGAAAAAGACTTTTAACAAAGGGCCGGCGGTTCTGCTGGCGATAATCCTGCTGCTGACGCTTTTCCTGGCACTGCCGCCGGTCTTTGCGACTGTGGCTGTGCCGGGTTCACAAGAGCTGTCGAGAGTTCCCGATATACACGGCGGCCCCAATCTGACCGGAACGCAGCTATACTTCGGCGAGTGGG
>Ga0123356_10004754_pt1 | contig 13974 bp, 9 predicted proteins | sample TergutEmb28metaG_2_FD_92546 | JGI IMG/M metagenome (GOLD analysis project Ga0123356, IMG submission 92546) | Embiratermes neotenicus P3 segment gut microbial communities from Petit-Saut dam, French Guiana - Emb289 P3 | ecosystem: Host-associated > Arthropoda: Insects > Digestive system > Gut ...
GATTCAAAATCCGTTGTTGGCAACAACGTGCCGGTTCAAGTCCGGCCACCGGTACAAACATTACAAGAACCCCAGTATTTGCAATGGTTAGCGCCTATCAACATCAACGCAAACACGAAAAATACACGAATTATAGCAATAAAAACAGGACAAACAGCACACTGTGCTGTTTGTCCTTAGTTACAGTATATATACACATATATTGCATAAATATGCTCAATATGCTATATTACAAATCAATCAGTCAGGGAGGTAACAGGGCAAATTGAGAAAACCACATAGCTTCCAAAACAGAACAAAAAAATTCATGAAACTGCACATCAGAGTGCCTATTGTCTTTTTTGCCTTTTTCCTGATGGTTTTATCAAGTTGTCTGATTATGAGCAATACTCTGGATAGAAAGCTCCTTGAAAACGCCGAGTCTTCAATAAATGACGTTAAAGCACTTTTGGAAAATGTACTGGCAGAGCCTAAGGTTTTGATGGGATTTATTGCCGACAACATACAAGAAATGATTGAGCGCGGAGAAAGCCTTGAAGCTGTGCAGGCATACATGAAATACAGAGCATCGGACGAATATAAAGAAGGAATCAGAAATTTCACCTATCATAGTGTTTTCGGCTATTTTGAAGTTTTTGATGCATTTTTCTGTGGTATAGGTTGGGTACCTCCCGATACCTATATACCCCGGGAAAGACCCTGGTATATAGCTGCAGTGGAAGCAAACGGTCAAATCTCAATGTCTTCGGTATATTACGATGCGGATTTTGATGTCCCGGTCATAGGGTATTCACGCAGCTTGATTGACAGTTACGGTAACTCACTTGGTGTGGTTACAATTGATGTCCCAATCAGTTTTATCAGCGAGTTTTTATTCGGTACAATAACAGAAAACAGCTATGGAGTTATAGTAGACGAGCAGTCAATTGTTGTTGCGCATCCGAGCGACGATTTTATAGGGGAGTTTCTAATCGAAAACTCTCCCGGAATGCTTCAATTAATGCTTGAAATAAATGAAGAGCAAAACCAAAGGATATCACAGACAACCTTTACCAACTACATTGGTATAGAATCAATCCTGTTTAGCAGCATGACTTCAAACGGCTGGTACGTAAACTTTGTTGTACCCGTAGCGGAGTACTATAAAGAGCTTTATGACATGATGCTGTTTATCAGCATCTTAGGCTTTGTCATGGCACTTATACTAAGCGCTCTGCTCATTTCGCTTGAAAGAGCGAGAGTCAAATCCGATATAAAAAGCCGGCAAAAAAGTAATTTCCTTGCAATTATGAGCCACGAGATACGAACACCAATGAACAGTATCATCGGGTTTTCCGAGCTGGCACTTGACAATGAAGATGCTTCTCCAAAAACAAAACACTATTTGAGCAGTATAGCGGACAACGCAAAGTGGCTGTTAAATATTATCAACGACATACTTGACAGTTCAAAAATCGAGTCCGGCAAAATCGCTCTCGAACATATCCCTTACGATCTGAATAACGTTATATCGCAATGTCAGTCAGCGCTCCTGCCAAAAGCAGTAGAAAAGGGAATCGAGCTGCGTTGCACCGTTGAGCCGGTAGAAGGCAAGCTTTTGGTTGGTGACCCTGTCAGAATGCGTCAGGTAATCATGAACCTTCTTTCCAATGCCATAAAATTCACCGACTCGGGCTCTGTAATACTAATAGTTTCGGTCAAAAAACAAAATGCCGGACATGCAACGCTTTATTTTGAATTCAAGGATACCGGAATCGGAATGGACAGCACACAACTCGACAGGATTTTCGAGCCGTTTATGCAAGCAGATGATAGTGTCACGCGCAAGTTCGGAGGGACAGGACTCGGTCTTGCTATAACAAAAAACATTTTAGAAATTATGGGAAGCTTCCTGATAGTAGAAAGTACCCCCGGTGAGGGCAGTACATTTAGCTTTGAAATGACCTTTGATTTACTTGATGCAGATAAAAATGATCAGCACACCAGGGTCTCATACGGTAAGGTAGACAGACCAAACTTTACCGGTAATGTTTTAGTCTGCGAAGACAATGCATTAAACCAGCAGGTTATATGTGAACACCTAAATCGTATAGGTTTAAATACCGTAGTTGCATATAATGGAGTAGAAGGAGTAAACCTGGTTACACGGCACATGCAGCAAGGTACGGACAAAGCAAAACATAAACCATTTGATTTAATTTTCATGGATATCCACATGCCTGTTATGGACGGCTTGGAAGCTGCTACAAAAATACTCGAAATGGGTGTGGAAACACCAATAGTTGCCCTGACAGCAAACGTGATGAGTGTAGATTTGGAGTTGTACAAAGCAAGCGGAATACATGACTATCTGGGAAAGCCCTTTACAACTCAAGATTTATGGAAGTGCCTGCTTAAATATTTTTCCGTCATAAGCTATACAGCGGTTGCCGAGCAGGCGCATAACGAAGAGGAAGAAAAGTCATTAAACCGGCTGCGTATACATTTTGCACGGTCAAACCAAGACGTACTTGACAGGGTCGATAAGGCCATAAATGACAATGATATTAAGCTTGCTCACCGTTTAATCCATACTTTAAAAAGTAATGCAGGACAGATAGGTGAAAAGAAACTGCAAAGTACTTCCAAGGCTGTTGAAGAATCTCTCGCAGAGAACAACATTCCTCTCGCAAAGTCTCAGCTTGGCATCCTTAAGATTGAGCTTATCGAAGTTCTGAATAATTTGGCACCGCACCTGATTGAGGAAGAGGAAAAAAATAAGAATAAAACCAAAATCACTGATAATGACAAGGTTCATTCAATACTTACTGAATTAGAAAGCATGTTAATCGACAGAAACCCTGAATGTATGAAGATGCTCGATGAGTTATATTCAATACAGGGAGCCGAAAACTTAGCACTTTATGTCGATGATTTGGAATATGTAAAAGCAATTGAAGAGCTAAACAGATTAAAAGCGGAGCTTTGAAGCGAATAATTTAAGCACCCGATACAGCAACACAAAAAAAGGTCTATTACAAATGCTGCAATAGACCTTTTAATAATATTCAGCTGGCTCTTATCTTGCGGCTGAAGCCCACTCGCTATAGAGGGTTTGGTATATTTCAATATACCTTGCAACACCTACATTATTGGCATCGCTTACAAATTTATCCCATGAATCATCCGTTACACCATTAATAATGAAGCCTGAGATAGTTTCTCTCATGAGTGATTCAATGTCTGTAAACAGACGGGCAAGCTCTGCGCTTGTGTCAGGATCTGCCTTTATTAGGCGTGTCAGAATCTGATATGAGTTTTTCTCCATAACACCTGCTTCTTCATACCTTACAGCCTGTTCCATACGTTGAATACGATGAGGCGGGAAAGTGAAAACATCAAAGTAATAATCACCGGGAGCAAAGAACTGACCCTGGTTGAGTGGTACGATTTTATACAGCGACTGGTTTTCAGGTACATATCTGGTTCTCCATACACCTGCATCCTCGTCAAAATAAAGCGGAGCTTCATCAGTTGCGTCATCACCGAGAATTTCGCGGACTTCCGGTGTCATAACAGAAGGTCCGTTTGCTGAGACGAGCATCCATTCTGTGTCAAACTGTAAATCAAGCCATTGCAGTGTCTCTGCCGGATACTTATTGGTAATAGTCAAAACAGCGCCGATTTCAGGGTTATCAATTATTCTGGGTACACTTGGTGTGCGATCTGATGCCGGCGGGAGGATATGCGACCAGTTTTCGATAGTATCGGGATTGGCCCACTGAGACTCAAGTAATCTCAAATATGTTTGGAAACCTATTTGATCCCTGTTAACCTTACGGTTCCAAGGATCGGGTCCTTGTGTCAGAGCATCGGGGTCAAGAAGACCTTCTGAATAACACATAGCAAGCCATTCACAAGCCTCGCGGAAACCATCCATAAAGCCTGGGAATACAACAGTTCCGTTGTCGTCTATCGAAGCATAAACAAAACGTTGCAGCGGCACACCAAACATAGCAAAATACGTGTAGATACCCTGAATATGATGGTTAAGACCTTCACTTCCGCTCATCGGCCACAAGCCGTCGGCACCGGGCTTCTGGTCTCTGAAAGCCTTGAGAACAGCTGTGAGCTCATCAATTGTAGTAGGTACTTCCATGTCAACAGCCTCAAGCCATGAGTGATTTATAAAGAACGTACCTTCATGATTTATTCTCTGGGAAACAAGGTAGCCGATGTAATACATCTTGCCGTCACTTGCGCGAAGCACATCAGTGACGTTGTTCATACCGAGACGCGATGAATAATTTGGCATATTTTCTTCGATATAATCATCAAGAGGCATGAGTAATCCCTGAACAACACCTAAATCTTCAATGTTGAGACTGAGATTCGGGCGTATAATTAAGTCCGGAAACTCGTTTGAAAGGAACATAAGATTTAATTTTTCGTTCCACTCACTTTCCTTAATAACCGTCCAGTCAAGATGAATGTTTGTGTGAGCTGCCATTTGTTGATAGTACCAAAGATTTTCGAAATCTGTAGATTGATTGTCGAGCGCCCACTGCCAGACCTTCAGGGTTATAGGCCCATCCGTGATGGGAGCATCAACATTCGGACCGCCCGCAGGTGGATCTGTGACAGGTTTATCATCAGGCGGATCGTCGGGTTTGTCGTCCTTGCCGCAAGCAACAATAGCAAATAGCAAAACTGCTGCAAGCAAGATTGATAGGATTCTTTTTGTGTGTTTCATATTTACCTCCAATATTTTTGTTCATTATGACTTATAGCTGCAAAATTTGCAAGCAACTATTTATCCCTTAAGTGACCCCATGGTTATTCCTTTTACAAAGAATTTCTGCATGTAGATAAAAATAATTATTATCGGAGCGGTTGCAACAACAATACAGCCGTATTTTACAACCTCGGCGCGCCTGATAGCTTCTGCCATCATCTGCCCGTCGCCAAAAAAGAACATAAATGAATCAAGCGATGTGCCTGCCTGAGCCTGTGCGATTATACGCCTCAAAACAGTCTGAAGCGGCAGCTTTGAATCATCCGATATATAAACAAGCGCAGTGAAATAATCGTTCCAGCGTGCCACACCATAATAAACAAATAAAACAGCGATAATAGTTTTTGATAGCGGCAGAACCACCTTAAAAAAGTATGTAAAATGGTTCGCGCCGTCCACCATTGCAGCCTCAAACAGCTCTTCGGGGATAGACGTCTGAATGTATGTCCGGGCAATCATCAGGTTCCAAACCGATATACAGTTTATTATTATCATAAGAGTAACAGTATTATACAGCCCCAGGGTCTGGTTCATAAGAAACTGTGGTATGAGCCCGCCTGTGAAAAACATTGTAAAAATGAAATAGAATGCAATGAATTTTTTCCCGCCAAAGTTTCTCGACAAAGCATATGCTGCCATCATTGTGAAAAACACACTGAGAAATGAGCCGGCAATCGTATAAAAAATTGAGTTTAAATATGACTGCATTAGAAGCTCATGGTTAAAAATCGCTTCATATCCGATAAGAGAAAATTCTATCGGCCAGAAAGAAAGCTTACCGTCAAATATCGCATCGGCATTGGACACAGATGCTATGATAACATACCATAACGGGTATATAATCAAAGCAAGTACAATAAGCCAAATGCAAAGATTAAATATATCAAAAAGCTTATCGGCAACTGTGCTTTCGATACGTTTATTTCTTTTTTTATTCTCGAGTGTAAGCTCCATAAAATAATCCTATCTTAAAACAGACTTGCCTGTTTTGAACGTCTGGCAATCCAGTTGACACTGATTATCAGGACAAAGTTGATGACATTAACAAGTAGGTTGATTGCGGCGGTATAAGAGTATTGACCGCCTCTTATACCCATACGATATACATAAAGACCGATAATATCGGATGTCGGAATGTTTGCATCTGTCTGCATAAGAAGTGCCTTGTCAACATTTGATGCAAGCATCATACCGCAGTTGAGAATAAAGAGCATGATGATGATAGGTATCATATGAGGTATATCTATGTGTAGAATTTTTTTAAGCTTGGAAGCGCCGTCGATTTCTGCAGCCTCATAAAGTGCCGGGTCTATAGCAGTGAGCGCGGCAATATAAAGTATGGTGTTCCAACCTGCATTTTGCCATATATCCGATGCTATAAATATGGTGCGGAACCAGTTTTGATCGAGCATAAATGCAATAGGAGTGCCGCCAAGCGCATCAATTATCCTGTTGACAAGCCCCGTTGTAGGAGATAAGAGCAAAAATACGATTCCAACGAGCACAACAGGGGAGATAAAGCGCGGTGAGTAAATGACTGTCTGTGTGAAACGTTTAAAACGGCTCCACCGCAATTGGTTTAGCAGCAGCGCCATAATGATTGGAATCGGGAATCCCCAGAGCAATCCATATACATTTAACAAAAAGGTGTTTACTATAAGACGGGTTGAATAATACGATCCGAAAAAATCGGTGAAATTCTTTAGTCCTATCCACTCGCTCCCTGCAATTCCAAATGCTGCTTTAAAATCGCGAAATGCAACCTGAATGCCGTACATTGGAAGGTATACGAAAACAAAAACCATTACAAATGCGGGCAGTATCAGGATATATAACTGCCAGTCTTTTTTGACGGCATTGTTAAGCCTTTCAAAAACAAAAACTAAAGCAGTAACAGAAATTACGGCTTGAATAAAAGGTATCAGTGTAGGTCTCAAAAGTGCAGGGTCTGCAATGCTTGCGGTATAAATAACAAAAATCAAAGGCACAACCGTAGCAAGGGTGTATCCGCAAAGAGTCAAAAACCGTTGGAGCTTCGTTGTGACATATTTTCCTCTGACAAAAAGGATGATAGAAAAAAGAATCATTAACAGTGACAAAAGTGCGAGTAAGACAAAAATTAAATTAATCGTTTGCAAGGTTTCGTTTTCCGGAGTTTTTAAAAAACCAAACAGAGAAAGCATTTCGCCTTCTCCGCGCTCGATAAGAAACGTCCTTGTAACTGTTGTGTTTTCAACCCAAGAAAGTGATGTGCATATAATTATGCCTACCAAACCTGTTACGTAAACCCAAAATTTTAGCGGTATTTGTTTAATCTTATACGTCATAAAATGAGTATAAACTGCAATGGTGAATTATGTCAATAATTTACACACTAAACACAGTAAAATAATTGCCTATACTCCTTTACTATGCTATGATAAACCAAAGTGAAACCCATTTTGCCGGAGGATTTCATATGAGTATGTATGAGCTTGCAAAAAAGCAGTATGCCGATATTGGTATTGACACAGAGTCTGTATTGTCAACACTTGATCTAATTCCTGTGTCTATGAACTGCTGGCAGGGTGATGATGTAAAAGGTTTTGAGGGCATAGGGAGTCTATCGGGTGGTATTCAAGCTACAGGGAGCTACCCCGGCGCTGCAACTAATGCAAATGAGCTGCGCTCTATGATAGAAAAAGCTGTCTTGTCAATTCCCGGGAAGACCCGTGTAAACCTTCATGCAATGTATGGCGATGTTAAAGGAGTGGAGCGCAATCAAATTGAGCCGGAGCATTTTAGTGCATGGGCACAGTGGGCAAAAGAGCAAAATCTGTCACTGGATTTTAATCCGACACTATTTTCACATTGCAAGTCTGCCGATGGACTGACTCTTTCGCATCCCGACAGAGCAGTGCGTGAGTTTTGGATAGAACACTGCATCCGCTGCCGGAAAATCGCCGGGGTTTTTACCGAAAAACAAGGAAACAAGTCGGTAAATAATTTATGGATTGCCGACGGCTTTAAGGATAATCCCATAGACACACTAACACCGCGTATCCGCCTCAAAGAGTCACTTGATGAAATATTTAAGGATAAATACGACATTATTGATGCCGTTGAGAGTAAGCTCTTTGGCATCGGAATCGAAAGCTACACTGTTGGCAGCCACGAGTTTTATCTGGGCTATGCAACTAAAAACAATATTGCACTGTGTATGGATGCAGGGCACTACCATCCGACAGAAATGATAAGCGCTAAAATTTCTGCGGTTTCGCTGTTTGTCAGCAAGCTGCTTTTACATGTATCAAGACCTGTAAGATGGGACAGTGACCATGTGATAATACTCGATGACGAGCTTATAGCTATTGCCCGTGAGGTTATAAGACACAACCTGCTTGACAAGGTCCATATAGGGCTTGATTATTTTGATGGCTCTATAGACCGCGTTTCCGCATGGGTCGTCGGTATGCGAAATATGCGCAAAGCACTTTTAATTGCCTTGCTGGAGCCGTACCTGCAGCTGCAAAAAGCAGAGTGGGACTTTGATTTTACTAAAAGGTTAATAGTGACGGAGGAACTGAAGACTATGCCATGGGCAGCGGTTTGGAATGAGTATTGCGACCGTGCCGGCAAGCCTGCAAGTTACTTACTATGATTAACAGAAAAGCACTCGTAGCACGCCACTCGCCAAGGCTCGGCGGGATAGATATTTCATCCCCTCTGACCGTCGGTAATGGTGATTTTGCTTTTACAGCCGACATTACAGGCTTTCAAACACTATATGATGAATATAGTGTATTTCCTCTTTGCACAATGAGCCTGTGGGGATGGCACACCGCACCAATAAACTCCCGATTCTATACGCTCGATGACCTTGTTATGACCCTGTATAATATAGACGGCAAAGAGTATAAGTATGCATCATTACCGGAGCCGGGAAACGAGGAGATCTACCACTGGCTGCGACACAATCCGCACCGCCTAAATCTGGCACGTATCGCACTTTTATGGGATAAAAAGACAATTAGAGCCGAGGATTTATCAGACATAAATCAGGAGCTTGACTTATATAGCGGGGTGATTTTTAGTAACTTTACACTGTATGGTGAGCATGTCTCGGTTCAAACTGCTTGTGACAAAACCTCCGACTCACTAGGGTTTAAAATTACTGCATCATCACATTGCCTGGAGCACTTATCCGTTTGTATATCCTTCCCATATGGCTCTCACTTAATAAGTGCATCAGACTGGGAATCACAGGACCTGCATACGACAGTTATCTCCTCTCCCTGTAAAAATGAATACCTGGCAGAGCGAAGACTGGATAATGACAAGTACTTTGTGCTACTCGGTGGAGTAGATAAAATAAATCAAATCGAAGCTCATAGGTTCGAGATAAAAAGTAATGCTTTTTCCGTTTCGTTTTCGCAGGAGAAACCAACGCAGGATAAACCAATAGCACGCAGCGCTGATGAAATTATAAAAGAGAGCACAAGCGCTTGGTGCGACTTTTGGGAAAATGGAGGAGTGGTGGATTTTTCTGCCGCAAAAGACCCGAGAGCACACGAGCTGGAACGGCGTGTAGTTCTCTCACAATATCTGACAGCTGTGCAATGCAGCGGCTCTATGCCGCCACAAGAGACAGGTCTTTCCTGTAACAGCTGGTATGGGAAGTTTCACCTCGAAATGCATATTATACATGCAGGGTGGTTTCCGCTTTGGCAGCGAAGTGAGCTACTTATAAAAAGTATCCCGTGGTATAAAAAAATATTAAGTAAAGCAAAAGAGAATGCAGCACGAAATAACTTCGAAGGTGCCAGATGGCCGAAAATGGTGGGGCCCGAGGGTGTTGACAGCCCTTCGTGGATAGCGGCTTTTCTTATATGGCAGCAAGTGCATATAATCTATTTGCTGGAGTTAATAAGAAATGCTCTTCCCGAAAATGAGCAGGCCGGCTTTATAAATGATAACAAAGAGCTTGTTGAAGAGACGGCGAAATTTATGCGAAGCTTTATGCGGGAAAATAAAAAAACAGGTTGCTATGAACTACCGCCTCCGCTTATCCCTGCACAAGAAGAATTTAAACCTGAGACTACACAAAGTCCGGTATTTGAGTTAAGCTATTGGAAATTTGGACTGGAGCTTGCCAAAAAATGGATGCAAGGGGATGAGAGTCACACAGAGAAACGTATAAGCCTGCCGGTACAAGACGGGCTATATCCCGCTCACCAAAACTGCAATGATACATTTACAAGCTTTAACCGTGACCACCCTTCGATGCTTTATGCATACGGCTTTATTCCAAACGATGAAATAGATACAAAAATAATGTCAGACACTGCAGACAAGGTGCTTAAGTGTTGGGATATAAGTACACTTTGGGGTTGGGATTTTGCGCTGATTGCTATGACCCTTACCCGTCTGGGAAGACCTGAAGCAGCAGTTGAAATATTACTTAAGGACACGCAAAAAAACAGCTATACTGTCAGCGGAAATAACCTGCAAAAAGGCCGAAGTGACCTGCCGTTATACCTGCCGGGTAACGGAGCTTTACTTTTAGCACTGGCGATGATGCTTGAAGGTTATGGTGAAACTCGCGGACAGGCTGGATTTCCAAAAAACGGTATGTGGGATGGTATAATAACGGAGGGCATATTGCCATTACCATACTGATAGAAAAGAGGTAACGGATGAACCTGAAGATTGCATATATAGGTGGTGGCTCAATGAACTGGGCGAGAGTGTTTATGTCAGATCTTGCGCTCGAGCCTTCGCTTAGCGGTGAGATAAGATTATACGATATTGACATGGAAGCGGCAAAACGTAACGAAGTAATAGGAAACCGCATTTCCTCCGAAAGAAAAACCAAACGTTTTTCACAAGGCGGGAAATGGCATTACACAACGGCAGGGTCACTGCATGAGGCACTTGCCGGAGCTGATTTTGTTATAATTTCAATTTTGCCCGGGACCTTTGAACATATGCGCTCCGATGTGCATCTGCCGGAGCGGCTGTATATATATCAGCCGGTCGGTGACACAGTCGGGCCTGGGGGAACAATCCGCGCCTTGCGTACAATTCCTCATTATGTGCGTTTTGCCGAGGCGATAAGAGCATATGCTCCGGATGCATGGGTGATTAACTATACTAATCCGATGAGCCTTTGTGTAAGAACACTCTATCATGTTTTCCCGCAGATAAAAGCATTTGGATGCTGCCATGAGGTTTTTGGGACCTTGGAGCTTTTGGCATCAATGATGGAAAAAGAAACAGGGATTAGACCTTCCCGCAAGGATATTAAGATAAACGTAACGGGTCTAAATCATTTCACGTGGTTTACCGAGGCATCTGCTCATGAAACCGACTTGATGACAATCTTCAGCCGTTTTGCACAGACACATTTTGACAGCGGCTTTCCAAATGATGACAGCTCACTTCCTGATGTTTGCTTCAGTTGTACAAACAAAGTGAAATTCGACCTCTTTAGAAAATATGGATTGATACCCTCAGCCGGCGACCGTCATCTTGCGGAGTTTATGCCGGGTGATATCTACCTTAGAGACCCTAAGACCATAAAATCATGGGGGTTTTATCTGACAAGTGTTGACTGGCGTGTAAAGGACAGGGAGCAGAAAATAGAGTTTACAAAACGTCTTGTTTCCGGTGAGCAAATGCCTGTAATAAAGCCGTCGGGAGAAGAGGGAATACTGCTTATTAAAGCTTTGTGCGGGCTTACAAATGTTACAAGTAATGTAAATCTGCCAAACAGTGCAGGTCAGATAGCCGACCTGCCTGAAGACACGGTAGTTGAGACCAATGCAGTTTTCTCGCAAAATAAGGTTTTACCGGTCAAAACAGGAACAGTTCCCGACAGTATTCGCGAGTTATTAATACCGCATGTTATGAATCAGTCAAAGGTTATGAGCGCTGCTCTAAATTGCGACAGGGAGGCTGTATACAGTGCTTTTGAGCGTGAGCCTCTTATATCGGGTAAAATCTCAAGTACCAAGCTACAGGCACTTGCCGATGATATGATAAAAAATACTATAGATGAGCTGCCGGGCGGGTGGAAATGATTATGGAATCTGAAGTAAAATACATATATCCACACTCAGAGCAAAAGCGGGGGGACTGCGGGTATCGCATGGTAAAAACCGGCGAAAATCTCATGCTGTCGGTGACAGGCTCCGACATGGCAATGTTCGATGGTGTGGAGATAAAAAAGGGGAAAAAGCCATACAAGCTGTGTCCGCTCAGCACAGATAATGCCAAGGTAATAAGGAGACTGTTTGATTATACAAATCCAAAAAGTCATAAGGGATATAATATAACCATCGGTCTTGGAGACAGGCTCGGGCTTGCATCTCCCGGGCACATTGAAGCTATCAGGGAGTCGGATGTCTTTCCTGTTCTTGCCCAGCAATCAATGAGAGAGCTTGTATTAACAGGCAGAAATTATGATGACGTGCTCACTGCGGCAACCTGGGCGGTTTTTCGCGAGGGTTACCGCAAAGGCTTCGGTGCTGACGGCGACCACCTTAAAACCGCTGACGAGGTGAAAAACGCACTCCTGTGCGGATACACAATGATAACACTTGACTGCTCGGAGCATATTAATAATGATTTTACGAATGCAGCGCAGGAAAATGTCGACACTTTATATCAGAAAATATGTCCGGATATAAGAAAAACCCTTGAAGAAAGATATCTAAACAAGGTCTTTAAAATCTCAGGAGATATTAAGCTTACGTACAACGATGCGGATTTCAGGCGAATTGTTCTTATATATCATCCGGCTGTTTTGCATGCAGCAGAAATATATAATAATTTCATAAAAGGGACAGATATTGACTTTGAAGTGTCAATAGATGAAACATTGTCGGTGACAACTCCGCAAGCGCACTATTTTACCGCAAATGAGCTAAAGCTGCAGGGTGTGGATATGACAAGCCTTGCGCCAAGGTTTCCCGGTGAGTTTCAAAAGGGAATTGATTATATTGGAGATGTTTCGGAGTTTGAAAAGGATTTTATGGTACATGCAAGGATTGCCGATACATTCGGGTATAAGCTGAGCATCCACTCGGGCAGCGATAAATTTTCGGTATTTCCTGCAATAGGTCAGCTTACAGGCGGCAGATATCACTTGAAAACAGCAGGAACAAGCTGGCTTGAGGCTGTCCGTGTTATAGCACGAAACGCACCGGAGCTTTATCGCGAAATACATATCTTTGCACTAAAAAACCTTGACAAAGCAAAAAAATATTATCACATCACCGAAAACACAAAGCGCATTAAAGATGTCCATAGTGTGTCCGATGCTGCGCTGCCCGAATACCTCGAGCACGACGATGCAAGGCGTGTTTTACATATAACTTACGCCTTGATACTGGACGGGTTTTGTAATAGAGTATATGAGACACTTAAAACATATGAAGATAAATACACCACAGCACTTAAAAATCATATAGGCAGGCACATGGAGGCATTGGGGATAGAAAAGTAGAGGTTGGATTATGGTAGTCAGACAGTGTGACTTTTGCAGAGTACCGTACCAAAGCATGGGAAACAAGCTATGTAATGATTGTCTCAAAGAGCTTGATGAGGATTTTATTATTATCAGAGAGTACCTCTATGAGCATGACAGAGCCGGAATTGAAGAGGTTTCCGAAGCAACAGGCGTCAGCAGGAAAAGCATCATTCATCTACTCAAGGAAGAACGCCTTATTGTCGGTGACGAAAAAGACGGCGGCGGCGGAATACTAAAATGCGAGGCATGTAAAAAGCCTATTAACACGGGAAAAATGTGCGCAGGCTGCAAGAAAGAAATTGCAAAGGAGCTGCAGGAAAGTGTCAGCACAGCAGCTCCGATAAAAAGACCAAAAAGAGTTGAAAGAACTCCGGAAGAGGACAACATAAAAGGTGTGGCAAAACTACAGGTCAAAGGCGGCAAGAGGCTGTAAGGATTATATTATAGGAGACATGTATTTTTCATAACCTTACTCTCATACTACGGGGTAGTATTTTATGACATCCTAATAAAACTCATGTATGCATTTCTAAACGATTGTGTGTATTTACGGCTTATTGGTGCGTGATCTGTTATGCTGATTGCGGACACGACGAATGGCTGATACAATAAAAGCCAAAGGAGCGTGTCAGAAAAATGAAGAGAAGGAAAAGGTACGACGCAGATTTCAAGCGTGATATCGCAAAAC
>Ga0123356_10004755_pt1 | contig 13974 bp, 11 predicted proteins | sample TergutEmb28metaG_2_FD_92546 | JGI IMG/M metagenome (GOLD analysis project Ga0123356, IMG submission 92546) | Embiratermes neotenicus P3 segment gut microbial communities from Petit-Saut dam, French Guiana - Emb289 P3 | ecosystem: Host-associated > Arthropoda: Insects > Digestive system > Gut ...
AAGATGTAGAATACGCAGAATTCGCTGAAATAATTCCGCCGTTCATGATAAAGGTTCCTGCCGCAAATACACCGCCGCCCGCTGTTGACATATTATCAGAAATCTCGCTGCCGTCCTTCATGGTAAAAGCCCCGTTGCTAGAAACATAAACACCGCCGCCGCCCAATTCGTATACTTCGTTTACTGTCTCATTTAATTTAATAGTCCCTTTAATCATGGTAAAAATCCCATTATAACCCACATAAACCCCGCCGCCAGAATTTCCCGCTGTATTCTCAGAAATTTCTCCGCCGTACATCGTAAAGTATCCGTTTTCAGTCGAGCCGACTACATACACTCCGCCGCCATAAGCCAACGAACTTCCCATAGCTTTATTGCCAGAGATTTTCCCGCCGTGCATTTCAAAGCACCCATTTTCACCTACATAAACACCGCCGCCAGACTGTGCTTCATTACCAGAGATTTCCCCGCCATACATGAAGAAGTCTCCGCTATCACCCACTTTAACAGCCCCGCCAAATTGTATTAAGACATCATTGCCATTATTTTTCAGCGTTACACCATCATTCATAACCAGAGTTCCACCATAATTAACCTTGATAGAAGGTTCATTTCCACCTCTTTCTCCATCCAAGGTAATGGTGCAAGACTCATCCGATAAACCCAGCAAGCCAAGTATCAGAGAGCCGTATTCATTAACTTCAAAAAATGTCCCGTCATAAACTCCATCCCTTTGAATGATTACATGACTCTTTGAAACAAGAGTTATTTTTTTGTCAACAAGTATACAAGAGTACGCTCCATTACCGTTAGTTAAGTCACCTTCTATAAGTATAACCTTCTCCCCTGTCGCACTAGTAATTGCGCTCTCAAGATCCATCCACGATGTAACTGCCTCATCTACAATAAACGCCTCTACTTTGACATAACCAGTCTCTATATAAGAATCGACACTCAATGTTAGCTGATTTTCCTCTCCCATATCACTTTCCCTAACCTCGCCATTCGCCAGCCAACAAATGCTTTGCCCCGATCCCAGCGTTATGTCAAACTCAAAAGACACGTTTTCCGAATACAGCCCTTCATCGTCAGGAGCGCCATCACATATTGATACACCTGCTCCCGCTGCAACATACACGCCATTGCTCTCTGTCGCAGCCTGCACTGCACCAACAGCCGCGCCATTAACATAAGATATGGTGTCGCCGTAGAAATCCTTCTTTGGGTAGGTGCTGGCGTAAAAACTAGCAATAACACCAGCCGCCTGATTCCCTTCGTAGTCAAGCAGCTTTAACGACACTGGCGCAACCGCAGGCGCAGTCAGGAGTATGTTTCCATTAATGCCATCACCAAAGCCGTTATAAAACACATCGCTTGCATTGAGAAAGCTAATTGGAATGACACTAGACACAGCTACCGACGACGGCACTTTACCGGCACCAGTAATGGGAGGAACAGCAGTGTTCCCATAAAACAGGTTTCCGGCAAGAGTCAAAGACCCTGTTGAATAAATTGCCCCGCCTTGTCCATTTTCAGATACGCTGTTTCCGTAAAAAGTACAACCTTTAACAATGAGTGTTCCACCAGCATTAAAAATAGCGCCGCCACCTCTATAATCGCCAACAGTTTTATTTTCGTTGAAAATACAGGATTCAAGTGTTAGTGTTGAACTTGCATCAGTGATGCTAATTGCTCCGCCAGGCGGATTAGCAGATTCATTATAACCATCTTTAAAACGGACACGGCTTATTTTCAAGTTTGAGTTGGTTAAACTCATCAGCCCTGAATTAACGCCAGAATTAAAAGGCATCAATGTTACTCCATTTCCCTCGATGGTTAAGTTTTTCCCACTTATGAGCAAATTATTTTCCAGTTTAATTACGCTCCCCGGCGGCAGCATAACGCTGATAACATCGCCTGATGCCGCAACATCAATCGCAAAACGCAGGGTTCCTGGTATTAGAGGCTCACTTACTAAATAATCCCGATTATCAAAAACGATATTCGATATAAAATTGCTGTCGGTAAAATTAAATTCTTTTACTGTGACCATATTTTTGTAGATGTGCACCACTTCGGATTTACTGGCAAAGCTCCAGTCAGTGGTATTCTTTAACTTTACATTTAAAAGATAAAAACCAGATGGTATTTCATCACTATAAGTATATGAATCTTGAATTTTAATTTCTTTAATGTCTTCTATCATATTTTCATAGTCATAAGGAAATATTTTAATTAGAGAACAATCAAGAATTCGAATAACAGTAGCAATACCAGTATAATTTATTTTAAATTGCAGGGTACCCATTTCTCCTTCTTCGACAATGGGGTAAAGAGAAACGGTGCAGGGAGTTGTTCCAGAAGCGGAAACAACAATGTCGCCATCGCTCTCTCCTCTCGCGACCAGCCCTCCCTCTCCGTCAGCATAATCATCCGAATGATAAGCCTCCACTTTCAGTTTATATGCACCTGCTTGCAATGGAAAAAGAAACGGGAGAAAATCCTCGCTATTTCTTTCATCATTATCACCCAAATCGCAAAACTCATATTCTCCACTCTCTTCATCAAATTTTTGAAAGTAAAACTTATAAACCAACTCCAGGCCATCCACCGATGGCAGGGCGGTTCGTGCAGAACCTGTAACAAGGGAAACCTGCACAGCGCCGTACCCGTCCGGCAGGGAAAGCCCATCTGCAGTTGGCTGCGGTTTGGCTGTGAAGGGATTCGGGCAGCTGCCGAACACAAGAATTATAACAAAACATGCTATTACAGATGTTATCTTTTTCATTAATCGTTCTCCTCCTTAGGGGGATTGTTACTCTTACTGATATTCTACCATCTACAAGCAATTTTTTCCAGCAAAATAAAAACAAACGCCACTCTTACCGGTCTGGCTCCGAGAGAAATTCGCGGTGAATTGCCGCCGGAGACGGGTATTTTACGACAATAAAGTGGCTGTCCTGATAATCGGGCTTAACAGAGCGGTTGGCATTGCGCGTCCTGTTTCTAATCGAATCCCATTCAGAATGGGTCAGCAACAGAAAAGATTCTCCGGCAACACTGCCTACCGGGCTGCCATTCTGGCTATTAGCCTGACTATTGGCTGGGCTGTAAAAAGGGTCCATAAAGTATACAGGGTTTAAATAATCGTGCACGCGCAGGGCGTTTTTCCCTGTTCCTGTACGCGCAAATTCCAAACCGGCTACTTCTATCCTGCCGTTGCTCAATTCTGTCGTTACCTTCGCATTCCAGAATGTGGCAAAACCATACTCAAGCCGATTTTCCGACAAGTACTGCAAATACCCCTTTCTAATGGTATTTGTGTCCCTTTCTGCCAGGCTTTGAAAATTCAAACAGCCCTGCCCTACAATAAACAGCATAACCCCGAAAATAACCGCCGTGCGTTTCAGATAACGCATTTTACCTTCAGCATATTCAAAAAGAATCGCAACAAGAGGAATGTATAAAATCATGAACGGCTCAAAATACCTGCGGGTAACATTTTTATTGGCAATAATAAAAACTATAATATTGCATATAACAGAAACAGCAAAAAATAAAACCATAAATTGATGTTCGTCCCGAAGCTCTTTATTGCTAACCTGATTACGGCTAACATGGTTATAAATACACCAAAACATCGCAAATACCACGATTATTGCCGCAATGCTAAAAATACCCCTGGCGGAAAATTGCGGGCTTCCGGCGGAATAGCCGAAAAAATATACAAGGCTCGCAAGGCTTTGCCCAAGCTTTGGGAATAAATTGTTAAACAAATCTTCCAGTTTTACATCCGCAAAGGAGAAAAAATGATACTTAAACTGGAGCAGGCAATTTACGGCAAACCCAATACAGCAGGAAATAAAACCGGACAAACCAAAAAACAAAAAAGTCTTTTGCTTTTGCGGAATCTTAGCCCAAATATATACACAGGAAATGAACAACGGAACATAAAAAGTAAACAAAGCCCGTATCCCCTGCACTCCAAGCATAAACGACAACAGCGCAAATAAAATAATATTTGTTAAAAATGTTTTTACAGTTCCGGTATTGGAAACAAGCCGGACAAACAAACCAAGGCAGCAAAAAACCTGCGCGGCAAAGAAAATATAATAACCGCCGAACGTTATAACATTCCAATAACTGTACGACAGCGGCATAAGCAGGAACAGGCAGGTAATCGTTATCCATTTTACAGGCACTTTCATTTGTTTTACCATAAAAACATACGATGCAATTAACACAAAATTATTTAACACAATATTCAAAGCGCGTATTAATGCCCAATTCTCATAACGCCCAAATATTTTAAACAACGGCATAGTAAACAATGTCTGATAAATAATCCGAATCTCATTTGAATAGAACCAGTTGGCGCTGACAAAAGTATTTTCCTGCGCCAAAAGTTTCCCCAAAACCATTTCCGCCGAATAATCGCTGTCCAGCCACTGCCATCCGTAACGGTACGAAAATATCCCGATAAAAAAAGTTAACACAACCAAAACAACAACCGTTATTTTGAAAATTACCCCGGACTTAACAGGGTTTTCCATAAACGCAGAAATTTTTTCCGAATAAAGGCAGCAGCAGGCAAATGTTAAAAGGAACAAAGCGGCAAAAGGAAGCGACAAAACATGCGGCGAAATGGTGCCGGCAAAAGAGGCGATTAATTTTTGCATTGGAGGAAGCATCAGTAATATGCAAATTAAAAGCCCGGTAAATACGGCAATTTTTGCAGCATGTTTAATTTTTCCGGAACTTAAAACTTCGCTTAAAAAATTTTCTGTGTTTTCGGTCAGCTTCATTCTTGCCTCCAATTATTGATAATTCTATCACTTGTGGGATGTTTTTTACAGCGGAAATATGAGTATTCAGATACCTTGACACGAGCTGGTTTTAGTACGATATTTAAGGTATAGCGATGGGCGGAAGCGGCTGCCGTCGGGCGTAGGTTTCCTATGCTTCATCGCCGGGATGGCCTCCGGCTGCTATAATTTTTTTTGCCATGCTTAAATCGGATATTCCTTGTGTAGTGTCACCGCAAAATGCGACCCATTTAAAAACTAAAGTTTTTAAATGGGTACGCGATTATTCATCAGCAAAAAACCAATCCCAGCCGCCACCAGAAGACACCGCTGAATCAAGTTCATCATGCTCCTCTACTGTATCATTACGCCCTTTAATATCCTGCGCATCAAAAATTGTTGGAGCCGTGCCTGATACATACACTGCATGACCATAATTGGAAAATGCTGAATTGCTAAGATCCTCTTCGTTTTCACCATAGATTATTCCGCTTTCGCCTTCATTGTATTCTGCATTATTATATTTAGTAAATGAGACGGCGCTTCCAGCCACAAACACTCCGCCGCCACGACCAGCATCGCCAAGACTACCAGCCTTCGCAGTATTCCCCGAAATAATTCCTCTGTGCATAGTGAAGGTTCCGCCTACATACACACCGCCGCCTCTTTGTGCCGTATTACCAGAGATTTTTCTAGTAATTTTAATAATATTATCATCGATTCCTGTGTCATAACACATTACAAACTCCCCATCAGAACCAACATACACACCGCCGCCAGAATTTTCCGCTTTATTATTAAGAATTTCTCCACCGTCCATGTAAAACCATCCGCTATTCACATACACGCCGCCGCCGTTTTTCGCTTTATTACGAGAGACCTTCCCCGTAGCAGGAATTCCATCGAAGCCTCCTCCATAAGACCCGCTCTTAAATGTTCCTTCAGCAGTTACATACACTCCACCGCCATAGTCTGCTTCATTATCATAAATTTCTCCGTAGTGCATGTTAAAAGTTCCGCCATTCACATAAACCCCACCACCACAATCTGCCCAGTTATTCGTGATTTCTCCACCAACCATGATAAACTCTCCGCCACTATTTACTAAAACAGCCCCTCCAAGTTGTATTGGATTATCTCCGTTTCCATTATTTTGCAGTGTTACGCCCTCTTCCATCAACAGCTCGCCGCCATCATTTACAACAACAAAAGGCTCATTTCCACTGCCTTTCCCATCCAAGATAATATCGCTCGACAAAAAGCCAATACACAGAGAACCTCCATCTTTCACTTCAAAAAAATTATCCTGGAAACTTGTGTCCCTACTGATAGCTACTTTACTCCTTGAAACAAGGGTTATTTTTTTATTGTCATCAATAGTTATAGTATCAGTGAAAACGAAGTTACTATTTATAAGAATAAATGTCCGATATATGCCCTCTCCACTCAACCCATTATTAGCATCAGCAATTGCATTCTCAAGAGCCGACCACGTTGTTACAATATCCGCATCTACAGCATACGCCGCTACTTCGACATAACCGTAAGTGCTATAATTAGACATGTTCAATGTTAGCTGATTTTCCTCGGAACCATTACTTTCTCTGATCTCTTCATTCACCAGCCAACAAACCATTTGTCCTTCCGCCAGATCTTCGCCAAACTTAAAAGTCACGCTATCCGAATACAGCCCGTCCTCGTTAGGATCGTCCACTATTGTTACATCTTCCCCCATTACAACAACATACACGCCGCTGGCTGTTGTAGCTTGCACTGCACCGGCAGAAACCGCGGCACCAGTAATGGCATTGCCATAGAAATCCTTCTTTGGGTAATCGCTATCCAGAGCCTCCGTAATAACACCAACCGCATAGTTTTCGTCGTAGTCAAGCAGCTTTAGCGACAAAGGCGCAACCACAGGCGCGTTTAGGAATGCCTCTCCAAAACCAGGAGCAAAACCGTTATACATCGCATCGCTTACATTGTAATTGCTGGTATGACTGAGGCTGCCACCATCAGCTACCGCTGACGGCACTTTAGCGCCACCACTAGCACCACTGGCAGTGTTCCCATAGAACAGGTTTCCGGTAAGGGTTACCGCCTGGTTCATTGAATAAATTGCCCCGCCTTGGTTAGCACTGTTTCCATAAAAGGTGCAGCCCTTCACAATAAGATGTCCAAGAGTATAAACAGCGCCGCCATAATCAGGCTCACTAGCTACGGAGTCATAAATAGCTTCATTGCCGCTAAAAATACAAGATTCAAGTGTTAGTGTTGATGTATCGGCATTAATTGCTCCACCTTTACCAGCAATTTCACCACCTTTAAAGTGGACACGGCTTATCTTGTATGTACATAAAGAGGCCAATGACATCAGCCTTATTTGCTTGCTATCAGCAGGTGTCAATGTTACTCCATTTCCTTCGATAGTTAAGTCTGTATTTATGCTCAATGTGCTTTCCAGCTTAATTACGCTTCCAGGCGGCAGCATAACGCTGATAACAGCGCCTGACTGCGCATTCTCAATCGCAAAGCGCAGGGTTCCTGGTATTCCAAGGTCGCCAGGCTTATTTACGTAATCCCCATTATCAAAAACGATATTCGATATAAAGTTGTTATCGTCAAATTTAAATTCTTTTACCGTGAGCATATTGCCGTAGATATGCACCACTTCGGATTTACTTGCAAAACTACAGTCGGTGGTATTCATTAACTTTACATTTAAAAGATAAAAACCGGCTGGTATTAGACTTCCACCAGTAAAATACGAACAAGGAATTCCAGTAAGCATTTTTTCAATGTCTTCTATCACATTATTTTCAGGCTCGTATGGAAATAGTTTAATTAGGGTAAAAGCAAGCATACTGACATCATCATCGCCAATATAATTTATTGTAAATTTCAGGGTTCCCGTTTCTTCTCCTTCAACAATAGGGTAGAGGCGAACAAAACAGGAATCTATCTCACCTGATCCAACGGTAAATATTCCATCATTTTCATCAACCATTCCTCTTGCGACTGGCATTTTCTCTTCGCCTTCTAAGTAATATGCTTCCACTTCCAGCTTATAATCGCCTGCTGCCAACATGAAAGTTTGAGTATTATTGCCTGTAAAACTTATTTCATCCTTTACATCGGGCTCCTCATAACCATCTTCGCCAAGCTTTTCAAAAGAGAATTTTAAAAATATATCCACACCCAAATCATCCAATACCGGCAAGGCGGTTCGTGCGGAACCTGTAACGAGGGAAACCTGCACAGCGCCGTAGCCGTCGGGGAGGGAAAGCCCTGCCGCATTTGGCTGAGGTTTGGCTGTGAATGGATTCGGGCAGCTGCCGAATGTAAGAATTATAGCAAAACATGTTATTGCGAACGTTATCTTTTTCATCAGTCTTCCTCTTCCTCTTCCCCGTCTTCCGTAATTTCTATTTCTATAATTTTTGAGTACGGTTTATCGTCTATTGTAACAATTACAAGCAGTTCATAGGTGCCGGGATTACATTCGCTTGCATCAAGGGTAAATTTGTCCCCGTCTATAAAGGTATCCCACCATAACCATTGGAAATCAGAGACAACACGTTCGCCAGCATCAAATACTATTGTAAATGTTCCGCTGCCATTTTTTGGAATAGTGAAGGGATCGCCTGCCTCAAAATCCCCATTAAGATGAATAGAAATTTCTTCACCCAAATCATCTATCTGCCACTCAATGGTTATATTCACCGGAGGAACATTTACATTAGTCCCCCCATTCTCTGCAAAATCGTCAAGAGTAAATGACAAGTCAACATTTGTAGTCATGTTCTGGTAAATGTGCACCGCTTCGAATTTTACAGCAAGGTTTGACTGATCATCACTATCGTAGTATGACAACACAGCAACAAGCACATAGTAGCCTACCGACTCATCAGTATGTGTATACGGGAATTCCCAACCCATACCTGGTGTGTCCCATGTATAATCTCCATTTTCATCTCCCCCGAGATAATCACTAAAATCATCTATTGGCACAAGGATGAATGTATATTCATTTACATCCACACCTTCTGGAATATCTACATCAAGTTTCAACGCCCCCTTGCCATCGCCACTCGTAATGGGGCACAGGGGAACAGTTACGGAAGCTGGGTTTGTCTCTCCTGCAGTAACTGTAAACTCACCGCTGGTTCCTTTTGCGACAAGTGTGGATAATTGATTGAGATAAACTTTTACTTCAAGTATGTAAGTACCTTCTTCCATAAAAAATATAATTTTATCTGCATCATCATTAGAATCGGGAAGAGCAATACCTTCGAATTCACCATCAATTTCCATTTGAAAACTGTAATCTATCTCATAACCATTACTATCCAAATCCAACACAGGAATAGCCGTGCGGGCGGAGCCCTGAACGAGGGAGACGCTAACTGCGCCGTAGCCTTCGGGGATGAGCAAATCCTGCCCCGAAGAAAGCGCATCAGTCTTAACGGAATAAATGTCCTGGCAGCCGCTTACTGCCAGCATGAGTATTACAAAACCTGTTAATAATAAAGGTATCTTTTTCATTCACCTGCCTCCACCATAGGGAGGATTGTTATCGTTACTGGTATTGAGTACGGGACAGATACATTTCCTTCCTTGACATATATAATTATGAACAGTTCACTCCCTTCTGGAATATCACTAACACAACTCTCGAGAAAATAAGCAGTATCAACAAAACCGCCGTCCCAACACCAAAGGATCTTTTCATGGATAACGTTTGCCGTATAAGTATAAACCCCAGAACCGTTACACGCAATGGCAATCGTCAGTTCTTCCAGTTCAGTAGACCATGGCTCCAACACAATTGGAACTGCTGTTCCATCACCCTGCGAATTGGTCGAGCTTAAATACAAAGTAAGATTGCTGGTAACAGGGTCTTCAAGCCCCCAAACCATCTCATTTTCAGCAAGCAAACACAGTTTCTCTTCTATAACATTACCTAATAAATTAAAAAGCGACTCATAATTTATATTTGGATTATTACCGATACCTTTTTTTGGCTGATCCGAATACCAAGCACACCATAAAGACAAACTACTATTATGAGGAATCTGAATAGTAGCGGAAAAGTTATTGTTTGAAGGAATGCCAGTACTGCCGCCAGTGGAAGCGCTGCCGTCGGAGTTATTCCTATTATCAATAATCGTTACCGAGTAAAGCTTCAGCCCCATCTCAACCGCGACAGAGCCGTTGTTGCCGGGCTTAATCGTAATAGTGCGCGAACCGATAGCGTACGGCTCTTTGTCCTTGTACGCCTCTACGGCAATGTTCCACTGCCCAGGCTCAACCGAAAAATGCAGCGACTTCTGGTCTTCGCCGATGCCTTCCCGAATCTGGTCCGGGCCTGTGCCGTCTGTAACTTTTATTGTATAAGAAAGCCCGGATACATGCTGCGGCGCATCGTAATAATACCTGCCGTTTTCCGGACCGCCCAGATTGATATTAAAGCTGCCTTTATCTTCCTGCCAGGGGCTGAAACAGCCGTTAAGAATCAATGTTAAAAACAAAAATAATATGGGGATAGTCCCTTTTTTCATAGTTCACTTCCTTATCTTAGTCATTATCCTTGCATTATATCACTTGTTAGTTATTTTGTCACTAATAAAAAAGGGCAAAATCGGGGCGGAAAACGGGCGTATTACCTTATGGGAACCTCTAAAAACTCTTTTTAGAGGTCAAAAACGGTTCCTGGTACCCCTGCATGAACTATTTGACCAGTGATAACGGAAGCAGTATATTATATAGAGTCTGTCTATAATGTGGACACATTATAGACAGACTACCTTAAAAAACGCATTTTCGTAGCCTTTAGGCGAGAAAATACAAGGTCTGTCTACAAAGTAACCGACTTTGTAGACAGACACTATATGGGCAGGAGTCAATTATGGAAAATGCACAGACACAGATAGATTACCCCAGAGGTTTGACTTTTGAACAAGTCTGGGCAGCCCTGATGGAATCCCGGCAGCTACAAAAAGAAACCGATCGAATAGTGAAGGAAACTTCCTTGCAGATGAAAGAAACTGATCGAAAAATGCAGGAAACCGATCGGATAGTGCAGGAAACCTCTTTGCAGATGAAAGAAACCGATCGGCAGATAAAAGAAATAGGCAAGCAGTTTGGTGATTTTACCAACCGTTTCGGCGAAGTTGTAGAACACATGATCGCCCCTAATCTTCAGGAAAAATTCCATGATTTTGGTTACGATTTTCAGGAAGCCAGCACCAATCACAAAGTGCATGATAAAAAAAATGGCATTCAATTTGAAATCGATGTTTTTTTGCAAAATGGCGATACTGCCATGCTGGTAGAAATAAAATCAAAACTGCTCATTGGCGATATAAACGACCATATTATTCGTCTCGAAAAAATGCGGAGATATGCGGATTTACGCGGCGACAAACGCCATTTTTTAGGCGCTGTTGCGGGGATTGTCGTTGGCGATAATGAAAAAGAGCACGCATTACAAAACGGCTTTTTTCTAATAGAACCCAGCGGAGAGAATTTTAACATTACGCACCCGTACAATAAGCCCAAAGAATGGTAAAAGCGGTTGCTGCGTGACCAGAACGGGTGCAATAGCCCCATTTGATTCTCGCCAAGGGCGCAAAGATACCAAGACGCAAAGTTGTTGTAAAAATCTTTATCTTAATCCTTCGATGTTTCCAGCAAATTTGCATTACTGTCAAATCCAATCAATAGGTGTTTTTCTGGCTCATTCTCAAATACATCGTCATATTTCCAAAGCTAAAAGCGGCAACAGGAACCACTCGCGCCTAACATTGTTATAAAAAAAGATTGCAGGAACTTTGCGCCTACTATAATAACCAAAACTATGGCGATTCACGGAAATTATTTTTTTTTACAGGGTATTTAAAAAGTCCGCAGGTGTCATAATAAAAGCTTCTTTAGGGAAATGCCTTATATTACCGGTAATTAAAACAGAGCCGCTGTTTTTTGCAGTATCATAAAAAATCCGATCCGAGGCATCTGGAAGTTTAATTCTGCTGGGAAACGGATCCAACGAAGTGCCAATGCTTCCAACAAGGCTGATAAACCGGCGTATATTGCAAGGGTCAATTTTACTTGAAAATTTAGGGCGGAGCAAAACACTTTCGTATTCGCACAGAATAACAGTATTAATTATAATCTCCGCTTTACGGCTTAAAATTATTTTTAATATTTGTGAAGGCTTTCCATAAGGATTGATAAACGCCGAAACTACAACATTGGTATCGAGAACCAGTTTCACTTAATTGCCTTTTTCCGGCGGCGCTGCGAGGTTATTTCTTTTTCAACTTCTTCCATTGTCATGGTATTAAGCCCGCCTCTTACAGCCTGAATTTGAATTTCATCAAGAAGACGCATTGCTTCTGCACGGTTAAGATTATCAATAATATGTTCAAAGTTTTGCCCCACAATGTCAAAAACAAGCATCGAAGGTTTTCCATTATTGGTTAAAACAATTTTTCCGCTGCGCTTCAAAGTTTCTCGTGTTTTTCGGGGACAGGAACTAAATTCCCTTATGCTTAAAAATTCCATAGTTTTACCTCATTTAAAGGATAAGCTCTTATCTGACAATTGTCAATCAATACGCTGTAAAAAATCACATTCCTGTTCTATGCCTTTTTCTTCGCTTTTTGCCGCCAATGGCACACCACCTGTAGCGTACCATTGCACGTAACGACACTAGCCAAAAGCAGCAACAGGAACGCTCGCGCCTCCAGTTGCCGGTGCGGAATTTACTGGCTTGGATTTATACTCAATTTCAGGTTCTTTGGCAAAGCAATCTGCCTCAAATTCATTTATCTCGGAATCATCTATTATGCCCAGACTGCGCCCGTCTTTAACTATTTCATGGCACATCTTTGCAATTTCATCACGATACTTTTTCATAAACACCCTCTTCAAATTTCTATAAATAAGCCTTTTTTTACTCTGTCATTAAGATCTTTTTCGGAATATCCAAAAATAACCTTTGCCGTTATTTTGAATTCCTTAAGTTGCTTCTCGCTCACGTTACCCATAACTGCCTTTGGGTAACCATAAGCATAAAATGTACGATTTCCTTTCTTAAAAAACACAATTACCCGGTAACCGCCGGATTTTCCTTCTCCTGTTCGCGCTACCCGCACCTTATAAACACCGCCGCCCAAATCTGCCTCGACTTGCTTTGCCTCAAGCTGGTTTACCATTTCTTTTAATTTACTGTCAGTTATGCCTTCTTTGTCAGCAAATCGGGAAAACCAAGTGCTTTTGAATACTCTCACCTAATTAAAAATAACATAAAAACCATGGGAAATCAAGGAAAATCGAGAACCACAAAATAGGTAATAGCTAACAGGTAAGAGGTAAAAGAGAGCGGCTCTTTCTTAGCCATCGGCGCATGGGCTACAAGCCAAGCTTTCGAATCGCGCCCTATTACCTGATACCTGTTAGCTATTACCTGTATTCGCTCTTTGCCGCCAATGGTACACCACCTGTAGCGTACCATTGCACGTAACGACACTAGCCAAAAGCGGTAACAGCCAAAAGCGGTAACAGGAACCACTGCGCTCTACTATTATTAGTTACAAAATTATTAATCAAATTTTATTTCACTCGAAAAACCTGCAAAAATAGCCAAATTTAGGCTAAGTCCGACAGACTCCTAGCTAATTTCTCTTTGATATGTAGGTTTCTCATAGTAAACTCCTCCCTTTTCCCTTTTCTCTTGTTTTGGCTTGTTTTTCTTTGTTTTTCATGTTATATTTTCCTTATGAACATCGGTGTTGAGTTCAATAATGCGGCATTTGATCATGGTATTAAAAAAGAGGACATTTTGAATGCTCTCAATACCAAGATTTGTGCTATTGCTATTGAGGATTATCCCGAAAAGTATCTTGTAATTGGCTTTGATCGTGCCGGAAACCCTCTTGAACTTTTGTATAATCCGCTTGATGATTACGGTATATATGTTTTTCATGCTATGAAATTGCGTGAAAGTACTAAAAAAATGGCTGGTCTTTAGGAGGACAAAATGCCCAGAATGACGGAAGAAGAAGCTAGAACTTTTAATGAGTTTTTTATCAATAATACAGAAAAATTGACTTTTGGTCCTAATGGCAGCGATTGGCTTAGCCAGCGTGAGATGCGCGCTTGGGGA
>Ga0123356_10004756_pt1 | contig 13973 bp, 13 predicted proteins | sample TergutEmb28metaG_2_FD_92546 | JGI IMG/M metagenome (GOLD analysis project Ga0123356, IMG submission 92546) | Embiratermes neotenicus P3 segment gut microbial communities from Petit-Saut dam, French Guiana - Emb289 P3 | ecosystem: Host-associated > Arthropoda: Insects > Digestive system > Gut ...
TAAACTGTCAGTTTTGACAAGCGTCGTGGCCGTTCGGGGTAATCCTGGGGAATTGAGATTGAGCGTCGGGGTGGCCAGTTTCAGAAGAAGCAATCCTTGCCCACGGGATGAGGTGAGCCGACTTTCAACCGCGTGGGCGCGCGGACATGCTGCGGGAAACCTAAGCATGGGTCCCTGAAAGGTCGCTCGGAACCAGAATTCCTGTGTCGCGGCCGGCTCCGTCCCCCGAAAAATTGGGTAACGCTAGTAGAACACACCCCGTGCCTGTGGGCGCGCGTTCGTTTGTGTCGCAGATACACGCTTAGGGCAGGGAACAGCCGTACGCATGGACACCGCCTCTCGGTGTCACCCGATGTCGCTGTTCTTCTTCCCGGCAGAGTACTTAGACGCCGGGAATCGTGCAGGTCGTGGTTCCCTGGCACATGATGAAAGTGCCGGAGGCGGATCCCCCGCTCGGGGGGATGCAATTCTTGTCGGGACTGGTCAACGTCCAGGTCCCCCAGACCACCCCATTGGCCAGTGTACCCGTCGTGTCAATCGTTCCGCTCGAGGTGCCGCTCACTCCACCCGGCGGCGTCCCGTTCGTGGTCAGCGTCAGGACATTGCTGTTGTCGGTGATGGTCATGTTGAGGCTGCCGGTCACCTGGCCGGCGGAACTGGTGTTGAGCGTTGCGTTGCCACTCTCGTTTACTGCCCGGATGTCCGGGGAGAAGCATGCAGTGGCATTGTAAAAGCCAACCCCTGAGCTGGTCGGTGTATTCGTGAAGTTGAGCGACTGACTAGTCTGGCCGGTGAAGGTTTCTACCTGAAACGAGGCTACGAAATTCAACTGGCCGGCTAGGCCTGCCCCTCCGAGAAGCTGGGCTTCCCAGGCTCCGTTTGTGTTCGTCGTAACCGTGTTCAGAGGGCTGTTTCTACCGCAGCCACAAACAGCAAGTTCCAGCGCCAGCAGGGCAAGGATTGCGAACTTCTTCATAGACATTCCTGTGATCGGAGCAATCGGAGTGATTCTCAAGGATAAAGAGATGCGGGCAGCGCCGTCAATGGATGTAAGGACGGCCTCCGAGGTTGGGTTTTCCGGAAGCAGCGAGCCGGGAGCCCCTTTTCACATCCTGGTCATGGTGAAGGTACCATTGCCGGTGCAGCCTGTGCCGCCGGTCAAGGTCCAGGTACCGGAGATCGTGTTGCCGCTGGCGGTGCCGGAGAGCATGAGCGTGTTGCCGGACGGTCTTCCGGATTTCACCATTAAGCCGAACTTGCCATTCACCTGGCCGTTGAAGTTGCCACTCAGCGTGAACGATCCGGTTTCGGTTTCTCCTGTTACGAAGCAGGGCGAACTGGTGCTGAAACTGAAGTTCGTAATGCTCAACGAACCGTCGCCATTGACCGCCAGCGACGTTCCGAACGTGAGGACGGGCTGACTGCCGCCGGTGCTCATCAGCGTGGCGTTCCATGTACCGTTAATGTTGCCGGGATTCATGCCGTTCGAACCGCAGCCCACCAGAGCGAGTGCCACCAGGAGTACCAGCGCAACCATAAACTGCTTCATCAGAATTTCCCCGGATTGAAATATGAAGAGGCGCGAACCGTTGGTGCTGATTCGATCGGGCCAGTGGCTTGGCGCCGCGGGTGAAACGCTAAGGGTAAAAACCCTCAGGGGCAGGGATTGTTGCGGGAGTGGCAAGTGACTGACCAGGCAGGATATTCGCCTTCCATCGTCGAACATCCGAGATCCTTCGGAGGTGTCTCCAGCGCCTCGTGAGAAAACCTTAGCGGATCTGACCTGAGCGCGTCAGACGTCAAACGAAGAGATCCTTCCACGAACGACGCCGTGGGGTGGCAGCTTCGGAGCGGTCGATTCGTCGATCCCCGATCGACGCCAGAAGGTTCGCGATCTCGTACCGCTGATCGGGAAGCCCGGCGGTGAACTCGTTGTAGCGGCGATGCGTCCAGTTGCAACCAGGCCGGCCGGGAGCATGAACGTGCGATTGGAAACAGGCGATCGACCTGTTGCCAGACACTGCGCTGCCGGAACACCTGTCACGGTCAAAATCCCCACTTCCCGCGCAGGCAACGCGCGCGGAATGAGACAGCTCACGCGCCCCGTTTCGTCTTCAGCTCGGCCAGCAACTGCTCGATGCGGTCTTCTTTTTCAAGCGCGGCAAGGCGGTCCTCGATGTTCTCGCCGGCGATTTCTGCCTTGGCTTGGCTGGCCGCTTCCGAGCCAGAAACTTTGCGCCTCATACGGTCGAAGGCTGCCTGTTTCGAGCCGTCGCCCGAGGCCATGCGCGCATCGCTGGCCTTGCCGATGGCACGAGCGCGCCGATTCTGCGCGATCAACACGTCGGCCTTGGCCTGGGCCTCGGTCAGCTTTTGCTCGAGCTGGCGCAGCGCCGACTTCAGGTTTTCCACTTGCGCCTTCTGGTCGGCAACCTGCTGGCCGAAGTTCTCGCTCAGCTCGCGATAGCTTTCTACCCGCTCGAGCGAGGCGCGCGCCAGGTCGTCTTGTTTCTTGTCGACTGCAAGCTCGGCCTTGCGCATCCACTCGGCGACCTTTCCGCCGTTTTCCTTCTGTTTGTTTTCGAGCAGGTGCAAGTCGGCGATGGCGATCGCGACCTGCGTCTTCACCTGCAGTAGCTGGTTCTGCATGTCGAGAATGACCTGCTTGATCATCTTTTCCGGCTCTTCGGCCCTGTCGATGAGGTCGTTGAGATTGGCCCGGACTAAGGTTGAAACGCGCTCCAGTAGTGCCACGGTAAACTCCCTTCTTTCAGCTTTGGGCTATGAGCGACGAACTCTGAGCATAACCGCTCAGTGTCGGGCTCAGTTTCATTCGCTTCTGTTGAGTTTGGCGGACAACGCTCCCTCCACTACCGCCGCACCGAGTGCGATCCCCCGACTGGGCTCCGACAGCCCGCGTGAGTTTCAGAATTCCGGCCGCAGCGCCGGTTGACGCGCCGTTCGCTGTCACCTGTGCGCTTCCCGTTCGGACCTGTCTGTTTTGCGGCCACGACTACCTCCTCATCTCATGCACGCGATGCAGCGCGGCGCACTCCGGACACACGGGCTCCTTTTTCCGCAGGGAAAGGCCAAGTGCCATTCCGATGGCGACGCCGATCCCAAGCCATGTGCCGACGTGGCCAGCGAGTATTCCGAACACCACGCCCAGCAGCGCGCCCAGAGCCAAGCCCAATCCTGTGTATTTCGGTTTGCTCGTCATAACTCACCTCTGCATGCAGCTTCCGGGAAACCGGGAGCGGGACAGCGGAAACGAGCCCCCGCTCGTTCCCGCGCCGCTCGCTACTTCCTCGGCACATCGCCCAGTTTCGGGGCTTTGTCGCCGATTTGCCGGACCTTGCCGAGCAGATCGCCGATCGGCATGCCCGAGAGGGTCTCGAACAGCGCCGGCACCTGTGCGGCCATCTTGGCGATGTCGCCGGTGACCTTGTTCATCCCGGAAGCATCGCCGTTGCCAGTCGAGACGATGGTGATTTTGTCGACGTTGGCCAGAGGGCTCGCCAGCGCCTTCACCACTTCCGGCATGCTGGCGAACAGCTTGTCGATCACCGCCGCCTGGTTGTACTCCTGATACGCTTCCGCCTTTACGTTCATTGCCTTGGCTTCGGCTTCGCCTTTCTTGAAGATGATTTCGGCTTCGGCCTCACCCTGCTGGCGAATGGCAGATGCCTGACCTTCGGCTTCGGCCATCAGGCGTGCCTTCTCGGCTGCGGCCAGCGTTTCAATCCGCTGACGCTCGATCTCAGCCTGCTTCAGCACGGTTGCGATCAGTTCCCTCTCGCGGCGATTGATCTCGGCTTCCTGCACCTTGACCTGTTGCTCTTTTTCGACCTGCTGCACCTTCACCTGCTCGGCGATCACCTGCTGCTGCATGATGTTGGTCTGAATGTCGTAAGCCTTGTCGGCCTGGGCCTGCTGGCGTTTCGTAACTTCGAGGAATTGCGCTTTCTTCACCTCCAGGTCGCGCTGCGCTTCGGCCTGCTTGGCAAGCGATGCGGTTTCTGCCGCGACCCGCTCCTGATCGGCTTGCGCTTTCGCAATTGCAGCTTCCCGCTGCGCCAGCGCGCGCTTGATCGAGGTGTCACGATCGGCTTCGGCGGCGGCCACGTCGGCATCGCGCTTGATGCGCACAATGTCAGGCCGGCCCATGTTGGTGATGTATTCATTTTTGTCGCGGACTTCTTTGATCGTGAACGAGATGACTTCCAGGCCCATCTTGTTCATGTCGTCGGCGCAGGTGGAGCGCATGCGGTCGGAGACCATCTCGGGCTGCTTGACGATTTCTTCGACCGTGAGCTGGCCGATGATGCCGCGCAGGTGCCCTTCCATCACCAGGCGGATCAGCCCCTGGCGCTCCTCGTCCGTCTTGGTGAGGAATTGTTCGGACGCGGTCAGGATCGATTCGATGTCGGACTTCACCTTGATCTGGGCGACGGCTTCGACCGTCACGGCTACACCCTGCTTGGTGTAAAGGTCCTGCTGCGGGGCTACGTCGAATGACATCAGCTCGAGCGAGAGCTGACGGCAGACCTGAAACATCGGCATGACCAGCGCCCCGCCCTTGACCACGCGCGTTCCGCCGACTCCGTAGCGGATCAGCGCTTCGTGCGGCCCAGCTTTGCGATAGATGCTGGCGATGCCGCGAATGAGAAACAGAATGACCATCACGCCAAGGCCGGCGAAGATCCAGATGTACGTTGCTGCGTGCGAAATGCCATTGAACATAACGCCTCCTGTTACGAAGACCGTTGAAAAACTGTGTCGCGCATCCCTAGCGGGGGATCGTTATGTTCACCGGCGGCGGATGCGCGGCCAGCCGATTGAGGTTGAAGCCAGGAACTGAATCATTCCCCTGCCAAACCATGCCCATGACCTTGTAAAACTCCACCCGTCGTCCTGGTGATCGAACCGGCGCTGTTCACCGCGCCGAGGTAGCTGCCTCGTCGGTCTCGCCCGACATCTCACTCCACAAGCGCACGTAGGCAATTCCCTTTTCGTACCGTGTAACCACGACTTCCGTTCCCTTCGCCATCGGGCGGCCATCGTCGCTGCGCGCGCCACACACACGGCGGGTGCCCATCTGGGAATAAATCAGCTCGCCGGTCCCGCCTTCCCGAATCGGCACGGACAGGCTGCCCAGCACGCCCACCATTTCGAAGTCCGCCGGGTCGAGGTACTCTTCGCCGGCCAGGAGAAACCTGCTCAGTAACAGAAAAATGATTCCTCCACCGATCACACCCGCCACCACCGACAACATCAGCCCGAAACCAACCCAGATGGCGGAGAAGCGCGTCAGCAGATAGCCCGTGCCGCCAAACCACGCCAGGAACGCCGCAATCGACGGCGGGTTAAACGGCGAAACGCCTGCGCCGCGCGCGGCTCCTCCACCCTGTGCAACCGGCGCATGGCCGCCAACCGTTGCGGTATGCCCCATCGGTCCGTGAGCGATGGGTCCATGGGCTGCGGCTGCGTGCCCGAAGCCGTGGCCGTGGAAGTGCGGCAAGTGCAAGCGGCCAATGCGACCGCCGAAAACAAACGAGAAGAAGCTGAAGCAAAAGCCGACAGCGAAACAGATCAAGTAGAAGTCTGACCAGGTCATCGCATTTGCCTCCCTTCAGTGCCCGACGCGCGGCTATCGGAGCCAGCGGCCGCCAGTTCGGGACGCAAAGCCTCCAACAGGCGCCCGGCCAGTCCTGGCGTGTCGAGGATGGCGCCGAGCAACAACAAGCACCGGCGCGTGTCGGTTTCGCGTGCCGCTTTCAGCAGCGCTTTGCTTACTTCAACGTCACCGGCAAAACGTTCGGAACCTTCGAGCAGCCAGGCATCGAGCTGCCGTTCTACGGTGCGCAGGTCAGACGTCAGCTCGGCGTGGTAGCCCTCGGGATCATCCACCAGGAATCCGGGATGCACTTTGAAAAACTTCGCCAACAGCGCGCGCGACGACTGCGTCATGTGGGGCCGCGACCCGTTCTCGATTTGCGAGAGGTAGGACTGGCTGATGCTCTTTCCGCGGCCTCTTCCACCCAGCTCCTTACGAATCGCGCGCACCAGTTCGAGCTGGGTCAGGGGCCGTCCCAGTCCGCGCAACGAGCCTTCCACCTCGCGCAGGTAGCGGATTTTTTCGCCCAGCTTCATGACGGTCCCAATCGTTATTTCAGATCGGGATATTTATATTGCAATTTGTGAATTGTGTCAAGAAATGTATAGTACTGCGCCGTCAATGAGATACGGGGGGAGTTCGGGCGGCGATGAGTCAGGTCGCGATGAGCTGCGAGTTACGGCCAGGACGGTTTCAGCCCCATAGTTCCGAGCGAGTTCGGAGTTCCGGGCGGGGTTCGAGTTGGCTCATCGCTCCTGGCTCATAGCGGAAAAAACGCCCCGGGCTTGGACGCGGGGCGTGGACGGCTTGCTCTCTCGCATTTCGTGATTTCTGTCGTGGGAGCTTGGCTTACTGACGGCGGTCGTTATGCTTGTCGCGATAGATCTGGCGCGACGTCTGGTTCTGCTGACGGTTGACCTGCGCCTTCTCCCCGGGCGTCAGCTTGCCACCGTTGGCGGCGCGGTCGCTGCGAACTTCGTGGTTGATTTTCGCTTCCTTGTGTTCCAGATTGGCAGTTTCACGCGCGGTCAACTGTCCGCTCTTGACGCCCTGCGCGATCCGGTCCTGCTGGTTTTCCGCACGCTTCCCGACTTCGCTCCTGGGGTGGGTGTTCTGGACGGCGGAATTGTGCTTGTCCTTGTAGATCTGTTTCGACAACTGGTTCTGCTGCTGATTCAGCGTGGCTTTGTCCCCTCTGGTCAGCTTGCCGTTGTCCAGCGAGCGCATGTCGCGCTCTTCCTGGTTCAGTTTCGATTCTTTTTTCTCGAGGTTCGAGGTTTCACCGGCGGTCAGTTGCCCGCTCGAAACGCCGTTGCCGATGCGGTCCTGCTGATTTTCCTTGCGCTGCTGAATACTCTGTCCGTTTACCGGTTGAGGGCTGGTGTTCTGGGCCACAACCGGCACGGCGAGAATCCCCAGCGCCGTGCTCAAAAACGAAATCCTGATCGTGCGTTTCATATGCCATCTCCCGTTGCCGCTGATCTTGGTAAATTCGACTGCATTGTGGCCACGCTGGAGGAAACACAAAGTGTCAAGAAATGTTTCGAGAGTTTTTGCTTGACCGTTCAAAAGGCTTACAACCCGCACGGTCAGAGCGGGCGCGGGTTTCGGGGAGAAGAAACCTCTTAGAGGCCGGCTTCGATGCGCGAGCGGGGATCCAGATAATCGCCGAACGCGTCGCCGATAAAGTTGAAACTCAGCACAGCGAGCATGACGGCGGCCGCGGGAAATAACACCAGATGGGGCGCGTCGAACAGATGGGCACGGCCGTCGTTGAGCATCGCTCCCCAGCTCGCGGTGGGAGGAGGAACGCCGAGACCGAGGAAGCTCATCGTGGCTTCGAGAAGGATGGCACCGGCCATGCCGATGGCAGCCTGCACGATGACCGGCTGAATGATGTTCGGAAGAATGTGATGCACGATCACGCGCAGATCGCTGGCACCGAGCGCGCGGGAAGCTTCCACGAATTCGCGCTCGCGAGCGGCGAGGACCTGTCCGCGAACCAGGCGCGCGTAACCGACCCATCCGCTGAGTGAGAGCGCGACGACCAGGTTGAAGATGCCGGGGCCGCGAAAGGCGACGAAGGCGATGGCAATCAGAATTCCGGGGAAGGAGAGGAAGGCGTTCATCACGACCACGTTGAAGAAGCGGTCGATGGCGCCGCCGTAGTACCCGGCAATGCAGCCCACGATGAGTCCAAGGCCCAGCGAAGTGAGCACAACCGATCCCCCCACGAGCATCGAGATGCGCGTGCCATAAATGACGCGCGAAAGAATGTCGCGGCCCAGTTCGTCGGTGCCGAACCAATGCGCGTGCGACACGGGGTCGAGACGCGCCGGGAGATTGATGGCGGCGGGATCTTGCGGCGCGATCCACGGAGCGAAGATTGCGAAGATTACCAGGACAATCACCAGGACGACGCCGAGGGCCGCGAGAGGGTTGTGGCGGGCACTACCGGCGATACTCCGCGCAAACTGTTGAGAGGCGGAGTCGCGGCGCGGAATCGAAACTTCGACGGTCGACATGTGTTCCCATGTTAGGCGCACTGTCAAGTCCGCAAAACCAATGTCCGGTCAGACGATGACCAAACGGTATCAGGCGGTTCGGCTGCGCTTCTGTAAGAATACGATCCGCGGTCCGTTCTACGCGGACGAAAAACCCCACATGGAGAGAAAACATGAAGAAGAGAGTTCTTACGCTTTCGGCGGTAGCGTTGTCGTTCATTGCGGGCGCGGCGCTGTCGGCGCAGGTCCGTGACTGGCATGATTTGAAGGAAGTGCACAAGCATGTGCAGGACGCCATCGGAGAGATGGAACGGGCGCGTGCAGCCAACCACTACGACATGGGCGGCCACGGAGTCAAGGCCGAAGAACACTTGCGTGCCGCCGAGCGTGAGCTGAGCATGGCCATCGGAGACGCGCGCTAGGCAGTGAGCCCCTCGAGAAACAACCGGTCTTGGGCGCTGGATCTTCGGATCCTGCGCCCCTGATCGCGTTGCTCTTTCCAGATTCTTACGGGCAACGAATCCTACTGGCGAATCCTCGGATTGGCGACCGAGTACAGAAGATCCGTCAGAAGATTGACGGCGACGTAGGTCAGGCCGATGGCCAGGATGCAGCCTTGCACAACGTAGTAATCACGATTGGAGATGGCGTCGATCGTAAGGCGGCCGATGCCGGGCCAGGAAAAGATCTTTTCGGTGACGATCGCCCCCGCCAGTAACGCGCCGAACTGCAGGCCAAGCACGGTAAGCACCGGGATCATCGCGTTGCGCAGGGCGTGACGGTAGACGACCATACGCTCGGGCAGGCCTTTGGCGCGGGCAGTACGGATGTAGTCCTGACTGAGCTCTTCGAGCATGCTGGTGCGGACCATGCGGGTGAGGATCGCCGCCAGTGCGCTTCCCATGGTGATGGCAGGGAGAACCAGATTGGCCACCGATCCAGCACCGGAAACTGGAAGCCATCCGAGTTTGATCGCGAACAGCAGGATCAGGATCGGTCCCAGCGCGAAGTTCGGGAAGGAAAGGCCGAACAGGCTGACGACCGAGACCAGGCGGTCGTCCCAGCGGTTCCGGCGGCGGGCGGAGCGGACCCCGCCTGGAATGGAGAGGACGATCGCGACGAGCAGGCTCGCCAGCGTGAGGCGCAGCGTGTACGGGTAACGCTCGAGCAAGAGCTTCGTGACCGGTTGGTTGTAGCGGATGGAGCGCCCGAGGTCACCATGGAGGACGCCGCTCCAGTAGCGCAGGTATTGCCGGCCGAGCGGGGCGTCGAGTCCGTAGGCGTGACGCGTGGCGGCAATGTCAGAGGCTGGTGCGCCTTCGCCGAGCATTTGGGCGATGGGGTCCCCAGGGACGAGGTGAATGAGGAGGAATACGAGGCTGACGACCAGCCAGATGACCGGGAGCGTATAGACGACGCGTTGGAGGAGGGTTTTCAGTGGCAGTTCTCAGTGGTCAGTCCGGGCCGCTCGAGAATCCAACGGTCTCCCATCTCTTCGCCTTCGTAGTATGCCATCTGCCCTCGAGACAGATAAGTATAGTGCCCATTTCAGAACCGGCTACCTTTGAGGGCATCAGGGAGCGGCATCTCTCGAACGTCGAGGTCGGAATTCCTGGAGGTCCTCCCGACGGAGTGTTGAGCTGCTTAACTAGTCATGATCTGGAACGATTTCATCAGGAAACTTCTTGCCGACGTCACCTAGTCTCCGCCGTGTGTGGCGGCTTCGGCTTCGTTCTCGATTCTGGCCATCTTCTCGATTCTGACGCGTGCGATGCGGTGGCCTTCCATGTCTTCTACGGTGTAACGGCGGCCTTCATATTCGAAGCTGTCCGAAAGCCTGGGAATGCGCTGCAGGCGCGCCAGGATGAATCCTGCCAGCGTTTCAAACCCGGCGTCGCGGGGCAACGTCAGGCCGTATTCCATCTCGAGGTCGCGGATGTTCAGTGAACCATCGAGGACCATAACCGATTCATCTTCGAGAGCCGGCTCACTCGGCGCGACATCGAACTCATCTTCGATATTGCCGACCAGCTGCTCGAGGATGTCTTCGACGGTAATCACCCCGGCGGTAGATCCGAATTCGTCGACCACTACCGCGAGGTGGCGGCGGCGATCCTTGAATTCGGCCAGCAACTCCGCAAGAGCTTTGGTTTCCGGAACGACGAGCACATCGTGCATGATCTGGCCGATCTGCATGCGCGAGATGCGAACGGCGGTCGACTGGCCAAGATTGCTGAGGCGGAGCCGCATCCAGCGCATGAGGTCTTTGTAATAGAGGACGCCGACGATGTGCTCGGGGCCGCGCTGCGGATCGTAAACCGGAATGCGCGAATGCTGGCCTTCGACGACTTTGGCGAGCGCATCGTCGAGCAGGAGGTCTGAGGGCAAGGAAAAGATGTCAGGGCGCGCGACCATGACTTCGCGAACTGTGAGGCTATCGAGTTCAATCGCGCTGTGAATCATCTCTTCCTGGAATTGTGGAATCTGTCCGAACTGGCGGCTGGCGGTGACGATGAGCTTGAGTTCGTCGGGGGAGTGGACAGCGCCGCCGCGCCGGGCGGGCTGGGCACCGAACATGCGGAGGACCATGCCCCCGGAGCGGCGCATAAAGAAAAGGATGGGCCGGGTAACGGCGAGAAAGGCCTCCATGGGCGCGGCCACGGCCAAAGCAATCTGTTCCGCGCGCTGCAGAGCCAAGGTCTTCGGCACAAGTTCGCCGAGGATCACATGCATGTAGGTGATCAAGGTAAAGGCAATGGCGATGGCAATGCCGTGGGCGTAAATCTCAAGGTGGGGGAGGCGCTGGACGAAGTGCAGACTTCCGACGAGGCCGGCGACCATGGGCTCGCCGAGCCATCCCAGGGTAAGACTGACCATGGTGATGCCCAGCTGAACGCCGTTTACGACTTCGTCGAGATGCTGGTGCAGGCGCTGGACACCGCGGGCGCCGATGCGCCCGGCGTCTATGAGTTGCTGGATGCGGGTGTCGCGGACGCTGACTAAGGCGAATTCCGCAGCCGCGAAGAACGCATTGGCCGCTACCAGGAGGAGGATCAGGAACACCCGGAGCAGCACAAAGGCAATCATGGGACTGGGTAATTCTAACATTTGAAAGGGCGTTGGCTGGAACCAGGACCACGGGGCTGTTGGGGCGTGCAGAGAAAAACAAGGCTCCGCATCAACTTTCTCCGCCCTCGCGGCGGATCAGCCGTCGGCCGAGCCACTGGCATTGATTCCGGTTATGCAATTCCAGTCGGATCTTCGCTATCCTTTTTATAAGACAGGGGTCTAACCGGCATAGGGTCGGTTTGGCAACGTGCTCGAAGATTTTGGCATCGCAGCGAGCAATTCTCAGGAACAAATGCAGTTTGTGCCACGTAACAGGGAGTGAGGGTAGCGCTGGACCCCGAATCTCCACCTACATACAGGAGGCGTTGTGAACGGGAACGGAAATAATAAGAAGAAACGTCGCAGACTGATTATCTGGGGTAGCGTGGGAGTGGTGCTTGTGCTGCTGATTGCGGCGGGCGTTATCGCCGCGAAAAGCGGCGGAACCAAGATTGATCCGTCGAAACTCGCCAAGGTGGAGCGCGGAGACCTCGCCAAGAGCGTGGTGGCCACCGGCAAAGTGACGCCGATCACCAAGGTCGAAGTGAAGTCGAAGGCCAGCGGCATCGTGAAGAAGCTGTATGTCGAGTACGGCGACCACGTCAAGGCCGGCCAGCTGTTGGCCCAGCTTGACAAGATCGAGATTGAGGCCCAGGTGGCGCAATCGAAGGCGGCGCTGGAAGCGGCCCAGGCGAACCTGACGAGCTCGCAAGCTGACTTTGAGCGTGCCAAGGTCGATGCCGAAGGTCCGGATGTTCCCCCGCTCAAGCGCGCGTATGACCGCGCCATCGGCATGGCCAAGGACGGTGTGGTGTCGCAGTCCGCGCTCGATGATGCCGAGAAGAACTACACCATGGCCGTCAACAAGCAGAACGTTGCCAAGGCGCAGGTGACAGTCCTCAAGGCAAAGACGGCGCAATCGCAGGCGCAGGTGGCGGAGGACCAGGCGAATCTCCAGCAGCTGGAAGAGCAGCTCAGCTATACCGACATCGTTTCTCCGATCGACGGCATCGTGCTCTCCCGCGACGTCGAGGTAGGCGACGCGGTCAGCTCCATTCTCGTTTTGGGATCGTCGGCCACTCTGATCATGACGCTGGGCGACACCAGCGAAGTCTATGTAAAGGGAAAAGTCGACGAGAGCGACATCGGAAAGGTGTATCTCGGACAGCCCGCACGCATCAAGGTTGAGTCGTTCAAGGACAAGACGTTTAACGGCAAGGTGACGAAGATTTCTCCCATGGGAGTGGAGAAAGACAACGTCACCACGTTTGAAGTGCGCGTGTCGATTCAAAACCCCGGCGGCGAACTAAAAGCGGAAATGACCGCCAATGCCGAAATTATCCTGGACGAACACAAGAACGTGCTGCAGATTCCTGAGGGCGCGATCATCTACGACAAGGACAAGAAAGCCTCGGTCGAGGTTCCCGATCCGAAGGGTAAGGACGGCAAAGACAAAGTTGCGGTCAACATCGGAATTTCGAACGGTGCCAAGACCGAAGTGCTGAGTGGCCTGAAGGAAGGCGATCAGGTGGTTCTGCAGTAAACGGCGGCACCCGGTATCCGCCTCATCCGGCTTCCGGTTCATGTGCTTACCATTTTTCCGGAAGCCGAGAGCCGGGAGCCGGAGGTCGTTTAAGGGGTTCCGATGACTCTCTCCGAGATCCTTCGACAAGCGGTCGGGACATTCCGGGCTCACAAGATGCGGACCTTCCTCACCATGTTTGGGCTGGTGTGGGGAATCGCGTCGGTGATCTTGCTGGTCGGATTGGGCCGGGGGTTCGTCGTCGATCAGAAGAAACACATGGAGACCCTGGGCAAGGACCTGGTCATCATGTGGGGCGGGCGGACGAGCACGCAGATCGGCGGACGGGCTGCCGGACGCGAGATCCACCTGAATGTCGACGATGCGGAGTTGATTCGCGACGAGTGCTACCAAGTCAGGAACGTCAGCCCCGAACTGCGCAGAACGATTCCGGAAGTCAGCCAGTTCAACCTCGCCAATCGCGGAGTGGTGGGGATGTGGCCGTCGTATCAGGATTTTCGCTCACTGAAAATCTCCGAGGGCCGTCTCATCACCGACGATGACGAGCGGGAAGGACGGCGGGTGCTGGTGTTGGGATCAAAAGCTTACCGGCAATTGTTTCCCGGTCAGCCGGCGATTGGCGCGACCGTGCTGGTGAAGAGTGTGCCTTACTCGGTAGTCGGGATCCTCGCAGAGAAAAAGCAGAATTCGAACTACAGCGGGCCTGACAATGACTACCTCTTTGCGCCCTACTCGGCCGTATCGCGCGACTTTCCACCCCCGGAAAAACCTGGAGCTGGAATTACGCGCGGCTATCTGGATGACATTGTGTTCGAAGTGGGAGATCCGGAGCAGCACGAGGCGGCGGTGCTCGAGGTGCGCCGAACCATCGCGCGCGTGCGGCACTTCGACCCGCTCGACAAGGACGCGCTGTTCATCTGGGACACCATGGATGGCGCCAAGCAGCTGGCGAAGATTTTCGGCGTGGTCACCCTGTTTTTTGGCTGCGTGGCGATCGTGACCCTGTGCCTGGGCGGAATCGGTGTGATGAACATCATGCTGGTTTCCGTCACCGAACGCACGCGGGAGATCGGAACGCGCAAGGCAATGGGCGCAACCAAGCGCGACATCCTGCGGCAGTTTTTTGCCGAGTCGGCCATGTTGACCGTGGCGAGCGGCATTCTCGGGCTCACCTTCGGGATGGGAACCTGCATTCTGATGA
>Ga0123356_10004757_pt1 | contig 13972 bp, 9 predicted proteins | sample TergutEmb28metaG_2_FD_92546 | JGI IMG/M metagenome (GOLD analysis project Ga0123356, IMG submission 92546) | Embiratermes neotenicus P3 segment gut microbial communities from Petit-Saut dam, French Guiana - Emb289 P3 | ecosystem: Host-associated > Arthropoda: Insects > Digestive system > Gut ...
AGCTTCAACAAACGCCGGTCTGTTTGTAGCGAGTGTAAGCATGCCATTTCTGTCCCTGTCAACATACATAGCGCCGTTACTGGAAACAAGAGCATCCAGAATTTCTGTAGAAAGGTCTGCAGGCATGGCATAAGTATCCATGATACCATCATTATTCAGGTCTCTTGTAAGTATTTTTGCAATCCTTAGGAATTCATCCCATGTCCATGTTCCGGCTCTCTGGCTGTTATACGGCAGCATAGGATCAAGACCGGCTTCCCTAAAGAGTCTCTTATTCCAGAATACAACTGCCGCGTGCAAGCTTCCGCCGTAACCATCAGCAAAAGCAAATGTTCTTCCGCCAAAAGTAAATGCGTCTCTTACAGATCTATTCCATTCAATCGGAGTGGTCGCATTCCAGTTTACGGATCTGCGCGTACTTACCGGATAAAGAAGATTTTGCCGATACAATGAAAGAGCCCAGTCCGGTTGTAATACGAATACAGTCGCACGAGGACTACCTGCCATTATAGAAGTAGCGGCTACCTGCGCCATTTCACCCCAGCCGGCAATATTTCTGTTCTGCATAGTAAAGCCGTATTGACGTGTAAGCCTTCTGCGATAATCGAGCTGTCTTTCTTCATAATCATTTCTCGGCCTATAAGCGTTGACATCATAATCAGCCCACCAGTTACCGATTGTTATGTTCATTCCTCTTAGTGTTCTTTCAATTGCGGTTGACGCTCTGGGAACAGGAAATGGACCCGTTTGCGAAAACAATGGGAGAACATTAATAAGCAAGAATACTAGCACAAGACAACCTATTAAGATTTTTTTCTTTGTCATCTTTTTCCTCCATAAAAAAATAATAATCTATCTCAAGCAGTATACCGCAACGCGGTTCCGCATTGAAACCACTAATTAAACCCAAAGAAGGCTTAATAAGTTACATTTTAATACCAGTCTGACTCAATGACTCAACGAATGCCTTTTGGGCAATTAAATATAGTATTATAAGCGGTAAAAGGCATAATAACATACCTGTTGCCATCATCGCATGAACATAACCTATAGGAACTGCCGAAGCAACACCCGCGCCGGTACCAGCGTTAACTGCAGCCCAATATTGCCCAACCCGTTCAGCAATTGAACCAAGGCGTCTTGCAAGCATATCATAATTTGTTAAAAATAGGGTAGAAAAGAACGAATCCGTCCATTGCCAAACAAAGGAAAACAGAAAACAGGAAACAAGCATTGGTGTTGCGTCCGGAAGCATAATTCTGATAAATGTCTTAAACTTGCCGCATCCGTCTACCCATGCCGCTTCTTCCAGTTCTTTCGGCATACCTCTGAAATACTGCCTTAACATGAAAATATACAAACCGCTCTTAAGTCCCATGCCTGTTGCGGAAAGAATCCAAAAACCCCAAACGCTGTTTAACATGTTAATGGGTTCTCCGGTAATTAACCTGAATATGCCGAATATATCAAAGAAGTGGAAATTCAAATACAGTGATGCCATAATTGTATGCGGCGGGATAACAATGATAATCATTACACAGAAAAACCAGAAATTCTTTAACGGGAATTTATAACGGGCGAAACCGTATGCAGCGAGAGTACAGGCGGCAATTTGTAAAACTGAACTGATTATTACAATAAGTAATGTCTGTAACAGCGAACCTATTTGTATATTTACACCAAATAATTTTTGAATAAAAGCCCATAAACCTCTTTCTTCTCCAGCTTCCATGCCATATCCGAATAATGTCTGAAAAAGACCCCTTTCTGCTATTGGTTCATAATCATAATCAAAATCATAGTCATAAAAATCATCATACCCTTTATCTACTTTTTCAATAATGGGAAAATATTTTAATACCTCCCTGCTTGCTGCAAGTTTATAATTATCCATAGTAAAGTTGCGGGGAATACTTATAACCGTGCTGTCATACAAATCCTGCTCGGCCATAAAACTGACGCTTACCTTATCCAGTAATGGCTGGATAATGAGAAAACATAACCCAAACAGCAGAATAGTGCGGCAGATTTTAAAAATAATCTCCAGAGCTTTTTTCTTTTTATGATAGTTCCTGGATATTTTACCCCAATTGGCAGTTCTGTCTTCGTTGTAAATAATATCACTCATAGTAGTACACCCTCTTGGAAATAATCGCCATTGCAATTCCAATAATGGAAATTACAGCCAGGAAGTAAACCCAGGCCATAGCAGTTCCAAAACCATAATTCATCATTCTGATTGTTGTTAAGTTAATTTTTTCCATAACCCGGTTATCCGTTCTTATAAAATAATCAACAACACTGTAAACGATATTAACAAGGATTAATGAGCTTACCATCGGGAATGTTATTTTCCAGAAACATTCCCAGCTTGTTGCACCTTCAATCTTTGCAGCTTCAAACATGCTCGGCGGAATTGTCTGCAGGGCAGACAAGAAGATAATTATTTGTATGCCGGAAGCCATTGCTATATCATAAATTTGATTAATAATCGCAAAAATATAACCCATAAAATCGCTCGCAGCACCTTCGGAAACAAGAATATCTTCCAGTACTTTGGTAACTGATGTCTTCATCATATTACCCTCTTTAATAATGTCTGCCATGCTGTTTAACAATGAATTATTTGTTTCCAGGCCTATCATAACACCGGAGGAAAGAATTACAGGAAGGAAGAAAATAGCGCGGACAAAACCCCTTGCTTTAAATTCCTGATTCAGAATAAGCGCAACAAACAAACTAAAGATAATAATTGCAGGAACTATCAGGAGCATACGTCCTATTTCTTCCACAAGGAATCTGTTAAAATCCGGATCTATTGCTAAAACGCGTTCCAGATTTTTCAGGCCGACAAACTCCATGGAAAATCCCTGTTTTTCAGTATCAATTCTTACGTCACTAAATACCATTTGCAGGGATTCTACGATAGGAAAAAACATAAAAGCCAAAAACCCGATAATAAAAGGGAGTATAAATAAATATCCGGTTATCGCATTCTTACCTTCAAGAGTTAATGATATTTTTTTATCTTTTTTGATGAAATACATTATTCCCCCTGCCTATACAGACTTTGTCTGTTCAGACTTTGTCTAAGTACAATATAACTTTCTGTTATGCTGTTTGGTATAATACTAATACCGTTATATTCACATACATCATCACTCGAATTAACAATAACCCTTGTTCCGTCTTCATATACTGTAACTGTTAAACCCGGCGCTAGAATTTCATGATTTACAATAGCCTGATTAAATAAGTGCCCAAAATCCCTGGTGAACTGGTCATAAAGTTTCCTTGCATCAACTATCCAGTCTTTATATTCATTGGCATAGAACTGCCTGAATTTTGTTTCCTGTAAAATAGCAGTATCTTCTGTTTTAAAGCTGAAATAAAGTCCTGCGCCGCTTTCTATTGTTTTTAGCAGGTTTTTTGTGTAGTCTTCTGCAAGATTAATTGCCTTTCCGGTATAAGGAACAAGACCATGTAAAGCAATCTGGTAAAAAGGCACCGCAACATCAGTTATTCCGTAATCCTGATCTCTGAGAATCATTTCGGTTACAATAGAAGCAAAAGATATAGAATAATCAAAACCTACATTTACAATAATTTTGTAACCCGCATCATTTAATTGCCCGAATTTATCCTGACGCATTTTCATAGAAGCTTCCCGGCTAACCCTGCGCCTCTCATGATAATCACCTGCCAGCTTTGAACCCATATTTTTAAATGCAATATTATTAATTCCCAATTTCCCGGCTGTAGGCAAAAATCTGTCGATTAGCCTCATTGAAACTTCAGGCCGGGCGAGAAAATTTAATTTACCCCATTGTTTACGTTCACCAAACCATACAAAGCTGTACGGATACCGCTGTACGCGTTCACGGTTTACATAACGTGCAGCATCGCTGTAAAGATTAAACCCGCTGAATAATCCGACATCCCTCATAAACATAAAATCAACTTCCGGATAAACATTAAAATTATGCCCTTCAGCTGTTTTAATTATATTCATAAAATTATTTCTGTTGCCAAGCGCTCTTATCAGGCTGATTTTTGTAGGTACAGTATGTTCAACGCTGCGGTTAAACCAGCCGTTCAATTTAATATGAACATTTTTCCATCCAAAGCTGTTAAAATCGTTGATCATTTCTGTCATTTCATTATAGGAAGTAAGTTTTAACGGCAGATCGAAAGGAAGGCCAAAACGATGTTGTGTTTTATTTACTGCACCGACTAACTCTACGGCAATAGGTACGCTGCTGTCTGCAGCTTTTCCAAGATTCGGATATTTATTAAGCAGCCATGAACGATATTCCTTTGCCATACCCACATAACCGGGTTCATCGCATAAGGTATAACGTAAAGTTATATTTTCACCTACGGGAAGACTTGGTTCATATTGATATATCTCACGCTGATTACGCTCGGCAATATCCATTATTGCTCCATTAATCATGTTAAAAACAGGATAAACCCTGTTCCAGGAACAATTTCTTCCAGATACATCTGCGCGTATTCTGGCATATGAAGCTCCTTCTTCTATAACGCAGAATAAAGAAGAGCCGTTTTTATGAATACCAAAAGCGGGAAAAGGAGCTTTATCATCTGTTAATACAGCTTCACGCGGCATGGCTTCATCCCAGCCGTAAACCCTTATACCAAATGTTTCCTGATTATTTTTTCCATTATTAAAATTAATCAGAGCGCCGCTGCCGTCAGGTACCAGCATATATCCTTCATCATCTAAACCGCCGGCTCCAAAGAAAGGCAGTATGGTTAACTGTGTAATCGGAAAAATTGAATGATAACCTACTCTGTCAAAAGGTACATCTACAACCAGGGATTTTCCGTCAAGTATATAACGCATTGTAATGCTGTAAGCAGGATCAACATTCTGATTCTGCACTTCATAACGTTCGGTGTCCGCATAATAATCTTCGTAAGTATAACCCGCATCCCTGAACAGATCTTCAAATTCTTCTTTCATATAATCCGGAATATTGCTTCTAAGAACCCATAATTTCATTATATTAAGATCCGGATAATCAGCTAACAATTGATTTTTATCATCATTTGAGCGCAGATTGTTAATATCATAAAGACGATAACCGGTTTCAAGAAACAACCAGTCGCCGTAATCCATCCGATCGGCATACATTGCCATTCTGTCTTCGGGTAATGCAGGCGGTATCCTGAAAGGACGGGCCATATTACCGATTGTATAACTTACTTCCAGAACATTATCTACGATCTTATATTGATAAGTTCCGCGTTCAATGCTATGAAGACTGGAAAATAAAGGCAAACCGGAACTGGATATATCAGCGTAATCCAAAGCCAGCTGTGATTCCATCAGCTTCACAGTATTAAAGTCATCATTCGAATTAAACTCAGGAGGATTTGATCGCCATTCTACACCAGTCGCTTTATTGGTAAGAATTATCTCTGCTGTTTCAGGCATAAAAAGCAATGATAAATACTCATTTTCCAAAACAACTTCTTCGCCGCCGCCTAAATACTCGTAAAATTCAACCCTATTTGGCCCATCAGTATTCCTTTTACAGGAAACAGCCAAAGTTAAAGTAAAAAATATCAATAATAGCCAAGTAAAATTTTTCACCTAACCCCCTACATCAACCGGAACATAATTTCTTTATACAGCGATACAAAGTATGAAACAGCATCACTTATAAGACTGAAAAATATAACAAAAATAAATACAATTACTCCCATCCCCACAATTGTCAGCAAGCTGGATAAAATTGTCTTTAGGAGACTGTAATCGTGAACCATCATCATTGCAGAGAGTATTAATATACCGGTCCACACTCCCGCAAAACCTGCCAGCACCCAGTAAATTGCTCCTTCATCATAGGTGATAAATTGGCTCAGAATAATCAGAATAACATTAATAATTACAAACGGGGTAAGCGCATAACAGATAGACATATAAATCTCATGCATTCTGCCCTTTCCGTCCATAAGAGTTGTTAAGCTCCAGTTTGCAAGAGACCATAGTCCAACCGGAAGCAGAATACGCATTGCGACAATAATTGAATTAAAATATTCCATGTTAACGGAAACAAACTGAAAATTTGTTAATGTTAAACGCAGTATTTCTACTATAACAGCCGCGCCAATAATAATATTAGCCGCGCCTATAGAACCTCGTTTTTCGTGCGTTAAATCCCAAAAACCATCAAGCGGGTGAGTGCAAACATAAAGCGAATATTTAAGGGTTTTTCCAAGGTGCTGCCACCATGCTTTTTGCAGGAGGTATTTCATGCTTCTCTTATCTCCTTGATTGTTTTAATTGAAAATTTAATTGCAGGCGGTAAAAGAACAACTATTCCAAATATAATAAGCATCCACCAGAGATTCTCTTCCATCCATATTTTCCGGTATAACTGGAAAGCTTTTCCGTATCCCTCGCGGTAATGCTTTAGTTTGTAAAACCTCATTGCCTTTAAATAATCACCTTGTCTGAGCGCAGCCCTGCCGATACCAATGTATGCCAGGTCATAGTTTCCATTCATTTTTAGAACTTTTTCCCATTCTTCGGCGGATGATTCATAACGGCCTGCTCTGTATTCTTCTAATGCTTTATTAATTAAGATTCCGTATTCGGTAAGATCAAAACGTGTAAGCGCAGCAGATCTTGAATCAAGGGCATATAAAGAATAACCCATCCTGTCAAGAGCGACCGGCATTATAAATGAACCTTCACGATTACCAACGCCGCCGAAAGCATATAACAGATTACCCTGGAAATCGTACATAAAAATCCGTCCGCGGTTTCTGTCAAAACAAGCATATGAATCATTATCAAAGGCCACTACATCAATAAACCGGGAAGGACCGCGTATATTTGCGGCTGTACCATAAACCAAATCACCTACAGGATCCTCGTAACCATTACGGATTAGAATATCCTGTCCCATCGCATTAAGCCGGCGCACAGGATCAATTTGTCCTGTAGCATTGGTCACATAAATAAAACCATCTCTGTCCAGGGCAACATTAGTGTACTCAGTTGGAATAAATAACTGCATCCTGTCTCTTTGCGCCTGCGTAGAAATAAGCTTCCATATGTAATCAATTATATTAACATTTACTTTATTTGCACCCATAAAACCGGAGAATTCCCAGCGGTTATCAAATTCCATAAGACCTTTATTAATATTACGAGCCTGTATAAACACACGATTCGCAAAATCTACAACCAGCTTAAAAGGAAGAAAATCTGTAAATTCACTTATATCACCATCATCCAGATTTCTAAGGCTGTCGTCATCCGGCTTATTAATTGCATGTATAAAATTCCATTCACTGTCGAGTATTAACACACGGTTATTGTTGGTATCGGCTATGTAAAGATTACCGTCCCTGTTTTCAAAAATATCCATGGGATAATTAAATCTGGAAACTTCACCGTCAATTATTACCGTAGAAACATTGGCAACCACAACATGCTCGCCGTTTTCCTGTACTTCAATTTTAACAATTCTGTTATTACCCGAATCGCATATATATATACGGTTATCGCGGACAAAGAGCCCCTGCGGATCCCTAAAATGCCCTACTCCCAAAGAGGTTCCAAGAATATAAGCGCCAACCCTGTAAGCATCCGGAGAAGCAACCTGTTCATTCCAGAAATCATAATTGTATGTATAGTTAGTCGGTTCAGCATGCAGGGAGTTTAAAATAAAAAGAGATAATATTAATAAAAATAAATTAAATAGTTTTTTCATTCTTTTATCCCCGAACTTGCCATTGTCTGCAGAACATTGCTTTGGGCAAATATAAACATTACAAGCGGAACAATCATAACAAAGAGCGTAACCGCAGCTCCTACTCCGGCGCGGGCAACACCGGCCGTAATAATCTGCCCCAGTGCGTAGGGCAGTGTTTTTAACTGTTCAGAATAGATAAAAACAGAAGCTCTCTGATTCCAAAGGTTCTGTACAGAAAAAATCATAACGGTCAGCCATGCCGGTTTAATCATCGGCAGGACTATCCAAACAAAAATACGGAACTCTTTGGCTCCGTCCACTTTTGCCGCTTCAAGCAAAGTATCCGGTATAGTGTCTATAAATTGCTTTAAAAGGAAGAATCCCATCGGCATCGCAAAAGCCGGAACAATAATGGCTAAATATGTATCAACCCAGCCAAGCCCCGCCATAACAAGGTAGTTGGGAATCATGGTAACATAACCAGAGAACATAAGAGTTATAATTACGCCATTAAAGAATATCTTTGAACCCGGAAATTTATACTTGGAAACAACAAATGCGCCCATAGAAGCAACAATTATCAGACCTGCTGTTCCTACAACTGTTATAAACACTGTATTAAATATATACCGGGAAAAAGTAACCCAGGATTTACTCATAATAATAAATAGATCCTGGAAGTTATTTAATGTTGGATTTCGTACAAAAATATTGGGAGGGAAAAGAAAAATCTCATTCATTGGTTTGAATGCATGGTTAATTGAAAAAACAAGCGGGAACGCGAAGAATAAACCAAAAACAGTCAGGAGTGCAAAAATAAATGCGTCACCGCCGTATGAACGGTTAAGTCTTCTGCCGCCAATTAATTTTTTTATTTTTTTCATATCTTACCCCTTAGGTCCCTATCCGTCTCAGCATTTTCTGAATAGCAGCATTACATATAATCATTGTGAAGAACAATATTGTCGCTATTGCGGAAGCATAACCCATCTCAAAACGAATAGACCCGTAGTCAATCAAGTGGTTGACTACGGTATGCACGGCATAGTCCGTACTCGGGAACCCCGCCAGGGCAATGGTGACATCAGCCACCCCGAAAGACTGAGTAATCGCCATTACAGCTCCAAACATTAACATTCCCTTCATGTTAGGAAGTGTAATATACCAGAGCTCCTGCCAGCGGTTCGAAATGCCGTCTACAAGACCTGCCTCATACAGAGTTGGATCAATCGTAGAAAGACCCGCGAGGAATGCGAGGAAGCCAGCGCCCAAACTCATCCAAAGGATAACGATTAACATAACCGGCATCATAAACTTTGGATCAGTCAACCAAAGCACAGGTTGATCCAAAATACCAAGGCTCATTAAAGCGCCGTTTATATAACCGTAAGCATCCCCGGAAAATATAAGCGCCCAAATCATATAAACTGCCCCGGAAATAGAAGGCGCATAAAAAACTAAAGTGACAAAAGCGCGGATATAACGGGGAAGTTCATTTATAAACCAGGCAAAGAGGAAGGCCATTATATAACCAATTGGTCCAGTAATTGCGGCCATAATAAATGTATTCTTTAATGAGATTAAAAATACATCATCCGCCAGCAGCAGGTTTATGTAATTCTGCAGCCCGATAAATCTCGGCGGTTCAAGTATGTTAAAGTATGTAAAACTGTAAAATACAGATATAATAACAGGAGCGACAAAGAAAAGTAAAAAGACAACCGCATAGGGCGCAAGAAAAAGATAACAGATGCGATGTCTGTATATTTCTTTTGCTCTACTTTCATCTCTTTCCTTAATTTTATTAAAATACCTGGCAAGACGACTCATTTTTCCCCCTATTCCAGACCGAATTCTTTGCGTTTCTTAATCAACTCATCATTGATTGTGAGGGTGTAATCCAATAAAGTTTCACGCGTATCCTGACCCTCGTTCAATATCCGCCGCGCAGCGTTTGTAATATGACGGCTTATAAAATAACCGCCCGGCACTTCTGGTATACCAACAGTCCACTGACGCTGCGCATCAAGAATCGCCATTTGTTCAGAACCCCAGGCAAGCTGCAGGAACGCGTTATAGTTTGCAGTTGGATAACGTGCGGCAGCGCCCATAATACTTTCGAGTTCACGCCCGAACATAAGTTGTGTTTCCGAACTTATCCACCATTTCATAAATTCCCAAGCCTTTTCAGCTCTGCCTTCCCTTTCTGCCTTTGTAAAAATCATTGTAGCAAGAGTACCGGTCGAAACAGAACGATCAACGGTAGCGTCAGGCAAGCCGCGTTCGGCCAGCCTTATTCTATGTTCTTCTGAACGAACCTGAAGACCAGGCATTATAGCAAAACCCCAGAGTCCGCGAAGTTCCGGAGCAAAAACTTCCAGGGTATTAAAGTTTGTGTAATCAGCAAAAGCAAGCGGCATTTCTCCCGTACGGAAGCGGTTAACAAAATCGTAAACGACCGGCGTTTTATAATGTGTAAAGAATTTTGTATAAACATCAAAAGCTTCTATGGCAATTTCACTGTCTAAAAGAGTACGTGAACCCTCGTCATTGTAAAGCTTACCTCCGCGCTGGAACAAATGCGCCAGGAAGTTTGAAAAGTCAATATTCATCTGTACGTTAGTCGCGACAGAAGGGATACCTACATTCATATTATTTTTTTGAATAATCGGCAGAATATTGATTAGATCATCCCATGTATCCGGAATATCTATATTTAATTCTTCGAATATATCTTTCCTGTAGAACATTACATGGAAGTATTGCGTTTCTGGCAAACCATATACGCCGCCCTGAAACCCAAACGGAATAACAACACTGGGATGCAGCTCTGCAATTACATCATCAAAGCCGGAAAATTTGGTAAGATCCATAACTGCATTACGAATAGCATAGTTAACCGGGTCTATCTGCGGAACTGTAATTACCATATCCGGTCCTGTTCCTGCGACAACTGCCGGCATTAACGCTTCCGGCGCAACAAGTTTTACATTTACCTTTATTCCGGTATTTGGAGTAAAACTGTTGTCTACCATTGCTTTCAGAATGGCGCTTTGGTCACGCCCGGTAAGTATCCATACTTCAACAACATCACGGCTTCTTTTATAAACATCTCCAAGCCTGTCATAATCTACAAAGAACGATGCAAAGAATGATTTTATTTCATGCCATGCAGAAACAAAGAAGTTTTCATTTATCTTCGGCAGTTGAGCTCCCTCTGCGCTTATAACAATGTAATCAATATCAAGCTGAGACTGGGAAAGAGCCAATAAACTGTCTCCGAGAGAACTGATATTTCCTTTAAAGTTTACAAGTGTTCTGGGGATTTTATCCGGACGTCTTACAAAAAGTTCCAATTGCCGGGCAAGAGTCAATGTAGCGGCGGCCTGAGCGCTTCGTTCACCGGAATATCGGGTTAAGTCATCAACCAGTTTATAAAGTATTTTGGCTTCCAGTTCCATTGCTTTTATAACATCAGGATATACAACATCAACGCGGTAATCGCGGTAGATATCCGGTTCAGGACCAGTCAACACAAGAATTTTACGGTAGATCGTATTTAAACGATACACGCTTTCTTCCATTATACTTAACATTTCACCCATATCGCCGAGTGTCGCCTGAATACGAACAGTATTGGTTCCTCTTTTTAACGGAAAATAAAAATCACCGTTATTATCGCCAAGTGTAGTTAAAACCCATTTATTATTATATTTAAAAGGAACCGAAGCAAGTTCTTTACAGGGAATTTCTCCGTTTATCATAACAGTACGGTTTGAAACATAACCGCGGTTATAATTCTGTCTGCCTTTAATGGAAATACGGTACATTCCGTCTTCCGGTACTTCAAACTCCCACTCTATCCACTGCCCAGATACACGCCAGCTCTGACCGCCAATCATATTTAAACGTATCTTTGCAACGCTGGCAGGTTCCGTAGCGCCTGATGAACGATCATAAATTGGATATAACGAAGGGTCAGAACGCCGTATTGCTCTTTCTCCCTGAATTTTCTGTAAATAATCTTTATGAGTATTTCTGTAATTGTCTACATTAATTCCAGCAATATAGTCACGATACGATTTTGTTTCGACAGGAGCTCTCAATATAAATGAACGAATTGCCATCGGTTCATTTATACCTGTAAGCCTGATGGTATTTGTCCCTTCCCGAAGATGGAAATGATAAGGATCAGTTACATGACCCAATGAATCCCTTAACCATGCAGATTCCCACTGGGGTCTCTCTCTCTGCGAAGCGCGGATTTCATTACCCTGGTTATCAAAACGGCTGGGACCTTCATCTCCCCAAATGCGGTGAAATGTAAGCCTGTCGGCGCCAAGAAAAGGAATTTCATCATTAATATAAAGAGCGCGTTCTATTGGAATACCGCGCGATTGAAGGGGAGAATATTCTATTTGAATAAAATAAAATCCAGCCTGTTCAATATCGACTGTGTATTCAACAAAACTTACTTCTTCGGTACGTAAAGACACCGCTACATTCAGGTGGTTGTTAAGTACAGAAACCCCTTCTGCGGAAGTCCAGGCAAAAATATCTATCGGGATATCTGTCTTTCCAAGCGGAACACCTGCATGACGTTCTATGTAACGGGTGTATATGTTTGCTCTTCCAGAACTTGCGCCGCTTAAATCATAATTGGCATACTTCTCGGTGAATTCCTTATCAGGTCTTCCCGACATAATAAGCATAAATACCGCAAAAATAATGATAACACCAGCGGCAATTAGCCAGCCTTTAAATCTTAATAATTTTTCAATCATTTCTCTGACAGCCTTTGTTCATGAAATTTATTTTACTGCATTTATCATCATCGTGATAAGTGCTTCGCTTTCCCTTGAATTCGGCTGACCATTTCTTCGATCAATTAACCCGAATTTTTCTCCAGTTCCGGCCGCTAAGCCATTTTCCCAATAAATAGGAATAATCCCGTATTTTTTCGCGGTGGCGAATATATGCGGAAGATATTCCCGTCTGCTTTGGCGCGCCAATTCTTCTCTTGCCGGATCATTTGGGTATAACTGCAATACAGCGCCGCATTCTCCCATAATAACCGGAATATTATAGTCTATAAAACGCTCCTTTATTGGAGCAAAATCGTCTTCGATTCTTTGTTTATCTGCCGGAGTACCCCAGGAAGAACGGGTTCCAGCGATTCCAAAATCATAGGGGTCATAATAATGGTAACTTAAAATAATTTTATCAGGGGTTGTATCATTGGGCATCATAAAACCAGGTGAAAGCAGTTGTCTGCGGTCATTACAATAAGCGGCGACCATCAAGTATCTCTTTTCGTTATTGCCGCCTGTTGCGCGCACCGTATCCACAAAAAACTGGTTCCATCTGATTAAAGTAATGAATTGTCCAGGATCGCCGCCGCCTCCCCAATTTCCATCGTGAGGCTCATTGAATGATTGGAATATAAGCCAGTCACCGTAATTTTTAAAATATTCCGCGATTTGTTTCCAGACACGAATATACTGGAATGTAATCTTGTTAAATTCATCCTGACCCCTGCTTGCTCTTCTGACCGCAAGCCAGCCAAGATCTCCCCTTCTGGTATCTGTCGCACCATCGTGGTGTAAATTGATAATTACTTTTAAACCGGCGTTCCTGGCGTAACCAACAACTTCTGCGACACGTTTTAAGAATAACTCACTGATATGATAATCAGGCCCTTCGCCGATATGACCCATCCATGTTATTGGAATACGAACAATATCAAAACCAAGGTTTTTTATCCCGTCAAGCAAAGCCTGGTTTACCCTTGGATTTCCCCAGGAAACAGTCTCACCTGATTCGACAAAAACCAGATTTCCGTCATCGTCAATATTGCCCCTATAAGCGTCAAATGTATTTCCGATATTAATACCGGAAAATATCCGTTCATCTCTTAAATAATCAAAAGCTGTTTTATTACCCATTGGTTCTTCAGGGTAATTATTCACAGCGTCGGGAACACCCGGAGTAAACGCGAAAGCGTCATCCGCCGTAAGGTTTACAGCTGGTTTACTGCTTACACATGAAAAGGCAGCGCACGCGCCAATAATGACAAATATAATAAGCGCGATAGGAAAAAGTTTTTTTTGCATTTCTACTCCGGGAATAAAAAGAGTTGTTCAGTAACCGAAGTTACCGGACAACTCTGACTATGTTATGGAAACAGTTTAATGTCCCATACTTTAAATTCAAAAGGACCTACTCCGCCTTCAGCGGCG
>Ga0123356_10004758_pt1 | contig 13971 bp, 19 predicted proteins | sample TergutEmb28metaG_2_FD_92546 | JGI IMG/M metagenome (GOLD analysis project Ga0123356, IMG submission 92546) | Embiratermes neotenicus P3 segment gut microbial communities from Petit-Saut dam, French Guiana - Emb289 P3 | ecosystem: Host-associated > Arthropoda: Insects > Digestive system > Gut ...
CCAATTATCCTTAGCTATAGTTTCTTTGAAGAATGGAACGAAGCAATTCCATTTTACAAAGCAGTTAAAACCGAAGGGGTGAGATTAAATGCTTAATGAGCAAAAAGTCGACCTCGCAAAGTATAGGTTAGATAAAGCAAAAGAACAGGTTGATAATGCATTAGTTTTCTATAATGCTGTTGCTGAGTATATAAGCAAGCAAGTATAATTTTATAACTGAGCTTCAAAAAATAACACTGTGCTAAGCACATACAGTGTTATTTTTTTGTGAAAACTCTTACCTCTTACGCAGCTTTCTATCTATTGCAAAAGCAACATGACCCAGTAGTAATATGAACACCGCGATACCTGCTACGAATGCAAACACATAATAACCTATTCGGTCAAAATCCAAAAAGAAATACGGAAAACGCACCGGCACCATATCCATATATGATGACAGAGGATTTTCAAGTTCACTGACATAATAAAAAACATACCCTGCAAATCCTGCAATAGTGACAAATATCACATAAGAAAGCGGAAATATCAGAGTGTAATAAACATCCCGGTACTTCAGGTGCGGTGACTTGGTAAAAAGCAGATAATCTGCAAGACATAAAATTGGTGTTATTGCGTGAATAGCCAAGTTTTCGAATGACCGCAGATAATCGGCGCTGACAGTAGGCGTCAAAAGTGCCCAAAAAACGATAAATGTCACAAATACATTTACGGTGCATATCATTTCAAAACGGGGATACCAGCCTGCAAACCCGGTAGCACTCTCGCGCAGGCTTTTTGCCGTTTTTATAACAAGCAGCACAAACATGAAAATAACAAGCAGGTTGCTTTGGATTGTATAATACATAAATCCGGCAAAGCTTACCGACCCTTTGAATACACCCATTTGTGCAGCTACTCCCGCGATTGCAAGCAGCAGTGCAGACAATCGAAAAATTAGAGCAAACTTTCTGTTTTGAGCCATATAAACCTACTCCCCGATTATCTTCACGAGTACACGCTTGTCACGCTTACCGTCAAACTCACCGTAAAAAATCTGCTCCCATGTGCCGAAATCAAGCTTTCCGCCACTTATTGCAACAACAACCTCTCGTCCCATAATGGTACGTTTCAAGTGTGCATCGGCATTATCCTCGTAGCCGTTGTGGTCGTACTGGCTGTGGGGCTTTTCCGGTGCGAGTTTTTCGAGCCAACGCTCAAAATCACGGTGCAGGCCGCTTTCATGGTCGTTAATAAATACACTCGCGGTAATGTTCATTGCATTTACCAAGCATAATCCCTCACGAACTCCGCTTTCGGAAAGTGCGTCTTCAATTTGCGGTGTGATGTTCATAAACGCACGGCGTGTGCTTGTTCGAAAGGTCAGTTCCTTGCGGTATGATTTCATAGCCAACCTCCCCTGTTACATAAACTCATAATGCTTGCGGACAGGCTTTGTGACTTTCCACACGCAAGACAAGCCTTCCGGAAACTCGACATAGTCACCCGCTCCGAATGAAACACTGCCACCGTCGTAATCGACAGTTACTTCACCCTCGGTGAGCCAGCAGATTTCCTTGCTGTCGTAATGCCAATCAAATGTCGACACTTCACAGCCCCATGTGGGGTTATTTTTCAATCGAGCCTTATCATCTTCTGTCGCTTTTCTAACTGTAATATTCATTTCAAACACTCCTTTTATTTTCTTACATACTGTGCGGGCAGCCACCTCTATTCCTTTATTACACCTTTTTTCAAGATGATGTTAGCATACAGAGCGGTTTCACCTGTTGCCACTACTGCATACGCCTTTTTTGCACGTTCATAAAAAGCGTCTCTGTCTATTGATGTATCCTTTGCTCCGTTTTCATGGTGTGATATGATTTTTCTGTATGTATCCCATATTTCGGGTACATATGTGTCACCGGGTACCACAGCCATAAAAATCACCGGAGTTTCAACGTAAGTATCAAGAGGCATAAACTGCATGATAGCATCAAGCAGCTCGGGTATGCCATGTCCGTCACAACGAATGACCCTCTGTGGGTGTCCTGAGCAAGGATAGTTGCCGTCGGCAAGTACAAGCTCGTCACCGTGACCCATTTCCATGAGCACCTTTAAGAGCTCCGGTGTCAATATTGACGGTATTCCTTTTAGCATTGTTAATCCTCCTGTTTACTTTGCTGTCGCATTTTTATCTGAGCAGAAACGAGTTAATCTCTTCATTCGTCAAAAAATTATCACCGTCCATACACACGGCTAAATCGGTTTCTTTCAGTATTTCCATGCCCTTTTTGTCGCGGACTTCTTCGCAACAATCGACCGTGTCCCATATGCCGACAAGTGCCACTTTCTTGAACTTTTCTGCAGCCTCTTTTTCGTCCTTACATTTACATAAAACGCGGTACTTCCCGCTGTGAGCCTCCTGCCCATATTCTTTCATAACGGCTTCCAGCTTTTTGTCGAGCGGAAGCCTCGCTTCATACATTTTCATTGTTTGTCCTCATTTGTTTTTCTTGATATGCTCTTTCATGTAATTATAACATTGATTTGTTTTTATTGCATCAGATAATGCACGGTGCTCCACAGTTTCTGCTATACTAAAACGTTTTATCAAGTCAGAAAGCCGATGATGCCTATGCTCTTTGAACAAGCGACGGCTTATTCTCATGGTGTCAATGAAATTGTTCAAAAAAGGTACTTTCAGCCATTTGTTACATTTATCGCAAATAAAGCCAATGTCGAAGTTGACATTATGCCCTACGATGATATCACTTCCGATAAAGTCGATGTATTTGGGTAAAACCTCATCAATAAACGGAGCAGTATCAAGCATTTCACTTGTTATCCCTGTCAGCTCGGTTATGAAGCCTCTAATTTCATAACCGGGGTTTATGAGTGATTGAAACGTGTCTGCAATATCGCCGTCTCTTACTCTTACGGCTGCGACTTCGATAATACTGCATTTACTCGGACTAAGACCTGTTGTTTCAATGTCTATGACTGTGTAATCATCTATGAATTCAAGTAAGCTGTTCCCTTTTGTTATGCGTGACAAACTGTTTCCTCTTTTCGTTTGATCTTCTTGCTGCATCAGCATATATACTATAGTAAAACGTTTAATTTTTCTACAATTTTCTTAAGATTTTCTACATCAAATGTGTATTGATTTTCCTTGAAAATAGGAAGATAATTGCTGTGTTGTCGCCAAACCCAATCTGGCAACAGAAAGGGGGCTCAGCGATTGATTAACTCTTTTTTAGTTTCCTTCATAGCAAGTATAGCAGCTTACATTACTTGCAAGTGGCTGGAAGGATTAACCGGCGATGACTAACAGCACAGAAAACACCGAGACAGCACTCTCGGTGTTTTCGCTTGGCTTAGCTTTGATTAACTCCTTAGCCTTTAGGCTAAAGCTATTATACCACCGGTTATAATCGCAAGTCAACATAATTCTTTTTTCATATTTACCTATAAAACTACTATTGTTATGCCGTTATTTGACCTTTCAAGGTCGCTGTCGCGTCGCAGGTCATTACAGACATTAAAAGCCTTAATTGTAGCCTCGTTGAAAATCGAAAATTCCTCTCCGATTATAAAGTCTTTAATCGCACCTTTACTTTTTTGCCTCTCAAGATACTTACGCGCCTCGGTTCTAATGCCGCCACCTTTACCCGATGAACCATAACCATGTATGAGTTTAATAGCGCTGCAACCTGATTTACCTACATTGTTGATAAGATAAGTAATCCGCTTGATAGCATCATCAACAGTCGGCAGGTCTTCTTTTATATTAACTTCTCGTAATGTGTTGGTTATGTGAACCACCCCTTTGCTCCACTAAACTACTTCTCATTCCTCAGTTGGTGACAGTTCACACTAACAACCGCGCTTTGTAATACCTCACCTGTTCTAACATATGCCCTATGTTGCCCTCGCCTGCATATTTGCCTGTATCATAGAAGTTATCATCAGCATTTATCCAAAAAAGTTTGTTCGCTTCTTCCGTTAGTTCAACTTCCTTGTTCAGCTTTCCGACATAAACTTGAAGCTCAACATTACTCATATGATACATAAAATCCATTAAATGAGTAAGAATAATGTCCTTTTTAGTAATTCCTGTTTCTTCTTCAAGCTCACGATAAGCACTTTCAAGCCCGTCTTCCCCTGTTTCGATTTTCCCGCCGACCAAGTTGTATAAGCCTTTATAGGGGTCTTTTGAGCGTAAGCACATCAAAATATTCTTTTCATCAACACCGTAAACAATAATTACATTTAACTTCATAAGCTATCCCCATACATCTCACATGCAGCTTTCAGCATCTCCATCATTGCATCGCGCAGGCTCTGCGGCTCAAGTATTTCAGCCTTTCCTGCGAACTTAAACATCCAACCGAGAAACACAGGGGTTTCCGAAACATTTACGTTTACGGTAAATCTGCTGTCGCTTGTTTTTATAAGGTGCGTGTCGGCACCGAACTGGTCGAGCACAACACTTACAAGACTCGCGTCAAACGAGAGCTTGGCGGCTATTGTTTCTCCCGTGAACATTCCGAAATTCTGCTTGATATAGTCGGATATGCTAAACGCGGCTTTGTCGAACTTGTCTGCTTTTTCAGCGAGAACCTCGACGTCCGTCATGCGGTCTACCCTGAATGTTCCAAACGGTTTTTCATAACTTGAGCTATAAGCTACAAGGTAATAATTGTCCTCATTCCAGCACATTGCAACAGGTGTGCGGATATATCGTTTGTCCTCTTTTGCGTAGACACGCTTTTTTGACATGTCGTATGAAAAATACCGAAAGCTGATTTTTTGGTTCGTGTTAATGGCGGCATGGATTGCGTCCACTGCGTAATATACGGTTTCGTTGAGTGTTTTTGCACGCCCTTGCATGTGAACCTGACGGTTAAGCTGCTTCGCTTGCTCCTGACTTGTGAGCTTTGAGAGCTTTTTTATGAGCATATTGCTTTTTTTGCCTGTTATAAGGCGCGAGGACAAAGCCGCGTCTACAAGCAGCTTTAGTTCGGGCAGCTCAAAGTCACGCGACGCAACGTAGTAGCCGCCGTTTTTCCCGCGGATAAGTTCAATATCCATACCATACTGACGCAGTGCATCAATGTCATCATATATGCTCTTGCGGTCTGCGGGCACGTCATAGGCTGCAAGTGCGGCGATTATGTCTTGCGCCGTCATTACGTTGCTCTCGTCGGTACGTTCGAGCAGTATACGGGCAAGGTATAACGGTTTTAGCTTTTGGTTTGACGAACGCGGCATAGAAACTCACCTCTTTTAATTGTGTATTTATATGATATCACAGTCATAAGTCTGCCGCAATAAAAAATACGCTCAGAATGTCCTTTCTATGGGACATCGTTTGAGTGCAAATGGCAAGGGTTTAGAGTGTTAATTGAAAACGTAAACGCAACCTTTTATGTCAAAAAACCTTAAAGGTACTTTCGGGTTTTTGGAGTGCTTTTTTGTATTTTATCGCGATTTTTATTCGGCTAAAAAAGCTTCTTTTGTTTTCCTAACCGCACTTCGCACCTTGCAATCACGTAGTTTTCTCAAGATTTTGCAATTTTTTCGAATATTTTTTATACAGTATATTGACATTCGAGCAACTCTAAGGGTTATAGTGAAATCATAAAATACCACTATGCTTCGGAGGTGCAAGAAAATGCATAATATTATTTTGGACGAAGAAATCAAAAACCTTTTACCGACACTTGACAGCAAGACATACATGTCGCTTGAAGAGAGCATCGTTCACTACGGCTGTATGTTCCCGCTTGTCACATGGCAGCACATTCTAATCGACGGATATAACCGCTATGCCATTTGCATAAAGCATGACATACCGTTTTATACGATTGAAAAGGATTTTGACTCCCGCGACGATGTGCTCATTTGGGTTATTTCAAATCAGGTTTCAAGGCGTAATCTGACCCCTATGCAACTGTCATACTATCGCGGTATGCACTATAATAAAGAGAAGAAAAGGGTTAATAATCCAAACGGCAACAATCAGCACAAAGTGGTTGAGTCCCAAAATGAGACTCAACCTCAAACCACTGGTACTGCTGCACTTCTTGCAAAACAATATGACGTTTCTCGCAACACCATACTGCGGGATAAGGACGCAGCTCTCGCCATTGATGCCATTGGCGAGGCTTCAAAAGAAGCCAAAGGCATGGTTCTTTCGGGCGAAGCCAAAATCGACAAAAAGGAACCCAAACGGCTTTCGGCAGCTCCTGATAGCGAAATCAGACTTATTGTTGATGACATATTAAACGGTCTTTATGATAAGAGAAATATATTTCCCGACACACCGCCCGTGTCCCCTATCGGCGTCACTCTTGCAAGTGTCCAATCAATCGAAGCCGCTATTGTCAAATCATTCGATTTGTTTGACAAGCATTTGCTCGGTATCAAAAGAAAAACAGATAAAACAAGACTTAAGACACAACTCGGCAAATGCATAAATGCCTTAGAGGAGCTGCAAAAACGTGTGTAATTTCTCTTGACAGTGCTGATTTTCTCTGATAAACTGCACATTACTCAAGTGCAGTTTATCTTTTATTCCGAAAGGAGATGATTTTAATGCTTAGAATAATGGTGATTTTGACGTAAAACTCAATATGGGCACTTACCTGCCCGCTTATAACCTTTCGTGAATACTGCAACCTTTGTAGCACACCGAACGGGTGTGTTCTTTTTATGCATTTTTACCCAACAAACAACTAAAATTACAGGAGAATTAAATGATCGATTTATTAAAATACGGTTACATCGAAACCGAACCCCCACCGGATAATCAACTCCTCGGCAGAGTGACAGAGCTGCGGCGTGAGTTTTATACGGTAATTACGCAGCTCGGCGAGGTGACTGCCTTGCTCAAGGGAACATTTGTGTACGACGCAGTGGTTCGCACCGACCTCCCCTGCGTAGGTGATTTCGTACACGTTCAATACAATGAAAGCGGAGCGTCGCAAATCACACGCGTTCTTCCCCGACGCACAATGTTTTCCCGCGCGGACTTTTTCGGACATGGTTATGCACATGTTAAAGCCGTCAGAGAGCAGATTTTAGCGGCAAATTTCGACTATGTTTTTATCATTACGTCACTGAACAACGATTTTAATATCAGCCGCATTTTACGCTACCTTACGCAATCGTGGCAAAGCGGCGGTATACCCGTTGTTATTTTAACGAAAGCGGACTTGGTGGAGGATTTTGACAAGCAAGTCAGCGAAGTAATGCAAGCTGCCCCCGGTGTGGCTGTTCACGCGGTTTCGGCGCATACAGGCATCGGCTTAAATGAGCTTGATGTTTATCTGCAGCCGTGCAAAACCTTGATTTTCCTCGGCATGTCCGGGGTTGGCAAATCTTCCTTGGTCAACGTACTTATGGAAAAAGAAGTAATGGCTGTCAAAGATATCCGCGAAGACGACAGCCGCGGACGCCACACAACAACGCATCGTCAACTTTTTATGCTGCCTTCGGGTGCAATGATTATTGACACGCCGGGAATGCGTGAGCTTGGCTTAATCGGCACCGACGACGGTATCAGTACAAGCTTTGCAGATATCGAGGAGCTTTTTTCGCAGTGCCGCTTTAACAACTGCTCTCATCAAAGCGAACCTGGATGTGCCGTAAAAACGGCTATTGACAATGGCGAGCTTGATATTAAACGTTGGGATAACTACCAAAAGCTTAAACGCGAAACACTCTATGTAGAGAACAAACACGAAGCACTGCGTAAAAAATCCGAGAGAAATAAAAATTTAGCCATGTGGTCACGTAAGCGGAAAAATGATATACTGTAGTCTGGAATTTTTAATCTGATTTTCATCTTATTCAAATTGTGTTTATATCTTCTCTTGTTATCATAAGCTCACAATTTGAGAAAGAGGTACACAAAAATGACACAGCTTGAAAAAGTAGAAAAGCTTCGCGAAAAATCAAGCGTAACCTACGCCGAAGCGAAAGAGGCTCTCGATAAGTCCGGCGGCGACATACTTGACGCTCTGATTTATCTTGAAAACCAAGGCAAGTCCACGGCACCAAGCGGCGGAGGGTTTTGCAGCACTTCGACAGACGGCGGTGGCGGCATTACGAGTGGCAGTGGCAACAGCAACACGAGCGGCGGCAATGCAAGCGACGGCAGCAAGTCCAAGAAAAACACAAACGACACAGGAAGCGGCTCAAACACTTCAAAGAGCAGCACAAACGCAGACGACAACTTCTCTCAGGCAATGGGTAAGTTCGGTGCTTTTTGCGGAAAGGTGTTTAACAAGGGCTTCAGCAATCACTTAGTTGCATCAAAGGGCGAGCAACACCTGTTTTCATGCCCTGTGCTTGTAGTTGCTGTACTCGTACTGTTTTTCTTCTGGATAACAATCCCGCTCTTTGTCATCAGCTTGTTTTGCGGCTTTTCTTACCGCTTTAAGGGCAAGGAGCTCGGCAACGATGCGGTCAATTCCGTAATGGACGGCGCCTCGCATGTTGCCGATGATATCAAAAAATCATTTGTTGAGAATTCAGAAAACGAATAATTAAAATCGCCGTCATTGCGAGGAGCCACAAAGTGGCGACGTGGCAATCCAGTAAATCAAAATACGGCATACGTCATACAACAACTAAAGAGGTACTAATCCATGAGCACACAAAGTATTCACATTCTGCTCGTCGAGGACGAAGAAAAATTAGCCCGCTTCATCGAGCTTGAACTATGTCACGAGGGTTACAAAGTGACCAAGGCGTTCACAGGCAATGACGGGTTTGAGCTTGCTTCGTGCGGTGATTTTGACTTAGTGCTGCTTGACATCATGCTCCCCGGCCTAAACGGCATGGAAGTGCTCCGCAGGCTTCGCCGCACATCAAAAGTGCCCGTCATCATGCTCACCGCACGGGACGAAACCATGGACAAGGTTGCAGGCCTTGACCTCGGCGCCGATGACTACATAACAAAACCGTTTGCAATCGAGGAACTGCTTGCCCGCATACGCGCTGTTTTACGAAAACTTGAAGATGCCGAGGGCAGCGAAAAGACAAACCCCTCTCAAAGCAAGCGGCTGACTGCCTGCGGCGTCACTCTCGACGAAAAACGCCACATCGTAACAGTAAACGGCGTATCGGTGGATTTGACAAAGCGCGAGTTTGACCTGCTCCACTATCTGCTGCTGCACAAGGACATTGTTGTCACACGCGACATGCTCATGGAAAATGTCTGGGACTACGATTTTGACGGCGGCACAAATGCGGTTGACGTATATATAAGATTTTTACGCACAAAAATTGATGAAGTGTTTAATATTAAACTGATACACACCGTTCGCGGTGTAGGATATGTGATTAGAGATGAGTAATAAAAATAAAAAACAAAAACATACGGAACCCGGCGGGAAAATCCGCCAGTCGATAACAAATAAATTAAATAGTAAGCTTTTCCTGCGAATGCTCGCAATGTTCATTTCCTTTAATATTCTTTTGCTGATAATCGCTTGTGTTTGTGTTGCGATATACTCCGATCAAAGGGTTGTAAACGCACTCGAACTGCTCGGCAGCCACGAACCTCCGGCACTTACGCAGTGGGATGGCGTTACTGACCTGCGCATACGCACATTGGACGAACCGTCTATCCACAGCAGCTCCAATCTTCGTTGGATAACAAACCGCCTCAGCTATGAACCGGAGTTTGTCTACAGAGCCTTTCGCGCCGATGCAGACGGCTTTCGCGGCACAATCCGCAGCATTTCCTACGTGGTCAACATAGGTCACAACGGGCAAATTTTTGAGGTTTCGGTTCAAATAGGCGCAGTTTTACTAATCATTTTTTACGCTTTTATTGTCCTTTTAGTTTTTGAAATTCTCACGGTTTTTTCCCGCACTATTAATGACCGCAAAATGATACGCAAATCACTCGCTCCGATTACCGAGCTTTCCCGTTTGGCTCAAACTCTCGGTGACGCAAGCAGGCAACTTGACCCCGAAAAGATAACCGCACTTGCAGGCAGTCTTGACGGCATAGACGCAGCGCAGCTTGACACCCGTATTCAAGTTGACGAACTGCAAGACGAGCTGAAAAACGTCGCAATCGCAATTAACAGTATGCTCGACAGAATAAATGAGTCCTATGCGGCGCAAGCCCGCTTTGTTTCGGACGCCTCTCACGAGCTTCGCACACCCATAGCAGTCATTCAAGGGTATGTCAACCTGCTCGACCGTTGGGGCACAACCGATGAAAAAGCACTGCTTGAGTCTGTCGCCGCCATTAAAGACGAAGCCGAGAACATGAAAGGGCTCGTTGAACAGCTGCTTTTTCTCGCACGTGGCGACAGCAACAGGATTAACATGGTTCCCGAGCATTTTGACCTCAGAGCTCTTGCGCAGGAAGTCGTAAGCGAAACACGCCTGATTGACGATACTCACGAGTTTATACTCAATGTCGATGAAACCCCTGTCATGGCAGACAAGGGTTTGCTGAAACAGGCACTTAGAATTTTGATTGACAACGCTATCAAATACACGGACAAAGACGGCGAAATCACAGTATCAACATCTACGGTAGAAAATACCGCACGCCTCACAGTTTCCGACAGTGGCATCGGGATAAATCCCGATGCACTGCCCAATGTGTTCAACAGATTTGTAAGAGCCGACGAGTCACGCACCCGTGCAACAGGCGGTGCAGGACTTGGCTTGTCTATTGCCGAGTGGATTGTCACGCGGCACAACGGGCACATGGAGCTGCTCAGCCGCGAGGACATCGGCACGAAAATTACACTCGTACTGCCCGCGGTGTAAAGCTTTTATTCTATTCCCATGTATGCAAGTTGTCCGCCTCTACGTGTTGCAAGTACACCTTCCATGTGTGAAAGTCTGTCCCAACCGGGCAGGTAGTCCCTTACTCTATAGGTTGTTTCTTTCGATGTATCATCAAAGAAAAAGAAAGTAGAATTGAGAATTTCAGTGTCTCCATCGAGAATAACAAGGTCTGCATCAAAACCTTTAAAAGACTCATCACGGCGAAATCTTAAATTGAAATCTGTAACACTGTCATAGTTAAAATCTGATGTATCGGGAAGTGTATTATATCCCGCATAAGCAAATGCTTCACGCAGGGTCATTGAGCCTGTTCTCCCTTTCATGGTGTTATCGGCAAGAAGTTCTTCAAATCCCGTAGGTTTTGATAAATGAGCATTTCCGCCATGTGCCCATACTACGTTTTTGAAGTTCAGTTCAACATGGGTTAATTTACCAAAAGCCTCAGTCATAAATCTTGATGAACCGTAATCGACATATACCACATTTCCAATAGCAATATATGACGAGTCTTCTTTTGCAAAGCTTTCAGCATTAGCCTCACTTTCAAATACCCACTTTTTGCCATATACGGTAAAATCAGTGTCATCAAAAGAAAATACGATATATTGAACAGCCGGTGCATAAGAATATGCCGGATTTCTCACGTCAAAGACTATGTCATGCATAAATACCGCCCAGTCGTCTGTATCCACATAGAAATACCCTTTATCACCCTCATGTGCTTCAAACGGTACGGGAACATTCGGCGGTGTTCCGTTATTTGGGATGCTTGCACTCGGCGGGTTAGTGTCACCGCCGTTGCCGTTATCGCCCGATGTGCCGCCACTGTCACCGCCGCCATTTGGCGTGGTAACAGGGTCGTTGTTTGTCGGGCTGTTTGCTGGCGGGTCATTTTGTGTGCCGCCATTTCCGCCACCGCCCGTGCCGCAGGCGACAACGGTCAGCACCATCATAACTGCGAGGGTAAAAGGTAGTACGCGCTTAAAGATTTTTTTCATTTTTATTCTCCTTTTTTTGTATAACACTAAGTATTAGTTACCGACACGGTCAATCTCTGCCCGACACATATTAACTTTAATAATTGTATTATCATAAACTTGTATTTCTGCTTCATATCCGCCATTTATGTAGAACAGATGATATTCATTATCAGAATAAACCCATATACTAACTTGCTTACCGCCATCATTAAATATAACGTTAGTAAATGTTTTTAATGCCGATACACCGGCTAATCCGGTAAGGTCGAGTAGAATTTCTGTTGCATCATCTCCAACACGGTATTTATCAAAGAAAATCCATGAAAGAGCAGGGTCGCCATATCCCATGCGCGCAACATAATTACTTGCTGAGCCATCGGTATTAAACCAGTATGTAAGTGTGGTACCTATCGGATAATCAATTTCTTCACCACATACCCATTGAGGAGAGTTATCCACAGCTCCACTAAATTTAGATTGAATGCTGCTCATTCTTGTTACACCTAAAGTTGTACCATCCATAGTAAATGTAAGGTCCGGAGGTGTAAAAGATGAATTATTACCACCGTTTGGCGCTCCCCCGCATGTTGTGAGCGAAAGAACTGCAAAAAGTGCAAGGGTCAAGGTTAATAGTTTAATCATTTTCGTGTACCCCCTGTTTAATATCAACCAATATTACCGGTTACATCACCGGTTAATATATTGAATGTTTCTCTAAACTCCGTTAAATCGTCGCCAAATCTTAGGGTTGTACCTTTATAATCAATTTCAAAAAAAGTTGTATCAAATGCTTCTTGAGTGTTCTTTGTTACAACAAAATGTGTTATCCCATTAATGCTGTCAAATGTGGTCGGCAGCTCATAACGATAAGTTGTAAATCCACCCTCCGCATAGTAATCAACATCAATAGTATAGCTCGTATCTATCAGTTCACCGTCAACGAATATTCTAAGATTTGTAAAGTCCGGATTTACCCCGCTTGTATCACCATAAAAGGCAATTCCTACAGCATATAACCCAAACTTTGTTTGAGTATTGTCAGAGGGACCTGATGATATGAAAATATGCTTAAACCCTCCGTCCACATATGTGATTGGTTGAGAAGCATCTCCGCCGTTTGGTGTGGTTACGGGGTCGTTTTGGTTTTGTTGTGGCAGGGTATTGTTTGGCAGGTCGGTTGGTGACGAAGCACCGCCGCCGCAGGTTGTAACCGAAAGCACCGCAAAGAGCGCAAGGGTCAAGGTTAATAGTTTAATCATAAAAATATACCTCCAGCATACATCACATAATTAACATTAAGGTTTTGAGAGATACATTTCGCCGCCGTGCTCGTCTATCATCAGCTGTGCATTGCTGATAGTTATTTCCTTAGTACCTCCGTTGATTACTGACCTATAAACAATGTTATCTACAACGTCCGTGAACTCGACATACCCGGCAAAATCTCTTGCATGCTCTTCAGTTTCAAAAACCCATTTGCTCTGAGTTCCGTGTGTGCCCTCATTTCCGTCTGCGTCAAAACATACAAGTCTGTATAAAACAGCTTCGCCGTAGCTATCATAGTCAGGACCATGTGTAGTCCTCGGTACAGAGTTTAATTTATATATCATAAAATCGTCACTCTTTTCGTAGAAATATCCTTTGTCACCCTTATGCACTTCAAACTGTGCAGGGGCTTGCACGGGTGTGCCGTTGTTTGGTATATCGTCAGATGTGCTGCCACCGGGATTTGGGTCGCTATTGTTTTGGTTATCGCCGTTTGCGCCGGGGTCGCCGCCACCTTGATTATCGCCGCCGTTTGGGGTGGTTGCAGGGTCGTTTTGTGTTGGTGTTGTCACAGGGTCATTGTTTGCGGGTGGGTCGTTTTGTGTGCCGCCACCGCCGCCGCCCGTGCCGCAAGCGACAACGGTCAGCACCATGAGTACCGCAAGGGTTAGTGTCAGTAATTTTTTCATTGTATGCTCCTCCTGTTATATCATCTATCGTGGCAAAACCACCCCATGCCGGTACATGCTTATTACCCAAACATTGGAAGCTGCTCACTAATTGTTACTTGCCCGATACCACTACCATCGTCACCTTGAGTAAAGCCCGGTAATAGTGTAATTGTAGAACCTGATACCAAGTCCGGTATTGAATTAAATATTATGAAATTGAAATCTGAACCATATGCAAAACCTCG